>OLLX01000212.1_pt1 | contig 21687 bp, 18 predicted proteins | sample 1604651 | NCBI WGS metagenome assembly OLLX01 (sample SAMEA104055725, study PRJEB20765) | soil metagenome | biome: Arctic tundra; feature: Polygonal ground; material: soil | place: USA | collected 2011-09 | depth 0-0.5 m
TGAGCGCGGCGCAGTCGAGGCCGGCGCGCTCCCGGCTCTGCTGCCGGGCGGTCGTCCGATTACCGACGACGAAGCACGGGCCCAGGTCAGCGGAGTGTGGGCCAGCACGATCTCAGGCCAGCCAGGTCGCGATACTGCGGGCATTCTGGCCGCGGCGGCTGCGGGTCAACTCGGCGCGTTGCTCGTTGCCGGTGTCGATCCGGGTGACTTGCCCGATCCGGCTGCCGCGCTCGCGGCGCTCGATGCCGCTCCGTTCGTGGTCAGTCTCGAATTGCGTCCGACCGCGGTGACCGAGCGGGCCGACGTAGTGTTCCCGGTCGCGGCCGCAGTCGAAAAGTCTGGCACCTTCCTCGACTGGGAAGGCCGGTCTCGGCCTTTCGACGCGTCGCTGCGCGACACCGGCCAGCTGCTCGATCTGCAGGTGCTCAATGCCCTCGCGGATGAACTCGACGTCCATCTCGGGTTGCCAGATGTGCGTACCGCCCGCGCTGAGCTTCAGTTGCTGTCGGTGCATACCGGCGCGCGAGTGGCCGCACCGTCGGTGGCCGCGCGGCCACTACCGACACCGGGTGCAGGCGAGGCGATTCTGGCTAGCTGGCATGAACTTTTGGACGCCGGCAGCCTGCAAGAAGGCGCGCCCTATTTAGCAGCCACCGCGAAGCCTTTGCGCGCACATATCTCGCCAGCTAAGGCAGCCTCGCTCGGGGTCGTCGAAGGGCAACCGATTACGGTCAGTACCGATCGTGGTTCGATCACCGTGCCGGCATTGTTGAGTCCGATGCCTGATGACGTGGTGTGGTTGCCCACTCGATCGGCCGGGAGTGAGATTCACCGAACTCTCGGCGTCGGCGCGGGGGCCGTCGTCCGGCTGGAAGGTGGGAAGACGGTATGAACGCGCCAATCATCGCTGCCGCGCATCTGGTCGCTGTGCTGAGGCCGCCGACCACGCGTGACTTGTGGTGGCTGATCATTGCCAAGGCGCTCTTTGTCTTTGTTTTCCTGGTGCTGATGACCCTGTTCATGATCTGGGCCGAGCGCCGGGTGGTCGCTCGTATGCAGCAGCGGCTCGGACCCAACCGGGTCGGGCCCTTTGGTCTCGTGCAGGGCTTGGCCGACGGCATTAAGTTGGCGCTCAAAGAAGACATGATTCCGGCCGCTGCCGACAAGATTGTCTATATCTTGGCGCCGATTATCTCGGCTATTCCGGCATTCTTGGCATTCGCGGTAATCCCATTTGGGCCGACGGTTTCCATCTTCGGTCGACACACCGGGCTGCAGCTGACCGACCTACCGGTCTCGGTGCTGTTCATTCTGGCGATGAGTTCGATGGGCATTTACGGCATCGTGTTGGCCGGTTGGTCCAGTGGCTCTACCTATCCGTTGCTCGGTGGTATTCGGTCGTCAGCCCAGATGATCAGCTACGAAGTCGCGATGGGCCTGTCGTTCGTCGGGGTGTTCCTGAGCGCCGGTTCGTTGCAGGTTTCGGTCATCGTGGCTTCTCAGCAGCAGCGTTGGGGCATCCTCACTGAGTTCGTGTCATTCGCGATCTACGCGATTTCGATGGTCGGCGAGACGAACCGCGCGCCGTTCGACTTGCCAGAAGCTGAAGGTGAGCTAGTCGGTGGCTTCAACACCGAATACACCTCACTGAAGTTCGCGCTGTTCTACCTAGCCGAATACATCAACATGATCACCGTTTCGGCGATTATGACGACGCTGTTCCTCGGTGGTTGGCGGGCGCCGGTGCCGATCTCGTGGTGGAGCGCGGCTAACACCGGCTGGTGGCCGGTGCTGTGGTTCATGATCAAGCTGCTGCTGGTGCTGTTCGTTTTCGTCTGGCTGCGTGGCACGTTGCCTCGTTTGCGCTACGACCAGTTCATGAAGCTGGGTTGGAAGATACTCATCCCGGCCAACCTGGTGTGGATCTTGCTCGAAGCCGCGCTCAAGGTGCTCGACCGTCGCCAAGACCTCGTGATTCTCGGTCCGATTTTCGTCGTCGGGCTTGGCATCGTGTTCATCTGGGGTGACCGCAACGAACAGCGGAGCAAACGGTTGGAAGAGGAATTCGAGGCCGCGCGCAGCTTGCCGTTCGATCCGTTTGCCGGTGGATTCCCGATTCCTCCACTGCCGGGTCAGCTGTTGCCGTCTCAGCAGCTTGCCCAGGTAGCCGTGCCGGTGGCAGTTGGCAGTGGTGGCGCTCCTCGCCACGGCGACGACGTAATTTCACACGGCGCGGGTACAGACGGTTCAGTTTCAGACGACGCGGGCTCAGGCTCAGGTGAGGTCAGCGGTGACTAGTTTCCTGCCCGGACCCGTCAAGGGATTCGGTCTGACCTTCAACACGATGTTCAAGAAGGTCAACACCGAGCTGTACCCCGAAGAGAAGAAGCCGACGATGCCGCGCTTTCATGGGCGGCATGTGCTGAACCGGCACCCTGACGGCCTGGAAAAATGCGTCGGCTGTGAGCTGTGCGCTTGGGCTTGTCCGGCCGATGCCATCTACGTCGAGGGTGCCGACAACACCGACGAAGAGCGTTATTCGCCAGGTGAACGCTATGGCAGCGTTTATCAAATCAACTATTTGCGTTGCATCTTGTGTGGGTTGTGCATCGAGGCTTGCCCGACGCGCGCGCTCACAATGAGCAACGAATATGAGCTGGCCGATGACAGTCGGGCCAGCCTCATTTTCACCAAAGAGCAGTTGCTCGCGCCGTTGTTGCCGGGCATGGAACTGCCACCGCATCCGGCCCGACTCGGGTCGGCGAAGGACTACTACCGAGGCACTCCCGCCGCGCACGCGATGAGCGACGACGCTGAGAAGTCGGCCGGTGTGGCTCAGCAGGCGAAAGCCAGTAGCGAGCACTTCGACAAGACGCAAGGAGCGGGCCAGTGATCGCGGCGACCGTGCTCGCCGCTGGCCAGCACGCGATGAACATGCATGCGGCAAGTGCTACCGGTTCGCCGCACACGAACGTGACCGAGGCCGTCATCTTCTGGATTTTCGGTCCGATCTCGGTGCTTGCCGCGCTCGGCATGGTGTTCTCCAAGAACGCCGTGCACGCGGCGCTGTTATTGGCCGGCGTCATGCTCTCGCTCGCGGTGTTTTACGCGGCTCAAGACGCTCCCTTTCTCGCCTTCGTGCAGGTGATTGTTTATACCGGCGCGGTCATGATGCTGTTCTTGTTCGTGCTGATGCTTATTGGCGTCGACACCCGAGAGAATCTGGCCGAAACGTTGCGCGGGCAACGCCTCGCGGCCTTTGCCGCCGGGCTGGGTTTCCTGATTCTGCTTTTCGCCGGCTTTGCGCATGCTTCGATCCATTCCAGCTCCGGGCTCACATCGGCGAATGCCGGCGGCAACGTGCTCGGTATCGCGAAGTTGTTGTTTACCAGGTACGTCTTCGCCTTCGAAGTGACCAGCGCGCTGCTGATTACCGCGGCGCTTGGTGCCATGGTGTTAGCCCATCGCGAACGGCTGGAACCCAAGCTTTCCCAGCAGGAGCAGATGCGCGAGCGCTTCAAGTCGGGCATCCACCCGACGCCGCTGCCGGGCCCTGGCGTTTACGCGCGGCATAACGCCGTCGACACGCCGGCGTTATTGCCTGACGGCTCAGCGTCTGAACTCAGTGTGTCGCCGGCGCTGGAAGCGCTGCGTGAAGAGCACGCTCGCGATCCACGGCCGGCCCAACTCGACGGCGGTTTGGTCATCACCCAGCCCCCAGCCGCTACTAGCTCTGCCGCTACTAATTCCGGCGCTACTCGTGGGGAGGGGCAGCAATGAGCCCGACCTATTACCTCTATTTGTCGGCGATTCTTTTCACCATCGGTTCCGTCGGGGTGCTGCTGCGACGTAACGCCATCGTGGTGTTCATGTGCGTCGAGCTGATGCTCAACGCCTCGAACCTCGCGCTGGTGACTTTCTCGCGGATCAACGGCACGCTCGATGGCCAGATCATGGCGTTCTTCGTCATGGTGGTGGCTGCGGCCGAGGTTGTGGTCGGTCTTGCGATCATCATCTCGGTGTTCCGTACCCGCCAATCGGCCTCGGTCGACGACGCGAACCTGTTGAAGTACTGATGGACGACGAGAGGCAGACCCTGGTGATCTGGGTGAGCTCCCCGGCATCGACGTCGATGGCAGCGGGCGGTCAGCGGTGACCGCAACGCTTCAAGCGACCGGCGTGTTCTCCGAAGCATGGCTGCTGGTCGCGATTCCGCTCGCCAGCGCGGCTATCTTGCTGCTCGGCGGTCGCCGGACCAATCGGTTCGGCCATTATCTGGGCACGCTCGCCTCGCTCGCTTCGTTCGTGCTGGGCGTCGTGCTGTTCATGACGCTGCTGGCTAAGACTGGCGGCCATCGCTCGATTGATGACCACCTGTTTAGCTGGACGCCGGTGGCGGGTTTTCGCGCCAACGCCAACTTCCTCGTCGACCAACTGTCGATCTGCTTCGTACTGCTGATCACCGGTGTCGGCTCGCTGATCCACATTTACTCCATCGGCTATATGGAGCACGACCCAGATCGGCGTCGATTCTTCGCTTATCTCAACCTGTTTATCGCGTCGATGTTGTTACTGGTACTCAGCGACAACTACCTCGCGCTTTATGTCGGTTGGGAAGGCGTCGGCGTCGCCTCGTATTTGCTGATCGGCTTCTGGTCGTACAAGCCATCGGCAGCTACCGCGGCCAAGAAAGCCTTCATCGTCAACCGGGTCGGCGACCTCGGTCTGTCGATCGCGATCATGTTGATGTTCGCCACCTTCGGTAGTTTCAGCTTCGCCGCGGTTCGCGGTTCGGTCGGTCACGCCGACCACGCGACCGTTACCGCTATCGGATTGATGCTCCTGCTCGGCGCCTGTGGCAAGTCGGCTCAGGTGCCGCTGCAATCATGGCTTGGCGACGCGATGGAGGGCCCAACTCCGGTTTCGGCGCTGATCCACGCCGCCACCATGGTGACGGCCGGCGTCTATTTGATTGCCAGGTCGAGCCCGATCTTCGACGTTTCGCCGACCGCGCGGCTTGCCGTCACTGTGGTCGGCGCGGTGACGTTGACGTTCGGCGCGGTAATTGGCTGCGCGAAAGATGACATCAAGAAAGCACTCGCCGCGTCCACCATGAGCCAGATCGGCTACATGATGCTCGCTGTCGGGCTCGGGCCGGCCGGTTATGTCTTCGGCATCGCGCACCTGCTCACCCACGGCTTCTTCAAGGCCGGCCTGTTCCTCGGCGCTGGCTCGGTAATGCACGGCATGGACGACGAAGTCGACATGCGCCGCTACGGCGGCCTGCGCAAGTTCATGCCGGTCACCTTCGTGACCTTCGGTCTTGGTTACCTCGCGATTATCGGCTGCCCGCCGTTCTCCGGTTGGTTCACCAAAGATGCCATCATCGAGGCGGCATTCCATAAGGGCGGTACATCCGGTGCGATCTTGGGCACTGCGGCGCTGGTATCAGCCGGCCTGACCGCGTTCTATATGACCCGCGTAATGATCATGACGTTCTTCGGCAAGCCACGCTGGTCAGAGAAGGGCGAGCACGCCGTCCATCCGCATGAATCGCCGTCGGTGATGTGGCTGCCGATGGCAGTGCTCGCGATCGGATCGATCGGCGGTGGCGCATTCTTGGTGCTCGGTAGCCGATTGTCGAACTTCCTTTCGCCGGTTCTCGGTAAGGCGCACGACACCTCGTTCAAACCGGTCGGCGTTATCGGTATCGCCACGTTCGCGATTGTGCTGGTCGGCGTCGCTGGGTCCTACCTGATGTATGGCCGTCGGCCGGTGCCAGCGGTCGCTCCCGCCAGTAATCCGCTGGTGTACGCGGCTCGGCGCGACCTCTTGGGCGATGCCTTCAACGAGTCGGTCTTTATGCGCCCCGGTCAATACCTGACCCGGTTGCTGGTGTTCTTCGACAATCGCGGCATCGACGGATTCGTCAACGGATTCGCCGCCTTCGTCGGCGGTACCTCAAGCCGGTTCCGGCGACTGCAAACCGGTTTCGTTCGCTCGTACGCGCTGTCGATGTTCGGAGGCGTGGTCGTTTTGGTCGCCGCTCTGCTGTTGGTCAGGGGCTGAGTTCACGTGACATTTCCTTGGCTTACTGTCATTGGCGCGGTGCCGCTCGTCGGCGCTGTCGCGGTAGCGGCGCTGCCCAAGAAGGCCGGCGTGCTGCGCGCAAAGCAGCTCGCGCTCGGATTCTCGCTGGTGACTTTAGTGCTGACCATCGTGATGGCGGTTCGATTCAAGCCGAATGGAGCACGCTTCCAGTTCACTCAGACCACTAACTGGATCAAGGCATTCGGCGTGCATTATGCCGTCGGTGTCGATGGCATCGCGTTGGTGCTGATCTTGATGGCAGTGGTGCTCTGGCCGATCGTGCTACTCGCTTCGTGGCACGAATGCGAGACCACTAAGCGCAGCCCGCAGGTCTACCTGGCGTTGATTCTTTCGCTGGAGACAATGCTTATCGGCGTCTTCGCGGCCACCGACGTCTTCTTGTTCTACGTATTCTTCGAAGCGATGCTGATCCCGATGTACTTCATCGTGGGTAGCTCGGGCACCTCGAAATCGTCGTATGCGGCTGTGAAGTTCTTGCTGTACAGCCTTTTCGGCGGTCTGCTCATGCTGGCTTCGGTGATCGGGCTGTACGTCGTCGGCGGTCACACCTTCTTGTATTCATCGCTGCAGCATCTGCATTTGGCCGGCAATGATGGGCGCTGGCTATTCCTCGGATTCTTCATCGCGTTCGCGATCAAGGCACCGCTGTGGCCCTTCCACACCTGGCTACCGGACGCCGCTGCCGAGTCGCCGGTCGGCGGCACGGTGTTACTGGTCGGCGTCCTCGACAAGGTTGGTACCTTCGGATTCTTGCGCTATTGCATCGGGATGTTCCCGAACGCTTCGCATTGGTTCACCCCGCTGGTACTCGTGCTGGCGATCATCGGCATCATCTACGGCGCTCTGCAGGCCATCGGCCAGAAGGATCTGCTGCGACTGATTGCCTATACCTCGGTCTCGCACTTCGGCCTGATTACCCTGGGCGTTTTCGCTTTCACCAGCCAGGGTCAGACCGGCGCGACGCTGTATATGGTCAACCACGGGTTTTCGACCGGCGCGTTGTTACTCGTGATCGGCTTCATGATTCAGCGTCGTAAGGCGCGTGGCATCAACGACTTCGGTGGTCTGCAGAAGCTGGCGCCGATTTTGGCCGGCGTCTTCTTGGTCGCGTGTTTGTCTGGTCTGGCATTGCCCGGCTTGAGTACGTTCGTCAGTGAGTTCTTGGTGCTGGTGGGTTCCTTCACCCGTTACAAGGTGGCTGCCGGAATCGCGACGACCGGCATTATCTTGGCCGCGATTTACATGCTGATTCTGTACCAGCGCACGATGACAGGGCCAGTTTCACCGGACGTCGAGGGCACCCGTGATCTGTCTCGTCGTGAGATGTGGGTTATCGGGCCGGTCATCGCGGTCATCGTGGTGCTCGGTGTCTATCCTCGGCCGATCTTGAATCTCATCCAGCCGGCGGTACATGACACGCTGACGCAGACCCACGACAGCGATCCAGTGCCACCGACACCTACTACCGCCTCTAGCGCGGTTCTCCCGGGAGGGTCTTCGTGAGCGCCGCCGCTTCTCGGTCATCGGCAGTGCTACAGGGGCTACACGGGCTGCGGGCAATACACGGGGATATCCCGACGCCGCACCTGGAGTATGGCCAGCTGTCGCCGATGCTGATCGTGTTCGGCGCGGCGCTGGTCGGCGTCCTGGTCGAGGCATTCCTGCCGCGCAAGTCGCGAATCTGGACGCAAACCGCGGTTGCCCAGGTCGGGCTGGTCGGCGCGTTGGTGGCCGTCGTCCTGCTTGCTGGTACCAGGCATGTCGGGGCCGAAGGCGCGGTCGCGATTGACGGACCGACGCTCTTTATTCAGGGCACGATCCTGGCGGTCTCGATTTGCGCAATGTTCTTGATCGCCGATCGCGCGATGGATCCGGTCGACGGCGATTTCGTCGGTCAGGCTGCGGCAATTCCAGGGTCGGCGGAAGAGCGGGCAACGCAGCGCGCGGGCTGGACCCACACTGAGGTTTTCCCGCTGACCATGTTCGCGGTCGGCGGCATGTTGTTGTTCCCGGCGGCAAACGACCTCATCACGATGTTCATCGCGCTCGAGGTTTTGTCGCTGCCGCTCTACCTGTTGGTGGCGATGGCGCGTCGGCGTCGGCTGCTTTCGCAAGAAGCCGCGGTCAAGTACTTCTTGCTCGGTGCTTTCTCGTCGGCGTTCTTCGTCTACGGCATGGCGATGGTTTATGGCTACGCCGGCACGGTCTCGTTCTCGGGAATCTCCGACGCGTTAACCGCCTCGACCCGAGGTGACACGCTATTGCTAGTCGGAGCCGCGCTTATCGGCGTCGCGTTGCTATTCAAGCTTTCCGGCGCGCCTTTCCATTGGTGGACCCCGGACGTTTATCAGGGTGCTCCGACGTCCATCACCGCGTTTATGGCAGCCGGCACGAAGATCGCCGCGTTCGGTGCGTTGCTGCGGGTGTTCTTCGTCGCGTTCGGCGGCCTGACTTGGGACTGGCGTCCGATCATGTGGGGGGTCGCCATCGTGACGATGGTGGTCGGGGCTGTCGTCGGAGTGACCCAGACCGATGTGAAGCGCCTGCTCGCGTACTCCTCGATCGCGCACGCCGGCTTTCTGCTGACGGCGGTTGCCGCGACCACGGTAGACAGCGAGTCGAGCATCATGTTCTACCTGGTCGCCTACGGGTTCGCGACTGTTGGCGCCTTCGCTGTCGTCGTCCGAGTCAGAGACTCTGAGGGTGAAGCGAATCACTTGTCGAAGTGGGCTGGGCTGGGCAAACGATCGCCGAAACTAGCCGGCACGTTCGCGTTCTTCCTGCTCGCGTTCGCTGGAATTCCCTTGACCAGTGGGTTCACCGCGAAGTTCGCGATCTTCAAGGCTGCCGTCGAGGGTGGCGCGACGCCGTTGGTCGTGGTCGGTCTGATCGCCAGCGCCGTGGCCGCGTTCTATTACGTGCGGATCATCGTGTTGATGTTCTTCCAGGAGCCAGTGGCTGGTGGCCCGAACGTTACGGCGACTACCTGGTTCAACGGCGCCGCGATAGGTCTGGGACTCTTGGTTACGGTGGTTCTCGGTATCGTCCCGCAGGGTTTGCTCGACCTCGCGGGTAAAGCCGTCCCATTCGTTCGCTAGGCATCGCCGCGACGTCCCGCTCGCCCGGCCGTTCGGCGTCGAACACCACCTCGGCGACGAAGGGATACCCCACGTGACCACCCAAGGCCAGCTTCCGCACGCGGGAGTCTTTGGTGGTCACGATGAAAACGGCTCGCCGAGCCAGCTCGGGCTTATCGTCGTCAATCCGGCCCTCGAAGCTGAGTTGCGCGGCCGTATCGACGCGGTCGAGGTCGCGTTGCGACAGGCGGTAAAAAGCGATTACCCCTTCGTCACCGAAACATCGCGGCACCTAGTAGATGCCGGCGGGAAGCGGTTGCGGCCACTGCTGGTGCTGTTGGCGGCGCAGTTCGGCGACCCGGACGCACCCGGGGTGTTGCCGGCCGCAGTCGTTGTCGAACTCACTCATCTGGCCACGCTTTACCACGACGATGTGATGGATGAAGCGTTCGTACGCCGGGGCGCGCAGAGCGCGAACTCCCGGTGGTCGAATACGGTCGCCATCTTGACCGGCGATTTCCTGTTCGCTCGAGCTTCTGACTTATTGGCCGATCTGGGTCCGGAGCCGGTGCGGATTCAAGCCCGGACATTCGAGCGGCTGGTTCAAGGACAAATCAAAGAGGCCGCCGGGCCAGTCGACGGTGCCGACCCGCTCGATCACTATCTGACTGTGGTGGCCGAGAAGACGGCGTCATTGATCGCGACGTCGGCCCGCTTCGGCGCGATGATGTCAGGCGCTTCCGTCGAGATCGCCGACATCATGATTCGATTCGGTGAACGGATCGGCGCGGCCTTTCAACTGTCTGACGATCTGCTCGACATCGTCAGCGATATCGAAGAATTCGGCAAGGTGCCGGGCACTGATTTGCGTGAAGGTGTCGCGACATTACCCGTCTTGTACGCGCGGCGTTCTGTCGATCCGGCTGATGCCCGGTTGCTGGAGTTGCTCGCCAGTGACCTTACCGACGCCGAAAGCCATCGTGAGGCGCTCGCCTTGCTGCGTTCGCACGGCGCGATAGCGGCGGCGCGTGCCGACCTCGAAAGCTGGGCTAGCCAAGCTCGGGAGGCGTTGAAGCCGTTGCCTGACGTGCCGGCGAAGGCGGCTCTTGAATCGCTGTGTGACTTCGTGGTGGCCCGTACCAACTGATCATTATTGAGCCGCCGGAGAGATTCGGAGCGATTTGCCCGTAGGCTCGACGGATGGCCCGGTATTTCGACGTCCACCCGCAAGACCCACAACCGCGCACTATTGCGCAGGTGGTGGCCATGCTGGCAGACGATGCCCTCATTGCGTACCCCACCGATTCCTGTTACGCCTTGGGTTGCCAGCTGGGCAGCCCAACTGGCGCGGAGCGTATTCGCCGGCTCAGGTCACTCGATGACAAGCATCACTTCACCCTGGTGTGCGCGAACTTTTCCCAGCTCGGCCAGTTCGTCCAACTTGATAACGCCGCGTTTCGCGCTATCAAAGCGGCGACGCCTGGCGCTTACACATTCATTCTTCCGGCAACCAAAGAGGTACCGAAGCGGCTGGCACACCCGAAGAAAAGGACAGTCGGCGTGCGCATCCCTGATCATCCTGTCGTGCAGGCGTTGCTGCGTGAACTTGGCGAGCCGCTGCTGTCGAGCACCCTTTTGATGCCTGATGCTGACGAGCCGATGACCGACGGCTGGCAGATCAAGGAAGAACTTGACCACGTGATCGACGCCGTGGTTGACGCCGGCGATTGTGGTACCGAGCCGACCACCGTGGTTGACTGGTCTCAGGGCTATCCCGAAGTCGTCCGGGTCGGCGCTGGAGATACGGCCCGGTTCGAGTAATCCGGCCACGATTAACTGACAAGGTCAGCTAACGCTTGGGATAGGTCGGGATAGTCGAATCGGTGGCCCAGTGAATTCAGTGTGGCCGGTATCGCGCGACGTCCGGTCAGGGCTAGAGCGGGGTCGGTTCGCAGCGCGATCGCGCCGAGTTTGACCAGCCAGGCCGGCGTTGGTAGCGCGGGTGGCCGGTGAACGGCGTGCCGTAGTTCGCGCATCAGGTCGGTGTTGCGGGCCGGGTTGGGGCTAGTCGCGTGCACGACGCCGGTCAGTGACTCGTCGGTTATTGCCCGCTGCGCAATCGCGAGAAAGTCGTCGATATGCAGCCAGGAAATCCATTGCCGGCCATTGCCGATGCGGCCCGCCATGCCCCAGCGAGCGATCGCGGTTAATCGATCGAGCGCTGGAGTATTTCTGTCTAACACGATTCCGGTTCGCAATATCACCTGCCGGTGGGCCGTCGTGCCGGCAGCGGCCGCCTCCCATGCCTTTGCTACCGCGCACATCTGCGCTGGCCTATCGCCAAGAGGGCTGTCTTCATCGAGCAGCATGTCTCCGGTATCGCCGTAGATCGCGAGTGTGCTCAGCTGTACCCATACTCGTAGCGGCATTGGCACGCTGCTCGCGGCTGCGGCTAATACGGTGGTGGGTTGAACGCGGCTACGGGTCAATAGCTCAATATTGGACGGCGTCGGACGGCGATCCACCAGCTCTCCAGCCAGGTTAATCAGCACCGCGTCGTTGAGCTCATCGGCCCAGGTATCGACGGTTTTTCCATCCCATTGGACCTGCCGATATGGCGCGTCGAGGCGGGGCGTGCGCGTCAGCACGACCACGTCATCGCCACGATGGGCCGCGGCGGCGGCTAATCGTTGCCCGAGCGCACCGGAACCGCCGGCCAGCACGATCTTCATCCGCCGCCACCGAATCGGGTGCGTCTGACATATCGCGTCTGAAGGCGTTGCGTCATCACTATCTGATCGTCCCATCGTTGCCGAGTGCCCTTGGACACCGGCGCCACCATCCTTACGGGTCATGCGGCGAACCGCTTACGGGTCATTGCGGGTCACCCGCCGATCACGCGTCGGACCGCCCGCGGCGTCATGCGGTGGAGTCGCCTTAAGAAGGGCGATGTAAGCGCCGACTCTTCATAACGAGGACTGCCCACGCCACTGCTTTTGAGGTGTCCGTACGGCCTCACCTCTTTGGAGATTGGCGTCAGGTGGATCGAACACGGGTCACGGGCATACATCGATGGCCGGTAGTAGCCGGTCGGGTGGCTCGACCGCGTACTGGCGGCCGCGCTATGGCTGGGCTGTGGGGCACCTACGGCCTGATGGGTGTCCTTCTCGTGGGCTATCTCGCATCGATGATCGCCCGAGGTGGCAATCTGTCTTCCCAGCTGCTCGACGGTTGGTCAGTTTCTGCCTTTGAGGTCGTTCTCAGTGTCCTGTGTATAGCTCGAGGCCTGACTCGACGGCCGGGACGCGCGATGGCGCTCACGCTTGGCGCCGGCCTGCTCATGTGGTCGCTCGGCGACATCGTGTTGACGATCGAGTCACAAGGCGGTGGCACACCTCCTACGCCCTCGCTCGCGGATGCTTTCTATCTCGGGTTCTATCCGCTCTCGTATGTGGCGATCGTGATCTTCATGCGGGGGGAGGTCAGAAAACTCGCTACTCCCAGCTGGTTGGACGGCGCCGTCGCTGGCGTCGGTACCGCATCGGCGTGCGCCGCATTCGTGTTCGAAAGAGTTCTTCATCTCAGCGGCGAGAATGTGATCGGGACGGCGACCAACTTGGCGTACCCGATCGGAGACCTGCTGCTGCTGAGCTTGATCGTCGGCGGATCTGTGGTGATGTCTGGCCGGCGGAAAGCACCGTGGCTTCTGCTGGCCGCGGGTATCGCCATCAATGCTGTCGGCGATACTGCCAACCTCTTCGGGGCGTCTTTTGGGGGATCTGAGCTCGGCGTCATCCTCAACGCGATAGCGTGGCCGACGTCGATTCTCATCTTGTCGATGTCAGTCTGGCTGCGACAGCGTCCGACGAACCCCTTGATCATTCAAAAGCCCAGTGGATTCGTTATTCCTGGCCTTAGTGCCGCCTGCGCATTGGTCGTTCTTTTCGTGGGAAACCTGCACGAGACGAGCCGACTCGCGCTCGGCCTGGCGACTGCCGCTCTGCTGCTTGTCGGTATCCGATTGGTCGTGTCTGTACGTGGAATGAGGGCGCTTAGCCAGGAGCGCCGGCAGCAGTCGGTCACCGATGAGCTCACCGGCCTAGGTAATCGTCGTTGCCTCTACACCGTGCTCGATGCGTTCTTCGCGGAATACGATGAGAAAGCAGTGCGATTGCGCTCCCTGGCTTTTCTCTTCCTTGACCTCGACCATTTCAAGGAAATCAACGACACTTTTGGCCATACCGCTGGGGATAAACTCCTGAGACAATTGGGTCCACGTTTGTCTTCTTGCCTCCGCGAGACCGATCTGCTTATTCGGCTCGGCGGTGATGAGTTTGTTGTCTTGCTCGTAGACGGAGACGCCGACTATGCCACCACAGTTGCTCAGCGGCTGACGGATTGTCTGGCTGAACCTTTCGTTCTCGACGCGGTGCGGGCACGTGTCGGCGCGAGCATCGGTATCGCGCTCGCGCCCACCGATGCCACCGATTCGACAAGCCTTCTGTGGTGCGCGGACGTCGCGATGTACCGAGCAAAGTTGGGTGGCACGCCCTTCGCGATCTACCAACCAGACCTCGATAAAAGCGGAGACAGGCTGCTATTGCTGGAGGAATTGCGCACAGCGATCGACGAACATCAACTCGTGTTGCATTACCAGCCACAGCTCGATCTGATGACTGGCGAGGTCGTCGCGGTTGAGAGTCTCCTCCGCTGGGCCCACCCCAGGCTCGGCATCGTTCCGCCGCTGGAGTTTCTACCTCTCGCTGAAGAAGCCGGCCTGATGGGAGCGATCACGACTCTTGTGCTCAACGACGCTCTCGAACAATGCGCTGCCTGGATTAACGCCGGAACCCCTCTTTCGGTTTCGGTCAACGTTTCGCCGACAAACCTGCTCGAGCCACGGTTCGTCGATCTGGTCCGAGAACTTCTCGACCGCCATCAGGTGCCGGCGTCCGCCTTGGTGCTGGAGATCACCGAGACGTGTGTCATCTCCGATTTTGATCGATCCCAACGTGTCATCCAAGAGCTCTGGGACCTTGGCATCGTCGTGTCCGTCGACGACTTCGGCGCCGGCTTCACCTCGCTGGCCCATCTTGGTAGCCTGGCGGTGAAGGAACTCAAACTCGATCGAGTCTTTATCACCGGGCTCATTAATGGCGACAGCGGGCGCGATCTCATTCGCGCGACCATCGACCTCGGGCACGCACTTGGTATGCGCATTGTGGCCGAAGGAATCGAAGATTACGCCACCCTGGAGTTGCTGTCTGACCTTGGCTGTGACCTCGGTCAAGGGTATTTCATCAGTAAGCCCAAGCCAGCCAATCGCCTGACGTTCATACCTAAGCTGGCGCGCTTGCAGCCCGCCGTGAACTTCAGTACTGCTTAGCGGTGGTGTTTCTGGCTGTTGGCGGGTAGTGCCCGGTACCCTGAGTCGTCCTCGCTCGGGTGGCGTCAATCCAGTCGCGGGCGGGGCGATGACGTACTTGACTGATTGCTACTTCGACGATGGACGGGTGGAGATACGACCGATGGTGAAAACGTGATCGTGAACTACTTTCTTACCGTCATCGGCGTGTTCAATCCGAACAGCCGTTGGTATTTCTTTTGGGGCGGTTTCGGAAGCTGCTTAAGTGAACTCGCCATCCTCAGTCTGCTATGGCACAAAGTGAATTGCCACGCCAAGGGCTGTTACCGCGTTGGTTTGCATCACGTCGAGGGCACGCCGTACATCACCTGCAAGAAGCACCACCCCACCCATCCCGGCAGTGGATCTGTGACTGCGGAGCAAATTGGGCAAGCGCACGCTGCCGCTCACCAAGCCGCTCACCAAGCCGCTTCCGGGGTTTAGCCGCACGGCTTAGGCGTGCGCCGTTGTCTGGGTGCGCGTTCTCGGGACTAGACCGGCCAACGTTCGCGTCGCCAGCCGGCGTCCCAGAACATCCATTCATAACGCGTGGTCATCTCGACGTGCGCACGCATGGCGGTCACTTGAGCTGGCCCAGCCGATGCCCCGACAGCAGTGACGACGTCCAGCACGGTCTTGACGGTATGCGCGAACTCTTCACCGCCATATGTCTCGATCCAGCGGCGATAAAGCGGATCGGGTGACGACGTCCGCACAAGCGACGCTCCGACCCGAGCGTAAATCCAATAGCAGGGCAAAACGGCGGCGAGTGCCTCCTCGAAACTGCCCTGATGGCAGGTAGCGAGTAGGTAGGAGGTGTAAGCGACCGTCGTCGGGCCAACGACTAAGTTCTCCGGCGCCGTCACCAGATCGGTTAACGCGGCGATGAATTCGCCGTGCAGTTGATTCTCGACTTCGATCGCTACCCGGGCATGTTCGGCGAACATCGCGGTTGTCGTATCGTCAGGTGCTTTGGCGGCCACGATCGCTAACGCGCGCGCGTATCCGCGAAGATAATGCGCATCCTGGACGACGTAGTAGGCGAAGCATTCACGAGGCAATGTGCCGTCAGACAGCCCGGTAACGAAGGGATGAGCCAAGATGCGCTGGTAAGTGGGCTCCATCGCGTCCCACAACACGACGTTCAGATTCGCTTCCATCATCGGGACGACGCTTCTGCTGCTGTAGCGGCGCGGTTTTCAGTCATCTCAGGTTTGGATACCGCCGCCGGAACCGTCGCCCGCGCTGCCACTAGCAACGGGTGGCAAGCTGCTGATCACACCGCCGCCAGAGCCCGGTTCCTCGCTGACGGCTTGGCGTAGATGCGCGGCTGCTTTCGCGCCGAGTTGGTCGGCCGATTGCAAAACGCTTGCCCGACTGCCGCCGGAGATATAGACGCCAGAGAAATAGTTGCCGTCGAACTGATAAACGACGGCTGTCCACAACGGAATGGCGCCCTGCTCGAAAGCGCTCACGGTTACTTGATGGTCGACGAGACCGGAGGAATGCGCGGCGATTTCGATTTGGTTGGTGGTCTGGCCGGAATCTTGAAACGACGGCTGGCAGGCTTTAACGGCGGCCTGGATTTCGGCATACGCGGTGGCTGTACCGCCCGACTTGTACTGTACGAACTCGTTGCTGACGAACAAGCCGGAATCCTCGTATTCGACCTGCACTCGCGCTGTCCGCAGCCCGTCGCTTTGGTAGCTGCGCCCACACCAGTTGAGTGTCGCGTTCGCGGCGCTGGTGCCGCGGCCGCCGTCGATCAGATCCATGCTGGTCGCACCGACCTCGGCAGTGGAGAGGAGATAGCCGTCGAGTGGCCCGGTGCTGGTGCCCCCCGGCGTGAATGGGTTGCCCGAGCCACCTAAACCGTTCGGCCCACCAAAACCGTTAGGGCCATTCGGCAGGATTAAACCGCTCGGTCCTGGGCCGATCGGACTCGCCGGGATAGACGGCGATGCTGGCGATGAGCTATTTGGGACGACGATGGTCTCAGCGCTCGAAGAAGCCGAACTGGAGCTATGCCTGCTGATGGCGAAGCCACCGACAGCTAGCAGCACAGCCACGATGACTACTGAGGCGATGACGATCGGCATCGTTCGGTGGGAGCGTCCGGTCGTTGGTTGCTGCCCATAGGAAGACGCGAACGGATTATCGTTTGGCAGATGTCCTGGCGCGGCCCAGCTGGCCCCAGCCAGCCCAGTCGCTGGTGACCCGGGTATCCCAGGCGCGAGTATTTCAGGCCCGGGCGGCCAAGGCGCCGGCTCAGAACCAGAAGCAGGACCCGAGGACCAACCCGCCGGAGGTGGCGCGGACGGCAACATTCCGTCCGGCGGCGGCGCGGAGGGCAATACCTCATCCGGCGGTGGCTCAGCAGACGGCAATCGTATTTCTGGGTTCGTCCACTCGTCACTCATGATTGCCTCGTCTCGATCATCGGGCTTCCATAAAAACCCGAAGGCATAGCCGCCGGCTCAGCCGATGGTCCACGTGTCGCCACCGGCGAGCAATGCCGCCAGATCGCCGGTGCCCGATGTGGCGACCGCCTGCTCGAGCTGGTCGCTCATCAGGTCGTCGTAAACCGGCCGCTCGACATCGCGGAATATCCCGATCGGGGTCAGTGAGAGATCAGGCTGGGTAATCCGCGAGAGTGCGAACGCAGTGGTGGGTTCCGGGTCGTGCGCGTCGTGCACCAGAATGCCGTCGGCCGACGCGTCGCAGACTTCGAGAGAGCCCGACGACCCACGGCGTACGCCTCGGATAACGTCGCGACCGAAAGTTATCGGCTGCCCTTGCTCTAACCGGATTAGATAGTCGTCACGGGTTTCCGGCGCTTTCAATACCTCAAACGCCTCGTCATTGAAGATGTTGCAGTTCTGGTAAATCTCGACGAGTGAGGTGCCGCGATGTTGGGTGGCAGCTCGCAGCACCGAGGTCAAGTGCTTGCGATCGGAGTCGATCGTGCGAGCGACGAAGGTTGCTTCCGCACCCAATGCCAGTGAGATCGGGTTGAACGGAAAGTCGAGTGAACCCATCGGGGTCGACTTGGTGATTTTGCCGATTTCAGAAGTGGGGGAGTACTGGCCCTTAGTGAGCCCATAAATGCGATTGTTGAATAGCAAAATCGTGAGGTTGACGTTACGTCGCAGCGTATGAATCAGGTGGTTGCCACCGATCGATAACGCGTCGCCGTCACCGGTGACGACGAAGACGGCAAGATCGGGCCGCGAGGTGGCCAGGCCGGTCGCGATCGCCGGCGCGCGGCCGTGGATCGAGTGCATGCCGTAGGTCTCAAGGTAATAAGGAAAACGAGACGAGCAGCCGATCCCGGAGATGAAAACCACGTTTTCGCGGCGGAGTCCGAGCTCAGGCAAAAACCCTTGCACGGCAGCGAGAATCGCGTAGTCGCCGCAGCCGGGGCACCAACGTACTTCTTGGTCTGACTTGAAATCTTTCGCCTTCTGCTCGACATCGGTGCTCGGCACCAGGTCGAAACCCTTGCGATGGGACGGGAAGTCGAGATCAGTCGTCATGCTCATATCCCTGTTCCGGCGCGCTCGGTGGCGTTTTCGATGGTCGCCGCGAGAACGTCGGCCAGCTCGGCGGCCTTGAACGGCATTCCGTTCACCTTGTCGAACGATATGGCGTCGACCAGGTATTTCGCCCGGATCAACATGGCCAGCTGGCCGAGGTTCATCTCCGGAATCAGCACTTTTGAATATCCGTGCACGACGTCGGCGGTGTTGGCGGGGAAAGGATTGAGGTGGCGAAGATGTGCTTGGGCCACATTCAACCCTCGGGCCCGCACCCGCCGGCAGGCGGCGCCGATCGGGCCGTAGGTGGAACCCCAGCCAAGCACCAGAACCTCGGCCACACCGGAGGGATCTTCGACTTCCAACGGCTCGATATCGCTGGCGATGCCGTCGATTTTGGCCTGGCGCAGTCGGACCATCAACTCGTGGTTAGCTGGGTCGTAGGAAATCGTGCCGGAGCCGTTGGCTTTCTCCAAGCCACCGACGCGGTGTTCGAGACCGGGGGTGCCTGGAATAGCCCAGGCCCGCGCGAGTGTCACCTCGTCACGAATGTATGGCCAGAACTCGGCGTTGCCGTCTTTGGTCACATGATTGGGTTCGGTCGCGAAAGTCACCCGCAGATCAGGCAGCGCGTCGACGTCCGGCAATAGCCAAGGCTCCGACCCATTCGCGAGATAACCGTCTGACAGCAAGAAAACCGGGGTGCGGTATTTCGTCGCGATCCTGGCGGCTTCGATAGCTGAGGCGAAGCAGTCTGACGGGGAGCGCGGCGCCACGATCGGCACCGGTGCCTCGCCGTTGCGGCCGAACATGGCCTGCAACAAGTCGGCCTGCTCGGTCTTGGTCGGCAAGCCGGTCGACGGGCCGCCGCGCTGCACATCGATGACCAGCAGTGGGAGTTCGAGCATCACCGCGAGCCCGATGGCCTCTGACTTCAAGGCAACACCAGGGCCTGACGTCGTCGTCACGCCGAGCGCCCCACCGAAGGCGGCACCGATCGCGGCGGTGACTCCGGCGATCTCATCTTCAGCCTGGAAAGTCCTGACGCCAAAGGCTTTTTGCTTGCTCAGTTCGTGCAAGATGTCCGACGCGGGCGTGATCGGGTAAGAGCCGAGAAAGAGCGGCAGCGCGGTGGCTTGCGCGGCTGCCACCAGCCCGTAGGAGAGCGCCAGGTTTCCGGAAATGTTGCGGTAGGTGCCCGGCTTCATCGGCGCGGGCTTTACTTCGTAGGAAACCGAGAACGTTTCGGTGGTCTCGCCGAAGTTGTAACCAGCCTGGAACGCGGCGATATTGCCCTTCGCGATCTCCGGCTTCTTCGCGAACTTGCGCTCCAAGAACTCCAAAGTGGACGCCGACGGCCGGTTATACATCCACGACAACAAGCCGAGCGCGAACATGTTCTTCGCCCGCTCGGCGTCTTTCTTCGACAGATCGAGATCGGCCAGCGCTTTGACGGTCATCGATGTCAGGGGTACAGCCGATACGCGATATTCGGCCAGAGTGCCGTCTTCCAACGGGTTGCCGAGGTAGCCGATCCGTTGGCACGCGCGCAGGGTGAACTCGTCGGAGTTCGCGATGATGTCGGCGCCGGCTCGTAGATCGGCGATATTGGCTTTCAACGCCGCCGGGTTCATTGCGACCAGCACGTCGGGAGCATCGCCGGGGGTCATGATGTCGTGGTCGGCGAAGTGCAGCTGAAAGGACGAAACACCGGGCAGTGTGCCGGCAGGTGCCCTGATCTCGGCCGGAAAGTTCGGCAGTGTGACGAGGTCGTTTCCGAAAGCCGCAGTCTCGGAGGTGAGCCGATCACCGGTCAGCTGCATTCCGTCACCGGAGTCGCCAGCAAGCCGGATGACGACCCGGTCGATCTGCTGGATCTGCTTGCCCGTATCGGTGCCTTCTCCTTCACCATGTGATCCAGGCGAAGCAGACGTGGACGACGTAGACGTTGACACCGGGTGCCAGACCTCCTCGGAGGGTGGGTCGCGACGAGTGCGAGAACGGACGACGACCTGCTCGACCCTTCCGACGTGTACGGGTCCATGGTACGGCGTGGGCGGACCAGACTCCGGTCAGCTTGTCGAAGCGTCGTCGGCGTGGCCGGTATCGCTGGTCAATGCGAGGGCGAGTGCACAGACCAGCGTGACGACGAAACCGACAGCGGTCGGCGCTACCCAACCTCGGCGAGTTGCGTCACCGAGTACCAGCAAACCTACGGCGGACGCCGTCAACGTCTCGATCCCGAACAATGCCGCCGTCGCGGTCGTCACGGCGGTCTTCTGTAGCGAGGTGGCGAACAGCACCATGCCGACGATCCCGTAGATAACCAATGCGTAGCTGGCCGGCGCGGTGATGACAGCGTGCACAGAGCCTGCGTCTGACAGCACGCGAGAGGCCACTCCGGTGCCGGCGAAAGCCAATCCGGCAGCGGCAGCTACCAACCCGCCAGCCCGTTGTTTGCCACTACGACTGATCGCGAGCCCGAGAAAACCAACAGCGACCGCGGCAGCTACCAGCCACCACTGGTCGTTTCTGGCCAGCTGTTGCGCGGTATGGGCTCGGGCGCCCGCCGCCATCAGGGCCAGCCCGGCGCCCAGACCGATCAGCGTGTATAGCTGCCACCGGAGCAGCCGTGTGCGCAACCAGAAGTGCCCGAAGATCGCGGTCACCCCGACACTCGTGGTCGCGGCGCACTGAACCAGGAAAAGCGGAAGCCAGTGCAACGCGGTCACCATGCAGGCGAAGCCGACGGTGTCGAGAGCGATTCCCGCGAGATAAAGCGGCGACACGAACAGCCGGCCGACATGTTCCGGCTCGGAAGTCTTTTGTGCAGCCAGTGCCTGCAGCACCGAGGCAATGCCGGTGGTGAAGGCGGCGCCGAATGCCAGCAGCAGCCCAACGATCGTCACCGTCAGCGGTAGTTGGTGAACTGCAGTGCGACGTCGAGTTCTTTGCCCTTGAGTAGTGCGATGACCTCCTGCAGATCATCGCGCTTCTTCCCCGAAACTCGTAGCTGGTCGCCCTGGATCTGTGCCTGGATGCCCTTCGGCCCCTCGTCGCGGATGATCTTCGCGATCTTCTTCGCGTCGTCCTGCTCGATGCCTTCTTTGACGGACGACGAGAGCCGAAATTCCTTGCCCGACGCTTTGGGTTCTCCGGCGTCCAGTGACTTCAGCGAGATGCTGCGCTTGATCAACTTCTCCTGGAACACCTCAAGGACAGCCTTGGCGCGATCCTCGCTGTTGGCGCGGATCTCGACGCCGTTTTCTCCGGACCAGTCGATTGAGGCGCCAACGTCCTTGAAGTCGTAACGCTGCGAGATCTCTTTGGCAGCTTGGTTCAGCGCGTTGTCGACCTCTTGCCGGTCGACCTTGCTGACGATGTCGAACGATGGGTCGGCCACGGTGATCCTCCTGAGCTTTCTTGAACGAACTCCGCTATTGTGACTGCCGCCGTCGTGTTGGACGGTACCGGCAGGTTGCCCGAGTGGCCAAAGGGAGCGGTCTGTAAAACCGCCGGCTCAGCCTACGATGGTTCGAACCCATCACCTGCCACGCGC
>OLLX01000103.1_pt1 | contig 21469 bp, 14 predicted proteins | sample 1604651 | NCBI WGS metagenome assembly OLLX01 (sample SAMEA104055725, study PRJEB20765) | soil metagenome | biome: Arctic tundra; feature: Polygonal ground; material: soil | place: USA | collected 2011-09 | depth 0-0.5 m
GAGGGCGTCCAACTCAACGAAGCCGCCGAACCAGAAACCGACACCGCCAAACCACCAGGAACCGACGGAGCAGTCGAGTCACCAACAACCGCGCTCGCCTGCGTCGACGGGCTGCTGACGTTGTTCGCCCCGTCGTAAGCCACGACCAGGTAGTAGTACGTGCCTATCGGTAGCGCACTATCGGTGAAACTCGTCCCCGTTACGGTGCCAACCTGGGTCGCCACACTCGGCGTGAATCCTGACGTCGTCGAACGGTAGACGTTGTAACCCACCACGCCGGTGTCGTCAGTTGAGGCTGTCCAGGTCAAGGACACGACAGCACCGCTCACTGTTGGTGCCACATTCTGCGGCGCCGACGGCGCGGTCGTATCGACGACCACAGCACTCGCCTGGTTCGACGAGGAACTGGCATTGCTAGCCGCGTCTTGGGCTGTGACGAGGTAGTACCAGGTGCCAGACGGTACCGCGAGATCTGTGTAGGAGGTACCCGTCACCGCGGAAGCGATTTGGTTAGTCGGGCCAGCAACGAAGCCCGATGTGTTCGATCGGTAGACGGTGTAACCGGTAACACCCACGTTATCGGCGGAAGCCGTCCAGCTCAGCGCGACTGAAGAGCCCGAAGCCGATGCCGCGAGAGTACTCGGCGCCGACGGAGCAGTCGTATCGAAAATGATTGTGCTCGCCTGAACCGACGGATTACTCACGTTGTTCGCGGCGTCATATGCCGTGACCACGTAGTAATACGTGCCGGGAGTCAGGTTGTTGTCGCTGTAGCCCGGCGTACTCACCGAAGTCAGCAGCGTGGTCGCACCCGGAGCGAATCCAGAAACGGTCGACCGGTAGACCCGGTACCCAACCACACCCGTGTCATCAGTCGAGGCGTTCCAGCTAAGAGCGACCGACGAGCCGGTAGCGACAGCACTCATATTTTGCGGTACAGACGGCGCTGTGACGTCAGAACCGATAGGTGTGAACATCAGCGACAACTGCGGATGCGTACTGACTGATCCGAAGTTGCTGGAGTAGAAGTACAAACTGTCGGTTCCAGTATCGGAGACCGCGATCGTCGCCTCGGCGCCGAGCACCGGCACCAATCCAGCAGCATTGAGAGTCGTGGTGTACGGCGAACTTGGTGTAACAGCCCCGACAATCGAGCCGAGCACTGGACCGGTCAGTGCTGGCCGGTTATTCCAGGTCAGCGCCGATTCCGTCCACGTGTCGTTAGCGAACTGCACAGTGTGTGTATCGGTAGAGCCAGCGGTTGGATCACTGGTTGTCGTGATCCGCAACTGCGCACCGGTCAGCGTCGTTCCTGCCGGAGCCGTCGGAAGCACGAACCGGAGATAAGAAACAGCTCCAGACGTACCCCGAGAAGCCAGCGTTGCGTTCGTACCGTAGTTAGTCGACGGCGCACCCTGGTTCGCGTATGTATCAGCGATCGGGGCGAGATTTACCGTAACCGGCTGCTGGAGAACGATGGCGCTCTGTTCGGTCGACGGCGTACTGCGGTTACCCGCCGCGTCCTTAGCCACCACGAGGTAGTAGTAGGTACCTGCCGCGAGCGACGAGTTCGTGATGCTCGTACCGGTCGTCGAGTTGACCAAGGTCGCCGGGTTTGGAGCCGTCCCGGACGTGGTGGAGCGGTAGATGTCGTACCCGACCACACCGACATCGTCGGTGGCCGCCGTCCAGGCCAACCCTACGGACCCGCCGGTGACCGTTGCGACGACGTTCGTCGGAGGCGTCGGAGGCGTCGTGTCCGAAACCAGAATGACGATCTGAGCCGACGGTGGGCTGACGTTGCCCGCCGCGTCCTTGGCGATGATCACGTAGTAGTACGTGCCGAGCTTCAGCGGTGAATCGAGGTAACTCGTGGTGGTAACCGCGGCGACCATATTGGACGCGGCGGGTGTGAATCCAGAGGTGGTTGACCGGTACACGTCGTATTCGGTGACGCCGACATTGTCGGTGGCAGCGACCCAGGAAATATCAGCGGACGTCGAGGTTGCCGAAGACGTCGTGGCGGAACCTGTCGTCCCCGGTGCCGACGGTGCGGTCGTGTCAACGATGAACACGCTGACCTGGTCAGACGGCGCACTCATGTTGGCGGCCGCGTCATAGGCCACGACCTGGTAATACCAGAGCCCCGGCTGGATAAGGGCATCAACATAAGTGTTGGTCGATGTCGATGCGAGCAACGTCGCACTGCTCGGCGCCGTGTTGGGGGTAGCCGAACGGTAGATGTTGTAACCAGTCGTGGCCACGTTGTCGGGAGATGCGGTCCACGAGAGGTTGGCATTCGCACCGGAGGCACTGACCGAGACGTTGAGCGGCTGAGCCGGTGCCGCGATGTCCGCGCCCCCGGGGTGGCCACCGTTGTACTGCTGCGCTATTTGGGTAGCAGTCAACGCACTGGTGAAGACCGCTATTTCATCGAGAGAACCGGTGAAGTAGTTGTTCGTCGGCGCACCGGCCCACCCGGAGATATTGTCGCCGCCGACTCGCCAGTATCCGTTGTAGGCCTGGTTGCCGGAAATGGTATTCGACGCAACGAGCGCACCGTCGACGTAGAGCGCCATGCCAGCCGCGCCCTGAGTCGCGACGACCTGGTGATAGCTGCCGTTGTTATAGGCATTGGGTGACACGATCGTGTAGTTGGTGCTATTTGACCGGACGCCGAATACCAGGTGTCCGTCATTGCGCATGTAGATGTGCCGGTCGAAGCTACCGCTGCTACCGGTCTGCGATCCGCCGAAACCAATGAGCTTGCCGCCGCTGGTAGTCGTGGTCTTGAACCACGCCGATTCGGTGAATGCCGAGGGAGAGGGGACCAAGCTTGATGACGTGACATAGCTGTTACTGCTGCCCTTGAAGGCAACCGCCGTGTCGGTGGTGCCGGCAATCGCACCGGGCTGGCTGTAGGTCACGTTCGAACCGTAGGTGCCGGGGTTGCCGCCACTGCTATCTGCCGCTGTGGAACCGCTTGCCTCATCAAGGCGCCAGTAAAGGAAGGGATTCGCGGCGACGATCGTCTGGCCGTAGTAGTCGGTCGGGCCGGCTGGCACGGTGCCGCTGGCCAGCATGTAGTGCTCGCTCACCGTCGACGCGGTGAGTGCGGTCGGATAGATCGCCGTCTCGTCGAGTGAGCCCGCGAAGAAATCACTTGTCGGTACGTTCGGCCAACCGGTGAGAGTGTCACCACCGACGTGCCAATAGCCGTTGAAGACTTGGTTCGTGGTGGTGGTATTGCTGCCCACTCGAGCACCATCGACGTAAAGCACCATGCCGGCAGGGCCTTGGGTTGCCACCACGTAGTGCCAGGCACCGTCGTTGTACGACTTCGGCGAAAGAAGCGTGATGCTCGAGCCACTGTGGACGCCGAAAGTGAGCTGACCCTTATTGGTCATGTAGATGTTCTTGTCGTAATTGGAGCTCAGCAACGATTGCTTGTCACCGAATCCGATGAGCTCGCCGCCACTCTTCGTGGTCGTCTGGAACCACGTCTCCAGGCTGAAAGTCGTTGGCGCGGGGATGGACTGCTCGGTGAAAATTTTGCTGCTCGCACCGGTCAGCGTGATAGCTGTGCTCGGGTCGGCAGTGATCGCTCCTGGCGACACCTGGTAGGTCGCGCCGCCTTGCAGTGTGCCGTTGTTATTACTGCCACTGGAATCCGCGAGGAAGACGTCACCGGTTTCGCCATAGCGCCAGAACAGGTTGGCGCCATCGGATACCACCCGCTGGGCATAGGCCGATGACGTGCCGGAAACCGTGATGCTCTTAGCTAGGGTTGTTCTGATATTCGTACCGTCGGTGACAGAGACCTTGTACGAGTGCACTGAGCCGACCGCGACAGCGGAGTCGACGAAGGTCAGCTGCTTAAGTTGCCAGAAATATGAGGTCGCGGTGGTCGTGTAAATGGGGGTCGTGGAGTTATCCCGGTACACGTTGTAGGTCAGCGTCTCGTCGTCAGTATCGTCCGACTCACGCCACGCCACCTGCACCTGACCGGTACGGAAGCTGGTCACACTCAAAATCGGTGTCGAGGGGGCCACCGTGTCCGGGCCTGGTCCGAAACGGGTAACGCCCTGCTGTGCTACTCCGTTGACCGTGGTGAACTCACCAACAACCCACATGTAGGCAGCGCCCGCCGAAGACATCGCGACGTTCATGCCACGCGGGCCGATTTCCTCACCGATACCGTCGTTGGTGTTGGGAAACCACGACAATATGTGCGGGTCGTTGACCGATTCGGCGAGCAAGTGGTTGCGCTCCCCGTCAGGGAATTCACCCATCGAACTGCAGTCGTGGGAGTGTGCGCCCCAATACAACACGCTTTGGTAGACGACGACAGCCTGGGTTGCGCCAAGGCAGGTGTCACGCCAGCGCTGCTGCAGCGTCGACCAGTCGATGGCGATGCGGCCGTCGAAGACGCCAGAACCAGTGCCTTCGTTACCGGTGTAAAACCCGGTGCTGTCGACCGCGAGTGCCTTCACTACTGAGTTCGCCATAATGAAACCGGCCGGATACGTCTGCACGTTCGCGCCGGTGGTCGGGTCGAGCACAACGAGTGCATGCGAGCTGGCGCCGTTGACATTGTTGAAGTTACCGCCGGCGACTACCAGGCTGTTATCAGGCTTGAGCGCGAGCGCCCGAATATCGCCGATGTCGAAGTCAGGGTCCCAGGGCAGCAAGGCCCCGGGGTTAGCCGTGCCGACCGCGGATACCGAAGCGGCGAAGTCGCGCGCGGTGCCTTGCACTGCGGTAAGCGATCCACCGAAGTACACAGTGGTCGGCGTAGAGGCGATCGCGCGAATGGTGGCATTCGGCAGCGGCTGAAACTTGGTGATCAGCGAGCAGCTGGCGATGTCGATCGCCGCGAGATGCTGCTCGGACACGCCGCTAACGGTCTGGAAGTAACCGCCGACGTACAACGTGTTGCCGTCTGGCGAAACGTTCAGAGCGCGCACGGTCGCGTCTACGGAATCACCAGGAATGTCGAAGGACGGAGCGCAGGACGTCGGCTGCCCGGTCGCGGCATCGAAGACGGCGAAGTTGTCACGCGCGACTTCACCGGTACCCTCCGCGTCGCCGGGTGGACGGATCGAGGTGAAGGTGCCACCAATGAACACCAGGCCCTGAGCCGAGGCGACCGTCCACGCAATGCCGTTGGTCTGCCAGGTCGGCAGATTCGCGGACGTGAATGCAATCGGTGCCTGCAAGGCATGGGCCTCAGGCACATTGACGATGGCGGCAAGAGGTGCGAATACAGCCGTCATGGTCAGTGCTAAGGCTGCCGTTAGCAGTCGTCGAGGCATTGGTCCTCCGTGGTGAGAGCGCCATACACGACAGGACAGTGTTGTCTTGTCTGGTTGTGCGCCAAAAGGTGGTGTATGTACTGGCTAAAGTCTGGCGTTCAGTATGCCGAAGGATAACCGTGAGGATACTTTACCTCGATTGTTGCAGGGGCAAGAGCTGAATCGGAAATCCAGGGGAACCGCCGGCGCGACAACCACCCGATTGACGTCCATCATGGCCTCTTCGTGAGGGTACGAAGTTCAGTGGTTGAGACATGGGCCGTATACGGCACATAGACGATCGATACACCTAGTTCCGCAAACTTGGCTTCTAATGCTTCGCCCTGCGGAGTTCCTTGCCAATCATCGCCTTTGATGATGACGTCGAAGCCAATCTGCTCCCAGATTTTGACCTTGTCAGTTGTCACAGCAAGAATTGCCTGGTCAACGAATCGGACATGGGAGACAATCTCCAGCCGCTCGTCCTCGGGAACAACCGGCAGCCGACCCTTTTGGGCCAGTGCTACGTCGTCGGCTACCACTCCCGCGATCAAATAATCGCAAGCCAATCGAGCTCGACGCAGAATGTTGACGTGGCCGACATGGAACATATCGAATACGCCAGGTGCGTAACCGACTACTCCGCGTGGAATTCGGTGCACCATCGAATTGATGGCCTTGTCGTTCTTCATGCCAGCTCCCGGTACCAAATGACACTGAAGGTTACGAGGACCACGGCGTGCGCCACACAAAGGACCGCATAGACCACAGCGAACGGATGCACGAAACCCCAGAGCAGAAAAGAACAACAAACCACGCCATAGTCGACTGGCAACAGAATGACTGCCCGCACCCAGTCAGGTCCGCGATGCTCGGCAGGTGACAGCTTCGATTGCTCCCGTAACTTCCCTACCAGAGTGCCGCCGAAGAACACCAACACCGCTACCAACAAGAACGCGAGCGGCAGCAGCAGAATCGGACCTCGACGGCCTAGCCGGTACCACGCGATAAGAACGGCGCTGTGCATAGCGACTTTTGTCGCGCAGTCGAGCATGTGGTCAAACCACTCGCCCTTAGCGCTACCGGAATGGCCCAGCCGAGCGAGTTGACCATCGGCAGAGTCGAGAGCGAATCCCGCTATCAGCAAAACTCCGACGCCGACTCCGATCAACGGAGTTGGACGACAGCAAACGAGCACAATGAGTGCGGCGAAAGAAACAACGCCGTTAAGCACGGTCACGCTGTTAGGCGTGAGCCCAAGTACACTGCCTCCGGCGGCGATAATCCGCCCCAACGGTCTGTTCACCCGCGTCGTATAAAGGGAAGTTCCGCGAGGGGTTTTCTGCACGCCTTTCAGAGCAACCAGCGAAGCGTGAAAAGTGTTGTCGCCCATGCCCGGCGACTCAAGCCCCGCGCGTCGTGACACCTCAGTCACCCGCATGGCTGCACTGCGGTTGCTGGTCGGTAATATCGATATAGGCCGTTGTGTATTGGATGCGCGCGCCGATAGCGGCAACCTCGTCGTGTAATTTCTGACCCTCGCCAGTCTCACGAAGATCCTCGCCGACGAACAACACGTCGAAACTGATCGAGTTCCAGGCTTCGCGGCCACCTGATGATGCCTGCGGCACCACCGCGTCCACGATACGAAGACTCTGCACGATAAGCATCCGTTCGATAAACGGAATCACCGGCGGTCTCGATGTCGCGCGTATTGCCATCTCGTCGGTAGCGACTCCGACAATGAGATAGTCACAGTTGGCCTTGGCGTAACACAACAGGGCAAGGTGCCCAGCGTCGAAGAGATCGAACGTGCCGGTGATGTATCCAACTGCGGCTCGTCGTTCGTCGGGTGCCACCCCGGGCCTCGTCATGTCATGTTCCCAGTCTTGTCATATTAGGCCCCGAGCCGCCACACTGTTCGCCGTCCGACGTACAGTCTCTTTGGTACATAACGCTCAGCGGCACGGTCACCTCTTAATTGAGCCCAGGCGACGACGCCAGATACAAACGCGGCAGCACTAAATGTCACGGCGACCGGCCAAGCGTGACGAAAAACGAGGGCAACGACCGTACCGCCGACGATCGTCACCACGCCGGCTGCCGCTCGCTGCCAAATCAGCTTGCGCGCTCGACGACGAACCTTCAAGCCCATGATCGCGGCGGCCGCGATACATAGTGAAGCGTATTCGCTGACCGTCCAAGGCAGAACGCTGCGAATCCCCGTCCAAGACTTGCCGAACGCGGCGACGCCGGCCCGATGCGGAAGCAGCAACAGCACACCGCCCCAGCCGAACACAACGATGGCGAGCATGGCGGCGGTAGCGCCACAGAACGCGAGGTCTTTGGAGCGCTGCCGGCGCATCAAGGCGGGGGTGAGGCCGACACCGATCCAGGCGATCAGCACGTTGACCGGGCCCATCGCTGTCGCGGCACCGCGGAGGCTTCCCGCCGCTGTCGGCCCGATAACTCGGGACACGATAAGGAGCACCCACAAACTGCCCACCGTCGCGACGACGGTGCCGAACGTGACCGATTCGCTCACGTGGTCTCGGCGACGCAACTCCCCCAGGCTTGGCCGCAGACTCGGAGTCTCTCGGAAAATCGCCATGATCACGACCAGCGCCAACACCGCCGCGAACGTCCACAGCGCCAATGCCGATGCTGGCGACAGCCGAATACGGAGAATAAATGGCAGCGCCATCACCACGACCCACAGGCCGTCTGAGATCAGGGCCGCCGATGGCTTTCCGGCCGCCGCCGAGCCGAACCGAATGATGTCTTGGACACAGACGATCGGGGTGGCGATAGCGACGATGCACAAGATGCCCATCGACTGACCACCGGTGGCGATCGCCGAAATCCCAATGACAGCGCCGATCATTACCGGCGCGGTCAACGCGATCGCTCCGATGAGTTTTCTGGTGACGTCGCGAGCCTCATCCTGGCTGGTAGCCAAGGACACTCGGGTACCAAAATATGACCTGCTCAACCCGAGTATGAGCGTGAGCATGGTGTAGCCCAGCACGAAACGACCGAAGTTCGCGGCTGACAACACCCGCGCGACCAGCACGACAGCCAACACGTTGGACACGCTTGACATGCCTTGATCTGCGAGCGTGACGAACCGGCGTGACCACAACCTGTTGAACCGCGGTCGCAGGCTGGTTAGCGGTTTTGGCGCCGACTGATGGGTTTCATCAGACGAGGAATCCCCGACCGATAACCCTTTCGTCAGCTGGATCCCACCGGCACTATCGTCAAGAGCCATAGACGACGGGCCCCCACTTCGCCCGCCGAAACGCCTGATAAGCCCACGCGTACGGCCGAAAAGCATACTTCAGCCCAAGAGCCGCGACCGCGTGTTGCACTCGCCCGAGTCGGGCCAGTTTGACCACTGCGGCGATGGTGATACTGGCTCGGATCTCATCACGAACCGCCAGCGCTTCGGCGTCGTGAGCGTCACGGCGGATCAAACCGTGCAACGTGGGCAGATAGACCGCCGCGTACTCAAATCGCAGCTTGTCATCGATGAGCCCTGGGCTATCGGGCAATTCCTCAACGGCTGACCACATGCGTTCTCTGCACACCAGGAGATCGCGCGGTCCGGCGTCCTTGCTATTCAAAATAGAACCGGGACGAAGAACATAGGTATAAAGGGACTCGTTGAGCAAGGCAACCGAACGGGCGCTGGCCAGCAGGGTTCCCATCGCGCCGAGATCTGAGAATGCGAAGCTCGGCGGAAACTCGACACCGTTGAATAGGCTTCTGCTGAACAGCTTGTTCCACAGGTGGCCCTCAATATCACCGCGCAACAAGCGCCCAATTGCGTCATCAGGGCCGCGGACAGGCGGACCATCAGCGCCGGCGATCAAGCCAGCGTCATGGCCATCAGCTCGTACTCGACGCGCACCGCAGACGACGACATCGGCCTGTTGCCGGCGGGCCGCGTCAACGAGTCGCGCCAAGATCTCAGGCGACCAGGAGTCGTCGCAATCGGCGAACCATAGGTAGCTGCCACTCGCCTGGCGGAGCGCGCGGTTCCGGCTTCGAGCGACTCCCAGCCGTATGGCGTTGGTCAGCAACTGGACCCTCGCGTCGCGGGCTGCCCACTCCGCGAGGAGCTTCGGCGTTGCGTCTTCTGAGGCGTCGTCGACCACGATGACCTCATAGGTACGCAGCGTCTGCGCTTCTATCTGCTCAATCGCGGAGTCCAGGTAAATCGCCGCGTTGCGCGCCGACATGATCACCGTGACATCAATACCGTCGGCGTCCGGCCGCTGTACGAACGACGTCGGGGTCACGGTGGGGTCCTGGATGTGGCCGGTAGGAGCCGAGGTCATTAGGCCTGATATTCCGGTCGGGACGCCGAAGTCGAGACCGTCTGAGTGGTGGAAGCTTGGGCCGCTGGATTATGAACAGCGGGGTCGTGCCTGTCATGGCGGGGGTCTAGGTGCGACGCCGCCGCGAGGCGATCACCGACCGCCTGCTCACGGAGCGACGCTGCCAGCAGCCCGAGGATCAGACCAACGATCAGACCGAGTGCCGCCAGCAATTTCTTGTTCGGAGAGGCTGGCGCCGATGGGGTTACCGCTGGGCTCGTCACGACGACGGAGACCGGCGAAGGACCTCCATTTGACGGCTTCTCCAAGTTTTCAATGACCGACGCGAGATTGGTTGCCGCCGCATTCGCCAGATCAGCCGCGCCCGAGGCGGTCGAACTCGAACCCGTCACATGTAGGAGCACCGTCTGCGCGAGGACCGAAGCGGAAACATGGCTCGCGAATCCAGATAGCCCGTACTTCAACTTGAGTTGCGCCAAAGTCGGGTCAGCGACTGACGGAGAGGTAATCAGCTCCGCATAAGACGGCATCCGCGCCAGCGTGAAGTCAGCGCCGGACTGCGCGGCGACGGTCTGCCCGGCTGTGCCAGGCGTCACCTGATTGCCGACGAACAAGGTGGCCGTCGCTCGATAGGAGACCGCGCTCGTGGAACCGACGAAAATCCCAACCGCGAGCCCGATAAGAGCAAAAATAACGAGCCAGCTCCAACGTCGCCTTAGCAGGCGTACGTAGTCAATGAGATCCATGCCATCCCTTTACTGTTGCCGGAACTACCGCTGCTGGAAAAGACCCGGTGCCGGATCGAACACCGACCCGCCGACCATTGTTCTTAGGATAGAGCGTCGACCTGTGGCTAGCCCTCGAAACCGACAGGCTTGCCGATCAACTGGTAATGCTCGGAATCAGCCACCAGCCATCCGAATCACCTGGGAAACGGTCCGAAGCATGATCTTGAGGTCAAGCCACAACGACCAGTTTTCGATGTAGTAGTTGTCGAAACGCGCCCGCTCACCAATCGAGGTGTCACCGCGCAGACCGTTAACCTGGGCCCAGCCAGTAAGTCCACAGGGAACACGATGGCGATGCAAATATTCGCGGTGCTGCAAACTGAACTGGTCGACGAAATGCGGACGCTCGGGTCGAGGACCAACGAGTGACATGTCACCGCGCACGATGTTCCATAGCTGCGGCAACTCATCGAGTGACAACTTGCGCAGCATCCGAGCAGCGGGCCCGATCCGATCGTCATGCGAGACATTCCATTTAGTCGCGGATTCCGATTCATCAACAGGTCGCAGGCTCTTGAACTTCAGGAGTTCAAATTCCGAACCGTCGATACCGACCCGCTTCTGCTTGAAAAGGATGCCGCGACCGAGTTCAAGACGGACAACCAAGGCGCAGGCCAAGAACACCGGCGACAACACCGCCATAGCCAACAGCGCGATAGTGATATCGAGTAGCCGCTTGAGACGCCAGTTACCAGACCGGAAGGCCGGACGCCGAAGTCTAATGAGCGGTAAACCGCGAACCGTGTCGCTACCTCGGCTCGAAGAATGCATCTCGAACAACCGAGGCACCGTAAAGATCTCGACCCCGACACGATCGCAGGTGCGCAGAATATCAATCATGTCGGTCTCACTTCGGGCGCTGAACGCCACGATGACGTTATGCACGTTGTGCTCGGCAATAACAGCTGCCAACCGATCGGTACCGCTGAGCAACGGAACCGGCCGGCTCTCTATCGGCAGGAACGGTCGGTCATCGAGAAAGCCGATCGGCCGCAGGCCGTACTGCGGATTGTCCAAAAGGGCATTGGTCAGTTGCGCGCCGACACGGCCACAGCCGATCACCAGTGTCGGGTGCGACACCAACCCTGAGCGTCGTACCGCGCTGACGACCGAATAACTCACCATGCGTTGCAAAACGAGAGCGGCGGATGCTCCGATGAGCCAAGGGAGCTCGGTTCGCAAAGCGTCGTCATGGGTCAAAAGCACGCCCACGCTGGTAATAAGACCGGTGTCGGCGAGAAGAATCGCCGACAGCATCGGGAAGTCGTCGAGCACCGAAAGCGTCAGTCGATCGCGTTGCAGACCCGCGCAGCGCAACATGACGAAGCCGAGAACCGCGAAGAGCCAGAGAATCGCTCGCTCCCCGGGGATCACTGCCGCGGCGATGATGAGAGTGGCGGCGTCTGCCCATGCGATCAATCGGCCGGCATTGGGCTTCAGAAACTGCGAACTCCATCGCGCGGATGTCGCGTCAACCTGGCTTGACGTAGTGACCGATACCGTGTCGATTTGGCTCGGCACAGTGGCGACTTTGGTCGCGACTTTGGTGTCGACATGGTCTGGAGCGCTGACGGGCGTCGTATCAACGTGACTCGGCAGCGTAATGGTGACGGGCGGGGCCGTCGCGGACTGATGGGACAGCCGGAGGTTAGCTGACTCCCTAGATGTGAGCGGACCGGTCATGGTAGGAGAGGAGACCACAATGGTGAGATCCATGGCGGTATCCGGGTCGCTTGCGTCTAGTACGGTCATCCGGTTCTCCTGTTAGAAACTGAGGTCGCGGACAGTAGCTCCTTGGCCCACTCGACAATCTTTCGAGCGGCAAGATCGCGACCGAGTGCGCGTTCGGCATACGAAGCAGCCGCGCGCCCCATCTCGGCGCGGACCACCGGGCTTAGCTGAAGGGTGCGGATCTCCTCAGCTAATAGGGCAGGATCGCCCGGATCGATACGAACCGCCGCGCCTTCACTTGCCCCTACTTCATGAGCGCAAGCACCGTCTGGTGATACAGCGGCGAGGATGGCATTTCCAGAAGCGAAGTACGACGTCAACTTGCTCGGCAGGGACATCTCGCCCACAGCGGGGAGTTCATTGACAAGCAGGAGGTCAGCCGCACGCAGTACGTCGGGGTACATGTCGGCATCAACAGGTGGCTCGATCCGCAGAGCGGACACGCCATGACCGAGCTCAGCCAAGGCGGCCCGCTGGTTACCGTCACCCATCAACACGACCAACACCTGCCCAGCACCACCACGACCGCCAGCATCCGACAGCAGCCGGGCCGCCTCGACAGCATTGCCGAGATCTTGCTTCAGCCCCATGTTCCCTGTGTGCAGGACGACGAAGACATCGTCGTCCCAACCCAGTTGACGCCGCACCGCGCCGCGGTCGCGAGTCGCCGGGGCGATGTGGGTCCAGTTCGGGAGTACCTGAATGCGGTCGGGAACCACCCCGTACGCCTCCAGCTGACGACGAAAAGTCGGGCTCGCGATGGCGACCTGGTCGGCACTCCGCAAGACCGACGACTCAACCTTGTCGACAGCCGAGGCCACCAGCTTTCCGCCGGTGATGCCACTCTGGCGAGCGGCCTGACCCAGCAGATCCTGGACGACGACACCAAACGGCACGTGATGTCGGCGAGCGCGACGCGCGCCGACGATAGCCCCACTCAAACTCGGGGTTGAAGCAATAACCAGATCGGGTCGACGACTCAGTCGGACGGCCGAGGCATTCGCGAGGAAGGTGCCGTCCCAGAGCATCCGAGTAACGGCGGACTGATGCGCGGGTACGAAATGTCGTGCGCGCCGAACCCGAACGCCATTTCGCGTCTCGGTCGCGCGCAGCCGCCAGCGGTACTCCGGGGCGATCTGCCACGACGGATAGTGTGGGACGCCCGTTATCACCTCAACTGAGGCACCATGGGCGGCGAGAATCTCGGCGAGCCCCGCCGTATAGGGCGCGCTGCCGGTCGGCTCAGGGGCATAGTTGATGCTGGTGACACAAACCTGGACCCCGTCGAGGTCTGAGGCTGCCGTCACTTCTGACCGGATCGCCACTGCTTCCCACCCCAAGATTTACTTCCCACCCAACATTGTTCACTGCTACCTGTTGTTCACTGCTACCCGTTGCCGGCACCCACGCGAGCAGGCGCTACATTGCCCTGACCCGGTACTAATCGAACTACCCCAAGCACTTCCTAATTCTTGACAGTGGCTTCGTTGCCGCTACCTGAAATTAGTCCATTTGGGCGAGCCTCGGGTCCGAACAACCGAACTAGGCCGCGAGCGGCCGCAAAACATTCTCAAACCGATGTCGTTGATGGTGGAGTGACAAAAGCCCACCCCACCATCCGCGCGGTCGTGCTCATTTAACCAGGGCGTTCAGCCTGTCGGCTACTCTCAGCCAAAGACTTAGCGAGACTGAAACATCGCACTATGGCTAGAGCGACAATCTCAGCCGCGAGTACGGAACCGGCGACGCGACGCAACGATAAGAAGAGCCCCGGCACCGACCAAACCGGCACCTTCTGCTAGTTCAAGGGCGACCGGTGCTCCAGTGAAGGGCAGAGAACCCGAATTCGGGCGAGTGAACTGCACGCCTTTTACTGTCGAACTCGGCGATGGAGAAGGGCTTATCGTAACAGGCGCGACCACTCCGACAGTCGTGCTCGTCGGGTCGCTACTCGAGCTGGACGGTGAACTCACCGGCGGACTCGAACTCTCGACCGGCGGAGTACCCGGCCGCAAAGACGTACCGCAACCGGGCTCAGAACCGGTCCAGCTAGTGATAAGCGAACTGCCAAAGACTCGGTTCGGATACAGCGGAGCTGTGCCGTCAGAACCATCGAAGCGCTGGCTGCCGATAGCGAGATCGACCTGGCCATAACACGTCGGCGTAGCGACCATCAGGTTAAAAGGTGCCGAGGTCAACGCTACTTCCGCGAACCCGACTTCGGTTTGCGTGCCGCTGGTTGGCCACGTCGGACCCTGCGTCGTATAGGAGTGCAAGGAGACCGTGCAGCTCGCCGCGGCGTCCGCGTTGAGTTCAACAGTGACCGATGTGAGGTCCGCGCTCTGGCTGACCACGTTGACATCAGCCGGCGTGCATACACCGGAAACCGGCACGGCCTGAGCCGCTGTGGTCATGAATGCGAGCAGCCCGAAGGCTGTTCCGCTAGTGACGAGTGCTGCCGCGCCGATCGTGGCTAGCCTGGGGTGAGACATCATGCGAACCGCCTTCTACCGTTGTTGGCCGGTAGGGGTCGGTCTCACCATTCGCTCCCCACGACGGCCCGTTTACACGGAGGTGACCGTTGATAACGTCGCGGATCTTCACGTCCCCACTACAGAAACGATGATGCAGGAGCGACGCGGCACTTGAGGCGAAACCGAGGATGTATCGCCCGTATGGAGGTATCGAAAAGGCAAACGGGTGCAAGCGATACCGCCCAATGGGCTAATCGCCGAGCCAATATTGCGTGCTTGGCACTTTGCGTCGTCACTAACGCTGCTGGATGCCCGGTAACAAAGTTCTCGGGTTTCATCACATTCGTTAATGTCGTGTTTTCCTGTGGGCAATATAGGGCCGCCTAGGAAATCGCATTCGCCGATGGCCGCAAACTCCTCCACGACCTAACTAACCAATCACGCATTCTTCTTTATCGCGGATTCCAGCGTCGCCGTGACGAAGGTAGCCGCCGATCCCTAGCCAGCCCGACTGGTCTCAGTCGGTGATTCTCAACGGACAGGCGCGATGGCGAGTTCAGCAATGACGGGCCGGTGGTCGCTACCTTGGCCGATGCCGGTGCGGTAGCTCGTCGTGGTAATCCCCTTGGAGTAGAGCACGTGGTCAATTCGGATTAAGGGTGGTAAAAAGCCCAGCTGGCGTGACCACGTCATTTCCCAGCCTTTACCGTCTTCGGCCGCGGCGTCACGCAGGCCGAGATGGAGGATGTCCTGGAACTCGTACATGTCCCAGGTGGCGTTGAAGTCGCCGGCGACGAGCAACGGACGCGACGATTCAGCCCGCAATCTGGCCGCGACCGCGGTGATCTGGTCGTGCCACGGAGCTACCCCGCCAGGAACAGGCCCGACTGTGTGGACGACGTAGAGCCGGACGGGTCGCGCACCGGGAGGTTCTAGCCACCCGCTCACTTCGGGGTGCCCAGCCGCGGACCAGAGCTGGGCGCCACTCAGAGGAATGTCCGACCACACCCCGAAACCATTGGAGCCGTCAGTAGGGGCGACAAATTTCCACCGATAGGCAGCCATCGCGCCAGTCGCGAGTAAGGAACCCAGGTTCCCATTGCTCAACTCCTCGAGCGTGACCAGATTGGGATGGGCCGCCTCGATCTCGTGGGCTATGCCAGCCAGGTTCGTATTGCTGTACTCGACATTGGCATCGAATACCCGCAAACGCACCGAACCGCTCACCGGAGCGGCCGCCCGCCGTAACGGATACCACTGGGGCACGAGCCAGATGATGCTGAGCGCGACCAGCACGCTCGCTGCGCACAGGAGTAGCCACCTGCGACAGACCGCCGCCACCACCGCGACGACCCATGACAGGAAATTCAACCATGGCGAGAGTGCGGCCGCGCCAACGAGAAAGAACCAATGGTCAGTCCTGGTCCAGCGAACAACCGCCAAAGCACCCAGGGCAATGACAGCCAGCCAACCAACGACCTTGGCACTGTTGCCCATCAGACGGGCAACAGCTCCAGTCGGTCGCCTGATCGACTGGAGGCCACTAGCTTCCAGTTGGCCGCGACGCATCACACCACCACTGTCTCACCCTGCTCACCGCCCGCACACAATCTCACCCACCCCGCTCACCTGTTCACCGTTACCGCCTACTCACCCCGCTTACCGTTTACTGCCTAAGCGGACACATCTATGGGAAAGCCTTAATAGCCGCGAGTCGCGGGGCTGATTTAGTGATAAATAGGGGAAATCGACGAGGCCAAATAATCCCCGACCCCTCTCATTACGCACAATCCATGTCGATCTGCTAGCTTCCCGTACGGTGAAACACAGGAAGCCTTTTCGTATTCAGCGGCCAATCACCCAGTCAGCCCAAACAGTGAGGGCTGCTCAGCCCGATACATCACCTATGGCGGCTCCGAAGACCTTTCTCGTCGGAGGCGTCGTACTTGGTCTCGTGGTTGCGATCGTGATGATATTTCTCATTGCGCCTGACGGTTCACACCCACGCAAGCTGACTGGGACCAGACTGCCGAGCCCTATTTCCAGCCAGCCGCCGAGCACCGGTCAGCCCCCGAGCGCGAGCGATTCGCTCGTTGTATCGTCGCCGACCACAGCTGCCGGCGAGACCGTGTCGGCAGCAGCCATTGCTACCGGGGTGCGTGCAACGACGACGAGATCATCTTTATCTGGCATCACTGCCGTTAAAAAGATCGCGATAGCTAAGGCAACCGCCGCCGGCACGCCGGCAAAACTAAGTTCGTCGAATCTGTTTACTTCTACCGTACCCACGGTAGTTCGTACTCCAGTTGCGCAAGCGACTCCCGTCGCCAGTAAGCGCGGCACTATCACGACTGTGACTAGGCCTACCTCGACTGTCATTGCGTCCATTCACCCGGTTATCCCCACGGGGGCAGCCAGTGCGATGCCGACGATGGACCCGCCGTCGACCTCGACCAGCCTGCCAACCGTTCCCGCGTCAGCGTCCGTTCCCGCATCAGCCTCCGCGCCCGCATCTGCCGGCAATCCGCCGATTGTGACCGCACCCGCGCCCACCACTGTCACAAGTTCGTGGAAATCAGGCGTCTATCCCGGAGACGGCATAAATGCCGCGGCGGCTCAACATTTCGGCACCTACCGTGGTCGCGCCGTCAGCGTCGCAATAATCTATCCCGAGCGTGATACGTGGGCTGAAATCGCCACCAATACCTGGGAAGTCGACCAGTATCGGGGGTGGTCTGGGCAGCTATCGATAGGGCTTGCCCTGCTACCAAATCAGAACGCCGGGACACTTGCCCAGGTAGCTGCCGGAGCGCACGATGCCGACTTCCGTCAATTCGCGCAGAACCTTGTCCAGGCCGGTCGAGGCGCCTCGATCATCCGGCTCGGGTGGGAATTCAATGGCAATTGGTTTCCATGGTCCGCTTATGACGCGGCGTCATATGTAGCGGCATTTCGTCGGGTGGCAGGTATTCTCCGCAGCGTCGATCCGCAGGTCACTATCGAATGGTGCGGTAATGCCATCGATAATCAGGCCGGGCACGATCCATTTACCACCCTTTACCCCGGAGACGATGTCGTCAATATTGTCGGGGTTGACGCGTATGACAACGCATGGGCAGACATCTCAGGCGCAGCCTCATTCCAAGCCTGGGCATCGAAGAGCTTCGGCCTCAATGCGTGGTATGCCTTCGCGCGAGCCCATGGCAAGCCGTTCTCGGTAAGTGAATGGGGCTTGGTGGCGTCTGGTCAGGGAGACAACCCGTCCTATATACAAGGCATGCACAATTGGTTTGTCGCGAATGCCGGCGGAATGGCATACGAGTCATATTTTGAAGACTCGGAGGCGAGCATGCAAGACGTCCTAGACCACGGTAACGATCCGACTTCTGCCGCCCTGTACGCGAAACTGTGGGCAAGCGCCGGCTAAGAAGCGAGAAGCTTAGCGAAGACCGCGAGCCGGCCATCGCGCTCGGTTGACCACGACAGCGGAGACCACGACCACCGCCAACCCGGCCATAGCCGCAAGCAATGAGCCTCGGAGAATGATCACCAGGTAAAATGGCAAGATTGTGCCGAGGATGCTGCGGTTATGATTCGCTATCCAGTCGCTGCTGCGCCCATCGAAGCGGCGAAGTGCAGCGCCCAACATCATCATGCCGCCGGCCAGGAGAATCCATCCACCATCGATGAAGAACTCTCCCCACAGCGGCTCGGAAAGGTTCTTGAACTTGTAACCTCGGAATTGAGCAAGCAGAATTCCGGTGTCTTCTGGTTTACCTGGCCATACCGCTCGCGGAACCCAGAAGAATGCCGCGCCGATAAGCTGTTGGCCATCTGACACGCCGTTGGCGTGGACGTAACTCAGCGTATTGTCGATCTGGTCGAAAGCATCGAAGTCAGACGATGCCAACACCTGCGCGGTGCCACCACGTTGCGCTGATGGCGTTTGCGTCGACGTCCGAGCAAATGCCGCGTAGGGGAAGACGAAAACCATACCAATCGCGAGAATCACCGCGAATATCCTCGCCCGCTTTTGCGTCCTAGCGGCGCCCAACGCGACCAAGACGGCAAGCGCGGCAGTTCCCGCGACGTATCGTGGGCTAGAAATGGGATTGACCACCACGACGAGAACTACGAGCACCAGCCAGTGCAAGAACACCGGCCCTTTTAAGCCGGCTTTACTCCGCTCGGCTCGAAGCCTCATCAGGCCGGTAAAGCAGATCACCAAGGGCCACGTCGCGGCGGCCTTAATAACGGCGTTGTTCGTCGCATTCGACCAGACCCGGCTCTCGGTGAGAGAACGCGTGTCACGTGAGGCGAACATTGTGCTTACACCTACCTTTGAGGTGTAATACGCGGTCACCAACAACGCCAATGTGGTGAGGAGAATCAACCCGCCGGGAGTCAGCGCGAATTTTTTCGGTGCTGAGTGCCGGGTAGCGTGCCGATTTCCGACGATCGACAGACCGATACAAAAAGCGGCAACTCCGATACCAACGACAAGCATCGCCTCGCCATTCAGGCTAGTGTCGATGAACTTCGTTGTCGCGGGGTATCGACCAGAGCGCATTTGCACGAGTGGCGCGAAGCCAAGAAAGACATCTGTGAAGAGCCAGAAGATCAGTTCGTAGAGACGATAGGGAGCAGTGGCAACCAACCACGCGTAGCGCACCCCAGCGACCACGGTAAGAACCCAGGCCCACACCCACGCGCTAGAAGACCCAGAACCGAGCGGGGTTGCCGAAATGAGAAGAATCGGAGCGAGAATACCCAGACCAACCGCAGTTACTCCGAACCACGCTGCCGATGCGCTCAAAGAACGAGGATGAAGAGCGCGTCGCGGCAGCTCGGCGAGAGCCGATCGGTGACTACTTTCGGCGGTCATCATCACGACACCGACCTCCTTTTCTCCTCATCGATTACTCGGCATGAACGAGTTGATCGTCGGCGAGTTGATCGTCAGAGAAACTCTTACTGCACACGCTCAGCATTGGTCATGAGTTCGGCCAGCTGGGGGGTAAGGACCTGCGCCTTCCAACCGAGTAACTTCTCTACGGTCGAAGCGTCACCGATGAGTGCGTCGACTTCCGTCGGCCGCAGGTAACGCTCATCGAACCGTACGTACTTCTCCCATTCGAGCCCCACAGTTTCGAAGCAGATCCTGGTGAAGTCACGAACGCTGTAGCCGGTACCGGTTGCTAGCACGTAGTCAGCAGCTTCGCTGTGCTGCAGCATTCGCCACATTCCCTCGACGTATTCTTTCGCGTAACCCCAGTCACGAACGGCATCGAGGTTTCCGAGATAGAGAACGTCTTGGCGGCCATCGGCGATACGCGCCGCCGCCATCGCGATCTTTCGGGTGACGAAGGTCTCACCGCGACGGGGCGATTCGTGGTTGAAGAGGATTCCGTTCACCGCGAACATGCCGTATGCCTCGCGATAATTGCGAGTCATCCAGTAGCTGTAGACCTTTGCCACGCCATAGGGCGAACGTGGGTAGAACGGAGTGTTCTCGTCTTGAGGTGGCGGCGTCGCGCCGAACATTTCCGAACTCGATGCCTGGTAGAACCGGCATTCCAGCCCGATCATGCGAATTGCTTCTAGTAGACGAGTAGTACCCAAGCCGGTCGTGATGCCGGTGAATTCTGGTTCGTCGAAAGACACCCGGACGTGTGACTGGGCAGCCAGGTTGTAAACCTCGTCGGGCCGCGTCTTCTCCAGCAACGTCACGAGTCGTGATCCGTCGGTGAGATCGCCGTAGTGAAGGAAGAGCCGCGCGCTGGGATCATGCGGGTCGGTGTAAAGATGCTCGATCCGCGACGTGTTGAACGTCGACGCTCGTCGGATCAGGCCATGAACGATATAGCCCTTCTCCAACAAGAGCTCGGCGAGGTAGGACCCGTCTTGCCCAGTGATTCCGGTGATTAGTGCTGTGCGGCTCAAGCTCGACGGCCTCTCATCTCGGGCCGGGCCCGCCGGCAACCTGTTACCCCATGTTAGCGAAGATCGAGCCACCCAATGTGCGGAAGTCCGCACATGCTTAGCCTGGATAATCTAGGCTAAGCATGAAGGATTCGAACACTCGCTTTACCTACATTCGCTTCTACCTACATCGCTCGCTCTGTTACCCATGCCGTTGACCCGTCACTCGATGATCAGTGCAGGTCAGCAGGCATCGATGACGATGCTTGGTGGGTCCGCGCCAGGTGTCAGCTATAGGTGAGCAACAACTGCGGCCTGTCGTTGGCCTGCGAAAATTCACGTGACCAGAACCACAAACTGTCGCTCCCACCATTGCTGATCGCAATGGTCTGCGCAGCCCCTAGTTGTAGCGCGCCGGGGCTAATCCTGGTGTCGACAGTCGAGTCCGGCGCTGTGTTAGCCGCGATAGTTCCGATGACCAGCGCCCACCTCGCGGGTCGGAAATCCCACGTCAGTGTCGACTCGTTCCAGACGTTGGATGCGCGCTGAACCGTGAACCGGTTAGTAGATCCGGCGAGAGTCGTCGGGAGCGTATGTAGCTGCAAGACGGCGCTAACGAGCGACCCGCCCGGCGGCGCGGCGGGGACAGCGAACCGAAGGTACGCGATAGCTCCTGGTCCGCCTCGAGCCGCGAGCGTTGACTGCCCACCGTAAACGGTAGAAGGAGCGTCCTGGTTAGCATAGGTGTCGGCGCTCGCGACGACATCGACCGTTCCGGATCCGTTCGCTGGAACAATCTCGCCAGGTAATACCGGCAACGTCGAAGAGATGGGTGGCGCCACCGGTGTTGTGGTTGGGCTAGCGACTGGCGTGTTATTGGTTCCGCTGCGGAGGCTGCCGACCGCGACGTATTGCAG
>OLLX01000078.1_pt1 | contig 20887 bp, 17 predicted proteins | sample 1604651 | NCBI WGS metagenome assembly OLLX01 (sample SAMEA104055725, study PRJEB20765) | soil metagenome | biome: Arctic tundra; feature: Polygonal ground; material: soil | place: USA | collected 2011-09 | depth 0-0.5 m
GTCAACGTCGACGAAGCACCCGCCGTTACCGACGCCGGACTCAACGACACTGTCACACCACTGGGGGCACCTGAGGTAGTGAGGGCCACGGTTTGCGCTGACCCTGAGGTGACAGCCGTGCCGACGGTGGTTGTTGTCGACGAACCCGCCGCGACCGAACCTGAGGCCGGGCTAACCGACACAGAGAAACCATTCGTTCCTGGCTTCGTCACGTTCAACGTGTAGGTAGCGGTATGTGTGCCAGAGGTGGCGGTACCGGTGATCGTGATCGGATATGAACCGGCCGCAGCTGCCGACGTGGTCGTCGCCGTCAACGTCGACGAAGCACCCGCCGTTACCGACGCCGGACTCAACGACACTGTCACACCACTGGGGGCACCTGAGGTCGTGAGGGCCACCGTCTCTGCCGAACCCGACGTGACCGCAGTACTCACCGTGGTTGTTGTCGACGAACCCGCCGCTACTGAACCCGACGTGGGGCTGTCCGATACCGAGAAGTCATTACCGACGGCGGTACCACCCGGCACCATGATGGCGTCAATGTCAGGGCAGTTCTTGGACGGATTGGAGAACTCGATGGTGTTCGCGCCGGCCTTCAGCGTCATCGGCACCGTCATGTCTTCTACCGTGGTCCAGGATGCCGTCCGGTTGAACAGCACCTTGGTTGTTTTCCCACCATTGACACTGATGTAAGCAGTCAAAGTACGGCCTTGGTCTTGGGTAGCCGCCACCACCACTTGATATGTACCAGCGGTTGCCTCGGTCACGTTGTTGAAGGTCAGCGTGCCACCAGCACCGATATTACCGACCCGGTCGCCACCCGAACACGGCGCGCAGGCGATCACGTTGGCACCACCGGCCAGCGTGTTCGCCGATGACTCAGCTTCGTAGGTAGTCGTCGTCGCCGACGTTGCGGCATGCGCCGCGCCGGTAATCACACTCGAAGACAGCAACACGAGAGAAGCTGAGGTGACGGCGGCTGCCAACACCCGACTTCGGCGATTCTGCATGTGGTCTCCTGAGGCGAGGCAACGGATCGACGCCCGCGTAGGGGCACCATCGCAGCTTTGAGTGGAAGTTGTTAGTAAACGTTCTTAACTCAACGTTAGACGGCAGTTTGTCCTCGCGGACCCGCCCTGTCAATGCCCGAGAGGGAACAAAATCTTTACACGTCAAGGGTTGGCAACACCCATGGTGAGTAATAGTCAAATGCTTTGTTCACCTGGCTGATTGGGCCGCCAATGATGTGTTCAGCGGGCTGATTCAAGTAGCCCTCGCCCGCTTATTGACTCATCTAATAATTGCGTCTAAATAATTGAGCAATATTGGAAGTGGCCAACTATGGAAATGGATTAGCGTTACCTGGCTTCGGCCATCACGGTAGAAGAGCGCGGATAACCGCGTCTGCCAGCAATCTCCCACGATTCGTTAAGACTGCGCGCCCAGCTGACAAAGCAGTGGATTCGACGAGGCCATCACCGGCCGCCAGCCAAGCGGCGGACCGGCCATTGTCGTCGAGTTCGTCGAGACTGAGGCCGTCGGAAAGACGCAGGCCGAGCATCACTCGTTCAATCCGGCGAGTCTCGGGGTCAAGACATTCTCGAGCCTGCCCTGGACTACTAGCGTCCGCGAGCCGCGCCGCATATGACGTCGGATGTCGGACATTCCACCACCGAATACCCGCAATGTGGCTATGCGCGCCAGGTCCTATTCCCCACCAATTGTCGCCGCGCCAGTACGCCATATTGTGTCGGCATTGCCCGCCTGGCCGGGCCCAGTTCGACACCTCGTACCAGTCGAAGCCAGCCGCATGCAGTAAGTCGTCGGCGATCAAATACCTGTCGGCCAGCACGTCGTCGTCCGGCATCGGTAACTCGCCTTTGGCTACCTGCCGCCCAAGCCGAGTGCCGTCTTCGACGATCAGCGAATAGGCACTGATGTGATCGGGCGCCGCGTCGATCGCGGCCTCGACCGAAGCGCGCCAATCGTCGTCGGATTCACCTGGCGTGCCGTAGATCAGATCCAGGCTGACGTGGTCGAAGCCAGCCGCCCACGCCTGCTCGACCCGCTGTTGCGCGGTTCCCGGGGAATGCCGGCGATCGAGTACTGCCAGCACATGCGCTCGTACGGATTGCATACCAAAACTGATCCTGGTGAATCCGGAGTCGCGCAGCCGCGATAAAGCCTCGGCATCAACAGATTCTGGATTAGCTTCGGTGCTGACTTCGGCGTCAGGAGCAAGCCCGAACTCCGTGTCGATGGCGTGCAGGATCGAGGCGAGATCGGACGGCGGAAGCAGCGTCGGCGTGCCACCGCCAAAAAACACTGTCCGCACTGGAATATCGGCGTCCCCCAAAACACGACGAGCAAGCCGCACCTCGGCAATAGCGTCAGCGGCGTAGCCCGCCTGGCTGGCACCACCCCCGAGTTCTGATGCGGTGTAGGTGTTGAAATCGCAGTAACCGCAGCGGGTTGCGCAATACGGTACGTGCACATACACGCTAAACGGCCGGACGCCGACATCGGCGCGAGCCGCTTCCGGCAGCGACCCATCGGCCGGCACAGGCTCGCCATCAAGTGCGATCGAAGGCACCGTGATCAGCCGGCGTTGTGGCGCAACGCCCAGTCGTGCGCACCAGCGGGAAGTTCGGGAGCCTCCAAAAGTCGCGGCAACAACGAACGATCCGTCGTCGACGCGCGAAACACTTCGCCGATCGTGACACCGTGCGCCGGCCGATGTTCAACAGCGATCGAGTCACCTGCCGACAACTCGCCAGCCTCGACCACGCGTAGATAAGCGCCTGGCCGACCATCTTCAGTGAACCGCTTCACCCAATGTGGCTCACCGATCCAGTTCTGAAAGGTGACGCACGGAATGCGTGGACACGACACCTCCAGCAGGGTCGTGCCGATCCGCCACCGCTCGCCAATCACCGCGTTCGTCACATCGATGCCGGACGTCGACAGATTCTCACCGAATCGGCCGGGCACCAGGTCTCGACCGAGAATCGTTGCCCAGTCGGCAAGATCCTCAGTGGCGTAGGCATAAATAGCCTGATCGGGGCCGCCGTGGTTTGCCTTGTCGGCCTGCTCATCACCGGCAAGACCAAGCACACCCGCGGCGACAACGCCGACTACCGGCCGCTTGTCGATCGCGGTGCTACCGCTTTTGCCCATGCCTTCGAGTTGCCTGATCGCGCCGACATTGACCGACACCACGACGGCGCCCGACATGCGGCTACTCCTTATTCGAAGACGGCGTGGTCGACAACGCGGCGATGAATGCCTCCTGCGGAACCTCGACCCGGCCCACCATCTTCATCCGCTTCTTGCCTTCCTTTTGCTTCTCGAGCAGTTTGCGCTTACGGGAGATGTCGCCGCCATAGCATTTCGCGAGCACGTCTTTGCGAATAGCGCGAATACTCTCGCGGGCGATAATCCGAGACCCGATAGCAGCCTGAATAGGCACCTCGAACTGCTGACGCGGAATCAACTCGCGCAGCTTTTTGGTCATCTCGACGCCGTAACCATAAGCCTTGTCTTTATGCACGATCGCACTAAAAGCATCGACCGGCTCACCTTGCAACAGGATATCGACCTTCACCAGGTCGTTTGCCTGCTCACCCGTTGGCTCGTAGTCGAGGCTCGCATAACCACGTGTGCGCGATTTCAGCTGGTCGAAGAAATCGAAGGCGATCTCCGCCATCGGGATCGTGTAGCGCAGTTCCACCCGGTCAGCCGAGAGATAGTCCATACCGAGCAATGCTCCCCGGCGCACCTGGCAAAGTTCCATAATCGTGCCGACGTACTCACTCGGTGAGAGCACAGTCGCCCGCACCATCGGCTCGAAGACTTCGTTGATCTTGCCTTCGGGATATTCGCTCGGATTGGTCACGATGATCTCGCGACCGTCTTCACGCACGACTCGGTAGACCACGTTCGGCGCGGTCGAAATAAGGTCGAGGTCGAACTCGCGCTCCAGCCGCTCGCGCACGATCTCCAGGTGCAACAAACCCAAGAATCCGCACCGGAAACCAAAGCCAAGCGCCGCGCTGGTCTCCGGTTCATATGCCAGCGCCGCGTCATTGAGCTGCAGCCGGTCGAGCGCGTCACGCAGCAGCGGGTAATCACTGCCGTCGATCGGATACAGACCGGAGTAGACCATCGGCTTGGGCATCGTGTATTCGGCAAGGGGTTCGGTGGCCGCCCGGCTGATCACGGTGACGGTGTCACCGACCCGGCTCTGCCGAACGTCCTTGACGCCGGTGATGAGGTAACCGACCTCGCCGACACCGAGGCCCGGCGTCGGGATCGGCTCGGGTGAGATGACGCCGAGTTCGAGCAACTCGTGCACCGTGCCGGTGGAGAGCATCTTGATGCGCTCACGACTGGAGAAGTGCCCGTCGACAACCCGGATATAAGTGACGACGCCGCGATAGACGTCGTAGACCGAGTCGAAAATCAGCGCGCGCGGCGCCGCATTCGGGTCACCGATCGGGTGCGGAACCTCACGCACCACCTTGTCGAGCAGATCCTTCACGCCGAGGCCACTCTTGGCGCTCACCCGCAGCACGTCGTCGGGCTGACAGCCGATGATGTGAGCCAACTCGTCGGCGTACTTCTCCGGCTGGGCGGCCGGCAGGTCGATCTTGTTCAGCACCGGGATGATGTGCAGGTCGCTTTCCAACGCCAAATAGAGGTTGGCCAGCGTCTGCGCCTCGATCCCCTGCGCGGCGTCGACGAGCAGCACCGCGCCCTCACAAGCAGCCAACGACCGCGAAACCTCATAGGTGAAGTCGACATGGCCCGGTGTATCGATCATGTTCAACACATAATCGGTGCCATCGAGCTTCCACGGCAGCCGAACCGCCTGGCTCTTGATCGTGATACCGCGCTCGCGCTCGATGTCCATCCGATCGAGATACTGCGCGCGCATCGAACGCTCGTCGACCACTCCAGTCAGCTGGAGCATCCGGTCGGCGAGCGTGGACTTGCCATGATCGATGTGGGCGATGATGCAAAAGTTGCGAATCAGCGCTGGATCGGTGCGGTCGGACACGCTTCTCTTTCAGGTCTTTCGGACGTCGGAATGCGGTTGTCATCGGAATGCGCTTTTGCCAACAGCCGCCGGTTGTCCACATCGTCCCACGGACGACGCCGATCGCGCGTGTTGATGGTCCGCCGGTAACTCCGCGCCACCTATCCAGGGCCGGTGTCACCCAGCGATGAGTCACCTACCGAGTTCGTAATATCACCTCACACGAACCCGCCGGCTCGTGTGACACTGCCACCATGATCCTGGAATGCGCGCGACTCGACGTCCGGCCGGGGCAAGAAGCCGAGTTCGAAGCCGCCTTCACGACTGCCCGGCCACTCATCGCTAGCCAGTCCGGCTTTCGCTCGTTGCGCCTCGAACGCGGCATCGAGCGACCTTCGGCCTACCTGCTGCTGGTCGAATGGGAGCGCCTCGAAGACCACACCGAGGGCTTTCGTCGGTCACCGGAGTACCCGCGATGGTCGGCATTGCTGCACCACTTCTACGACCCGTTCCCGACCGTCGAGCACTTCGAGACCGTCGTAACCGTCTGAAGCCCGACCCACGTAACTGTCTAAGACGCGGCCCGGTTGGACGCCGCCGTCTGAGACCGGGTAATCTGGCTCCTCGCGCTCGTTTCCTGTTTGCGTGCGCATTGTGACCGTGCGAATTGTGACTTAGCGTTACACCATTAACCATCGAGTATTGGCGAACAGAGGCTTACGCGTGGCGAACATCAAGTCCCAGATCAAGCGCATCGGCACCAACGAGCGCGCTCGACTGCGCAACAAGGCCGTCAAGTCCTCGCTCAAGACGTCGGTACGCCGGTTCCGCGAGGCCGCTGACGCTAGTGACGCCGTCCAGGCGCAAGAACTTCTGCGCGTCGCGACCCGCCAGCTCGACAAGGCCACCAGCAAGGGCGTCATCCACGCCAACCAGGCCGCGAATCGCAAGTCGGCGCTGGCCAAGCGCGCTGCGGCTCTTTCAACGCCCGCCAGCTAACACTTCACGTTAGTCAAAAGACGCCCCGGTCCGCCGGGGCGTCTTTTTGCATGCCACCTTGGAACCGCACTGCGCAGTCAGGCCGAATCGCGAGCAGCGACCACGGCGAGCACAGCCTTCTCCAGGGCATAGCCGCTATCTGTGCCAGCACCCTTGATCTGGGCGTCCGCATCCGCGACCGCGAGCACCGCGCGTCCGATGCCGTCGGGAGTCCAACCACGGACTTGCCCGCGAACGCGGTCGATTTTCCACGGCGGCATACCCAGCTCGCGGGCTAACTCGGCACCGCGAAGATTGCGTGGAGCCGACGCGACTTTGGCCAGTGCTCTGATGCCCTGCGCGAGCGCACTGGAGATCAACACCGGCGCGGTTCCAATCGCGAGTGCCCACCTTAACTGCTCAAGCGACTCCGCGAGGCGGCCCTCCAGAGCCCGGTCAGCTACCGCGAATCCGCTCGCCTCGGCACGGCCGCGATAGTACGTCGCCACCACTGAAGCGTCGACAACGCCGGAAACATCGAAGCACAGCTGGCTGCAGGCGGCCGCGATCTCGCGCAAGTCGGTACCGACCGCCTCGATGAGAGCACGTGCGGCATCTTCGCTGATGGTGCGGCCGGCAGTTCGAAACTCCGCGCGAACGAAGTCAACTCGCTCGCTGGGCCTGGTCAGCTTGGCGCAATCGACGCGCCGCGCGCCGGCGGAAATCGCGACGTCGAGAATCGCCTTGCCTCGAGCACCACCTCGGTGGGCAATCACGATGTGTACCGAATCACCCGGGTCGCGGATAACGCCGGCGATCTCATCGGCGATGTCTTTAGCGAGCAGTTCGGCGTCTTTGATCACGATGACTTGACGCTCGCCGAACAACGACGGACTGGTGAGTTCGGCGAGTTGGCCGGGCACAATCGCGTTTGCCGCCAGCTCACGGACGTCCGCGTCGCTATCTTTCGCCCGGACGATGGCGACAAGGGCGGCGATCGAGCGCTCGACCAAGAATTCATCGTCACCGACCACCACGGTGACCGGTTCAACCTCGATCGGAACGCCAGCAAAGACCACGTCCCGCAGCATGCCATGCCCGACCCGGGTCGCGCTTGCGGCAGCACATCATCGACCGCATCGTTGACGACAAGATCCGACCGGGAAAACCACTCAGCCTGCCTCGACGTGCCTGGAACTGTCCGCCTACCTGTGGTCGCCAACGTGGTGGTCGCGACTTCGACACGGCGTGCCCCGTGCTGTGCGACGACGTCGAGACGACCGTCGTCCTTCTCGATGGCCAACGACCCATCGAGGTCGGTACGAGAAATCGAGGCTCCCGACGTCTGAAGATCGTCGAGAACCGCAGTCACTGGCGCTCCAGCCGGATTGCCCGTGCCGACCGACACCACGGCAACTAACGGCCGCATCGCCGTCAGAAAACGCCCGTCTTGGTGCACCCCGCCGTGATGGGGAACCACCAGAACCTGTGCCGATGGCAGTCCGGCTGTTAGCAAATCGTCTTCAGCTGCGGCTTCGATATCGCCGGTGACCAGCACCGAAAAACCAGCAACAGTTACCCGGACGACGAGACTGTCGTTGGACTCATCAGCACCGGTATCGCGATAGGGCCAAACCGGCCCCAGCACCTGCCAACTCACCGCGCCGATGACCCGATGCTCACCTACCGGTGCTACTGACAGCTCGACGCCAGCCGTCGCGAGCATCGAACCGAGCCGGTCGGCTACTGGCGTTGGCGGCAACGGCTGGGCGGCTTCGACAATGCCGACCTGTCGATGCGACAACGCGCCAGCTATGCCGTCGACCTCAGCGGCGGCGAATCCGGTGAACAGCACCGCGGCGAGCTGACGCACTCGCAGTTGCCGAAGGCACCGGTCGACGGCGACAGGGTCAGGGCCAGCATCAACCAACACCGCCGAACTGACATCGACACGAAACAGCAACGCATCGCCTTGGCCCACGTCGCATGCCGCGAATGCCCAATCTCGTGGCGGCCAATCGTGTGGTGGCCAAACCGTATGGACGACCCGCCAGCTCGCCACCGCACCACCTGCCAGAGCGACAGCTGCCAGCACCGCCACTATGCGTCGGCTGAACGTTCGATGCCGCTGCCGCGCGCGCCAGATCGCCACCAAACAGCTGAGAACCAGCATCACCGCGCCCAATTCCACCGCGCCCCGGACACCCGTCGGCCAGCTCAACGTCGATCCCGGAATCCGCGAGAAGGTCCGGGCAACGAAGATCAACCAATCGCACGGCAGGCCCGCGAAACCCGCCAACAATCGCGCGAGCGGAAGAGCAATCGGCGCCGCGCAGGCGGCGAGAACGCCAAGCACGGTAGCCGGGGCGACACCCGGTTCAGCGAGCAAGTTGGCCGGGATCGACGACAAGCTGATCTGCCCGGAAATCATCACGATGATTGGGGCACAGACGAGCGTCGCCGCGGCCGGCACCGAGATCGCCTCGGCTAACCAACGCGGCAGCCAACCGACCAACCACTCCCGTAGCACCGGCGCTAACACCACCAGCCCAGCCGTGGCGAGCACTGACAGCGCGAACCCGGCACTCGTCGCGAGCGCGGGATCGACGAGGATCAATACCAGCACGGCCGCGCACAACGACGGAAGCGCCCGGGCACGACGTCCGGTCGCCAGCGCCAAGACGGCGATCAAGCCCATCGCGGCCGCCCGCAACACACTGGCCCCCGGTCGCGCCACCACGACGAAGCCGACGATCGCGAGTGCGCCAGCCATTGCCTGGCCGCGCAACCGCAGCCCGACCCACCGCGCCACAACAAGAACGGCACCAAGCAAAATCGCGACGTTCGCGCCAGAGACGGCAACAATGTGTGTCAGCCCGGTAGCCCGAAACGCTGCCTGTAGTTGCGGCGAGAGCCCCGATGTATCGCCGTCTACTAGGCCAGGCAGCAGGCCACGCGGCGCGCTCGGCAGTGGTTGAGCCGCCGCGCGCATGCCTGCGCGAATCCGCCCGGCTACACGCTGCACCCTTGATGGGTTGGTAACGTCCGCCGGGCTGCCACGCGCGTCAAAGACCGCGGCTTCCGGTTCGCCCGGTGACGCCGGCGCAAGCCGGCCGACCGCACGCAGATGCTGACTCGGCAACAAGCCCGACCACCCGTCACCGCTGGCCAGCAACACAATCGGCGAACGAATTCTCGTCGTATCCGTTGACGTGCTCACCTCGACGGCGCGCGCGGGCACCACCTCGACCTGCCTCGAATGCAAGCCCGCACTCGGTGCCGACAGGTGCGGATCACCAGTGACGACGATCTCGAGCGTGACCTTCGCGCGCTGCGCGGCTAGTGCTGGCAATGGCCCACGAATCGCCGCCGCCGCACCCCAAGCGCCCGCCAACATCGCACCAGCTGTACACCACGACGCCGCGCACAACACGAACGAAACATGGCGCCGGCGCCGAAGACAGCTGATCGCGACCACGCCGGCGACCAGCAAACCTACCGCCAGCCAGCACACCAATGAAGGCTCCAGCACCCCGCCACCGATCGCCCCAGCCCAAGCGCCGGCGGCCGGTATCAGCAGCCGCAAGTCGGGAACCTCACCGACCAGCAGCCCGCGATCAGCCTCACCCGGCTGTGTTGAATCGACCGGACGTGCCGAATGCGGGACGACGACGGAATGCGTGCTCACGCTGTCACCCGCGCGACCAGGCCGGCGTACTTGGCTGGCCCGATACCGGAGACCTGCCGCAATTGCGTGACCGAACCGAAGCGGCCATGCGCGTTACGCCAGTCCAGAATGTGCTGGGCCAACACCGCACCGACGCCCGGCAACGTCTCCAGCTCGGTGAGCCCGGCCGAATTCAGGTCGACAATCGCCGGAGCCGTTGCCGTTGGATCACCAGACACACCGCCACCAAGCGCTCCGTCTGGACCAGAAACGACTCCACCGGCAGCATCGGCACTCTGACCACTTGGCGGTGGTATCCCCACGAAGATTTCTTCGCCATCGACCGCCTTGGCGGCTAGGTCGAACCCAGTCACATCAGTGCCCGGCACGATGCCGCCGGCTGCCGTGATCGCATCGTCTATTCGAGCTCCCGCTGGCACGGCAACGACGCCAGGATGCCGAACCCGGCCAACAACATCGACTACCAGTTCGCCAGCCGTAGCCGAACCTGACGGGGTAGCCGACATCGAGGCCGCACCCCGACTCGTCGTCCCCGTTGAACCAGTCGGCGTCCCCGTCGACCAGGATGTCGGCAGCGGAGGCATCGATGTCGCGCCAGCACTCGCCACCGGCTGCGGCCGGGACGAATCGCCAGCGCCAGACCCAACGGAACTAGCGGAGCTGGCGGCAAGCGACGGTTGCGCGCGTAGGAAGTACCAACCGCCGAGACCGGCTCCGACCAGAGCGAGACAGCTCAGAGCGACCAAGCCACGGCGACCAGGGTCAAGGACGCCGGAACGCAACGCAGGCGGCAGCCGGTCGGCGACCAGCGTCCGCAAACGCGCCAGCGCAGCCGACGTCCGAGAACCTGCCGGCACGACCACGGCAGCACTTGGCGTCCAACCAGGTTCGGTAGTAGCCGGACCCAGCGACTCCGGTCGCGAGTGATCCAACGTCGGGCCGGTCGCCTCAGAGCGGCCAGCCCACAACCGACGCAACCGCATTGTTGCCGCGGAGCCGTCGATCGTTCTTGACCGGCGATGTGGGAGGTTCGACACCCCAAAACGCTAGGGCCGCCAGGCCACCCCGACCCGGCATAACTCAGAGCCTGTGTACGGCACCAACGAGAAGCCACGGGTGTGGACGACGCCGATTAGCGACACCAGACGGCGAGCTACGCGGGTCCGTCTCGGAAGCCATGCGGCATCCATATGCTCAGATACGAAATAAGAGAAACTAAGTTCCTATTCCGACCCAGTGCCGACACGCGATCGTTCCCAGACGCGGGACTCACAGCCGGGCGGCACAGCGAGCGGCTCGGTCTGCGACTCGGCTCAGCAGCCGCTGAGGTAACAGGCTGTCCAGCTCGATAACCGCGGGCTCGGAGCACGCTGCCGCGAACGCGTCTGGGATCTTCATGGCGAGTTCACATACACGCGCCACTAACTGCTCGCCGTCGAGGTGAATCTGGGCAGCCGCGTTCATCCAGTGGTCGCGACCGATCCCCGAGACCAGGTACTGGCCGCCGATCTTCATCGCGAGCTTGAGTTTCGGCTCGTAGAACTCCTCATAGGCCAAGGCGCTAGCGATGTCGTACAGCGGCGCGAGCCGGACTTGCGACCCAGACAGGAGCAGCGAGTAATTCTTCGCGTGCGCGTCCGGTGCGCCAATCAGCCAGTTAAACGCCAGCGCGTCCGCGAACGCCTCACGGGCCGCGTGCCCCGCCTTGCCAGGGATGTGGCCTCTCAACACTGCCGCAACATCAGCTACCGAAGGCCCACCTTCGGCCTCGTACTTTCGCTCAGGATGGACAGCCAACGCCTGACATAAGTCTTCCTGGTGTACGCGCTCTGGCTGCCCACTCAGTCCGGGCAGCCTGTCGTAACGCTCGATAGCGATCGCACGCTCCTGCTCGAAGCTGACGATGCTGCTGCGCACAGTGCGCAGACCGAGCAGCCGCCCAGCCCGCAGGCATAGGTGTTCGTTGAGGTCATGGTCGTCGAGGGTGGCGATCGCCGGCTTGAGGATGTGGGTGGTTGCGGCGCGACCATGTGGGCGGCCCCATCTCGTCCCGTCGTGCCGCAGCGCGATCTTGGCTTGGGCGCCGGCGAGACTCCAACGGCCTTCCGCCTGCGCGCCGAGCCACGCCGTTTGATCGGCACGGACGTCACGTAACAGACCAGCTACCTGCGCCTCCGATAGCCACTCGACACCCCCATCGCGATCGACGCCCGCGGCACGGTCTTCGGTGATGATCCGGAATGCGCCCGGGAGATCCTCACCGACGGCAGCGAGCAGTCCGAACGGATGACGTGACGAAGTGTGGAACTCTCTGGCCCAGCGAGCAAGCACCTGCTCGTTGTCTGGGAGTAAGCCCCACAGCCATGGTTCGACCACTCGGGGTGAATGCACGCTCGCGGTTAATGGCATCGATACCGACAGTGGCGTCGCGTCTCGACGCGACCGCCAGTCGTCGTCGTAGGAGAACGTGATCGTGGAGCCAGTTCGGGTGAGGATGCCGACGAGCTCATCGTCGGAGACGACGATGAGCGTCGTGGTCACGCCTCATCCTGATCGAAGCGGGTGAGCAGCTCATCGAGATCGACCGGCCCACCAGACCTTTTCGCCTCCGCGCCGCCGCTCTTGGTTGGGGCATTTTGGGCGTCTAACTCGATCTCCAACGCCGCGAACGTCGCCAACACAAGCCCCAGGTCAGTCCGAGGTTTTCCAGCCTCCAGCCCGGAAAGCCACCGACGCGTCACGCCAGCTCGCCTCGCGAGTTCTTCCTGGGTCAGATCTCGTCGTCGACGGGCGTCTCGCACGAACGCCCCAACATCACGTGTCGTCCGAAGCTGCATAGGGCATCCTTCTGAGGCACGAACTTTCCTTAAAAATGAGAACGATCGTACTCATTTAACGTTGGGAACGATCGTACTCATTTCTTATTGTGCACGATCGTTCCCAAACTCACAAGCCACTGCCAGCTCAGACAACCAGGTTGACGAGCTTGGGAGCACGCACGATGACAGTTCGCACCGGCCGGTCTTCGAGCGCCTTGATGACGGCATCCGAACTCAAAGCAAGCTCGCGCAACTCGTCTTCACTGATCGACGGCGAAACGTCGAGACGCTCACGGACTTTGCCATTGATCTGCACCACACAGACGACCGATTCTTCGACTAGCAACGCCGGATCGACCACCGGCCAACCGGCGAGCGCGACTGTCGGCTGGTGACCGAGCACCGACCAGACTTCTTCGGCCGTGTACGGAGCGAACAGCGAGAGCATGATCGCCACCGTCTCGACTGCCTCGCGCACTGCCGGATCGCCGCCACCAGGGCCGGTATCGACCGCCTTGCGAATCGCGTTCACCAGCTCCATCACCCGAGCCACCACGACGTTGAACCGGAAGCTCTCCAATAGCTGAGTGACCTCAGCCAATGTTCGATGCGTCGTCCGACGTAGCGCGAGGTCGCCACCAACAGGATCAACACCGGGCAGGCTTGTGACGTCACCGGCCAGCCGCCAGACCCGAGCCAAGAACTTGCCCAGCGCGGAGACCTTCAGGTCGGCCCAGTCGATGTCTTCTTCCGGCGGCCCGGCGAACACCACGGTCAGGCGCACCGCGTCGACGCCATGCTCAGACAGCTGTTCACCGAGGTCAATGCCGTTGCCGAGCGACTTACTCATCGCCTTGCCCTGGTTGATCACCTGCCCCTGATTCAGCAAGGAGGCGAAAGGTTCGTCGAAATCGAGCAGCCCGATGTCATGCAGCACCTTGGTGAAGAACCGGCTGTACAGCAGGTGCAAAATCGCGTGCTCGACACCGCCGACGTATTGGTCGACCGGCATCCACCGCTTGATCTCGTCCGGATCGAACGCGACGTCGTCACGAGTCGGCGAGCAGTACCGCAGGAAGTACCAGGACGAGTCGACGAAGGTGTCCATCGTGTCGGTGTCACGCAGCGCCGCAATGCCGCAACGAGGGCACGTCGTGTTGACCCACTCGGTCGCGGCGGCCAACGGTGACACGCCTTTCGGCGACAAGTCGGCGCCACGCAGATCGGGCAACCTCACCGGCAGTTCGTCGTCCGGCACCGGCACTTCACCACAGGACGGGCAGTGCACGATCGGGATCGGCGCACCCCAGAAGCGCTGCCGTGACAACAGCCAGTCGCGCAGCCGGTAGTTCGTCGCGCCCTTGCCTGCGCCGTCGGCCTCCAGCTGCTCGACGATCGCCGCGATGCCATCGACCTTGCCGGTGCCATCGAGTGGCCCCGAGTTCACGTGGACACCCTCCCCCGTCGTCGCGACACCACTAACTGCCGGGTCGGGCTCGTCGCTGGCCAACACCACCCGCACCGGCAGGTCGAATTTGCGGGCGAAGTCGAGGTCGCGCTGATCGTGGGCAGGCACCGCCATGATGGCGCCAGTGCCGTAGTCGGCCAGCACATAATCGGCCGCCCAGACCGGGATCCGCTCGCCGTTGACCGGGTTAATCGCATGCCGGCCTAGGAAAACGCCAGTCTTCTCGCGCTCGGTAGAAAGCCGGTCGATGTCGGTCAGCCGGCGAACCTGCTCGACGTAGGCATCGAAATCGGCCCTTTGTTCGGCTGCGCAAAGATCGGCTGCCAGCGCCGAATCTGCTGCTACTACGAAGAAAGTCGCGCCATACAGCGTGTCGGGGCGGGTAGTAAAGACGGTGACCGGCTCGTCGCGACCCTCGACGACGAAGTCGACATGCGCACCTTGGGAGCGGCCGATCCAGTTGCGCTGCATGGTCAGCACCCGATCGGGCCAGGCGCCCTCGAGATTGTCCATGTCGGCGAGCAACCGGTCGGCATAGTCGGTGATTTTGAAATACCACTGAGTGAGGGTCTTCTTGGTGACTTGGGTGCCGCAACGATCGCAGGCGCCGTTAACCACCTGCTCGTTAGCCAGCACGGTCTGATCTTGCGGACACCAGTTGACCGGCGAGGCCTTGCGGTAGGCCAAACCCCGCTCGAAGAATCGCAAGAACAGCCATTGGGTCCAGTGGTAATACTCCGGATCACAAGTCTGTAGCCGGCGACTCCAGTCGAACGAGATCGCGTAACGCTTGAAAGACGCCGCCTGTGTCTCGATGTTCTTGTAAGTCCAGTCAGCTGGGTGCTCACCGCGTTTGATCGCGGCATTTTCAGCCGGCAGACCGAACGCGTCCCAGCCGATCGGATGCAACACGTCGTAGCCGCGCTGGAACCAGTAGCGAGCTACCACGTCGCCGATGGCAAAGGCTTCGGCGTGACCCATGTGCAAATCACCGGAGGGGTAAGGAAACATGTCGAGCATGTAGCGGCGCTCGCGCTCGCTACCATCGGCGGCCGGCTTGCCCGCCTTGAACGGATCGAGAGCCTCCCAGACCGGCAGCCATCGCTGTTGGATAGCGGCAAAGTCGTAGCTCTCGCTCATGTCGTCCTCACGTCGTGCTTCGACCGACCGGGCTCAGTATCCGCAGACTCGACATCGACGGACTCACCTGACATGCGTCAGGGCCGGACGATCCAGAAGGGATCCGGCCCTGACGCATGTTTTCCCGGTGGAGCTAAGGGGATTCGAACCCCTGACCCCTTGCCTGCCGAGCAAGTGCTCTACCAGCTGAGCTATAGCCCCGGTGCCCCTACGGGCGATGAGGAGTCTAGCGGACGCCGTCGGCGGCACTCGCTTGGCGTGCGATCAACGATCATCACCGGCCGCGGGGTCGGGAAGAATCGGCCCTTGCGGGCTGGCACCCACGTTGTGTTCGAGCAGTCGCCAACCGCTTGTGCTCTCGGTCGCGACCGACCAGCAGGCGTTCGCCAGCGAGCCAAGCGAGTGCCAACACGCGAGTGGAAGTTCCATCAGCGAGGCGAGCAACGCGCGCCCTGCCGCGCCATGGGTGGCGACCACCACAACCTGATCGTCAGCTACCTGAGCCAGCGCGTGATCGAGTGATGTCCGAGCTCGTAGCGCGACCTCCGACATCGTCTCACCGCCGCCACGAGAACCTTCGCGGCCAGACAGCCACATCGCCGCGTCATCGGCATTGCGTTCGGCGACTTGGGCCAGCGTCAGCCCCTGCCACGAACCAACATCGATCTCGCGAAAACCCGGATCGGTGCTTACCCGCAGCCCAGTCAAGGTGGCCAGCGCATTGGCGGTGTCGCGCGCCCGGGCGAGGTCAGAGGCAACGATCAACGCCGGACGCAACTCCGCCAGCACCGCTGCCGCCTGACGCACTTGTGCCCGACCGACCTCGTCAAGATCGATGTCTTGCTGCCCTTGAAATCGATGCTCGAGATTCCAGCTGGTGCGCCCGTGACGCCAGACCACTACCCGACGACCAGCCAAATCAGCGCCCGCCCAGCACGGCGGCGTGGCCGGCTTCGTCAGCGTCGCGAGCATCGTCGCGCCCGCCGGTAGCGTGCACGTGCGCCGGCAACTCGATGGCGGGGCAGTCTTTCCAGAGCCGCTCAAGCGCGTAGAAAGTGCGCTCTTCAGCGTGCTGGACGTGCACCACGATCTCGGCGTAATCGAGCAGCACCCATCGACCCTCCTGCTGCCCTTCGCGCCGGATCGGCTTGGCGCCTAGCTCTCGCAAGCTGTCTTCGACAGCGTCGACGATCGATTTCACCTGGCGATCGTTAGGTGCCGAGGCGAGCACGAAGATATCCGTGATCGCCAATCGGTCACTCACGTCGAATGCCTGGATGTCACGGGCCAGCTTGTCGGCGGCGGCAACGGCTGCCGCGATGGCGAGCTCGATAGCTCGCGGGGTGGCGGTCATAAGGCCATACTCGGCATTGCTCCTACTCGCGGACGGCCACCTAGACGACGGCCTGACTACTCACATGGTCTCATCGTTTGTAGTCGGCGCCGATTATGGCAATAACGTCGGCCACCGTGAGCTGCTGGTTCGAGATCAACACGTCGGTGTTCGGCAGTCCCAATGCCTGTGCTACCGCGTCACCTTGGGTGACGGCTGCCGGCAAGCTGGAGAAGACCAGCACCTCCGACAACGCGGTCGCGTTCGGCATTCCCGGCGCGTTCGGACCCGGCACAAAGACGAATCCGGCGGCGGCGAGTTTTGTTCTTGTCGACTCGCCGATGTCGGGAGTTCCCACCAGATTTTCCACCAATACTCGATTGCCGCTGGTTTTCCGATTACTCGGTACCGAGTCCGCCAGATCGCGGTTCACCAGCTGTGCAGTCTCGGCGGCGTCCACACTGAACGACTGCTGACCGTCGCCGGGATCAAGCACCGTCACCGGCAGCAGTTGATCGTCGGTAACGTCAGCCGCGTCGTCGGCGGCAACCGCAGCCAAGACACCAGCCAATCGTGCCGGTGTGAACGACGAGACCGAGCCGCCTCCGAGGCCCCCCACCAGCAACGACAGCTGGTCAACCGACTTGGGCAATCCCGCCAGGACGGCGGTCAGCACCGCGTTGAAGCGGGCCAATCGCGCCTGCTCGGCCTCACCACTGGCAAGGAAGGTCGCATACGCCACCGCCGAGGCACCGTCGAGCTTCTGTGTGCCGGTCGGGATGACGACGGTTGTCACACTGCCTGAGGTAGTCGTGACATCTCTGTTGACGGTGACCGTGATGCCGCCCAGCTTGTCGACGAGGGCGGCCATCGCGCTCTGGTTGAGCACCCAAGAACCGTCGACGGTGACACCGATGAGGTCAGACAACGTTTCGCTCGGCGTCGCCGCATCGCCAACCGTCAATGTCTGGCCAAACGGCATGGAGCCGAAGCCAGGAACTTGGGAGATGACTTGCGAAGGCACCAGCAACATCACGCCCTGACGATGAAGCTGATCGTTCGCGACGAGCGCACTGTCAACAGCCGCGCCCGCACTATCGCTGAGTTGGATCAACAACGTCGTCTGGGTAGCGCCCGTCGTCGACACCGCCGTGACAAGCGGTCGCGGCGAATGCCGACCGGTGAATACCAGCCTGCCGGTGACGAGCAGCGCAATCACCACAATCACGGCTCCGACGACGTAAACGCGCCGGCGGCCATGATTGGTTGGCTTGGTGGCCGCCACTGTCCGAGAGCGACGGCGGCGGTCGGCCGTGGCCGGCAGGACGAGCCTGGCACCCGTATCCCACTCAACCGGCGGCACCGGCCGAGTCTCTATCACGTACATCGGGGCAGCATCCGCCACCGATATATCAGTCGGCGTGGCATCCCCTATGGGGATGTCAGTCAGCGCGACATCCGCCATCGGGATATCTCCCGGCACATCATCCGCCGCCGGGGTAACCGGCATGGCGCGGCGACTGTGTTTGCCGCTGTGCTTGCCGCTCACGACCGGGCCCGATACAGCCCACGCTTGGAGATGTACTGCACGATCCCGTCTGGCACGAGATACCAGATCGGCTCATTTCGGCTCACTCTTTCGCGGCATTCGGTGGAAGAAATGGCGAGCGCCGGAATTTCGACCAAACTGGCGGCACCTTCGGGCAGCCCAGGGTCTGAAAGCTGATGCCCTGGCCGAGTGCAACCCACGAAGTGGGCCAGCCGACTGAGCTGCTCGGCGTTCTTCCACGAAAGGATCTGCGCGAGCGCGTCGGCACCGGTGATGAAGAACAGCTCGGGTTCAAGCACACCAGGGCCAGCGGCCGCAATCAGGTCGCGGCGCAACTCAGTCAGCGTGTCGGTCGTGTACGTCGGACCGGCCCGGTCGATGTCGATCCGGCTGACCGAGAACCGTGGGTTCGACGCGGTCGCGATGACCGTCATCAGGTAGCGATCTTCCGCTGGTGAAACGCTCCGCTCGCTCTTCTGCCACGGCGCTCCGGTCGGCACGAAGACCACTTCATCGAGCGCGAACTTGCTGGCGACCTCGCTGGCGGCGACCAGGTGCCCGTGATGGATCGGGTCGAAGGTGCCGCCCATGACGCCGACGCGCGGTCGCCCACCCTTCATTGGTCGAGACTACCGGGCGAACACACCGCCTCGCTCGACAAACATCCATCCCGCCATCCATCACCGCACCGCCACGTCAGGTCCGGATATGCCCGTCACCGATGACGATGTACTTGGTCGAGGTAAGTTCGGGCAGTCCCATCGGGCCACGAGCGTGCAACTTCTGCGTGGAGATGCCGATCTCGGCACCGAAACCGAACTCGCCACCATCGACGAATCGGGTGGAGGCGTTCACCAACACGGCCGCCGCATCGACCTGGGCGATGAACTCACGAGCGGCGCGCTGTGACCGGGTGATGATCGCTTCGCTGTGCGAACTGCCGTGCGCCCGAATGTGCTCGACGGCGGCCGGCAATGACTCGACGACCGCTGCCGCGATATCGAGTGACAGATATTCCAGATCCCAGTCTTCCGCTGTTGCCGGCACCACCGCAGAATCCATCGCCGCCACGGTTGGGTCACCGTGCACGGTGACTCCGGCGCCCGCGAGCGCGGCCAGCGCGCGCGGCAGGAACTGATCGGCGATATCGGCGTGCACCAGCAACGTCTCGGCGGTGTTGCAGGTGCTCGGCCGTGAAGTCTTGGCATTGAGTAGCACCGCCAGAGCCACCTCGATATCTGCGTCCGCGTCGACGTAGATGTGGCAGTTACCCACTCCGGTCTCGATCACCGGAACCGTCGACTCCTCCACCACACTGCGAATCAGGCCAGCGCCACCTCGCGGAATCAGCACGTCGACCAGACCACGCGCCCGCATCAGATGCTTCGCCGCCTCATGACCGGCTCCCGGCACCAACTGAACGGCGTCCGCTGGTAGACCCGCCGAGGTCAACGCAGCCCGCATTACCGCGACCAGCGCTTCGTTCGAAGCCAGCGCGGACGACGATCCGCGTAGTAGCGCGGCATTGCCGCTCTTTAGACACAACGCGGCCGCATCGACTGTAACGTTCGGCCGACCCTCATAAATGATGCCGACCACCCCAAGCGGCACCCGGATCTGCCGTAGTTCGAGTCCATTCGGCAACACACCGCCGCGCACAACCTCCCCGATCGGGTCGGGCAACGCGGCAGCAGCGCGGACGTCGTCGGCAATGGAGTGCAGCCTGCTTGCGTCAAGGCGTAGCCGGTCGATAAACGCGTCGGTGGAGTCGGCGGCACGGGCCCGTTCGACGTCCATCGCGTTGGCCGCGAGTACCTCGTCGACCCGAGTATCAAGCGCATCGGCGATCGCGTTCAGCGCGGCGTCTTTGGCGGCACGTGGCGTATTCGCCAGCACGGTGGAGGCGACTTTGGCTCGACGCGCCACCGCGAGGACGCCGGCACCGTCGTCGGTGATCTCATTCACGCGCACGCTCCCGAAAAGATCAGGCTCCGCTCGCCGTCGAGGCTCGCCGTCAAGGTAGGAGCTGGTCGCCTACGTCGAGGATAAGAGCATGCGCCGCTGGTACCCAAAACCGGTGACTAAAAGGGTCGCCAACCGCCGGCAAGCGCGACCAAAGCGGCGCCTGCTTCACCGGCACGGCGCCGAAAAACGACCCGATCGACCACTTCGACACCCAGCACGTGCCAGTCCGGCAAACCCGCGCTCTCGCGGTGTTCACCCCACAGGCGCAGCGCGAGCGCGGCCGCGTCGCCACAATCGCGAGCTTCTTCCCAGTACATAACCTCGGCGCGCTCTACGCCGTAACGCCCGGAGAGCAGGAATGCTCGTTCCTCCGATAGCCGTTCAAGTGCTGAGCGCACTAACGAAACGTCCATCGGCTCACCTCCGACCGTGAGCGTGACATGCCAAAGCGGCGCGGCCGAACTGATCACATCACCTTTTCGTCGTCATGGATTGTCGACTACATCGTCGGAACATAGTTGACCAGCCAGCGCACCTGCTTCGCGGACTTTTCCGTGAAATCGCTGCGAAAAACTGCCGATCTGTCAGCGCCGAGGAGCCAACACACCCGGCGTCAGCACCACTAGGTCGTCTCGATGGACGACCTCGCGCTCATAGCCGGCGCCCAAAACGGCCACGAGCTCCCGAGTGGATCGGCCGAGCAACGCCGGCAACTCGGCCGCGTCGTAGTTCACTAACCCGCGAGCCACCGCGCGCCCCGCGTCGTCGACCAGGTCGACCGGATCCCCGGCCGCGAAATCGCCGTCGACGGCAGTGATTCCCGCCGGCAGCAACGAAAGTCGCCGGTCGACCACAGCCAAGACCGCGCCCGGATCCAACGACAGCCGCCCTCGCGCTTCGGTGGCGTGC
>OLLX01000141.1_pt1 | contig 18253 bp, 18 predicted proteins | sample 1604651 | NCBI WGS metagenome assembly OLLX01 (sample SAMEA104055725, study PRJEB20765) | soil metagenome | biome: Arctic tundra; feature: Polygonal ground; material: soil | place: USA | collected 2011-09 | depth 0-0.5 m
GTTGGGGAAGTGGGGCGGTTTAGGAGCGGGTCCAACGAATTTCGCGGGTCCAGCGGATTTCACGCATCTGGGTCACCTCCTTTCGCTATCGAGGGGAAACTTAGACGCGTGAGTTGGGTGGTAGCGAACTCGTTCCTGTGACGCGGCCAGTACGACGGCCGGCCGGGCCGCTGCGGGATTCGGACACAGTGCAAGTAACCCGGCTAACAGTTCGGTCGCTATGGCCCGTATGATGACCACGATCGTCCTGTTCGGGGGCTGTTGTGCCCGATGTCGTGGCGTTGGGATCGGGGTTGAGAAAAACGTGACAGCGATCAGAGAAATGCGCGCGAGCTGGCAACTGCCGCGCCCCGTTCAACTGATCATTGGCCTGGTTCTCAGCAGTTACGTCGCCGTTGTCGCTTTCGGGGCCGTTCATACCAAGTTCTCCGTTGCTGACCTGGCCGCCTTCGGGCTGTTCACGGTGGCCGGCGTCCTCAGCGTTGAGGTATCACTGCGGTTGGCTTGGCCGAGGCCTCGACGTGATCGCATCAGTCGCGATTTTCTCGGCGTGTGGGCGCTGCCGGTGATGCTGCTGCTGCCGCCCGTATACGCCGCAGTGGGAGTGTTGATTCCGAGCGCCTACGTTCAGTTTCGGGCCTGGCGCACCGACCCGGTAAAAGTTATTTACAGCATGGCGGCTCTGGGCATTGCTCGCGCGGCCGGTGCCGGCGCGCATATGGCGATCGCTGGGCATCCCGCGCATAGCGCTGGGTTATCCCAGCTGTTTGGCAGTAGTCGCGACGAGATTGCTGTTCTTGTCGGGGTGCTCACCTGGTGGCTGGTCAACTACCTGCTGATCGGCGCGGTTGTCGCTATGACTGTCGGGTTGCTTGCGGTGCTGGCCTCGCTACGAGATCACGAAGCGCTCGCTGTCGATGTCGTCGATGCCAGCATGGGATTGCTGGCTACGATCGCGTTCGCGGTTCGTCCAGAGCTGGTCGTCGTCCTCGCCGCACCGGTTCTCTACATGCAGCATCAGGCCTTCAGTGGCCTGCGAACCGTCGTCCGTACCGATCTGTTGACCGATGCCGCCAGCCCTCAATACTGGCGCGATACGGCGTGCCGCGAAGTTGAGCGGGCCCGCGCGAGTGACGCGAGTTTGGCCGTCTTGATGATTGACATTGATTATTTCAAGAAGGTCAACGATCGTTACGGGCATCTTGCCGGCGATGCTGTGCTTTCCGCAGTCGCGCGGGCCATTGCCACCGCTCTTCGACCCAGTGACCTGGTCGGGCGTTTGGGTGGAGAGGAGTTCGCGGCCGTGCTCACCGGGTCAAACGTTTTTGACGCCGAGATCGCCGCCGAACGAGTGCGCTCCAACGTGGGTGGCGTCAGGGTGCGTTCTGACCGTGGTGAGTGGATCTCGGTTACCGTTTCGGCCGGCGTCGCGTCGCTGGGATTGCACGGCGACACCCTGATAGAACTCCTTGAGGCAGCCGACGGCGCCCTTTATGCCGCCAAGGATGCTGGCCGCAATGCCGTGAGGGTAGCGCTGACTGGACAGGGCGGTGACGTCGTCGATATCACCGATGAACGGCTCCTTATCGACGAACGGTTCCATGTGCCTAAGCACGCTGGCGAAACCAACGATCATCGATTAGGCGGGGCTCGCCGAAGCTAGAGTGAAGTTGGAGTTGGGACACCGGCCAGTTAGATCAGTCGCTTGGACGTCGTTCGGGTTGGTTCTCCTGAAAGTGATACATCGCCGCGTAGGGGAATAATGTCGGGCGCGCCGAGTCTTGCCGCGTCAGCTGTTTGGTCGTCGGGTTGGCGCTGCGAAGCTCGCTCGGCCTCCACCCGCAACAGATAATGCGCGACCTCGCGTCGTTTCGTCCCAACCTAGAACGCTGGCCATCAGGGTGGCGACGTCGGTCGCGCAACCGGTGCCACGGTCCCATTCTTCGATGGAGATCCGAGTTCGCCGGGTGAGTACGTCTTCGAGGTGCAGGGCGCCTTCGTTACTGGCCGCGTAAACGACTTCGGCCCGCAGATAGTCGGTGGCACCAGGTATTGGTAGGCCGAGTTCGGCGTCGTCCGCGATCATCGATAGCAATTCGCGAGTGCATGAACCATAACGATGCAGCAAATGTTCTATTCGGGCCACATGCAGGCCAGATTGCGAGGCGAGGCGATGCCGTTCGTTCCAGAGAACGTCGAATCCTTCAGCGCCGAGTAAGGGCACTCGTTCGGTTGGCGAAGCAGGCACCGCGGGCCCGAGGTTGCGACCGGCCGCGTCGACGGCGTCCTTTGCCATGATTCGGTACGTGGTGTATTTGCCGCCGGCGACGACGGTGAGGCCAGGAGTCGGCTGTGCCACTGAATGTTCGCGCGAAAGCTTGCTGGTTTCCGCGGATTCGCCAGCTAACAAAGGGCGCAGCCCGGCATACACACCTTGGACGTCGTCCGGAGTCAATGGTGTAGTCAATACCGCGTTCAGGTGCCGCAAGATGTAGCTGATGTCGGAGCTGCTGGCCGCCGGGTGTGCCTTGTCGAGATTCCAGTCGGTGTCGGTCGTGCCGATAATCCAGTGTCGGCCCCACGGAATGACGAAAAGCACGCTCTTTTCGGTACGCAGAATAAGTCCGCTGTCGAGTTGAATCCGGTTCCGTGGCACAACCAGGTGTATGCCTTTGGAGGCGCGCACCTGAAAACGACTGAGGCCGCCAATCATTTTCTGAATGTCATCGGTCCAGACGCCGGTCGCGTTAATGACTTCTTTAGCCCGGACGTCGATTTCTTGGCCGCTCTCGAGATCGAGGACATGGGCTCCGGAGATCCGGCCACCTTCGTCGAGAAAGCCGGTAACCCGGGCATCGCTCACCGCCACGGCGCCATAAGAGGCTGCGGTTCGAACCACGGTGAGGGAGAATCTGGCGTCATCGCATTGGGCGTCGGAGTAGGTGATCGCGCCGATCAATGCGCTCGGCTTCAGGCTGGGAGCCTGCCGTAATGCTTGCTGGCGTGATAAATGACGGTACCTCGGAAGTGCCTTCGAGCCGCCCAGCCGGTCGTAGAGAAAGAGGCCGCTGCCGATATAAAAGCGCTCCCATATTCGGTGTCGTAAAGGGAGCAAGAACGTGACTGGCTGCACCAGATGTGGGGCCAGTCGGGTCAATAATAGGCCACGTTCTTTCACTGCCTCCCGCACGAGTTTGACGTTACCTTGCTCAAGATAACGGAGGCCGCCGTGGATGAGTTTGCTCGACCGACTTGAGGTGCCAGAAGCCCAATCGCGTGCTTCGACGAGTGCGACTGATAAGCCGCGAGATACCGCGTCAAGAGCGGTACCGGCACCGACGATGCCGCCACCGATGACAAGGACGTCGAATTCGCGACCGGCCAACTCGCGTATTGCTTCCGCGCGATAGTCGGGTCCGAGCCTGCTCGACCTCACGGCGTGGTCTCCTTTACCCGACAGACGTTTGGGTCTGTCGGGTAAAGGTTAGTCGAGGGCACGGCGTTGGTCGTGGGCACGCGCATCGACGTTAGCTGTACCGCGCTCTGGCATCGGCTATTACATCGATCGTCCAGCCCAAAGCGATGATGGTTGCGATCGATACACAGCAGCCGCCGACCGTATCTGTCGCGTAGTGATAGCCCGCACCGATCAAGGCGGTAGCAACCGCGAGTGCCTCGGCGATTGCGGCCGCGGCGAGTAACGCGCGCCAGACCAACGCCAGCCGGGGTTTGCTTGGCCCGAGCAAAAACACCACCACGACGACGGCTACCGCGACTGTTCCGGTCGTATGTCCGCTCGGGAATGACAAGTAGCCGTCAAGTCGGCGTCCGAAAGTGGGCTTCAGTACGAACTCGGTCAACCCGGCCGCGACAGCTGGCCCGAGCGCCGCAAGAATGGCGAGTCGATATCGCCGCGCTAGCACGAACCCGAGAACTAATACCGCGCACAATGTCACGATCGACGCTGGGTCGCCGAGGTCGACGACGTGATTCAGCAAGCGCAGATGGGTGCCAAATCGGTAACGCAACCGGCGATCGATAAACCGGTCGATGCGACCGGGGCGAGAGGCGTCGGCGTAGCGCGATCCGAGCACAACGACCACAACCGCGCAGCCGACGATCAATGTGGCAAGCATGCGTCGATTGGCCGGCACCACTCGGCGCGATGTCATCACCTGATCCTATCGGCGAGCAAAAGTGGCCCTGGGTAAGTAACAGTGCGCCGCCTATGACAGACCGAGCGTCCCTTAACGGAGCTAACGTCCGATGCCGGGCCAAGTAGCTGAGCAGCCGTAGGCCATAATGACTCGAGTGGAATCGTTGTCGGTGATTAGTAATGGCTTCTTGGGTTCACTCATTGTCATCTCCGCGATCTTGTGGTTGAGCCTGCGAGCGGTGCACCGTCGCCGGGGCCGGATCGCTGTCGTTTCAGTCGCTGTTTGCGCGTTGCTCTTCTCCGTCAGCTTCGCCGCTGACGCCGTTAACGCGCACTTCCAATACCTGCCTAGGCTCAGTGACGTGCTGGGCCAAAGTGACTGGCCGACGATTAAGACAGCCAGCTTTGACGAGGCGATGTATGGCCAGCAACGGTCGCCTGCAACGTCCCCCTCAGCAGCTGCCAGCCCTAGCCCGGCTGCCATCGGCTCACATCCGCATGGCGCGGTCGTGAGCATCGACGTGAAAGACCACGGCGTGGGTTTTCACGCCGGGCACGCGCTGGTTTACCTTCCGCCGCAGTATTTCACCGACACAACCGAGCGATTCCCCGTGGTTTACCTCTTTCACGGGTCACCGGGCATGCCGGTTGACTGGCTACGCGGCGGTGGAGCAGCCAGTGCGGGGCTCGAAGCGGCATCGAGTGGCCGTCCGCAGATCCTGGTGATGCCGCATCTAAGCCGCAACTGGCTTGACGATTCCGAATGCGTCAATAGCGTCCATATGGCGGTTGAGAGCTACGTCATCAATGATTTGGTGCCTGCGGTCGACGAGCAGCTGCGCACGGTGGCCGATCGAGACAGCCGAACCGTGGCCGGGATGTCAGCCGGTGGATACTGCGCCCTCAACCTTGGCCTGCGTCATCGTGACATCTTCGGCTCGATCGTCGACATGTCTGGCTACACCCACCCGACCCACTCCAGCGGTATGGCCGCCTTGTTCGGGCATAGAGCCGACCTCTCCTCGGTGGTCGCCTCGAACAGTCCAGATATTTACGGCCCACGACTGAAACCCGCACCACTGACTCGGCTGTACTTTCTGTGCGGCAGCTCCGACCACGGGCCCTTGGTTCAGATGACCGCCATGCGTAACGTTTTGCGGGCTCGTGGCTTTCCAGTCACCTGGGTTACCCGGCCAGGTGGGCATACCTACGGTGTTTGGCGCCCAGGCCTTGTCGCCGCTCTGAACTGGACGCCACAGGGCGCGACGAGATCGTCATGAGTGGGAATCTGGCGCCTGCGGTGAGTTCAGGGGCTAGACGATCCGGCTAGACGATAGGGTCGGCCGATTCGCCCACGGGGATGTCGAGGAGCTGACCACACGTGACGCAGTCGTTCGATCATGATGTCGACCTGCTGATCGTTGGCGCCGGCCCCGCCGGTCTGTATGCCGCTTATTACGCGGGTTTTCGCGCCCTGTCGGTGATCGTCGTCGATTCATTGACCGAGCCTGGTGGCCAGTTGGCGGCGCTTTACCCAGAGAAACTCATCTATGACGTCGGCGGAATCCCGTCGATTCTCGGTCGCGAGTTAGCCGCCGACTTGTTCAAACAGGCGCAGACCTACAACCCGCTTTTCTTACTCGGAGTCAGTGCCCAAGGGCTCACCACGTTGGACGACGGAAGTCTGCTCGTCGAGACAGATCGCGGTTCAACCATCCGGGCGAAGGCCATCGTGGTGACTGCGGGCATCGGTATTTTCACGCCACGGCAGCTACCGGCTGGCCAAGAGTACGAGGGCCGAGGCCTGCGTTACTTCGTGCCGAACCCGAACGAACTGGCCGGTAAGCGGGTGCTCGTGGTGGGCGGTGGTGACAGCGCGGTCGACTACGCGCTGATGCTCGAAGCGGTGGCGAGTTCGGTGACTGTGGTACACCGACGTCCTGATTTTCGGGCACATGAGGCCTCGGTGGAGAAGATGCACTCGTCGTCCGTGCGGGTATTGACGCCCTACCAAGTGGCGGCAGTGCACGGTGCCACAGCGGTAGAAGCGGTCGAGGTCGCTGACCACGACGGTGTTCGGGTGCGGTTGGACGTCGACGAGATCGTCGCGGCGCTCGGCTTCGTCGCCGAGCTTGGCCCGCTAGCGACCTGGGGCATGGCATTGTCGGCGCGCCATATCGCGGTCGACTCCACGATGGCGACCACGGTGCCTCGGGTGTTCGCGGCCGGAGACATCACCGACTATCCGGGCAAGGTGCGGCTGATTTCGGTCGGGCTCGGCGAAGCCGCCACCGCGGTGAACAACGCGGCGGTTGCTATCGACCCGAGTCGAAAATTGTTCCCGGGCCATTCCTCGGATCCGACCAAACAGCACGGCTGATAAGTGACCGCTGTTGATTAAGTACCTGGGCTCCAAACGCAGACTTGTTCCGGTGCTCGGCGCGCTGGCAACGGCCCTTGACGTCGAGACGGCGGCTGATCTGTTCACCGGCACCACCCGGGTGGCGCAGGAGTTCAAACGTCGCGGCATGCAGGTTTGGGCGGCCGATCTGGCCAGCTACGCGCATACGTTTGCCCGCTGCTACATCGAGACCGACGCGCGAACGGTCGACATGCTGGCACTCGGCGCCGCGCTCGATGAGTTGTCGGCTTTGCCCGGCGTCCGTGGTTATGTGACCGAGGTCTTCTGCGAGCAGGCGCGTTACTTCCAGCCGAAGAACGGCATGCGAATCGACGCGATTCGCGACCGGCTGCGTGACCACTACGCCGATTCGCCGCTGTATCCGATTTTGCTGACCAGCCTGCTTGAGGCGGCCGACCGGGTCGATTCCACCACCGGTCTGCAGATGGCGTACCTGAAACAGTGGGCACCACGAGCCAATGCCGACCTTCAGCTTCGGGTGCCCGAACTGCTGCCCGGCAGCGGACATGCCCTGCAAGGTGATGCGCTGGTGCTGGCAAAATCGCTGCCCGACCTCGATCTGGTGTACCTCGATCCGCCTTATAACCAGCACCGGTATTTCACCAACTACCACTGCTGGGAAACGGTGGTCCGCTGGGACGCGCCCGACCATTACGGGGTGGCTTGCAAGCGCGTCGACGCGCGCGATGACGTGACGGCCAGGTCGGCGTTCAACTCCCGGCGCACGATCGCCGCTGCCTTCGGTGAACTCATGGCGAACCTGCGCGCTCGGGTGGTGATGCTCTCCTACAACGACGAATCGTGGCTGGATGTCGATGCGTTGCTGGCGTTGTGTGCCGAACGCGAGCATGTCCGCGTCGTCGCTTTCGACAGCAAGCGGTACGTCGGAGCGCAGATCGGCATCCACGCCCCTGATGGACGGCGAGTCGGTGCCGTCTCGCATCTGCGCAACCTCGAATATCTGGTGATCGCGGGTGAGCGCGACATGGTGGAGCGCGCGGTAGCCGTTGCTAGTGAGTTCGGACCCGGCGCGGCAGACGGGCTTGGCAAGGGGGTCGACCCGCCGTTTCTGCCTAGCTCTGGTGCTGAAGTGCGTTCGTGAGGCAGAATGGCACTGCTGGGATCAGGAAACAGATCGAGGACGTCGGGGAAGGCGAACCTCGTCTTGTTTCTGGAGGTCCTGGTGAGAACTCGTGGCGTCCTGTACGTCCACTCGGTCATGCCTGCCGTTACTCCCCATGTCGAATGGGCAGTGGCCAGCGTGATCGGCGAAGCTGTGCGACTTGACTGGTTGCCGCAGCCGGCGTTGCCATCGCTTCTGTACGCCGAAGCGACCTGGCTGGGTGAGTCGGGCACGGCTGGTCGGCTGGTGTCGAACCTGCGCGGTTGGCCGATTCGCTTTGAGGCAACCGAAGATCGCAGCGCTACCAATGACGGCGAGCGGTTCGCGTTCACGCCGTCGCTCGGACTCTTTCACGCGATGACAGCGGCCAATGGCGACGTCGTGGTCCCAGAAAATCGGCTTCGGCAGGTGCTGGAATCGGGTACGGACGTCGCGACCGCGATTGGCCGGTTGCTCGGCGAACCGTGGGATCGCGAACTCGAATCGTTCCGCCAGGCCGGCGATGGGGCGCCTGTCCGCTGGCTGCACCAGGTCGGTTAGCCAGCGAACAAGCGAGCCGCTACAGCGGGATGTTGCCGTGCGATCCACGACCCTGCGGGGCGTTTCCGATCGCGGCCGCGATGGTGCTGCGGGTTGCCGCTGGCGACACGACATCGTCGACGACGCCCAACGCGACTGCCTTGTCGATACCGCCGGCCATCTCTTCGTGTTCGGCGGCGAGTTCGAGTTCAAGGGAGGGTCGCAGCGCTTCGCCAACCTCAGCGAGCTTGCGCCGATGCAGGATCCGGATCGCGGCAACTGAGCCCATTACGGCGACTTCGGCGCCGGGCCAGGCGAGCACCTTGGTGGCGCCGAGCGAACGGCTGTTCATCGCGATATAGGCGCCGCCATAGGCTTTGCGAGTGATCAGGGTGACGCGCGGCACGGTGGCTTCGGCGAACGCGTGCAGCAGCTTGGCGCCGCGGCGAACTACGCCGTCCCATTCTTGGCCGAGGCCAGGTAGGTAACCCGGGACGTCGACGAGCACCACCAGCGGGACGCCGAAGGCATCGCAGGTGCGCACGAATCGAGCGGCTTTCTCAGCGCTGGTCGCATCGAGGCAACCGCCGAGGCGTAGCGGGTTGTTCGCCACGATGCCGACCGTTCGCCCGCCAAGGCGGCCGAGGGTGGTGACGACGTTTGGCGCCCACTTGGCGTGCAGCTCGATACCGGGGTTGTCGAGCATGCCGGCAACCAGCGGGTGTACGTCGTAGGCGCGCTTGGCTCCCTCGGGTAGCAGACTCTCAAGATCGATGTCGCTGACGTCGGCCGCGAGCACGCCCTGATTGCCGAGCAGGTCGGTGAGGATGCGCGCCCGCTCGAACGCGTCTTCGTCGGACTCGGTGACGAGGTGCACGACGCCACTGCGCCGGCCATGGACCTCCGCGCCGCCCAGGCGTTCCATGTCGACGTCTTCGCCGGTGACGCTGCGCACGACGTCAGGACCGGTAACGAAGATCCGGCCGGCCGGCCCCATGATCACGATGTCCGTAAGCGCGGGCCCGTAGGCGGCTCCGCCGGCAGCTGGGCCAAGAACGATGGAGATCTGCGGGATCTTCCCTGAGGCTCGGGTCATCGCGGTAAAGACCCGGCCTACGCCGTCCAAGCTCTCGACGCCCTCGCGCAACCGGGCGCCGCCGGAGTGCCAAAGGCCGACAATCGGAACGCCGCGCATGAGTGCGTGCTCATACGCCGTGACGATGGTGTTGCAGCCGGCGCTACCCATTGCGCCACCCTGGATCGTCGGGTCGCAGGCAAAGGCGACTGCCGACGCGCCGTGCATCGTGCCGGACGCCGCGAGGACGCCGCTGTCGTCGGGGATGGTCAACAGTTCGAGACTGCCGGCATCGAAGAGCGCTTGCAGACGGGCCTGCGGAGAGCGCGGATCGACGTCGACGACGGGGGGGATCGTCGATGTGGTCACGGGGATGTTCCTCTCAGTGCCTTCGGGTGCGGCGCCTTCGAAGGGCGTGTGGTCAGGCAGGTTTGATGACGAGGACGACGTTGTGGCCGCCAAAACCGAATGAGTTCGACACTGCCGCGCCGGGGATGAACGGTCGCGGATCGACGGTCACGATATCGAGATCGATGTCGTTGTCGCGGTCGTCGAGATTCAGCGTCGGGGGTATCACTTTGTGGCGCAGCGAGAGCAAGGTGACGATGGCCTCCAGCGCGCCAGCCGCTCCGAGCGTGTGACCGAACGTCGACTTCGGCGCCGTCACGATGAGGGAGTTGGTGTCGGAACCGAAGACCTCATGGATCGCCTTCGCCTCGGCAATATCGCCGGCCGGTGTTGATGTCGCGTGCGCATTGATGTGGGTGACATCGGACGTCGAAACGTCGGCGTCGATGAGCGCGGCGCGCAGGGCGCGAACCACTCCGCGACCTTCCGGGTCGGGCGCGGCGATGTGATAGCCGTCAGAAGTCAGGCCGGCGCCGGCGATCTCGCCGAGGATGGTCACGCCGCGAGCTTTCGCGTACTCGGCGGATTCGAGCACCACCGCGGCAGCGCCTTCGCCCATGATGAAGCCGTCGCGACCCTTGTCGTAGGGCCTCGACGCGCGATCGGGTTCGTCGTTGCGCGTCGACATGGCCCGCATCGAGGCGAACGCGGCGAGCGGCAGTGGATGGATGGCTGCTTCGGTGCCGCCGCAGACAACCACGTCGGCACGGCCTTCGCGGATCATCGCCAGGCCGGCGGCAATCGCTTCGGCACCGGAAGCACACGCGCTGACAGGTGTGTGCACACCGGCGCGGGCCTTCAGCTCAAGGCCGACCGCAGCCGCTGGGCCGTTCGGCATCAGCATCGGCACGGTATGGGGGGAGACGTATCGCGCGCCTTTTTGGTTGAGTACGTCGTAGGCGTTGAGCAGCGTGGTGACACCGCCGATGCCAGAGGCGAACACGACGCCGAGGCGTGTTTTGTCGACGTCCGGCTGGCCGGCTTGCGCCCAGGCTTCACGAGCGGCGATCAGCGCGAACTGCTGAGACCGGTCTAACGTGCGAGCCTGAACGCGATCGAGGACCGTAAGCGGCTCGACCGCGATACGTGCGGCGATCCGCACCGGTAGGGCGGCCGCCCACTCTTCGGTGAGCGCTCGTACGCCACCACGCCCGGCCAGCAGTGACTCCCAGGTGCTGGCGATGTCACCGCCGACCGGGGTAGTCGCGCCCATGCCGGTCACGACGACCTGGCGCCTGTGCTCGGGAACTGTGCTCACCGCAACCGCCTTCTCGCTCATGTCGTTCTCGTCGGGGCCGCGCGGTGATCGGCCGTGGGGGACACGTCCGAACACCGCGCCAACGTCGTCGTCAGCCCTTAAGCCGAGATGCCGGCCTTCTCGATGTAACTGACCGCGTCGCCGACCGTCTTCAGGTTCTTCACGTCATCGTCGGGAATCCGCACGCCGAACTTCTCCTCGGCGGCGACGACGACTTCGACCATCGACAGCGAGTCGACATCGAGGTCGTCGGTGAAGCTCTTGTCGAGCTGGACGTCGGCAGCCGGGATACCAGCTACCTCGTTGACGATCTCCGCGAGACCGGCGAGGATCTCCTGCTCGGACAGGGCCATAGGTGCTCCTTCGGTGGGTGGGTTTTCCTTAAGGCGGATCGGTGAGGTTGCCTGATTCTCAGCGCGGGGGCACCGGAATCAGCAGGTCACGGAATCTCTGCCACCTGGGCAGCGTAGGTGAGACCGGCACCAAACCCGATCAGCAGGGCAGGTTGGCCGCTTTCAACCGCGCCGCGCTCGACCAATGCCGACAGCGCGAGCGGAATCGAGGCGGACGACGTGTTGCCTTGGGTTTCCATGTCGCGAGCTATGGCGACGTTGGCGGGCAGCTTGAGCGCCTTCACCAACGCGTCCACGATGCGCAGGTTCGCCTGGTGCGGGACGAAGGCGCCGAGTTCTTCCGGTGAGACACCAGCGGCATCGAGGGCTCGTTGGGCTACCGGCGCCATGTTGTTGATCGCCCACCGGAAGACGGCCTGACCTGACATCCGCAGAGCCACCGGCGGTAGAGATTCACCAGCGGCGAGCGCATGCTGCACTTCGACGTAGGTCGGCTCTTGGGTGATCGTGCCCGCGCGTGAACCGTCGCTGCCCCAGATCACCGGCCCGATGCCAGCCGTCTGCGAAGGGCCGACAATGGTGGCGCCGGCGCCGTCGCCGAACAAGAAGGCCATGCCGCGATCATGCGGATCGACGAAGTCGCTCATTTTCTCTGACCCGACGACCACGACGTGCCGCGCACTGCCGGCGCGGATCATGTCGGCGGCGACCGAAAGCGAGTATGTGAAGCCGGCACAAGCCGCGTTGATGTCGAGCGCGCCGGCGTTGGAAGCACCGAGCCGATCCTGTACCTGGCTGGCGCCGCCCGGCGTTTGATAGGGATGCGTGCAGGTGGCCAGGATCACCATGTCGACGTCGTCGGGAGCGACACCTGAGGCGGCCAGTGCTTTTGACGCGGCCGAAGCCGCCATATCGACGACGGACTCTTCAGCCGCGGCGAATCGGCGGGTCACGATGCCGCTGCGGTCACGAATCCACTGATCACTGGAGTCGATGTTCTCGCAGATCTCGTCGTTGGTGACGATGCGGGCGGGCCGATGCTCACCGAGGGCAAGCATCCGCGCGCCGGGCGCGCCTTGGGTCTGCTTCATGAAGACTCGACTTCCGACGGGTGCAAACGGGCCAATGGCTGGCCAGGGGAGACGGGATCCCCGTCTTCAGCCAGCCATTCGACCAGTGTGCCCCCGTGCGTCGCGACGATCTCGCGCGCCTCGCGCTTGGTCGCGACGCTGCCAAGAACGGTTCCGGGCTCCAGTAGCGCACCCAGCTGAAGTCGGTTGGTGGTGAAGGTGCCGGCGAGTGGCGCGACGACGAGGCGCCACGGGGGAGCGGTGGCGAACTCGATGTCGTTGCGATGCTTTTCGATCAGCTCGCGGGCCGCGTCGAGGTCATCAGGTGTCTTCAGGGCCAGCGTCTCGACGCCAGGCAGCGCGCGTTTGATCAGCCCGACCAGCGTGCCGGCCGGCGGCAGCTCGATCACAGCGGTGACGCCGAGGTCGCTCAAGGTCTTCATGCAGGTGTCCCAGCGCACCGGCGCGGCGACCTGGTTAACCAACCGGGCGACAAACTCGAAACCACTCTGCACCACGGTGCCGTCAGCGTTCGACAGCAACGCGGCGCGCGGGTTGGACATCGGCAGGCCGGTAGCAAGGCTGCACAACCGATCGACGGCGGGTGCCATGTGCTCGGTGTGGAACGCGCCAGCGACAGCGAGTGGCCGCAACCGGGCACCTTCTGGCGGGTTGGCGGCCAGCGCGGCGAGCTGCTCGATGGTGCCGGCGGCAACCACCTGGCCAGCGCCGTTGACGTTGGCCGCAGTCAGCCCGAACTCGGCAAGCGCGGCCAGGACGACGGCGGGATCGCCACCGAGTACCGCCGTCATTCCGGTTTCAGCCTGAGTGGCGGCCCGGGCCATCGCCCGACCACGCTCACGGACGAGTACTAATGCGCTTTCCGGTGTCAGCACTCCAGAAAGCGCGGCGGCGGTCACTTCACCGACGCTGTGACCACCGAATACCCCGATGTTGTCGGGAAGTTCGGAGATCGCTTGCGCGGCTGAGCCGGAGGTCGTAGTCAGCAGCGCGCTGGCCGCAGCAAGCCCGGCGCCGACCAGTAGCGGTTGGGCGATAGCGGTGTCGCGAATCGTGTCGGCGTCCGCGTGGGTGCCGATATGCGCGAGATCGAGGTCGAGTACTGCCGACCACCAACCGACCGCGTCGGCTACCGCCGGCAGTTCCAGCCACGGCGCGAGGAATCCAGGAATCTGAGCCCCTTGACCAGGGGCGATGAGAGCGAGCACATTCCCACCATGCCTTGTCGCCGAGGCGACCGGGGTGATCCGAGCTAACCAAGTCCTCGGCGCGACATTGTAGAAAAGGTACAAGGCCGTACTGCGTCGTGCGCATACTCGACCGGAGCTGCGGTGCGTATTACCGCGCTGGAGCGTCCGCTAGCCGGCCAAGCACCAACGCGATCTGCAGAGCGAACGCGTCACGCGGGTCGGTCGCTGAGTAGCCGGTGACGTCGGCGGCACGACGCAGCCGGTACCGCACGGTGTTGGGGTGGACGTACAGCGCGCGGGCGGTTGCTTCGAGTGAGCCGGCCTGCTCGACATAAGCGGTGACCGTGTCTAACAGGCCACCTCCAGCTGCCAACAGCGGTCGATAGACGGCGTCTACCAGCTCGCGCCTGGCTGCTAGGTCGCCGTCGATTGCCCGCTCTGGCAACAAGTCGCCCGCCAGCACTGGTCGGGGTACACCGGTGCGCGCCTTGGCGGCGCGTAAGCCGGAGATGGCTGCTTGGGCTGATTCGGCGGCTGCCATCAAGTCGGCGACCGATGGGCCGGTGACGATCGGCCCGGGTCCGAATTGCGCGATCAGCGCGCGCGAACCGTGCATCGGGTCGATCGCTCCACCGAGCACCGCGACCAGTCGATCACCTTGGACGGCGACCAGCACGTCTAGGCCAGCGTGTCGAGCGGCCCGACGGACGCCGTCCACAACAGCGGCGGGGTCATCAGCTGGTGGCGCGCCGATCACGACGGTGACCGAGGCAGGTGAACCCCAGCCCAATGCGGCGGCGCGCGAACGTAGCGCGTCATCGGGTTCGCCGTGCATCAGTGCGTCGATGACCATCGCTTCCAGCCGGGCATCCCAAGCGCCGCGCGCTTCGGCTGCTTGGGCGTAGACCTGGGCGGCCGCGAAAGCTACTTCGCGGGCGTAGACGAGGACGGCCTCGCGCAGCTCGGCGGTCTGAGCGGTGCCGACGATCGTGCCGACGGCTTCTTCGACGACTTCGATTGTCAGGCGCACCATTTCGACGGTCTGCTGCAGCGTGATTGCCCTGGCTAGCTCGCGCGGCGCGGTGCCGAAGACCTCGCCGGTAATTGCCCGGCGAGCGCCGGGATGGCGGTACCACTCGACGAACGCGGCGATACCAGCTTGGGCAACGAGGCCGACCCACGATCGGAGCTCTGGCGTCATCGCTCGATACCAGGGCAGCGAATCGTCCATCCGGGCGATGGCGGTTCTGGCCAGCTCACTGGCGGCGCGTTCGAGCTGCTTCGCGGTGCTGGCGCGAGTCGCTGCTTCGGATACGCGGGCTTGGGTCACCCGGTTAGTCTGCCGGACCGATTGGCGCGGCTGTTGCCGGTCGGCTACTCGGGCTCGGTCATCGCGACTGTTGGCGCTGGTCCGCGCGGGGCTGGCACCGACGGGAAAACTTGCCGCCACGGACTGAGTAAGCCGAGATATTCGGCTCTGGTCAAGACCGGCCAAGCGTAGGCGGCGGCTAGTGCGTCGCGGATTGCTTTCAACGCCGTCCGGAGGACTTCGTCGGGTAGATCCGCGCTGAATCGTCCGAGGTCGTCGGCGGGTAGGCGTTCGCGGTCACGTCGTGAGTCGTCACTGATGAGAACTTCAGCTCGCTCGAAGGCGATCAATACGTCGAGGATCAGCGGCGCATCGGGAGCGAGCGCGCGATTTCTGGCCCTGGCCAGATGGGCGCTGTCATGCCAAGCGCCGGCAAGCCGGGCGAGGTCACGGTCGCGCAGGGTGGACAGCCGCTCCATGATGGCAAGGATCTCGGCCAGATTGGGATGCGTATCGAGCGCGTCGATGACAGCCCGCCAGTCTCGGCGAGAGTTCAAACGCCAAGGCATCCTCGGCATGGACCGCTCCTCTTCGTGGCGCATGATGGTCTAATCTTCGGCAGCCAGTCGTGGGTGCGGGAGTTACTCGACGCCAAATCGTCCGTCCCGATCGAACATCTAGTCAGGAAGAGCTAGGTGGCCGCGGGCCTTATGGAGTAACTGGTGACGGAATCGCGTGCGTATCGACCTTCGGCCGGCGGCCACGCGATTCGAGACAGCGGCTAGCGGTATCCGCTCGCGACACGCCTTTTCCTACGGCCCGCACTATGACCCGGCGAACACCGCCTTCGGTCTGCTCATCGCCCACAACGACGACCTTCTCGACGCCGGTGCCGGCTACTTCGAGCACTCGCATCGAGACGTTGAAATCATCAGCTGGATCACGCGAGGTTCGTTGCGGCACGAAGATGACTTGGGCTCGGCCATGGTCTTGGGGCCGGGAACGATCCAGCGGCTGAGTGCTGGATCAGGGGTTCGGCATGCCGAAACGAATGCCGCCGCCACACCGACTCGTTACATCCAGATGTGGATCGCCACCTCGTACGACGGGCCACCGGCCTACGCGAGCGCGGTAGCCCCACTGACTGAGCCGGGTTTCGTGCCGCTTGCTTCCGGGCGTGAACCCGCGTTGCTCTCCTTGCGGGCGCCAGCCACATTCTCGGTAGCCAGACTTCGAGCCGGCGAACAGGCGGAGCTGGCCGGGGCGGCATTCGTGCATCTGTCCGTCGTGGGTGGTGCCGTCGAGGTGACGGACGACGACACGGTGACGGACGACGAAGCGGTGACGATGGCCGATGGCGACACGGCAAGGATCATCGCGGCCGATCGGTTCGTCGTCCGTGCCACGGCCGACACCGAGGTATTGGCTTGGCTGATGGACGCCGAAGTTGGCCCGCCGATGTGCTGACCCGCGACTGATCCCGGTACTGCTCCGGTGTTTTGTCCCGCGATGGCCTATGGTGCGGATCAGGTTCACGAGTGAGATACCGATAGATGGGTATCGGCGTCGGGAGTCGCGTGAATGTGTGGTGGCGCGCAACGGTTGTTCGGCAGGACTTGCGTCCGGTCGGGTTGGCCGTGTGAACTACACGAAAGGATCTGGCTCGCGTCAGCGGGTCGGCAAACGTAGGGAGGCTGTTGGTGAGCGCGACCGCGGACCACGCGGAGGGTCAACGCAACCTGGCGGAGAAGCTTGGCTTCAGCGCCGGTCAGGTGGTCCAGGAAATCGGTTACGACGAGGACGCCGACGAAGACCTCCGGCGTGCGATCGTCGAAGTTACTGGGCACGAGCTGGTTGGTGACGATTACGACGATGTCGTCGACACGGCAGTGTTGTGGTGGCGTGATGACGACGGCGATTTAGTTGATGCCCTCGTCGATGCGCTGACTTCTCTCGCCGATGGCGGCAGTATTTGGCTGCTGTCACCAAAATCTGGCCGGCCAGGTCACATCGAGCCGAGCGACGTCACTGAGGCGGCACCAACTGCCGGCCTCAGCCAGACCAGCTCGACCAGTGCGGCTCCTGACTGGTCAGGTGCCCGGTTGGTCGCGCCGCGCAACCGCAAGCGTTGACCGATCTACCCGATTCTCGACCTGACGTTAGCCCCGATGTTCGATTGGGCCCGGCTCTCGGCGCGCCAGCTATTGGCACAGCGGCGCCAGATTTCGAGCTGCTGGATCAGCACGGCACACCGGTGCGGTTGTCATCGTTTCGTGGTCATCGGGCGGTGCTCGGGGTCTTCTTCCCCTGGGCGTTCTCGGGAATCTGCGGTGGCGAACTGCGAGCCCTACGTGATGACCTGACGTCGTTTCAGAATGATCAGGTCGCTCTTGTCACGATCTCGGTCGACTCGATCTTTACCCAACGAACTTTCGCGGACGCCGAAGGCTTTGAGTTCCCGTTGCTGGCCGATAGCTGGCCGCACGGTGAGATCGCCCGACGATACGGGGTCTTCGACGAGACGACGGGGGTTGCCCTACGTGGCAGCTTCATCGTCGATACCGATGGGATTTTGCGCTGGAGCGTCGTCCATTCGCTCGGCAAGGCCCGTGATATTCAGCTTTATCGGGAGGCGATTGCCTCGACCGTGACGAGGTCGACATCGTCGGCTGAGATTGATGCTGGTGCCGATGCGGGCGCCGGCGCGACAACATCGGTAGGCTGACCCGACTCTGCTTGGCGGTTCGCATCGATAGCCGTCGTGAGGGCGCGTAGCTCAGCGGAAGAGCACCCGGCTTACACCCGGGCGGTCACAGGTTCGAAACCTGTCGCGCCCACCAGCATCGTCGCAGGTCAGGGCATGTATGGCGCCCCAATGGTAGCTCCGTGCCCTAGTCGTGCCCTTAGTGGCGTCGTCCAGAGTGTGGCGGTTTCGGCATGGAATGTCGGCAAAGGCATGGTGGTGGACGCGGCGGGCGGTCTAGTCTCGCTCGGGTGCCCGAATCCGGTGAGTCCTACGCGCCGGGATACACGTCTGATGCCCTGAAGATGTTGGCCAGTCGTACAGTCGCCGACCGGGTGCTCACCGACGTCGACGGGTTTTTCGAGCAGCGGAGGGTCCGCGTTATCGGCGTCCGGGCCGCACGCCCCGCTGGTATGCGATGAACATTCTCGTCTTGGGTGGTAGCCGCTTTGTCGGCCGGGCGATCGTCGATGCCCTGGTCGACCGGCACGACGTCACGGTGTTGAACCGGGGCACACGGTCGTTCTCTGATGAGCGCGTCAGGCAGCTGGTTGCCGATCGCACCGACCCGGCACAGCTCGGCGCGGTGTTGGGTGGCCAGGTGTA
>OLLX01000148.1_pt1 | contig 18166 bp, 7 predicted proteins | sample 1604651 | NCBI WGS metagenome assembly OLLX01 (sample SAMEA104055725, study PRJEB20765) | soil metagenome | biome: Arctic tundra; feature: Polygonal ground; material: soil | place: USA | collected 2011-09 | depth 0-0.5 m
ACGGCCGTACACGTTCGACCAATACCTTGCCGTGCTGGCCGACGTCGCCGGCGTCACGCCACGATTGACCTACGTGCACGATGACACCATCAAGGCACGGGAGTATTTCCCATTCCGCGCGGCTACTTTGACCCTCGACCCATCGGCGCTCGACGCCGCAGGCTACCCGCACCGCATCGGACTCCCCGCCGGACTAGCCACCACCTACACGTGGTTCCTAACGCGTGGCCACATCGTCGGCGAGCCCACGCGTAAATAGCGCGGAACGAGTTGACCTGACGCTGCCAGCCCATCACTCAACTAGGCAAGCTTTCAGCGCATACAGCTCTGCTGGTCAGCTTGCTTTCAGGTACTGCCCGACTGCGCGGCGGATAGTCTCGGACACGCTGACCCCGTCAATGGAGGCGCGTAGCAGCAGGGCACGTTTCATGTCCGGGTCCAGCCGGACCGATTCGACTGTGGCAGTGCCCGAGCCCATCGTCGGGCGGCCGCCCCGGCGACGCACAATTTCATCGACGTCGTAGCCACGGTCGGCTTCATCGGCCATCGCCTCGGCCACATCATCGGTGATCGAGGTGCCATCACTTTTCGTTCCATGGTTCAGGCTCATATGTTGTTCCCTCCTTTCGGCAGCAGTCGCTCATACTTCGGTCTCATGCCCATCGCGTGGATCACGGCGGGCCCCTGTGGCCGGTCCATCACCACCAGCTCAAGCAGCCTTCCGGCCCGGTCCGGGCCAAGCACGAGATAGCGGACCGGGTCCTCGCCGACCTCTTCCACGGCGACCGCGTTGCGTACAGCGTGATGGATGTCGTCGGTGGGAATCCCATGACGGAACGCTGACCGCAGAACCTCTATCACCCCGGTATCGTACTACAAAACCACGGGGTAGACAGCAACGAATTGGGGGAAGACACTCGCCCAGGTACGCGTCGGTGAGTCCAGTTCCTCGCGATCGGGCGCTGGCGCCAACCGCCTCGCCGTCGACGGGCCGGCCACGGGAGCGACGACTGCGACGCGCAGGGCAGCCCAATAAATGCTCACCTGGTCCGTCGCCCACGCAAAGGTGACTGTTGGACGAACTCGCCATCGCGCGGCTACCGGCGGGACGCACTGTGGAAGCTCGTGCGATTCACGCGCGGTGAGATCGTCACCCGAACCGTCGCCCCATTTGCTGTCGACACCGCTGGCGGGTACACGGTGGATCTGGTATCCGTGCACCACCGGGTAGAAGAACGGTGACGTGCGCATCTTCGTAGGACTGGCTTCCGAAGGCGAAGATTACGGCGTGCACCAACAAACTCATTCTGATGACCGTCAGGAAGTGGCTGCCCGACCATCCGCTGCTATCGGACAACATCTATTACTGCCGTCGTTGAGATGGTTCCGCCGCTGTCATCAGTCTCGGCGGGTGTGTTGTCGGGTTCGGACGGCGGGGCGTCGAGCATAAGCATCGAGGGCTTCGTTCAACGCCACGGTGAGGGCGGGTAGGTCGCGGTCATAGATCTTCCCGGCGTCGAGTTGGCGTGCTAGTTCGTGGAGTGCGCTGATCCAGTGGGCACCTTTAGGGGTGGTGGGGATCTCGACGGTTTCAATGACGGTGACCGGCACTTCGACCTCAACCAGCCGGTCGACGACCTGGACGGCGAGGCGCCCGGCGTTGGCGGCGCGAGTGGTTTCCCAGGCCCGGTGCCGGCAGGTGTCCGAACACCATTTCGGGGTCCGGCCGGTTGCCCGCACCGTGATCTCACCACCACACCACCCGCAGACCAGCGACTGCCCAGGGCGCCGTCGTTGCTTCGTCGCTGCTTGTTCTGGCCGTTGACCGGTGGTCGTTTCAGCCTTACTCAAATGTGTTAACCTCCCATCCCGAGTAGCCTAGTTTCGTCACAACGAATCTTAGCGTTACCTGCTTGCAAGAGGTGTGCCAGGTTCGATCTTTGATCTGTTTCGTGGGCGACGATTCAGCTGAGATCGGCGAGGGACAGGTCTCCGTCTTCTCGCTGGTGGGGAAGTCGTCTCCGACGCGTGCGGCGGGGTTAGTCGGTGGCGTGGAGGGTGTCGGCCCAAAACAGTCGGAGACGAGTCATCGCATCGGGCAGTGTGGCGGCGGCGATGTCGAGGTCAGTAGCTAGCTCCGCGTATCGCGTTTGCCAGCCCAAAGGTGGGTCCGCGATGTCGTGGGGCAGGTGGTGTTTGCCTCGTGTCGTGAACACCCGGTCAACGGTTGCCCGCAAGCTCGCGGTGGGTTCCAGGCCAGCTTCGATCAGGAGGATGAGGTCGGGCAGATCCTTGACGCGGGTGTTCGGCCGGTCTCCGTAGTTTCGGGTGAAGGCGTGGAGTTTCTCGGCGAAGTGCTGCCGCAGGTCGACGACCTCGACGTCGCGGGGTTCGATCCCGGCGAACGCCAGCACCCCTGCCAGCTTGAGTCGCTCCGTGCTATCGAGTTCGGTAGGCCGAACGACGACGTCGATGGTGACACTGGCATAAGTTTTGCCGGCAAGTCGCGCGTCGACGGTGAACCGCCAGCCCGGTAAACCGGCCTCATCAGAAGGCAATGCTCGCGCCGCCGCGACAAGGAACTCAAACCAATCCCCATCGGGATCACCCATGAGCGCATCAGTCAGCTCGACCCGTAGCTCGTCGCTGCCTACGACGTGGGCGATAGCCAGATCGAGGTCTCGGGTGGCGCGTGCTCGGTCTTGCCAGCGGACCTCCAAAGCCATCCCGCCTTTGAGGACCCAACGACCAGGATCGCGGGATTCGAGGCGGGTCAAAATGCGTTCGAAGACCGTGCGTCGCCGAAGGCGCCCAAGGTCCATGCCCTTGACCCGTGACTCGGTGAGAAGTCGCGTTTCCAGCGCGACCCGGAACGCGGCCGGGCTGGCATATTTCACGTCGGGTCGATTCGCTGAAGCGCACGTTCGATCCGAAGCGCCGCAGTATCGCCGAAGTCATCGGCGCGGGCCAACAGATCCCGCCGAATCGTCGGGAAGCGTTCGGCAGCGTCACGAATCGCCGCAATCAGCAAGTCAAGGTCGACGTTACTTTCAGCAACATCAAGCAATGTGCGGACAGGTGTCGTAACCCGGTACCCCTCGTGCTCAGTAACGTCACCACCGGGCAAGACCCCGCGACGCAACCGGACACCATCGGCGCGAGCGCGGAAGTTCAGCGGCACCGTCAAATGAACAACCGCAGGGTTCGCATCCCCAAGCTCGTGGACGGCGAGCGCACTGTCACCCGAGACCACCCCACGACCACGACTCCACAAAGACCACCGCACCAGATCCTCATGTTCGCCCACTGGCCACTCCGGCAACCGGTACAAACCCCGACCCACCCGCAACCAATTGCCGTGATCGACATGAAACTTCTGCGCCTGATACGAATACCCAACAACCAGCGCCTGCGCCGCCGAGAAATTCCCCGACTGCACCGCCGCGACAGCCACCAACCGCCTACGAACATCCCGCCGATCCACCATAATGACGCAACACTACATCAAAACTTTAGTATTACGCGCCCCGAACTACCTAAGACTACAACCGGCTTTGAGTGTGAACGGCGACGGCTCATGCGACTACGCACAATCGAAGGACGCCTCCGTAGCCTACTGCGCATGTAAACCGAAACGGCTCCTCAGTCCTTTGACGAACCGCTCGGATCAGCTTGGTAGAACGCATCACCAACGTCAGTCTGATGACAGCCCTGCTCACGCAGAGCTGTCATTGGCATGGCCCCGAACACGTGAAGCCAGGTACCCGCATGGCGCCTAACACTCGCCCCTCAGTCGTCGTTGCCTAAGTGACGTCTCGCAATCTGTAGGCGCCGACTTCCGCCGCCGAAAGCATAGGCGCCGAGGCATAAGCATCTCCTCAGGAGGTTGTCCCGAGTTCCGTGGAACTTCGGTGGCGGCCCGGTGATTGTCAGGCTGCTTTGACCTCCTCATTGTGACTGGTCGCGGTGACATTTTCGGCTACTTCGCGTTCGAGTGCTGCACGCAGTGTCGGTAGGTGTAGGTGGCCGTTGACGCGACGGAACTGTTTGCTCGCCTCGACCATGCCTGCGGCGCACCAGCGCAGCGCCATCTTGGCGTCGCGCCAGCGTTTGACGTTCTTGGAATGCTCGCGGCTGATGGAGATCATCGACTCGATGGCGTTGGTCGATCGGAACGTACGCAACAGCGCGGGTGGCAAGCCCAGACGTAGCACTGTCAGGGTTTCTTCCAATCCTTCTCCCAGGCTGCCGGCCGCGTTGGGGTGGGTCTTGTCCAACTCCCGGGCAAGCGCCTCCAGCTGGCCTTGGGCGGCCAGCGCGGAGTCGGCGTGGTAGGCGGCACGCATCTTCTTCGCGACTGCGGGCCGCATGTGTTGGGGCAACTTATCGGTCACATTTCTGATCTTGTGGAGTTGGCAACGGGCGATCACCGGATGGTCGAACACGTCGAGCACCGCCCGACGCAGCGCTTTGGATCCGTCCAATACAGCGAGGATCGGCTTGGTCACGTCCAGCCCGCGTTCACGCAAGCTGACCAGCAAATCCCTTACCAGGGAGGCATTTTCGGTTGATCCGTCGGCGAGCGCGAGCGGATGCTTGACCCCGTCGATCCCAATCCCGAGCACCACCACGCACAAGTGCTCGGCGAAGTAGACCCCATCGACCATCAACGCCACCACGTCCAGGCCGGACAAATCAGCGGCGAGTAGTTCATCTAGAGCGGTCTCGGTCGACGCGACGAACCGGCGGCTGATCGCCGACCTGGACGTGCCCGTCGATTCCCGCCCGACACGCTCGCCAACCGGCTCCAACCCGATGCCGTAACGCCTGGCCGACAAACCGCCGAGCATTCGGGCCATCGCCATCGTAGACAGCGTCTCCGTACTGGAAAACACTTCATACGTTGGCAGGCTCAGCTCGCCAGACCCATCGGCAGCACGCACTCGTGGCCGCACGACCGGCAACCGCCGCCCACCCAACGTGACCGACCCCACCCCAGTGCCGTGCCGATAGGCGAGCCGGTCCTTGTCGTGTTTGCCTATCGTCCCGCACAACTGCCCGACATCCTCGGCGAACATCGCCGCCATCACCTGCAAACCAGCACCCACAGCGAGCGCGAGCAAACCTTCCTTCACATCCGCAGCGATCTCCGCCAAACTCACCGACACCACATCCGGCATCGTGATCACCCGCGCGGCGTCATCGATCTTCTGATACTTCTTACTCACGGTGGTCCCCTTGTCCTCGGGTCGACTTGGTCGTCGCCCAACACCTACCGCAAGGCAGGAACCAGGCGGGGGACCACCACCTCAAACTTCCACGAGACCCGGGACAACCTCCTCCTCAGGCCTCAATGACCTGGGCAGCAGATCAGATACTACCTGTGCAGGTCAGTCATAAGTAATGGATTGTCGTGGGCTAGCTGCTGAATAATTTCCACCGCGCCACTCGCCTTCTTCATGGCCAACTCGTCACTCGTAATGCCAATAATAGTCATGAAACCAACCGACCCATTTGGCGTAGAGACGCCATCGAATTGTGGATCTTCCGCACAGATCACTCCGCACAGATCCGTATTAGGCTCGCCAGTTAACGGTCCCTTGCAATTAACGGTTTCACCATAGGTAAACATGCGTTCGTTCTTATAAACATATTGCCCTAGTTGCTTCAGCAGCGCGAGTACCCATCTCGGCGGGCCGTCGAATAAATCTCCCGCTTTCGTTATTCTCATAGTAAATTCAAATCCAAAACCACTCACAGATAGATCCGCCGTAACCTTGTCAAATAACTCTGTGAGCCCATAAGTAACAAACAGATAGTAATTTCCGCCATCATACGCACTGATACCAAAGATGCCCTGGCCGGGAATCGGATCTATACCCCAATGTTGCGGCTCCTGCCCCGGGAAGAAACCCGCAACCTTTTCAGTAATCGCATCCCAGCCAGGTGCCGTTTCATCTTCATGATCGCTCATCATCGAACCCTTCAGTATGTAGCTGGCAATTCGGCACAGTTCTAATTCTAAGCACCTACTACTGCACTACCTCTGCGTGTTGAAACTGGTGAAATATCTAGAATCCCCCTAGAGGATATCCGGTGCTGGGTCATCGTCACCGCCCTCACCGCCCCCACCGCCCCCACCGGCGGCGACCCCAGGACCTCCATTGCCTTTGTCGACCCAAGGATCGGGGTCCTTCCAATTGTCAACGAATGGGTCTGGCATGGTTTCAGGGTTGCCAAACTCCCCAGGAGGGTCATTCTGATCGGGAGCTGGGGAACTATTCTCTGGATCGCCCGCCGCAGTCACTCCTGTAATTTCCGTGCCTTCAGGAAGGCCGCGTATCTGGTGCATGATTTGTGAACCAAAACTGCGATTTACACTAAAGTCGAGACCTTGGATATTTTTCAGATCGTCCGTTCCTCCAAGTTGCAATTCAACAATATGGTCTCCATCGTCATTTGATCCCACCTCCACCCCGGAATCGCGCAGTCGTTGAATTGCAGACTTCCCAGAGAGGCGGCGCACAATTGTTACCTTCAAGTTTCCTTCTAGAGCCGCATCGTTAAGCGCTCTGATCTTGGCGACCGCCGCGTTGATTTGTTCGGTAGTCCAACCGCTCTTAAATTTCAACTGTACAACTACCCCCTGCGAAAGGATCAACATCTTTGCGGCGTTGGCTCGACCCTGATCAGCAGCAGACATTCCGCCGGAATGATGCGCGACATTGGATGGAGTATCCGACGACGCCGAAGAGTCGAAGCCAGCTGAGCTACATCCTTCGGCTTCTGGCGAGAGCGCACCGTTGCCACACAGCCCAGTGGCGTCAGTCGCATTGATCGGGTCGCCGTCGGTGTAGGCGTAAGGGCTGTGGGTCTGGTCAATATCCGGGTCGACCGTGAGGAATTGGCCGGTGGTGGGGTCGTAGTAGCGGGCGCGTAAATAAATCAATCCGGAGGTGTCGGTGTATTCGCCGGTGTAGCCGAATGGTGATGTGACGGTGCCGGTGTGGGTGATGGGATTGCCGTAGGCGTCGTAGTTGATAGTGCCGACCACGGCACCGGCGGTGTTGGTGATGATCCGGGTCGATCCCAACCGGTCTTGCTGCAAATAGCTGACCGTGCCACCGGTGTGGGCGACTTGTTCCACGACCTTATTGTTGGGGCCGTAAATGTAGTCATTAATCCCATCGGTCAACAGCAGCGGCAGGCTCGCCGACAGCGTGTCCCACGTGTAATGCCTAGTCCCACTCGTATCAGTACTGGCGGTCCGCATCCCGGCACCGTTGTAGACGTAAGACGCCGACCCGGTTGTGGTGGTGGAGCTGGTCAGGTCACTGGCCTGGTCATAGCCATAACTAGCGGCTATCCCACCGGTGGTGCTGGTGCGGTCACCGACACCGTCGAACCCGAACGTGGTCGCCGTCCCACTCGTCGGCGTCAGTATGTGGGCCTGACCGGCACCGTCATAAGAAATAGTGCTCCCATTCGGCAGCGTGGTCAGGTTCCCGGCATTGTCATAGCTGTAGGCGGTCGTTTGGGCACCGACACCAGTCAACTTGTGCAAACTGTTGTAGCCATACGCCGACCCGGTCAGCCCGGCGAGACTGTCCGTGGTGGTCGCCACCAAACCCGACGGGGTATAGGTGTAACCGAAACTCCCCAGGCTCGTCGTCCCGGCCTTAATGGTGAGCCCGGTGATCTGATCTGAGGCATCAACCGTATTAGTGTCGACTACACCATTGGGATACGTCGTGGTCGCGAGACTGCCATCACCATTGTAGCCGAACGCGGTCGTCTTACTATTCCAATCCGTCACCGCACTCATCCGACCATCAGCGTCATAACTACGAGTCACCACATGCCCGTCCGGGTAGGTGATGGTCGCGATCTGGCCGAGAGTGTTGTAGCTGTAGCTGACCGTTGATGACGCCCCGTCGGTCGCCGAATCTGGGCGCCCATCACTGTCATAACCGAACGTGCTGGTACCGGTTCCGTCGACCATCGTCAACGGCCGACCAGCCCCGTCATAGGTGTACGCCACCCCGTGAGTAACGCCGTCGCTGTAGGCCACCGTCTTCAGTTGGTTATCGACATCGTAGGTGTCAGTAGTGACCCGACCGGTGGCGTCCGTTGTGGTGAGCAGATTGCCCGACGCGTCATAACTGTCATGAGTGATACGTGAATCCGGGTCGGTCTCCGACGTCTTACGGCCCGCATTGTCATAGCCGTAACTGGTGACATGGCCAGCGCCATCGGTGTAACTGAGCAACTGCCCAGCCGCGTCATAGGTATTCGTCAACGTGGTGGCATCAGCGCGGGTCGTCACCGTCTGGCGGCCAAGCGTGTCATAGCTGTAATGCGTGATGTTGTGATCGGGGTCGGTAACCGAAGTAGCCCGCCCATCCGCGTCATATCCGGTGGTCGTCACACCGCCGGTCGCGCTGGTGATCGTGAGTAACTTCCCAGCGTTGTCGTAGGTGTTAGTCGTGACGCCACCATCAGGTGCGGTCACCGACGTCAACCGGCCAGCCAGATCGTAAGCACTGGTGACGACTGCCCCAGTCGGATTGGTCACCGTGATTTGGCGGCCGAGCGTGTCATAACCGTACGTCGTGGTGTTACCGGCCTTATCGGCAACCGTGTGCTTACGCCCATCCAGATCGTAAACGTAGGCCGTGTACGTGCCGTCGGGGTTCGTTGTTTTCGTCAGTTCATCATCAACGTCATAAACCGACGTCGTCACCAAACCGGTCGGGTCCGTCACCGTCGCGACATTTCCATCGGCGTCATAGCTGTAGGAAGTGATATGGCCGAGCGGATCAGTGACCGTGCTCTTCAACCCGTCAACCGTATACGTGGTGGCCGTGGTGAAACTCGCCGGGTTCGCGCCGGTCACGTTGCCATCAGGGGCGACCATGCTGGTCTGCTCACCATCGGCGTCATAGGTGTAGCTGGTCTTATCGCCAGCCGGGTCAGTCACCGACGCCCGATCACCACCGGTGTCATAGGTGTAATGAGTGGTTCGACCATCGGCATCGGTCGACGCCGTCACATCGCCAGGATGACCAGTATCGCCGTACGTATTGCTACCCGAGGCCGTGCCAGTGCCCAAAGGCGTCGACGTCGACAACAGATTCCCGGCACTGTCATAAGTATTAGTAGTCGTCACACCAGCCGGATCAGTGTGGGTCAACACTTCATTCAACACGTTGTACGTCGACGTCGTCACATGCCCATCGGCGTCAGTGGAGGTCAGCTTGTTGCCACGGGAATCGAATGTCGCCGAACTCACGTGACCCAACGGATCGGTGACGCTCTTCACACCATTACTGACCGCGTCATAGGTGTAATGCGTCGTCGCGGCAAGGGCCGTACCTGATGCCGCGGTCGATGACATCAACTCAGCGTCATTGAACACATCCACCGTCACCGCACCTGTTGGATCGGTGCGAGTCTCGGTAAACGAACCCGGTGCAGACGCCGCCGAATACGACAACAACGTCGTCCGACCTAACGCATCAGCATGAGAAGTGACCCGGTGATCGGCGTCATACGCGGTGCTCGTACCAGCCGCCGGTGACTGCGTCGCACCCAACGGACTCACGACCGAGGTCAGGTTATGCGAAGAGTCATACACGTACGTGGTAACCAAACCCTGCGGATCGGTCACACTCGTCAGATCATCGCTGCCGTCATAGCCATAAGTGACGGTGCGGGCCATCGGATCGGTCACCGTCGCGACTTTGCCACCGGAGTTGTAGGTGAACGTCAACGACCGCCCAGCCGGATCAGTCACCGTGGCCAACTGCCCAGAACCGTTATACGACAACGATGTGACGTAACCGTTCAAATCTTTCTGCGCGGTAAGCCGACCCGTGCTGTCGAACGAGAAAATCTCGGTAGCCGCACGAACAAACGTCCACGAACCATCACCGTTTTGGGTCAACGTGGCCTGCACCCGACTCGCCGCCGAATACGTACCGTTGCTATTACGGCTGAACTCCAACCGCGAACCCGACTCCTCCACCACATCAACCACCGGTGACGACGCCAACGGAGCCACACCCACGTAAGGATCAACGATTACTGACATGCCGTAACTGTTCGCCCAACCATGACCAAGCACACCGTCATAACTGGTGGCCTGAGAGTCATACGCCCGAGACCACGACAACGCCACCCCACGACCAGGAACCGCGAGATCGGTCGCGCTCTGCACACCACTACCCGACGCCGGATCCACAAAATCCGAACACGCCGGCGCCGTCGCCGACTCCGACACCGGACCACAACCCCACGACTCACCCGGCAACGACGGACCACCCCCAGCCAACGGCGCCTTGGGACCAGACGTCACCTCACGAAGACGGTCATTGGAGTCAGTCACCCACAAGTTAGTACCATCAGAAGCAATTCCATTGATTGTCCAAAACTGGGCAGCGTCGCCTGTGCCATCTGCGTAGCCAGCGCTATTCGATCCCGCAATATCGACCCATGCTCCATTGGCTTTGTCATAGCGGCGAAGATTGTTGCCCCAGCCATTCACAGGACTACCGCCAGCCGAATACAGATAGTTTCCAGCGGAAATGATCGCCTCAGTATCGACTTGTGGGTCCACGATCGTATTGGTGACCGATCCGTTCGCCAATGACACCTGATCGATACCGGTCGAGTAGCCACGTTGTTCTGTTGTTACCCACAATGAAGTTGCGTCAGCGGTCAATGCCGTGCCGTTTTGCGAACCAAGATTCGCGAGTGAAATCAGCGTGTCGTTAGCCAGGTCAACCTGATATACCGTTGACGAGAAGTTGGTCACATAGAGCGCACCATCAGGCCCGACCGTAACGTAACCGTAACCCGTAAGCACAACCTCAGATGTTGCACCCGTACTTAACGACGTCTGCCACACCCCACCGCATTGGGTGAAATACAAGTAATACCCATCGGATACCAACGATGTCGGGGCGGTCAGATATGCCTGCGTTGGGTCCACGGACGCCGTGCAGCCCGTCGCACCTGGATGCCCCACAAACGGCGCCACCATGCCCGTCGTCAAGTTCACCCGCGAAATCACATCCTGGGAGGCTACATACCCAACCCCATCGACCACCACCACCGAGTTCGTTTGATCGAACTGCGCACTCACCCCGGTCCCACCAGTCGTCCCTCCGACGACGCCAGAACCAGCAAACGTGCTCACCGAACCTGGATCGAAACCCACTGTCTCAGCCGCAGTCGGAGGGATCACGGCAGGTAGCGGCGTGCCGGCAATGACTTTACGGAGCCGATCGTTACCATCGGTAACCCATAGATTCGTACCATCAGTAGCAATCCCACTAATGCTAGTGAACCATGCGTCACTAGCAGTCCCATTAGCGTATCCCGGAGCGTTCGACCCGGCGACATTGATTTCAGCCCCAGTGATCTTGTCGTAACGACGAAGTGTCGAAAACCAAGCAAGGCCGCCGAGTCCAGGAAGCCCGCCGGCCGAATACAGGTAATTGCCTGCGGAGACGATCGTCTCAATATCGACTTGTGGATCCACGATCGCATTGGTGACCGATCCGTTCGCCAATGACACCTGATCGATACCGGTCGAGATGTCACCTTGCATTGTTGTTACCCATAGCGAGGCCGTGTCAGCAGTCAATGCCCAGCCGATTTGCGAACCAAGATTCGCGAATGAAATCAGTGCGTCATTAGCCGGGTCAACCTGATACACCGTCGACGAACCGTTGGTCACATAAAGCACGCCACCGGGCCCGACAGTTACGAACGAGATAGCACCGCCAGCAACCTCAGATGTTGCACCCGAGGTTAATGACGTCCGCCACACCTCACCACATTGGGTGAAATACAGGTAGTGCCCATCCGAAACCAACGACTCCGGGTTGGACATCACCACAGTCGCTGGATTCGTCGAACCAATACACCTATTACCCGACGCACCCGTCGTACCCACCCACGGCGTCACAGCGCTGGTAGACAAATCCACCCGCGAAATCATGTCAGCAGACGCCACATATCCAACCCCGCCAACCACCACAACTGAATTCGTACCATCGAACTGCGCACCCGTACCCGTCCCAGCCGTCGTCGGCCCAACCACACCAGACCCAGCAAACGACGACACCGAACCCGGATCAAAAGCCACCGTCTCAGTCGCAACTGGGGGAATCACTGCGGGTAATGCCGTGCCAGCAACGACTTCACGGAGCTGACTGCTATCGGTGACCCACAGATTCGTGCCATCAGAGGCAATCCCGCTAATGCCAGTGAACCACGCGTCTGTGCCAGTCCCATCGACATCTCCGCTGTCACCAGAGCCAGCTACGTTTAATACTGAACCATCGGCTTTGGACCAGCGACTTACGATCGTGCCGCCTAGTGTCGTGCCATACAGATAGTTACCCGCCGAAAGTAATGTCGACATGTCCGCGGCAGGACTGGTTGAGGTCAGCTGGGTCAAGGAACCATTTGCCAACGACACCTGATCAATTCCCGCTGGGTAGCCTCGCACGCCAGTTGTGATCCATAGCGAGTTCGCATCGGCCGTAAGAGCGTAACCGTCTTGTGAACCTAGATCGACGAACGGATCCAGCCCATCGGTGGCCGGATCGAATTTGTAGACCGTCGACCGGGCCGCGCTTACGTACAGCGCGCCCCCTGGGCCGACCGTCACAAACGTTGGCGAGCTTTGATCGGTAGAGGGAACATTCACGACGAACGAGGTTGTGTCCGTCGATAATGAGGTCCGCCATACCGAACCGCAATCTGTGTAGTAAAGGTAGTAGCCATCTGATGTTAATGACGTCGGGTAGTACACGTACGCTGGCGCATATCCCGATGTCGCCGTGCAGCCGTCGTACATTCCCGGCTGGCCGATGAATGGCGTCGATACGCCGGTTGACAAGTTCACACGAGAAATCACGTCCTGGGACGCCACATACGCATAGGCGCCGACGATGGTCATCGACCAGGTGCCCTCAAACCTGGCACCCAGACCTGTCCCACCTGTTGTTATCCCCGCGGCACCCGACCCGGCGAACGTCGACACCGACCCCGGATCGATTGCCAGGTTTTCCCCTGCCGTCGACGTCATCACGCCGGTGGGTATAACGGTGGCCGATGTGTCACCAAGTCCGGTGCCGTTGGCGTTGGTAGCAGTTACAGTGAAGGTGTAGGTGACCTGGTTGTAGAGGTCGGTGAAGGTCGCGGTGAGAGTGCTCGGCCCGGTCGTGATCGTTTCGCCACCAGGGCTCGCAGTAACGGTGTAACCAGTAATCGCCGATCCGCCATTGTTACTGGGCGCCACCCAGGTAACGGTGGCCTGGGCGCCCGTCGTGGTCACAGCGGACACCCCGGTCGGTGCGAATGGCACCCCGAGTGGTGTCACCGCGGCCGAAGGCGCGGACGCCGCACTGGTCCCGATCGCATTCGTGGCGGTTACCGTGAACGTGTAGCTGGTGCTGTTGCTGAGGCCGCTCACGACTGCTGTGGTCGCACCTGTTGTGGTCGCGGTGAACCCACCCGGTGATGAGGTGACGGTGTAGCCGGTAATCGGACTTCCGCCGTTAGATGTGGGTGCGGTCCAGGTCACGCTTGCTTGGGTGTTGCCGGCGACCGCGCTCACCCCGGTCGGGGCACCCGGTGCCACGGCCGGCGTCACCGCGACAGACGCCGCCGACGCGGCACTAATGCCGATCGCATTTGTTGCGGTCACCGTGAACGTGTACGCGGTGCCATTAGTAAGCCCGATCACTGTCGCGGTGACCGCACCCGTAGTGGTGGCGGTAAATCCGCCTGGGCTGGACGTGACTGTGTAGCCGGTAATCGCTGAACCACCATTGGATGTCGGTGCGGTCCACGACACCGTCGCTTGCGCATTACCGGCGGTCACTGTTACCGCTGTCGGCGCACCAGGCGCCATCGCGGCTGGTGTGACCGCGGTCGACGCCGCGGAGGCGAAACTCGTCCCGACCGCATTCGTCGCCTTCACCGTAAACGTATAAGCAGTGCCATTAGTCAGGCCGGTCACAGTTGCGGTCGTCACACCAGTCGTGGTTGCGGTGAACCCACCCGGGCTGGATGTGACGGTGTAACCGGTAATGGTTGAACCACCATTAGAAACCGGCGCGGTCCACGACACGGTTGCTTGCGTGCTGCCGGCGACCGCACTCACTGACGTCGGCGCACCGGGCACCGTGCTGGTGGTGGCTTTGATTTCCACCGCGACCATATTCCACTGATCAGCGGTAGGCCCACTATCGGCCATCGCGACCACCGAACCCGCCGCACCGGTGGGATTGGCTGAGGCCTGCACCCAAAAGTCATAACCAATACCGGTGTCGGTGTACTCATGCAGCATCGACCTACTACCACTCAACGTATGCGCGGTCGCCGCCGTCGGATCATCGCCGGACGCCACAATCCACGAACCCGCGGCCTGCGTCGTGACACTCACAGACGGTGTCGCCGAACCATGACTATGCGCAATGGTGCCTATACCAGCGGCACCGGCCAATGCTTCCACCGTTAACTGCCCACCAGGAACAGTCGAACTCGCGACCGCCTGAACCGTCACCGCCGACAGAGTCGAGGTGGCGGTCGCCGTCCATACCTCACTGTCACCGCCATCAACATTCGCCGACGACGCCAACGTCCAGGTCAGGCCAGCACCCGACACCGTCGCGGTCGGATTACCACCCGATCCCGCCGCCAGACCCACTAACGCGACTAACTCATCACCGGCGTGGGTTGTTGTTAATGCTGGTGAGGTGATCGTCGTGCCCGAGGCGGTCATATTCGTCGAGCCGGATGCGTCCACCGAAATCCCCACCGGCACCTCTGGGGTGACAGCAGTAGACGCCGATGACGCCGTGCTCACGCCGATCGCATTCGTTGCTGTCACGGTGAATGTGTAGGCGGTTCCATTCGTGAGACCTGTCACGGTCGCCGACGTGGCGCCCGTCGTGGTCGCCGTGAACGAACCCGGACTGGATGTGACCGTGTAGCCGGTAATGGTTGAACCGCCATTAGACGCCGGCGCCGTCCACGACACTGCGGCTTGCCCGTTACCGGCTGTTGCTGTCACCGCGGTTGGTGCGCCCGGGGTTGTTGCCGCCGGGGTAACCGCTCCCGACGCCGACGACGCCACACTTGCACCAACCACATTGCTAGCAGTCACCGTAAACGTATAAGCAGTCCCATTCGTCAAACCAGTCACCGTCGCGGTCGTGGCGCCGGTTGTGGTCGCGGTAAACGAACCCGGGGACGACGTCACCGTATAACCAGTAATCGTTGAACCACCATTAGACGCCGGCGCCGTCCACGACACACTCGCCTGCGCATTACCCGCCACAGCCGCGACCGATGTCGGCGCACCCGGAACGGTAGCCACCGGAGTAACAGCAGTAGACGCCGACGACGCAGTGCCTGTGCCGGCCACATTCGTTGCCGTCACCGTAAACGTGTACGCGGTGCCATTCGTCAAACCAGTCACCGTTGCGGTTGTTGCGCCCGTCGTTGTCGCGGTAAACCCACCCGGGGACGACGTGACCGTGTAACCAGTAATCGCTGAACCGCCATTAGAAGCCGGCGCGGTCCACGACACCGACGCTTGGGCGTTACCGGCGGTCGCTGTTACCGCAGTCGGGGCACCCGGCACGGTCACCGGCACTGATGGAGTCACCGCCGCCGACGCCGCCGACGCGGAACTCGTGCCGGCCACATTCGTCGCCGTCACCGTAAACGTGTAAGCAGTCCCATTAGTGAGACCGGTCACCGTCGCGGTCGTCGCACCTGTCGTCGTCGCCGTCAAACCACCAGGACTGGACGTGACCGTATAGCCAGTAATCGCTGAACCACCATTAGAAGCCGGCGCCGTCCACGACACACTCGCCTGGGCATTACCTGCCACAGCCGCAACCGACGTCGGCGCGCCCGGCACCACCGCGACCGGGGTAACAGCAGCCGATGCTGACGACGCGACACTCGTGCCGACCGCATTAGTGGCGGTCACCGTAAACGTATAAGCAGTCCCATTAGTGAGACCGGTGACAGTAGCTGCGGTCGCGCCCGTCGTTGTCGCGGTAAACGAACCCGGACTTGACGTCACCGTGTAACCGGTAATAGCTGAACCGCCATTAGAAGCTGGCGCGGTCCACGACACACTCACTTGGGCATTACCGGCGGTCGCTGTTACCGCGGTCGGAGCACCAGGTACGGTCACCGGCACTGATGGAGTCACCGCTCCCGACGCGGCCGACGCGGAACTCGTACCAGCCACATTCGTTGCCGTCACCGTAAACGTGTAGCTGGTGCCATTCGTCAAACCCGTGACAGTAGCCGACGTGGCACCCGTCGTTGTCGCGGTAAATGAGCCCGGACTGGACGTCACCGTGTAACCAGTAATCGCCGAACCACCATTAGAAGCCGGCGCAGTCCACGACACCGACGCTTGTGCATTACCCGCCACAGCCGCAACCGACGTCGGCACACCAGGCGCGGTAATAACGGCCGCTTTAATCTCAACCGCGATCATGTTCCACTGATCGGCCGTCGGTGCCGTATCCGACATCGCCACGACGGATCCGGTGGCGCCGGTCGGATTCGGTGATGCTTGGGTCCAAAAGTCGTACCCGATGGCCGTGTCGACGTATTCGTGCAGGATCGACCTACCGCCATTCACGGTGTGCGCGGTAGCGGCTGTCGGGTCATCAGCCGAGGCCAGAATCCACGAACCCGCTGCCTGCGTGGTGACACTCACCGACGGTGTCGCCGAACCATGACTATGCGCGATCGCACCAACACCGGTCGCACCATTGAGGGCTTCGACAGTGAGTTGGCCACCGGGAACGGTCGCGCTCGATACTGCTTGCACGGTTGCCGCTGACAGAGTTGAAGATGCGGTCGCGGTCCAAATCTCGCTATCACCGCCGTCAGTATTCGACGTCGCCGCCAATGTCCAGGTCAGACCCGCGCCGGACACGGTCGCGGTTGGGTTACCGCTAGACCCAGCTGCCAGTCCGACGAGTGCGACGAGGAGGTCTCCGGCGTGGGTGGTTGTTAATGCCGGTGAGGTGATTGTTGTCCCTGAGGAGGTCATATTCGTCGACCCTGATGTGTCGACTGATATTCCGGCCGGGGTAACCGATGCTGACGCTGACGATGCTGAACTCGTTCCGACCGCATTCGTCGCCGTCACCGTAAACGTATAAGCAGTCCCATTAGTGAGACCGGTGACCGTCGCCGACGTAGCACCGGTCGTGGTGGCCGTGAACGAACCTGGGCTGGAGGTGACGGTGTAGCCGGTGATCGCTGAACCACCATTCGTGGTCGGCGCCGACCACGACACTGATGCCTGACTATTCCCCGCGACCGCCGCCACCGACGTCGGAACACCCGGAACGTTAGCGGTCGACATGATCTCGACAGCGATCATGTTCCACTGATCAGCCGTCGGCGCCGTATCCGACATCGCGACCACCGAACCAGCCGCACCCGTCGGATTCGGTGACGCCTGAGTCCAAAAATCGTAACCAATACTCGTATCGGTGTATTCGTGCAGGATCGACCGGCCACCATTAACAGTGTGCGCGGTCGCCGCCGTCGGATCATCAGCTGAGGCGAGAATCCACGAACCAGCCGCCTGCGTGGTGACACTCACTGACGGTGTCGCCGAACCATGACTATGGGCGATCGCCCCAACACCGGTCGCACCAGTTAATGCCTCAACGGTTAATTGCCCGCCGGGAACCGTGGCGCTCGACACTGCTTGCACGGTTGCCGCTGACAAGGTTGACGTGGCGGTCGCGGTCCAAATCTCACTGTCACCGCCGTCAGTACTCGACGTCGCCGCCAACGACCACGACAAACCCGCACCTGACACTGTCGCCGTCGGATTACCACCAGACCCCGCCGCGAAACCCACCAGGGCAACCAATACGTCACCGGCGTGAGTTGTTGTTAGCGCCGGTGAGGTGATCGTCGTCCCCGACGACGTCATATTCGTTGAACCCGATGTGTCCACCGATATTGCCGCCGGAGTCACCGCCGCCGACGCCGATGACGCGCTGCCAGTGCCGACCGCATTCGTCGCCGTCACCGTAAACGTGTAGCTAGTGCCATTCGTCAAACCCGTGACCGTCGCCGACGTCGCACCCGT
>OLLX01000013.1_pt1 | contig 17974 bp, 13 predicted proteins | sample 1604651 | NCBI WGS metagenome assembly OLLX01 (sample SAMEA104055725, study PRJEB20765) | soil metagenome | biome: Arctic tundra; feature: Polygonal ground; material: soil | place: USA | collected 2011-09 | depth 0-0.5 m
AGCTTGCGCAAATCGTCGGCGCCGACACCATCGGCGACCACCGAGGCGACCAGCGCGATTTCGCCTACCTGTTCAGCCTTCGCGACCAGTTCACCGGCACCGGCCAACACCTGCCCAGCGCGGAGCTTCTCCAACTCCTTCTCGGCCTCCCGCAACCGCCCGACCAGCGCTTCGATCCGATCCGGCAACTCTTCGCGCGGCGCCTTCAGCTGCTCGGCGAGCTGGGCAACCAGGACGGCCTCGCGAGCCAAGAAGCGGTAGGCATCAGTGCCCACCAACGCCTCGACCCGCCGGGTACCGGCACCGATCGAGGATTCTCCGAGCAACTTGACCAGGCCGAGATGGCCGGTGCGCCCGGTGTGAGTGCCACCACACAGCTCACGCGCCCAGTCGCCGACCGAAACCACCCGCACCTGGTCGCCGTACTTCTCACCGAACAGCGCCATCGCGCCAGTGGCCCGCGCTTGCTCCTGCGTCATCACCTCGGCATGCACGGCGAGGTCATCGATCAGTACCGCGTTGACCCGCGCCTCGACATCGGCCAGCACCGATGCCGGCACCGCCGACGGATTGGCAAAGTCGAAACGGAATCGCCCGGGCGCATTCTCCGAACCAGCCTGGGTGGCCGTCTCACCGAGCGCCTCGCGAAAAGCCTTGTGCACCATGTGGGTCGCGGTGTGCGCGCGAGAAATCGCCTGCCGGCGTTCGAGATCGATCTCGGCATGGACGGGTTCGCCGGCGGTTACCTCACCCGATATCACCCGAGCCTTATGCACGATGAGGCCAGGTAACGGCGATTGGACGTCGTCAACCTGGACGAGCGCGCCAGAGGCCAGCCGAATCACCCCGTGGTCAGCGAGCTGGCCGCCACCCTCGGCGTAGAACGGGCTGCGGTCGAGCACCAGCTCAACCCGGCTGCCCGGTTGAGCGGAGCTGACAGCTACGCCATCAACAAGCAACCCGCGCACTGTGGCGTCACTGGCCATCTCGTCGTAACCGGTGAAAACCACTGGTACGCCTAGGTTTTCGAGCACAGCCCGATATGCCGAGACGTCGACCGCGCCGGTTTTCTTCTTCTTGGCATCAGCTTTCGCCCGCTCGCGCTGCTCGGTCATCAACCGCCGAAAACCTTCTTCGTCGACGGTAAGTCCTTGTTCAGCAGCCATTTCGAGGGTGAGGTCGATCGGAAAGCCGAAAGTGTCGTGCAGCGCGAACGCCTGCTCCCCCGACAAAGTCGGCCGACCACTCTCACTCGTTGCTTCAAGTGCCGCATTGTCGAAGCGGGTCGTACCTGATTGCAAAGTCGAGAAGAACGACGTCTCTTCGCCGTCCACCACCGCATGAATGCGGGTCGCGTCGGTGGCGAGCTCGGGATACTGCGGCGACATCACGCTAATCGTCGTCGCGATGAGCTCATGCAGCGTCGGTCCGTGCGCGCCGAGCAAACGCATGTTGCGTACGGTTCGACGCAAAATCCGCCGCACCACATAGCCGGCTTCTTCATTCGAGGGCAATACCCCGTCGCCGATCAGCATGGTGGCCGCTCGACAATGGTCGGCAATTACCCGCAGCCGGACGTCGGTGGTCGGGTCGATGCCGTATCGCTGGCCGCTCAGTTCGGCGGCTCGATCGAGAATCGGCCGGGTGGTGTCGATCTCGTAGAGGTTGTCGACACCCTGCAAAATCACCGCTACCCGCTCAAGACCCATGCCGGTGTCGATACTCTTGGCCGGCAATTCGCCGAGGATCGGAAAGCTTTCTTTATCGCCGCCGGCGCCGCGCTCGAACTGCATAAAGACGAGGTTCCAGACCTCGAGATAGCGCTCCTCGTTCGCGATCGGCCCGCCGTCGACCCCGTACTCAGGCCCGCGGTCGTAGTAGATCTCGCTGCACGGACCACATGGCCCTGGGATGCCCATCGACCAGTAGTTGTCGGCCATACCGCGACGCTGAATACGCTCGGCCGGCATGCCCACCACGTCGCGCCAGATCGCCTCGGCCTCATCGTCGTCCTGGTAGACGGTGGCCCAGAGCTTCTCGGGATCGAAACCGTAGCCACCGTCGGCGACACTGCTGGTGAGCAACTCCCAGGCAAGCGGAATAGCCCGCTCTTTGAAGTAATCGCCGAACGAGAAGTTGCCGCACATCTGGAAAAAGGTGGCATGCCTGGTGGTCTTGCCGACATTGTCGATGTCGGCTGTGCGCACCACTTTCTGCACACTGGTAGCGCGTGGCCAGGGCGCCGACAGGTCACCACGGAAGTACGGCTTGAACGGCTGCATACCGGCAACGACAAACAGCAACTCAGGGTCGTCGGCGATCAGCGATGCCGACGGCACAACGGTGTGTTCGCGCTGTTCGAAGAATGTCAGCCAGCGACGCCGGATCTCAGCGGATTCCATCGTGCACGCCTACTTCTCTTTAGTCTGTTCGCCATGCAGGTTCGTCTGGCCTTGCAGGTTCGTCTGTTCGCCCTGCAGCGCGTCGTGCAGCTCCGCTTCGCGCACAGCCATATTCACCCGGACGTCGTCCGCGAACGCTTTGACGCTGGCACCGAGACCAGTCGCGGAGTCACGAGCCGAATCAGCAAGACCCGCTGGCGTGAACTTCTGCGCGGTCTTGGTGACCTTGCGGACAGCGGCCACACCAACACCCGCGCCGAGCGCGATGTAGAACAGCCGCCTCATGCCGCCGCGCCCTTCTTGTTCTTGCGGTTGGCCTTCATTTCCGCCTTCACCTTGTGCTCAACGTCTTCGCGGCGCCGGTCGGTGACCGCGCGGCGGATGCCGTAGCTAAACGCGGCCACCTTCACGACCGGACTGCCCAGCGTCGCCGCGAACAGCGACGACAGCGCGGACACGTTCGTCGTCATCTGCTGCACGTTCGAGGTGATCGCGTCGACCCGTTCGAGCTGATGATTGGTCTGACTGACCGTGGTGGTGACCTCATTGATCAGTGGCGTCGTCTCGTCCGTGAGCCGGCTGATGGTGCGACGAGCCTCGTCAAGCACCCCGCCAAGCTTCAGTAGCGGGATCGCGAGTAGACCCACCAATAAGACGAAGGCGATGGCCGCGATCAGCCCTGCGACGTCCCCGACCGACATGTCGTGATCACTCCCTCAAGGGACCATGGTGGCCCGCGCCGCACTCCGAACGGCGAGGATATCGGTTCACCCCATCTCGCGGTCTTCCTCGGCCGCTAAGCAGCGCCTGGAGCTGACAACATGACGGCCAGCTGCCGCGTCTCAAGAGCAGGGTCAGCCGACTTTTGAGTGCGTCGAGGAGCATGCCGGTACGCAACAAACGCCGTCGCGAAAAGCAGCGCGAGCCGGACGACGGCTGCTACGGGTGCCGGGATCGACGTCGATTCGGCTACTGGTACGACGAGTGCCGCAAGTAGTGCGCAGCTGGTGACCCACGGCCAGGCTTGGCTACGACGTTCACAGAGGTCGAAGAGCAATGCACACGCGACAAGAGCGGCGCCGTAGTAGCTCCAAGCCTGCCAGTCAAGCCCTATCCTCAACGCCGTCGCTACGACCGGTGCCGCCCACCAACAGCGCCGAGCGACCACGACGGCGCAGGCAGCCACCGCGAGAGCGAGTTGAATTTCGCGGCCCCCAGTCGGCTCAATATGAAAACCGATCAACCCCCACAACGACATTGGCTGCGCAGGCATACCGATATTGCTCATCTCGGCCGCCGTCATCGGTGCGGCAACGAGAAAGGGCAGCCACCAGAGGATCGCCATGAAGACGGCAGTCACCCAGGCTCGGCGAACACGTTGTCTCGGAAGCATTGCAACAAGAGGCAAGAAGCTGACGGCCCAGGGCTTGGTGGCAATCGCGCAGCCGAGCAAGATACCCATCCACGTCGAACGTTCACGCAATGCACTCAGTAATGCCACCTCGAGCAGGATGAGCACCATAACGTCGTCCAGGTGCATGAAAGCGACGCCAAGAGTGCACCAGATCGGCACCAGCAACATGCCGGCGATGAGCGAGGTCTTGCGAACAGTCTCGACCGCACGTCCGATGCGGACGGCGAGTCGTTCGGCCAGGAAGATCACCACCAAGCCCGCGCTCGCCAGCAAAATCGCCATGACCTCGCGCCCAACCCCAAACGACATGTAGAGAGATGGAATCGACAGCAAGAACGCCGGTGGCCCAGTTTGAAACTTGGGCGTCGACTCATAGAGGTGAAGAGGTCCGCCCGGGTAATGCGCCCAGTAGGAACCGCCGATGCCGGAAAATATGCGAGCTCCGGACTGGAACACCCACCAATCACCTCGCAGCGGCCCCGATGCGTAGAACCGGTGTGCCCAGTAGAGAGTCCATACAGCGAATAGGCCGAACCTCGCGCGAGTCGCCAAGGCGAGAAACCGATAGGCGATCAGCAAGGCAAGCTCGTTTGGTCTTTTCGTTAACACCTCGACGACATCGGCAGATTTTCGGTAACGGTTGACCGACTTGTGCATCCGAGGTTCGACCTCAATCGACGTCGGATGTGCACCGATCAGGTGGACGCCGGCGGTGGCATGCCCTCACTCGGCAGGTTCTTAGCCGGCAGGCCGGCTCTCGCTGGGCAGTCCTCCGCCGGGCAGGCCGCGCAGCACTTCACGAATGCGGGTGAGCCTGGCCGCAGTCGTCGCCTCGGCGCCACGCTGGGTCGGCTGGTAATACTCGCGGCCGGCAACCTCATCAGGTGCGTACCTCTGCGCGACGATGCCGGCCGGGTCGTCGTGCGGATATAGGTAACCCCGGCCGTGATCGAGCTTTTTCGCGCTGGCGTAATGCGAGTCGCGCAGGTGCGGCGGCACCGCGCCGGCCAGACCGCGCCTGACGTCGTCCATCGCGGCGCCGATCGCCATCGTGACGGCGTTGGACTTCGGCGCGGTGGCCAGTGCGATAACGGCTTGGGCCAAGGTGAGTGATGCCTCCGGGAAGCCGATAAACGCGACCGCCTGATGGGCAGCCACCGCTGTGGTCAGCGCGGTCGGATCAGCCAGGCCAATGTCTTCGCTGGCCAAAATCACCAACCTGCGGGCAATGAACCTCGGATCTTCGCCGGCCTCGATCATCCGAGCCAGGTAATGCAGGCCGGCGTCCACATCACTGCCACGGATCGACTTGATGAACGCGCTCGCCACGTCATAGTGCTGATCGCCATCACGGTCATAGCGGACGGCGGCCCGGTCGACCGCCTTCGCCAGCACATCGAGGGTGATGACCTTGGCGGCACCAGCGGCCGCTTCGAGGTAAGTCAGCGCTCGCCGCGCATCACCGCCGGCCATCCGGACGAGTTGATCTTCGGCGTCCTGTTCGAGCGTATTGGCGCCGTTCAAGCCGCGATCCTCGACCAGCGCCCGGCGGATGACCTCGGTGATGTCATCGTCGGTCAGTGGCTGCAACGTGAGTAGCAGAGAACGCGATAGCAGTGGCGAAATTACCGAGAAATAAGGATTCTCGGTGGTTGCCGCGATGAGCGTCACCAACCGGTTCTCGACCGCGGGCAGCAACGCGTCTTGCTGCGTCTTGGAGAACCGGTGCACCTCGTCGATGAACAGCACCGTCTGCTTGCCTGACATGCCGAGCTGCCGGCGCGCCTCTTCGAGCACCTCCCGCACGTCTTTGACACCGGCACTCACCGCTGACAGCTCGACGAATCGACGCGAGGTGGCGTGGCTGACGACATAGGCAAGCGTGGTCTTGCCGGTACCAGGTGGGCCCCAGAGAAAGATCGAGCTGCCAGCGCCTTGAGCACCCGACTCGACCAACCGGCGAAGCGGTGTTCCCTGGGCCAGCAGATGCTGCTGCCCGACGACCTCGTCGAGCGATCGTGGCCGCATCCGGACGGCGAGCGGCGCCACCGATGCCATCGCGTCGGCAGTGGCATCGTCGAACAAGCTCACGGATTCCTCCAGATCGCGGAGTGTGCGGGTCGTCCCAGCGACCAGCACACTCCGCGTTGCGGTTAGGTGACGGTTAGAGCAGGTGGGGCAGCGGCTGTGGCCGACGGCACAGCGGCGACCACGGGAGCGGCGTCGATGCCGGCCTCCTTGCGTTGGCGCGGCGTGATCGGCGTCGGGGCACCGGTCAGCGGATCACCACCGGACGCCGTCTTCGGGAACGCGATGACGTCACGAATCGAATCGGTGCCGGTGAGCAGCGTGCAGACGCGGTCCCAACCGAGCGCGATGCCGCCATGCGGTGGCGGGCCGAACTGGAAAGCCTCGAGCAGAAAGCCGAACTTGCTCTCGGCTTCCGCTTTGGTCAAACCGATCACATCGAAAACTCGTTGCTGCATCTCACCGCGATGGATACGGATCGAGCCGCCGCCGAGCTCGTTGCCGTTCAGCACAATGTCGTAGGCGTAGGCCAGGGCCTCGCCCGGATGATCCTGGAAGTTATCGGCCCATTCTGGCTTGGGTGAGGTAAACGGGTGATGGACGGCGGTCCAGCCACCTTCGCCGTCATGCTCGAACATTGGCGCGTCGAGCACCCAGAGGAACTTCCACTGGCCTTCGGGAATCAGATCGCACCGGCGGCCGATTTCGAGTCGGGCAGCACCTAAAAGCTCAAGGGTTGGGGTTCGCTCCCCGGCCCCGAAAAACACCGCGTCGCCAATCGACGCGCCAACATGGGCGACGATGCCGGCCCGTTCTTCATCGGAGAAGTTCTTCGCGACCGGGCCGGTCAACTCACCGCCTGGTTGGACCAATAAATACGCCAACCCTTTGGCCCCACGGGATTTTGCCCAGTCCGCCCAGGCGTCGAGCTCCTTGCGGGTCTGCGACGCTCCACCCGGCATCACCACCGCACCGACATGAGGAGCTTGGAACACCCGAAACGGTGTGGCCGCGAAAAACGCTGTGCAGTCGACTAATTCTTGGCCGAAACGCAGGTCGGGCTTGTCTGACCCGAAACGGGTGAGCGCGTCCGCGTAGGTCATTCTCGGGATAGGTAACGAAATCTCGTGCCCGACGATCTCACGCCACAAGGTTGAGATCACATCTTCGGCCAGGGTAATGATGTCGTCTTGGTCGACGAAACTCATCTCGATATCGAGCTGAGTGAACTCGGGCTGACGGTCGGCTCGGAAGTCTTCGTCACGAAAACACCGCGCCAGTTGGTAATACCGTTCCATGCCAGCCACCATCAACAACTGCTTGAATAGCTGCGGCGACTGCGGCAACGCGTACCAATGGCCAGGCTGCAACCGCACCGGCACCAAAAAGTCGCGCGCACCTTCGGGTGTCGACCGAGTCAAGCTTGGTGTCTCGATCTCGATGAATCGGTGCTTGGCCATCACATCGCGAGCGATCCGACTGACCTCAGAACGCACCCGCAGCGCCTTGGCCGGCCCTTCACGGCGCAGGTCGAGGTAGCGATATTGCAGCCGGCGCTCTTCGTTGATATCGGCATTGCCGACAATCGGAAACGGCAATGGCGCGGCTTCAGAAAGAACCTCAAGCTCACTCGCCACAACTTCGATTTCACCCGACGGCAGCTCGGAATTCTCATTACCGGCCGGGCGTTGCCGCACCTGCCCGACAACTCGAATGCAGTACTCCGATCGCAACTTCTGGGCAGCCTCGGCAATCTCGCCGTCCCGAAAGACCACCTGGGCAAGACCTGAACCATCACGCAGATCGACGAAAGCAACGCCACCGAGATCGCGTCGGCGCGCTACCCAGCCGGCCAGCGTGACGGTCGAGCCGGCGTCCGAGCGGCGTAACGAGCCGGCCTCGCGAGTGCGGATCACAGAAACTTCTCCTTCATCACGGTAACGAGATCAATCAGGGGGACGGCGATCTGCTCGCCATTGCTCAGGTCTTTCACTTGGGCTACACCGGCTTCAATATCTCGGTCGCCGAGCACAACGGCAAACCGCGCGCCCGACCGGTCGGCGCCTTTCATCGCACCCTTCAAACCCTTGCCACCATAAGCAAAATCGACCCGGACGCCGGAGCGGCGCAACTCGCCGGCCAAGGTGACACAGCGCGCGCGGGCCGCCTCACCGAGTGGCACCAGGTAACTGTCGACTCGGGTTTGCAGGCCGACAGTAAGCCCTTCGGCCCGACACGCCAGCACGGCTCGATCGACGCCAAGCCCGAATCCGATGCCAGACAGCTCCTGGCCGCCGAGCTCACTCATCAGACCGTCATAGCGGCCGCCACCACCGATTCCCGACTGCGCGCCGAGCCCGTGGTGCACGAACTCGAAAGTGGTCTTGGTGTAGTAATCCAGGCCACGGACCATCCGAGGGTTGACCGTGTAGGCAACGCCAAGCCCGTCGAGATACCCGCGAACCGCGCCGAAATGCTCGGCGCACCCATCGCAGAGATGGTCGATAATCAACGGCGCGTCGGCGAGTTGGCGGCGAACCTCGGACCGCTTGTCATCGAGCACCCGCAACGGATTCAGTTGGGCTCGCCGGCGAGTTTCGTCGTCCAAGTCGAGGCCATCGAGAAACGCGACCAACTTCTCCCGGTAGGCCGGACGACAGACGGCATCGCCTAACGACGTGATTTCCAGAGTGAAGTTCGTCAAGCCGAGCGAGCGAAAACCTTCGTCGCCAATCGCGATCACTTCGGCGTCCAGCGCAGGATCGTCGACGCCGATCGCCTCGACCCCAACCTGGAAGAACTGCCGGTAACGTCCGTGCTGCGGCTGCTCGGCACGGAAGAACGGCCCGGCGTACCAGAGCTTGACGGGTAGCTGGCCTCGATCGAGACTGTGCTCGATCACCGCCCGCATCACGCCAGCGGTGCCCTCCGGCCGCAACGTCAGGGAACGGCCACCGCGGTCGTCGAAGGTATACATCTCTTTGCTGACGACATCTGTTGACTCGCCAACCCCTCGCCTGAACAGCTCGGTCGACTCGAAAATCGGCAGCTCGGCGTAGCCGTAGCCGGCCAGCCTCGCGGGAGCACTCAGCGCGTCGCGAACAGCGACATATTCGGCTGACTCGGGCGGCAGATACTCCTTAACACCCTTCGGCGATTCGATCGTGCTCATGCCGAGACGTCCGACGCGCCGACGAACGAGCGCACCCAGCTATTGCTGACTCGCTCCCGCGCGATCGTGGTACGCGGACCGTGGCCAGGGAGCACGATCGTCTCATCAGCCTGGGTACGGAAAACCCGCCGCAAACTCTCGACCAACTGCTGGTCATCGCCTCCGGGCAGATCAGTGCGCCCGATCGCTCCGGCAAAGAGCAAATCACCGGAAAACAGCATCGGGGTTTCACCGCTCAGGCCGAAACTCACCGAGCCCGGTGTGTGCCCGGGCACATGCTCGACGTCCAAAGAAATACCGGCAATGTCGAGTCGGGTACCACCCACAAGCTCGCGGACGTCGTCTGGCTCGCCGAAGGTGATCCCCGCCAGCCCCAAGGCGTCGACCAGATCACTGGACAGGCTCGCGACCGGGTCGGCCAGCTGAGCCCGGTCGGCCGAGTGCACATAAGCCGGCACGTCATAAGCGCCACATACCGGCAGCACCGACCAGACGTGGTCGATGTGGCCGTGGGTTGCCAGCACGGCAGCCGGCCGCAGCCGGTGCGCGCGCAATGCCTCCTCGATGGCCGGCACCGCGTCTTGGCCAGGATCGATGATCACGCACCGCTGCCCCGCAGCCGGGGCGACCAGATAACAATTGGTGGCGAACGATCCGGCCGCGAACTCGACGACGAGCACGAGCACCCTTCCTGACGTGGCTAGCAACACAGATCCTTGGAATCCGATCGGGATACCGAGGGTTTGAGCCTACGGCCCCTAGACTGTCGGCGCTCACAGATCTGCCCCGGGTCACGGTTCCACCGCGATCATGGGGACTACACCGCTGTCGTGGATCAAAGGAGAGCCGAGTGGCCGGCAACGACCGCAAACGCCAACTCGCTCGTGAACGCTACGAGCGCCGGCAAGCTGAACGCATCGCGGCGCGCGCCAAAGCGCGACAGCGGATGATGATCGGCGGTTCAGCCGCAGGCGTCGTCGTCATCATCGCCGTAGTGCTGCTCATCGTCCTTATCGGTGACCACCACTCGAAGAAAAAAACGCCGGCGAGCGCCTCTGTCTCACCCTCCACAACCGCGAGCGTGAGCCCAACAGGTTCAAGCTCGGCGTCGCCTACTCCACCGCCGCCAATACCAACGACGGCACCCGGGTGCACGACGAAACCCAGCGTCGTCGCCACGCCGGTCGCCAACTTCCCGCTACTGCCTGCCGGCGTATCGAAAGTGCTATCCGGCGAACCGAGCGTGACGGTGCCGAGCGGCAAGGTGCCGACCACCTTGCAGGTGAAAGACCTCGTGGTCGGAAGCGGTCCAAGCGTGACCCCGACCGATTCCGTGACGGTCAACTACCTCGGCGTGAACTACGTCAACTGCCAGGAATTCGACTCCTCCTGGGCACGTGACTCCGACGCGACGTTCTCGCTCGCCGGTGTTATTCCGGGCTTTACTCAAGGCATCGGTGGCACCACGGGTATCGCGCCGATGAAGGTCGGTGGACGCCGAGAGATCATCGTGCCGCCCGCAGACGGCTACAGCACCGCAGGCAGCCCGCCTAACATCACTGGCAACGAAGAGCTGATCTTCGTCGTCGACGTGTTGGCCGCATCCAAGGCACCGGCAACTACCCCTGCCGCTACACCGACCGCAGCTGCCACGCCTACCGCCGCGACTACACCCACTGCCGCGGCGTCCTGAACAACAGCACCTGAGCGATCGCAGATCGTGGGTGTCAGCGCCGTCCTTGCGGCCGCTGACACCCACGATCTGCGTTATCCTGCCGGGCCCTAACTGAAGCGCAAGCTAGCCGGTGGTGACCCGGTACGCGTCGTAGACCCCATCGACGGCCCGCACGACTTTGAGCATGTGCCCCAGGTGCTTCGGGTCGCCCATCTCGAAGGTGAACCGGTTGACGGCGACGCGGTCGCGGGTCGTGGTGACCGAAGCGGACAAGATATTCACGTGCTGGTCAGAGAGCACCTGGGTCAGATCGGCCAGCAGGCGGCTGCGGTCGAGCGCCTCGACCTGCACGATCACTAAGAAGACCGACGACGCGCTCGGTGCCCATTCGACCTCGACAGTCCGATCAGGCTCGGACGCCGTCAAAGACTTCAGATTGACGCAATCGCGGCGATGCACGGAAACTCCGCTACCCCGGGTAACGAAACCCTGAATGCCATCGCCGGGAACCGGCGTACAGCAGCGGGCCAGTTTCACCCACACCTCGCTGACGCCCTTGACCACAACGCCGGGATCCCCCGCCGGACGCAGCTGCCGTGACCTGCTCCGCTGCTGCTGCGGTGCCATCGTCTCAGCAAGATCTTCGACCGCGCCTTCGGCACCACCACGTGCCTGAATCAGCCGCTGGACGACGGTCTGCGCCGTGACATGACCATCGCCAACACCGGCATAGAGACCGGTGATGTCGGTGTAGTGCATCTCCCGCGCGAGTGACCCGAGCGCGTCATCAGACAACAACCGCTGCAGCGGCAGCCCTTGCTTGCGCATAACCCGGGCAATCGCCTGTTTGCCGTCTTCGATCGCGTCTTCGCGGCGTTCCTTCGCGAACCACTGGCGGATCTTGGTGCGCGCGCGAGGACTCTTGACGTAAGCAAGCCAGTCACGACTAGGACCAGCGCCTTCGGCTTTCGACGTGAAGATCTCAACGGCGTCACCGTTGTCGAGCATGCTGTCGAGTGGCACCAGGCGCCCGTTCACCCGGGCGCCGATACATCGGTGCCCGACTTCGGTGTGTACCGCGTAGGCGAAATCGACCGGCGTCGAACCTTGCGGCAACGCCATCACATCGCCCTTAGGCGTGAAGACGTAGACCTCGGCGCCTTGGATATCGAAACGCAACGACTCAAGAAACTCACCAGGATCGGCGGCTTCCTTTTGCCAGTCGAGCAGTTGACGCAGCCACGCCATATCGTTGCCGGTGGACGGCGCTTCGGTTCCGCCGAGGGATTCTTCCTTGTACTTCCAGTGCGCGGCAATGCCATATTCAGCCCGCCGGTGCATTGCGTGAGTACGAATCTGCAGCTCGACCGGTTTTCCGTCTGGTCCGATAACCGTCGTATGCAGCGATTGGTAAAGATTGAATTTCGGCATCGCGATGAAGTCTTTGAATCGACCTGGCACCGGGTTCCAGGTCGAATGAATCACGCCAAGCGCGGCGTAGCAGTCGCTAATCGAATCGACCAACACTCGAACGCCAAGCAAGTCATAGATGTCATTAAGATCGTGGCCACGCACGATCATTTTCTGGTATATCGAGTAATAGTGCTTGGGCCGGCCGGTAATGGCGGCCTTGATTTTCGCGGTACGCAGTTTCGCGTTCACCTGCTCGATAACACCCGCGAGATAGGTTTCGCGGCTCGGTGCCCGATCGGTCACCAACCGCACTACTTCTTCGTACCGCTTGGGAAAAAGCGTCGAGAACGACAGGTCTTCAAGCTCCCACTTCAAGGTATTCATGCCGAGCCGATGCGCTAGCGGCGCATAAATTTCCAGGGTCTCGCGGGCTTTACGCTCTTGCTTTTCCGGTGGCAAATAGCGAAGCGTACGCATATTGTGCAGACGGTCCGCGAGCTTCAATACCAGCACCCGAGGGTCTCTGGCCATCGCGACAACCATTTTGCGAACAGTCTCCGCCGTGGCCGCGTCACCATATTTTACTTTGTCGAGTTTGGTCACGCCATCGACAAGGGCTGCTACCTCGTCACCGAAATCGGCACGCAGCGCTTCCAAGGTATACGTGGTGTCTTCGACGGTGTCGTGCAATAACGCGGCAACAATAGTCGGCGGCGTCATTCCGAGCTCGGCAAGCACCGTCGCGACCGCGAGCGGATGGGTGATGTAGGGGTCGCCGCTCTTCCGGAACTGAGTGCGATGGTGATATTCGGCGTTGTCGTAGGCGCGCTGAATCAGTCGGACGTCGGTCTTCGGGTGGTTGGCCCGCATCGTCCGGATCAGCGGATCGAGTACCGGTGAGCCAGTCGGGTTTCCGCGCTGCACCGCAAGCCGGGCTAATCGAGCCCTGACCCGGCGCCCTGACGGAACCGGCAACTCACCAATATCGGGCAGCTCCTCGTCCGGTAACTCGACGCCGTCCGGCAACTCGACGCCGTCCGGTAACTCAGCTCCGTCAAGCAGTCCGGCACTGCTCGGCGATTCAGCATTGCCCGGCGACAGCTCGGGTTGCGGCGTAGGTTGATCAGCCTCGCGTTGCTCAGTCCGGGGTTGCTCAGCGGTGGATTGGTCGCCGTGGACGGGCAGATCTGGGGCAGTGTGGTCAGTAGCGCTCACGGCGCCCTTCGGTACAGCACTGCCTGCCATGCCTGCCACCGCGCTCCCTTCACTCCGGGCATCGGCGGCGCGACGAAGAGCCAACCTGCCCGGCACTTCGATTCTAGCCACCTTGCCGAGTTCGGCCAGAAAACCACGGGCCGATCTTGGCTGGAAAATCCGACTCAGCGTGAAAGTCGCTGCCGAGGCAACACCAAGACGGCGATCACACCACGTGCAGCGCGCTCACCTGGGCGCCGGAGATCTTGGCGCGACCGCCTAGAGCCTGGAGTTCGATCAGGAATGACAAACCAACAGTGGTGGCGCCACCACGCTCGACCAGATCGAGTGCGGCGGCCGCGGTGCCACCGGTGGCCAGGACGTCGTCAACCACCAGCACCCGCTCGCCGGGCTCGAAGGCATCACGGTGAACTTCGATGGTGGCGGTGCCGTACTCCAACGTGTAGCTCGACTCGTGGGTAGCCCAGGGCAGCTTGCCCTTCTTGCGCATCGGCACGAACCCGACGCCTAGGTGGTAGGCAATCGGCGCGGCGAGAATGAACCCGCGTGCCTCGATACCGACGACTTTGTCGATCGTGCCGGGGCCGTAACCTTCGACCATCGCCTCAACGATGGAGCCGAACGTCGGCGCGTGGGCAAGCAGCGGGGTGATGTCCTTAAACAGGATCCCCGGAGTCGGGTAGTCGGGGACGTCGCGCAACCGCTGACGAATCAGCTGCTCGACGTCTGACCTCATCGCCGTTTCTTCTTGCCCGAAGGTCGCCCAGTCGGACGTCGCTGCGGTGGCGTGACGCGTCGTGGGCCACCGGCCGAGGTCGGCGTTGTGCCGGCCGATCCGGCTACCTCGCTCGCGTCGCCAGCCTCGACCGAGGTAGCCGACGCGTTCGTGTCGGCTACCTGACCAGCACCACGACCAGCGCCCTTGGCGAGGTTGACAGACGACGCGCCAGCCGCAGCCGCGACAGGAGTACGCGTGGCCGCGCCACCTTGGCGCGCCGCCACCCGCCTAGCCAACGACTTGAACTGCGGCTCACGCTCCTTGAAGATCACCAGCAGCGGAGTCGCGATAAAGATAGACGAGTAGGTACCGGTAGCTAGACCGATGAAGAGCGCGAGCGCGAGGTCCTTCAGCGAGCCGGCACCGAGCAACCCAGCGCCGACGAACAGCAACGAGGCCACCGGGAGCAACGCGATGATCGAGGTGTTGATCGAGCGCACCAGGGTCTGGTTAACCGCCAGGTTGGCGGCGCCGCTGTAGGTCATCCGGCTACCGCCGGCAAGGCCACGGGTGTTTTCTCGAACCTTGTCGAACACCACGACGGTGTCATAAAGGGAGTAACCCAGAATCGTCAGCAACCCGATCACGGTCGACGGCGACACCTGGAAGCCAACCAGCGCGTAAATACCGACCGTGATCACGATGTCGTGGACCAGCGCGATCATCGCCGCCGCGACCATCTTCCATTCGAAGGCGAACGAGCCCACGATGGCTAAGAAGACCAGAAAGTAGATCAGGCTCTCGACGGCCTTGTCGCTGATCTGCTTGCCCCAGCTCGCGCCAACCTGCTCAGGGCTGATGTCTTTCTGCGGAATGCCGAGCTTGCTGGTGAAGTCGTTGCCGAGCTTGGTGATCTGGTCGTCGCTCAGCGTTTTCGTTTCGACCTGCACGTTGTTGCTGCCGAGCTTCTGCACGACCGGGTCGGCGATACCGTCGGCGGTCACCACGTCGCTGAACTGGTTCAACGTGTGGCCACTAGCCGGCATGGTGTAAGCCACGCCGCCCTTGAAGTCGATGCTCAGGCTGAGGCCGCGACCGAAGAGGCCAATCAATCCGAGCGCAATCACCACACCTGAAAGCGCCAACCAGCGCCGCCACTTACTCACAAAGTCGTAGGAGACCTGGCCGGTGTAGAGCTTGTGGCCGGCGTCCGCAAGGCGGCTCATCAGGCACCTTCCTCACGTGTAACGCCCGGGCCACCAAGACCCGGACGGCGCCGCACTTCGACGCGCCCGGTCAACGTCTTCACACCAAGCCTGGCCGGATCCAGGCCGGACATTCGATGTCCGCCTCCGTAGAAGGCGGTACGTGCCAGCAGTGTGATCATCGGCTTGGTAAAGAAGAACACGATGAAAAGGTCAGTCGCGGTCGACAGGCCGAGGGTGAAGGCGAAGCCCTTGACGTCACCGACCGCCCGCCAATAGAGAACACCGGCGGCGAGCAGCGAAACTAGGTCAGCCGACAAGATGGTGCGCCGAGCCCGCGGCCACGCCTTCTCGACCGCGCTGCGCAGCGAGTTACCGTCGCGGACTTCGTCCCGCAGGCGTTCGAAGAACACCACGAAAGAGTCAGCGGTAATACCGACCGCCACAATCAATCCGGCAATACCGGCCAGACTCAGCGTGTAGCCGATCGTCTTGCCCAAGATCACGATCATCGGATATTGCAAGGCGGCCGACAGCGCAAGGCTGATCACGGTCACCAGCGAGAGTCCTCGGTAGTAGAAAAACGAATACAGCAAGACCAAGCCGAGGCCGATCGCACCGGCGAGCAAGCCGGCCGTGAGTTGTCTGTTGCCCAGGGTGGCCGAAATGTCTTCGGCGGTCTGCGTCTTGAACGCGATCTTCAACGAGCCGTACTTCAGTACCTGCGCGAGCTGGCTAGCGGTCTTGTGCGTGAAGCTGCCCGAGATTTCGGTATTGCCATCGGGGATCGCGCTGGAGATCTGCTCGGCCGAAACCACGACGCCGTCAAGCACAACCGCGACTAAGTTGCAGGGAGTGGTTGCCTTAGCGCTGCACACGTTGGCCGCAGTGTAGGTGGCCCACGTCTTGATGGCGCTGCCCTTGAACGACAGGTTGACGATCCAGGTCACGTTGTTCTGTGGATCAAGGCCGGCCTGCACATTCGTGACTTGAGTACCGGCAATAAGTACCGGCGCCAGCAAGTACTTCACCCAGACGCCAGACTGCTGACCACACCCAACGATGTACTTATTGGGATCGCCCGCGTTGCCACCTGCCTGGTTCTTCGGGAGGTTGCAGTCGATCGCGTTGAACGCCGCAGTCTCAGCAGCAGTTGGTGCCGTTTCAGGCTTACTCAGCGATGAGCTTCCCACCGCCGAGGCGCTGGGGCTCGGCACTGGGCTGGCGACCGCACCGGTCGAGGCAGCGGCAGCAGTCGGCGCGGCGACAGACGTCGATGGACTGGCGCTAGCAGCTCTTGGTAGCGCGTAAGCCGCCTGCTGGTTAGTAGCGCCTGAATAACCCGGAGCGCCCAAGGATTTCGGGCCGCCCGAGGTGGCCGGAGCGACCGTCGCCGCCGCGCTCGTGGCAGGAGTCTTGCTCGACGGCGAGGCGCTAGTCGTTGACGACGGGCTGGTTGAGGCGCTAGCCGTCGGGCTGGCTGTCGACGTCCCGCTCGCGGATGCCGACGGAGACGGAGTCGCGGGCGGTGTGGCTGCCGCGCTCTCGGTGACAGCGCGGAAGTCCAGCAGGGCGGTCTTGCCAACCAAGCTGAGGACGTCCGCGCGGCCCTTACCAGGCACCGCGATGACGATGTTGTTGCCCTCGGTGCTCACCGAGGCCGATGACACACCGAGGCCGTCAACCCGCTGCCGGATGATGTCGACCGATTGATTGAGATCGCTCTTGTTGATCTTGGCGTTGGGCGCACTAGGCGTCAGCGTGACAGTGGTGCCACCGCGCAAGTCAAGGCCGAGCGCGGGGGCCGACCGCCCGGACAGCGCCATACCGCCGTACAAAACGGCAAGCACGAGGAGGACGAGACCGAGGGCACGCCCCGGGTTCGACCTTTTTGCAGGTGACACCTGTTAACTCCCCTGTCAGTGCTGTGCGACTTCTCCGAGCCGTCAATATCACGGCAGCGGAGCGTTTTCACGGCAGCGGAACTCCGGAACTGAGCGAACCACGCAATCCCCCGAGACAACACCTTGAGGTCATCGCGAAGAAGTATGGCCGAATCCCCTCACTGATGGGGAACGGGGCCAGGATCATCATCGTGCCCACGCTTCGATTCAGCCGGATTCGAACCCGTCGATGGTTTCGGGTCGACGCCGTCGAGACCGTCCGGACCGACTGAATCTTTGCCGGACGCCGCTCCAGAGGCCCGTCCGGTGGCAGAGCCGGTGCCAGCGTCTGTCACCTTGAGGTCGTCGATGCTGACGTCGTCGAGTTCGCCGGTGTCAGCATCAGCTGCTGAGGTAGCCGGCCGGCCGTTGCCCTTGCCGGGCTTGGCTGACTTCTCTAACGTGACCGAGCCGCCCGACTTCGACGTGTCCGAACCTTCAGACTCCGACTCGTTCGCGTCGTCACCGGCGTCGATATCGGCAGCTGGATCAGGGACCACGGTGCCGACCGCGCGCTTGTTGATCCGAACCAGCACGTTCTCGTCGATCTCAAGGAGCACACTGTCGTCGTCCACCCCACGGACCGTGCCATACAGACCGAATGAGGTCATGACGTGCGCGCCCACCTCAATGCCCTGCTGGCGAACAGTCATCTGCTTCTTGCGCTTGGCGTTGTTCAACACGAGCACGCCGATACCGACGATGATGACCAGGTAGAACAACACGAACGGAATCCTTCCGCGGTGGAGGCGCCCCGACTGGAGCTGCCGACCTCGTCATCGGCATGAC
>OLLX01000108.1_pt1 | contig 17718 bp, 16 predicted proteins | sample 1604651 | NCBI WGS metagenome assembly OLLX01 (sample SAMEA104055725, study PRJEB20765) | soil metagenome | biome: Arctic tundra; feature: Polygonal ground; material: soil | place: USA | collected 2011-09 | depth 0-0.5 m
CATCAGCCGCCATTTCGGTGGGGAGTGTTTGTAATCCGAGCACGATTTCGGCGACGTGTGGCTGCGAAATCGTGCCAACCCCATACGCCTCAGCAACAGCTGGATAATCAGCCAGTGCGGTATCGGCATCAACACGCCGCCGGGCGGCACCCGGTGTCAGCTGGCAACTGTGACGTAGGAACGACGCGGTCGTCAGATAACCGCCAGCCGACGCGGAGCCACGCCGCCCAGCCACGACAACACGCTGCGACCAGGCAGCCTGCAACCTGTTGATCTGGCGATACAGCATGACGATCTGCTCACAGATCGCTTCATCAGACGAAGCTTCAACATCGCATTCCTGCAACACATCAATCGCGTCACGTAACTGGTCCATTGCCTGCCACTGCCTTGTTGCCTGCAACATCAGCTATTCACCCCCTTCGCTCGATAAACAAAGACTATCGGCTACCACCGACAAAACCCTGCCAGCAAAGTGAATTGTGCATAACTTCAAGCAGTCAGATATTGAATCAGTTTGGCCTTATGTTTGTTGATGCCAGACCCTACTATCGGTCACACCTGAGCCGCAGCAAAGCTCGCCGAATTGTTCGTCGTTGAGTCTTAGCCCCGAACCACGTGCACAATCGGTCAGGCAGTGCCCAAGTCAGACGCCGGACATCAAGATCGCATCGGCAAACTCGGCGACGTCCGCGACCCGGCGGCGTCCGTCGTTAAAGGGTGCGTTCCACGGGCGGTTCAACAGGTAGGCCCGAACGCCCGCGGCAACAAGAGTGTCGTAGTTCTGCGCGCTGTCTTCGACGAAAACATCTGTTGGGACAATGGTTTTATCAACCGACATCGTGAGCGAGGAGTAGGGAATTCCATAGGCCTTGAGCCAACTCTCAGTAGCAACCAGCGCGGCTGTCGGCGCCGTTCCTGATGCGCGAGCAGTCACGACGTGCAGTTCATGCCCTGCGTCGGCAATGCGCTGGAGAGCCTCGACAGCACCGGCGTTCGGCTCACCCGTTGCGTACAGGACTCCGGCATCGACTGCCACATCGCACGCCCGCATGAACCGCTCATCGTCCCAGCCCCATTCGATCCAGAAATTCGACGAATCCAGATGTGCCAGTGCCTGAACGTCATGTCCTTCATAGTCGACGAGGTAGCGCCGTACATGGCGACCAAAGTCATACACCACACCGTCAAGATCGACGCCGACCCGCATTAGTCGATCGCGCGTCGCATGAAGCCGCGCACCCCAGTAAAGGTAAAGACGATAAGCCAGCCGACCAATGCGGCCAGGCAGATCCACGGGCGCATATGCGCGACGGACGGCGTCAACGCGCCGCGCATTCCCTCGCTGACATAGGTCATCGGGTTGAACGCGGTGATCACCTGGAACCAGCGAAGGTGCGCAAGCGACGGCCAGGGGTATTGGCTGCAGCCGGTGAAAAGCAACGGGGTCAGCACTAACGCGAACATGATATTGATGCGGCTCGGCGGCACCAACGTGCCGAGGGTCAGGCCGATTGCCGAGCCGACGAGCGCGCCCAAAATCATGGTCACGACAACCATCGGAGCAGCCGCTGCCCGCCAGGGAATCGAGCCGAGAACCCAGATACCGACGGGAAACATGACCGTTGCCGCCAGCAGTGCGCGCATCGAGGCGAACAGCATTTTCTCGATGGCTACCGACCACGTCGGCATCGGCGCGAGCAGCCGGTCTTCGATCTCTCGGCTGAAAGAAAACTCCAGCACGAGAGGCAGCGCGGTGCTCTGAATTCCGGTCAGGGTCGCCGTCAGCGCGACGATGCCAGGGAAGAGCAGCTCGGCATAACCAGGACGCGCGTAACCGAGCGAGGTCAATACTTTGCCGAACACGAACAACAGAAAAAGCGGCTGGAGCCCTACCTGGGCAAGGAAAACCGGCAACTCGCGACCAGTCACCCACAAATCTCGACGCAGGACGGCGAGAAAGGCACGGACCGAGCTCGGCTCCGAAATCTCGATGACCGGCCGATCAGATATCGCAACGCTCACCGCAATGCCCTTCCGGTCAGGTGAATAAAGACATCTTCGAGGCTAGGTTCGCCAAGCCGCACCTCGGTCAACCGTCCATGGTCGGCCTCCACAACGCCGGCAACTACGGCGACCAGGCGAGCCGGTTCATCGTTGACATACAACCGAACGCGCAACCCTGGGCCACTATCGCCGACCCGCTCGGCCCGCTCGACGGCGTCCAGTTTCTCCAAGGCCGTCAGGGTGTCGGCGGGGTCACCGGGCAACGATTCGACGACCACTTCGAGGGTGCTGCTGCCGGTAAGGCTGCGAGTCAGTGCGGCCGGCGTATCGAGCGCGAGCAACTTGCCATGGTCGACGATGCCGACTCGATCGGCCAAGGTCGCCGCTTCGTCCATATCGTGAGTGGTCAACAAAATCGTGACTCCCGAGGCTTTTAACTCGGCAACGCGCTCCCAGACGAAAATGCGGGCCGCCGGGTCGAGGCCGGTGGCCGGTTCATCAAGGAAGAGTACGGGCGGAAAATGCATCAACGCGCGGGCAATCATGACCCGCTGCGACTGACCGCCGGAAAGCCGATCAACCTTGTCAGAAGCGCGATCGGCTAAGCCCAACTGTTCGAGCAATTCGTCGGCTCGCGCGTTGCGGACCTTGGCCGGCACGCCGTGATAGGTCGCGTGGAATATCAAGTTCTGCCGGACATTGAGCGACCGGTCGAGATTGGGCCTCTGTGGCACCACACCGAGCCGAGTACGCGCTCGGACCGGATCAGCGACAGCATCGATGCCATCGACGAAGGCTCGGCCGCCGGTTGGCTTCACCCGGGTAGTCAGGACGCCGATCGTGGTGGTTTTGCCAGCGCCATTCGGCCCCAACAAGCCGAAGCATTCACCATGCTCGACCGAAAAAGAGATGCCGTCGACGGCATTGGTATCACGCTTGGGATACCGCTTAACCAGCTCTACGACCTCAACCGCCGCGTGCGTCATCAAAGATCCTTTCCGTCACACCAGCACTTTACGATCTTCACCGGCAGCGCACCACGTGTTAACCGGCACCCGGCGGCTGTAGATCAAGCATCATCTCCCCGATCCGCTCAACGACGGGCAGATCAGCTGGCAGCCAGTCGACGTCCCTCAGCTCATCAACCGTAAGCCAGCGCAACTGCGCATGCTCGATCGCTTGCGGTTCGCCGTCAACGACAGCGGCCAACCAAACCCTGAGCACCCGCCGCTTGCCACCGCCAGCACTGGCAATCGCCCAGTCGCGCCCGACGCGGGCGCCGAGCATGACCTCGACGCCGAGTTCTTCGTGACACTCACGGATCAGCGCGGCTTGATCGGTCTCACCAGGATCGACTTTGCCGCCAGGCAACTCCCAGCGACCGGCCAGCTCGACCGGACGGGTCCGCTGCGCCGCAAGCAACCGTACGCCCGACAAGATCGCCGCCCCGACGACGACGTCCGGCTCAAGATCCATGATCCCCCGGGCCTTCTGTGCGCCTCTCATCCCTTCGATATTCATGATCCCCACTGTGTCATTAGGCCAGATGACCACCAACTGCCGCCACGCATGCTCGGCGCCGTCACCTGCCGCGAATTACGGAGCCAATCGGGTGCTTCCGCCGGCAAAGCCAGTTCACCCGTTCGGGCGCGCGGCAAAAGGGTCGTTTCCGCCGATCCATTAATAGCAAGTAACAGACGTCAATCTTCAGGAGCATGGATGCCCCTCCTCCGACGTTCGCTCGGATATCTCACGCTGACAGCGCTTTCTGCGGCAGCTGTCGCTGTCCCCGCGTCTGCCGCCAGCGCAATAACAACGAGCGCCAAGGCGCACAGTGTCACGAATCTGACAACGGGCGGTTATCTCGCTGGCGACTACGTTGCCGACCCACACCCGGTGACTGTGGCGACTGTGGCATCTATGGCAGTAAAGAGTTTGTTTCTACGTTCGGCAATACTGCCAGCCAGTGTCGACCTGCGCGCGAACGTACCCGCAGTTGAGAATCAGGGTAATGTCGGTGATTGCACCGCCTGGGCTATCGGTTATTACAGCCTCGGCTATTTGGCAAACGTCGACAAAGTCAGCGGAGCACCTTACGCGCCACTCTACCTCTATATGCGCAGTCTGCGCGCCGGAAATACCGCTCCGAACGGCGGCACCAGCGGCTGGGACACCCTGACTGAAGCCCAGACCAACGGGATCGACACCCAAGCGAATTACATTCAGGGGACGACGAATTACCAAGTTCCGCCGACTGCGGCTGAGATCGCGAATGCCGCGCAATACAAAGTCACCGGCTGGTCGCATCTCTTCGAAGGTGCCGGCCAAGGTGCAAACGCTCAGGCCTTGATCGAGCAATCACTCGCCGCCGGAGACCCGGTAGACCTCGCGCTTGAGGTGTACGCGAACTTCGAAGCGCTGGGTCCGAACCAGGTCTACACCGCATCCGCTGGCGCCGATATGGGCGGCCACATGCTAACCGGCGTGGGTTACAACGCGACCGGAGTAATAGTGCGGAACTCGTGGGGCCCGGGTTGGGGCACCAACGGCGACGCGACCATAGCCTGGTCTTACATCAACCAATACATCGAAGATGCCTACGCCGTCAGCGGTATCAGCGGGCCGCCCAGCTCGCCCGCGGCTCCGGTCCAGCCGCCAACACCAACGCCGATACCTCCGGCCAGCCAGCCAGCGGCTACGACATTGTCGGCCGTGACCGGTCCGTCAACCGGGGGAACCGCCGTCGCCATCAGCGGGTTGACTGTTACCGGCGCGACCGCCGTTGCCTTTGGCGTGACGCCTGCCACGTTCACCGCGATAACTAATCCAACGTCAGGCGCGATCACGCTGGTGGCAATCAGCCCAGCGCATTTGGCCGGCCTGGTCGAGGTCACCGTGACCACTCCGGCGGGCACGACGGGGGTCGGGCGTTTCACGTATCGCGTTCCCGTACCAGTGGTCTCTACGGTCGCCCCGACCTCGACGGCGACCACCGGTGGCGCGGTTATTACCGTGACAGGTAGCGGCTTCACCGGCGTCCGCGTTGTACATCTGGGCGCTGTCTCGGTGCGCGCAGTGGCCTGGTCGGACACGGTGTTGAAGTTCATCGCTCCTCGCCACGCCGCGGGTGTTATCGCCGTCCAAGCAGTGAGCACGGCCGGACCAAGCCAGCTCTCGGTAACTGACCGATTGACCTACGTGGCACCCGCAAAAGCGGTGCGGGCTAGCAAAAAGCCAGTCAAGAAGGCGGTCGTAAGTTCTCGATCACGAAAGTCTGGTCGGTAAGTTCTTCACTGACCTGCCATAGCGCGAGGGCAGCGTCCGGCTGATTTCCCGATGGATACAGGGGAATCAGTTCGGGCGGACCGCGAAAACCACCAAATCGCCGAGGCCCGACGAACGCGCCACTAGGAACGCTCGAATCGGTCGCGGCACGAAGAATAGGTAGCGCGCCGGCCTTCGCCGACTGAAAAGCCAACCCCAGCAGCGGTCGCGCCAACGGAACCAGCCAGCCACGGCCCTGATCAATCAGCCGACGGTCGAACAGGTTGGTTCGGGCGAGACCAGGATGGACGGCGATACTGCGCACGTTCGAGCTGGCCGCACTCGCCCGTCGAGCCAGCTCGAACGTGAAGAGCAGATTTGCCTGCTTGGTAACGGCGTAGACCTCCATATCCCGGTAGGGCTGGAAATCCGTTAACCCGTCGCGGCCAAACGATCCGGTCAGTCTTCCGCCACGCGCGGCCAAACTCGAAACATTGACGACACAGCCCGCATCGGATTTACCTAGCAACGGCCAGAGTTTCGCGGTCAGCGCGAAGGGGCCAAGATGATTCGTAGCAACCTGACGATCGAAACCCTGAGCGCTACGCACCGGCGCACCGCCCATCACGCCGGCATTATTAACCAGGACGTCGACACGCTCCCAATTAAGTTGGCGGACAAATGCATCCACCGATTCGAGGTCACTCACGTCGAGATGAGCGACAGTGAGCTGATCGCCTGCTCGCCCCGTCATCTTCTCGATTCGGGTTTTGGCTGCCCGCGCCTTATCGAGGTCACGGCAGGCGAGCAGCACCATCGCGCCATGCTTGACGAACTCGCGCGCCGCCTCGAACCCGATGCCAGAATTGCTTCCGGTCACCACAATCTGTCGCCCGTTGAGATCGCCGATGTTGTCGCTATTCCAGCCCATGTGAAGCACACTAACCACCTATGCCGAACCAGCGCCGTCCACACCCTCGACGCTGCGCACAGATTTCAGTGGCATGCACCTGCGCCTCGACGTGGGTCAATAGATTGCATCAATGATCAGATGCCGCTTCGCGCTCATCGTCGGCGCCGTACTAATCGCCGGCTCAGTCGGCTCGGTTGGCTGCGACAGCCAGCCGGGCACACCGGCAGCGCTGAACTCGACCACTCCGCTCACTTCAGCACCCGCGGGGTCGTTGAGTCTGCTCACCGAACCCGACCAGGGCGTCCAGCCGATCTATGCGCTGATCGGTTCAGCCCATCACAGCATCGATCTCACCATGTACGAACTCGTCGACTCCCGTGCCGAAACCGCATTGATAACCGCGGCCCGTCGCGGAGTCGACGTCCGAGTGGTGCTTGACGTCAACCGCGAGAAGGCAGCTAACCAAGCCGCCTTCAACGACGTGCGCGCGGCCGGCGTGCACGTCGTTTGGGCAGATAGCCGGTATGCCGCCACGCATCAGAAATCGTTAGTGATCGACGGCGATTTGGCTGCGATCATGACTCTCAACCTAACCAGCCGCTACTATCCCTCGACCCGCGATTTCGCCCTTCTCGATCGAGACCCTGCCGACGTGTCAGCGATAGCGCAGGTTTTCAACGCCGATTTCACCCACGCGAAAACACCCCTGCCACGCGGCGACGACCTGGTGTGGAGTCCGGGCACATCCGAGCCCGCGCTGCTGCAATTGATCGGATCGGCGCGGCACAGCTTGCTGATCGAAAACGAGGAGATGGCCTCGAAGCCGATTATTTCCGCCCTGGTCGCGGCCGCTACTCGCGGCGTTGAAGTCACCGTAGTGATGACTGACGAAAGTGATTGGCATTCGGCGTTCGACAAACTCAGCAAGGCCGGCATGGTCATCGATACCTACCCCGCGAACGCATCGCTCTATATTCACGCCAAGGTCGTCATTGCGGACGCCGGCCAGCCGAACGCCCGGGCCTTTATCGGCTCGGAGAACTTCTCGAACGCCTCGCTCGACAGTAACCGCGAACTCGGGGTGCTCAACGCCGACCCAGCGATAATCACCCCGACCACCACCATCCTCAAACAAGACGCCGCCGGTGCAATCCGATGGAAGATCTCATGAGCAAAGCGAAGGCCGTATCGGGAAGAAAATCCCGACACGGCCTTCGCTTTGTGGTTCGGATTACAAGCCCGAGGTTCGGCTACATGCTGCCGAGCGCCGTTCCCACTGCCGTCTGAACCGTGCCCGACAACGCGTCCGTGCCTCCGAAAATGTCGGAGGTAACAACCGTGGACTTAGCGTCGGTCAGATAGGTCGTCGTCGATGCTGGCAGAGTTGCCGGCTCCGAGAGCAACAGCGGCCCACCAACATACGCCTCAAACGAACCGCCGCTGAGTGCGTCAGTGAACGCGACCCCACTGGCCACGCCGACATTGGTCGGTGCGGTGAAGATTGCCGTAGCCAACGCCGCTGCAGTGCTGTAACGGTCAGCGCCGGCTAGCGGAGTCGCCAACGGATCAGCCGCCACTGCGGGTCCACCGACCGCGTAAACCTTGCCAGGGTGCGCGGTCAGATATGCCTGCACCGAACTCGGAATCGTCGACCCATCGGTGAGTAGAACAACCCCGCCGAGATGAGCGGCCGCCGATCCGGCTGCCAACGCGTCAGGGAAGTTGGTCCCCGTCGCCAACAACACCGTGCTCGGGTCACCGAGCGCATCCGCCACCGCGACGGAAGTGCTGAACCGGTCAGCACCGAAATAGCGCACTGGAACGTAACCGACGCTTGATAGCGTGGTAACCACGGCCGCCGGGATGGCATCGATGCCGCCCAACAAATACACCGTGCCACCAGCGGGAAGCACCCGGGCGATCTCCGCCTGGGTCGCAGTGGTCAGCACGCTACCTTCGGCGAATAACAGCGGCGCATTCTTTTCCGCCGCCAGCGTGGTTCCGACTAACGCATCCGCGAAATCGTCCGACCGTGCCAGCACAACCGCAGCCGCTCTACCGGACGTCGGAAACTCCTGAACAGACGTTGCGACCGCATTCCCGAAAAGATCGACACCCGCTAACCGAACAGGAGCGACCGGTGTCGGCGTCGGCGTAGGAGAGGGCGTTGGCGTGGGTGTGGGTGTGCTAATCCGAGCGGTAAAGTCAATGCTCGCGGGATGGCCGATCACACTGTCGTTGATCAAGCCGGTAATAGCGGCCGGACCGACCGTCGTCCCGGCTGTGAGCTGAGCGGTGTAGGTGCCGTCTCCGTTGTCGGTAACCGTGCCGATCGTGCCGCCGAGAGTGCTACTCAGCGAGACGAGGCCGCCACTCGCGGTCAGATTGGCGCCGCCCGATGCCTTTGCCTGAACAGTAATCGTCGACGTTGACGAGCCATTCGCTGTGATCGAAGGCAGCGATGCCGTGATCGTGCTCGTCGGGGCATCCGCCGCTGCCGTGATGGAGTACGTACTCGACGTCGCGACAGGCGTGACGTCCTTCGATGTGTTGACGCTGAGGTTGTACGGACCCGCGACCGGGTTGGTGACGCCACTGGCCACCACCGTGACAACGTCGCCAGCCGTAACACTCACGGGCGTTTTGAATGTCACATTGCCTGCTGTACCTGTCGGCGTAACCGCCACCGCGGTCGCCGTTCCACTACCGTCTCGCACCGTGTACTTCGTGTCATCCAGCGGGAAAATTGTGCCGGACGGGCCGGTGAAAGTCACCATGTCGGTGCCACCAACCAGCGCTGTGGTCGCCACGAAATGGACGGTGTAAGCCGCGGTTGCCAGTCCAGCTGTGCTCGGCACCACAGACGTGACACCCACTGCCGTGACCGCGGTTGCCGGCGCGCCGATCGTGTAGTCAGAACTTGTGCCGGCAGTGTTGTTCGTCGTCGAAACAGTCAGCGTCTCGGTGGTACTGGGCGTCGATGGGTTGATGACACCAGCAATACGAACATCGGTTTCAAAGCCCTCACTGATCAGTGCTACCGGTGTCACGATCGTGACGTTGTTAGCGGCACTCTGGGTCGGCGCGAGAGTGGGGTGGTTCAGGCCGTCGCTGTTGGAATCCACCGTGTAATCAGCTTGGGAGCCCACACCCACCGGGAAAACCGTACCGGCAGGCGCGGTGATGATGATGCTGTCGCCGATAGCGTCGGCATTCAAAGTATCGAACTGAATGCCGTAGGCAGCTGTCGCCCCGGCCGTCGTCGGCATGAGACTAATGATGTTGACACCGGTTATCCCACCGATAGCGAAGACTGGGCTACTCATGCCCAAGACGGCGGCAATCATCGCGCCGACCGAAATCACGGCGCCCACGGCTAGCTTCTTCCGCGCTACTACGTGGTTCGTTGACTTATGCCATGCTGCGATGTTGCGCACAACGAGCCTCCCGATCGATGAAGCTGAGCGAAGTCTTCGTTCAGCCAAAATCGGCAGCTTGATCAACGAGCGTCGTCCCTCTGCACGGCGCGGGTCAACGAACCTGTCGGGCACACTGCCTTCAGGCAGCAGCCACAGCGGCGAGGGAGCACATGGTCCGGACGAATCCAGGCACGCTGATTTGCCCCATCATCGCACTGATTGTTGAAGAAAGATAATATTTGACCTAGATACGAAAAATGCCCGAAATCTGCCGATCGCGCCCGGGCCGCCAGGACCTTTGCCTGGTCTGATTTGCGCCTCCAACCGGCTCGGCTCAGCGTGCATCGGCACCGAGCCCGACCCCGGACTTGCGGTCAGGCGAGGGCTGGGTAAGGATTTCGACTAAGGACGGCATTCGTTTCGCCGCCCCCGCACCGACCCGCGGCTTCCGGCTCACCCCGACGGCCGGTCCGGACCTGGAGGGGGCGATGACCGCTCAACGTTCCGCCGTCGCGTCAGACGCCTCGGCGGCATCGGATTACGCGCCGTTGACGCTGGACGGCGCCCACGACTACGTGCAGGCCAGCGCCCTGCGAGCCACTCCTCTTGGCCAGGTCGGCTTCGAACTTGAGGGCCACCTCGTCGACCTCGCCAACCCCCAGACGCGGGTGAGCTGGCAGCGCATTAACTCGGTACTGGCGGCGCTACCAGCGTTGCCGGGCGGCAGTCGGGTAACGGTCGAGCCCGGTGGGCAACTCGAGCTTTCAACCCCTCCACTGCCAGGGACCGGGACCGCGATCGATGCGCTACGCCGAGACGAGAATGCGCTGCGAGCCCATCTGCGCACGCACGCACTCGGCGTCGCCCATCTCGGCGCCGATCCGGCCCGGCCTACCCAGCGGGTGAACCCTGGTTCTCGCTATGCCGCGATGGAGTCGTATTTCGCCGCGACCGGCAACGCGACAGCTGGCGCCGCGATGATGTGCTCGACGGCGTCCCTTCAAATCAACCTCGAAGCTGGACCGGCTACAGCGTGGCCGCGACGAGTCCGACTGGCTCATACACTCGGCCCGGTCCTCGTCGCCATTTCAGCATGTTCTCCAGTATTGGCTGGGAAAATCACTGGTTGGCGGTCGAGTCGCCAGCGAGTCTGGGGCGAACTCGACCGAGCCCGCTGCGGCCCATTACTGGCCGGTGAGAAACCTGCCGAAGAATGGGCCACCTACACGTTATGCGCGCCGGTCATGCTGATTCGCGACCCAGTAACCGGGGCAACCGAACCGATGCGCGAATCGGTGCCGTTCTCCTCCTGGGTCAAAGGCGTCGATGGCACCGCTCAGCTCAGTGACAGAGCCCCGACTCAAGCCGATCTCGACTATCACTTGACCACGCTCTTCCCGCCGGTGCGGCTACGCGGATTCCTCGAAATCCGTTATCTCGATACGGTTCCGGCGCCTTGGTGGCCCGCGTTGGCCGCGATTACCGTTGCTCTTTTCGACAATCCAGTGGCAGCCGATCTCGCCGCCGCCGCGACCGAAAAGGTTGCCGGCCAATGGACTGCCGCCGCCCGAGACGGCCTAGCGAATCCGCTTATCGCCGCCGCCGCGCGTAGCTGTCTCGACGCGGCTGTGAGCGCCGTCCCGACGTCATTGAAGCCGGACGTCGAGCGATATGCCGAGTTGGTTTATGCCGGCCGAACTCCAGGCGACGACGTCCTCGAACGTGCCCAGATTGCCGGACCCCTCGCCGTCTTAGCGGAGTATGCCGATGCGTGAGCAGATCGCCCGCGACCTCGAAGCGGCACGGCTACGAACGCTTGCCCTCACTGATCTCGATGAACCTGAACTCGTGCGTCAACACCATGTCTTGATGAGCCCGTTGGTGTGGGACCTCGCCCATATCGGCCAGCAAGAAGATCTGTGGTTGCTGCGCAATGGTGACGGCAGCATCGAAGGTCTTATTCCGGCAGCAATCGAAAATCTGTACGACGCCTTCGAGCATCCACGAGCCGAGCGTCCGACGTTGCCACTATTGCCACCCAAAGAAGCCAGGAGTTATCTCGGCGAAGTTCGCGGCCGGGTGCTCGATCGGCTTGAGGCAGTAGACGACCTCTTCCCGTTCGGCATGGTCGTGCAACATGAACAGCAGCATGACGAAACTATGTTGGCTACCCACCAGCTACGCGACGGCGCCCCGGTGTTGGGCTTCGGTTCACCGTTACCACCAGGGCGGCCAGTGCCAGCCGATTCCGTCTTGATTCCGACCGGAGAATTCGTGCTCGGGGTCGATGGCGTTGACGAGCCCTGGTCTTTAGACAATGAACGCCCAGCGCACGTCGTTCATGTACCCGCCTTTCGGATCGGTCGGGTACCGGTGACCAATCAGGAATGGCAAGCATTTATCGACGACGACGGCTACCAAACCAGACGCTGGTGGTCGGCTCGCGGCTGGGAACATCGAGTATCGGCCGATCTACAGCGTCCACTGTTCTGGTCGGTTGACCATACTCGCCAACGCTTCGGGCTTATCGAAGAAATTCCCGCCGACGAACCGGTGCAGCACGTCTGCTATTTCGAGGCGCAGGCTTATGCCGCTTGGGCCGGCGCGCGATTGCCCAGCGAAACCGAATGGGAAAAGGCCTGCGCGTGGGATCCGGGCACCGGTCGACGTCGACGCTGGCCATGGGGTTCGACCGAACCCACTCCCGAGCTTGCCAATCTCGGCGGGCAATCACTGCGGCCGGCGCCAATCGGCGCCTATCCCGGTGGCGCTTCGGCCTATGGTGTCGAGCACCTCATCGGCGATGTCTGGGAGTGGACGTCGTCCGACTTCACGCCGTGGCCCGGCTTCACCCCGATGCTGTACGACACCTATAGCCAGCCATTCTTCGGCGGCGATTTCAAGGTACTGCGTGGCGGGTCATGGGCAGTCGCTCCAACGAGCATTCGACCGTCTTTTCGCAACTGGGACCTGCCCATTCGGCGACAGATATTCACCGGCGTGCGGCTCGCTTGGGACGTCATCTAAATGTGCCGACATCTTGGTTGGCTTGGCCAACCGCGTTCACTTGCCTCCCTGATGCTTGACCCGCCGAATGGCCTGCTCGTGCAGTCGTATGCGCCACGTCGGCAAACGCGCGTGTGTATGAATGCCGATGGTTGGGGCGTCGGTTTCTTCCCCCCCGACATAGCGGCCGGCATAGCGACCGAAATAACCTCCGGCATAACGAAACCGGCTCGGTGGCGCTCGACCAAACCGTTGTGGACCGACACCTCTTTCGCGTCAGTGGCACCACACCTCTCGTCGTCCTGCATTATCGCAGCGGTTCGCGCGGCCAGCCCTGGCATGCCGATCGATGAGAGCGCGACCGCGCCTTTTACCGACGGGCAATGGTTGCTTTCGCATAACGGTGTCGTCAATCGGGAAGTACTGCCGCTTTCACTGGACGCCGAATCGATGTGCGACGCGGCGCTACTCGCCGCGCATGTCTTTGCCACCGGTGCCGAAACCCTCGGAAAAATCGTCGTCTCGATCGGTACACTCGATCCCACTGCCCGACTAAATCTGCTTGCCACTAATGGACGACGATTGCTCGCTACCACTTGGGGTGACACGTTGTCCTACCTTGTCGATGCGGCCGGCGTGGTAGTCGCGAGCGAACCTTATGACGACGACCCGCGTTGGATCGACGTCCCCGATCGTCATCTTGTCGATGTCACCTCTCACGGCGTTGCCGTATCACCCTTGGAGCCCACGCCGTGACCGTCACGATCGAACGCCATATCGAACCCGCGGCCCATGTCGAGGCACTGCGGGCCGACGTGCTGGCCGGACTCACCAGCACACCAAAAACCTTGCCACCCAAGTGGTTCTACGACGAGCGCGGCGGCGAACTGTTCGACGAAATCACTCGACTTCCCGAGTATTACCCGACCCGAACCGAACGAGCTTTGCTTGCCACCTATGCCGCCGACATCGCCGCGCTATCGGGTGCGGACACTTTGGTTGAACTCGGCAGCGGCACCTCTGAGAAAACACGACTGCTGTTATCGGCCCTTCGAGACGCCGGCACACTCACGCGGTTCGTGCCTTTCGATGTCGATGCGTCAGTACTCCGCGCGGCCGGCGAAGCAATCGCCAGGGATTTCAACGGGCTACCGGTGCACGCGGTTGTCGGCGATTTCGAGCATCACCTGTCGACATTGCCGCGAGACGGACGCCGGTTGGTGGCCTTTCTCGGATCGACGATCGGCAATCTAGAACCTACGTCGCGAGCCGAATTCTTGGCGACGCTGCGTTCGACGATGAACCCTGGTGACACATTCTTGCTCGGCACCGATCTGGTGAAATCCCCCGATCGCCTGGTGGCCGCCTACGACGATACCGCCGGCGTCACCGCCCAATTCAACCGCAACGTGCTCACAGTAATTAATCGCGAACTCCGAGCCGATTTCGATATCGATGCTTTCGAGCACGTGGCACTCTGGGATTCTGCCGCCGAATGGATCGAGATGCGACTTCGCTCTACCCGCCCCCAGCTGGTAACAGTTGCCGCGATGAATCTCGCTATCGAATTCGCTGCCGGTGAGGAAATGCGCACCGAGATTTCAGCGAAATTCCACCGAACCGGCGTCGAGCTTGAACTTCAGGCTGCCGGCCTGCGGCTGGTGCACTGGTGGACGGATCCGGCCAGCGACTTCGGCCTTTCGCTTTCGACGCCGATATGAGCCTGCCGTTCCCCGAACTCGGCGAAGCCTGGCGGGAGGCCCGGCCCCAGGCTGCCGTCGTCCATTTCGATCACGCCGGTTGCTCTCGACAAAGCCGACGGGTGCTCGACGGTGTAGCGGCGCATGCTCGATTCGAGGCAGAATTGGGCGGCTATCAGGCCGAAGGCGCCGCCGCGCCAGTATTGGACGCCGGCCGCGCGGCAATCGGTTCACTGTTTGGTATCGGCGCCGAAACCGTGGCCTTCGTCGAAGGCGCCCGGGCCGGATTATTCGCATTACTTAGCCGGTGGCGATTCTCCGTTGGCGATACAGTCGCCTGCGCGCCCGGTGAATACGGGCCGAACCTGTCAGCATTCGCGCGCCACGGCTTGGCCGTGCGATTCATACCGACCGACGACGTCGGCCGTATCGACCTCAACCGGCTATGGCCCTGGTTAGCCACCGAACGTCCGGCATTCGTGCATCTAACGCAAATTCCCAGCCAACGCGGCATTGTGCAGCCAGTTTCATTGGTTGGCGCGCTCTGCCGAGAACTGGAAATTCCGCTCATCGTCGATGTCGCGCAATCACTCGGCCACGTTGCCACCACCTTCGACGCCGACGCGGTATATGGCACGTCACGTAAATGGCTGGCCGGACCGCGCGGTGTAGGTTTCGTCGCCGTCCGTCAGTCCGCGTTCAACCAGCTCCGCACATTGGACGGCGACGAATACACGACAGAGACGGGAATTCGGCTACTCGAATCAAGCGACGCCCACATCGCCGGGCGGGTCGGGCTATGCCTTGCGGTATCGGAGTTCTTGGCTGCCGGCACTGGCACTTCAACTAGCGCCGCTACCGGTACCGGTACCGGTACCAAAAGCGTGCACCAACAACTTGCCGCGATCGGGAAGTTGATCAGGGAAACCCACGCGGGTGTCGGTGGTTGGCGAGTCATCGAGCCACTGAACGAACCGACAGCAGTCGCGACACTCGTGCCACCAGATGGTGTCATCGTTGCCGAAGTTGCCGCGAAACTGCTTACCCAGCATGGGTTTTTGACTTCCGCGATACCCGTTTCGCGAGCGCCTGGCGAAATGACGACGCCGGTCTTACGCATCAGCGGACACCTCGAAACCACCGCCGACGAAATCGAGACCCTGGCCCGCGCACTAGCAAGTTAACCCCACGGTCTGCCACGCCCCGTGTCGCCGGAAGGCGGATTCGTGCGGGCGACATATCGGACCAGTCGATCGAATCACCTAGCCAGGGCTCGGTCCCAGAAGCGCCAGGTTCGGTCATCGAAAGCCATCAGAACGCACCGCTGAACCCGAGTTTCGGCTTCGCGTAGCGCAGTGACGCTCACCTGGCATGCCTCGAAAAGCGGATAGCCGAAGGCACCCGTAGAGAGGGCCGGAAAGGCGACGCTGACGGCACCGACCTCGTCACAACAACGCAAACTCGCTTGATACGCGGCAGCGAGAAGTTCTGCCGCCGGCTCATCGACTCCATACCTAGGTCCGACAGCGTGCACGATGTAACGAACGGGCGGGTTGAGCTCAAAAGCGGGAGTGACCACCGCGCCTCCCGGTGCACACGGAGCCAACGGCCGAAGGCTCGCGAGCAACTCCGGCCCGGCGGCGTCATGAACAGCTCCGTCAACGCCGCCACCACCAATCAGAGCGTGGTTGGCTGCGGTCACGATCACGTCCACCGACGCGGACGTGATGTCACCAAGCTGCAGTTCAATCTCCACAGAGATAAGTCTGTCGCAGACCGAGTTATTCGCACCGTCTTCACTCGTCGTCCGCGTCGCGTCTGGGGTATCGGCCCGGCGCCTAGTTAAGACGCCGTGGCTACGTCAATCCCGAGGACGAATCGCTGCACCCCAGCATCAGTGAGCCGAGCTGTTAGCTGAGCGACGACAAGGACAGCAACGTGTTGCTGTAGTCGGCCGACGACGAGGCCTTCACGCTTGGCGGCCTGAACAAGTCGATCTCGCAATGAGCGCAAGCTCGACGGCGGTGCGGAGTATGGCGAGTTCATGCCGAAGGCCGTCACGTTCTCGCCAACCCATGGGCACCAGCTGCGTCAAGCTCAGCATGCAATTCCGCAGCGATCGCGCGCCGCAACGGCCATCCCGTTCCGCGTGGTCGATCGCCAGCCGCAACTGATAAGGGTCTGTTCCAGCGGCAATATGAGAACCGCGCTCAGACTAGCGCTGACGCAGTGCCGGTGGCGCCATTAATACTATAAAAGTGGTCAGAAATAGCGGGGCGCTAATAACAAGGAGGGGCGAACAACCTTGCCACGGTAACCTCCGAGAAATAGTCAACGCTGCGCGCATTAGTTGAATAAGCTATCCGCATTTTCCAGATATCTGGTGCGGGTCAGTCAGAGAGGTCGGGCGTCAGCGATCCGAGTACAGCTGGAGTGCTCGGATCGCCACGCTTCATATCGATCTCCGCTCAAAGTTGCCGGCACGTACTTGCGTCAGGTTGACCACTACCGCACTCGCCGGCGTGATGGGTCTCAGGAAGTAGAGTCTATAGACAGCAGCAGGCGGAGGGTGACTGTGCGTTCGCGTACGCGCTGAGGACATCCTCGACAACGGCTGAAGGGGCACTCGCGGCGATCCGCGAGTGCCCCTTCACGATGCGAGTCCGCCGAATATCGATAAACTCTTTACAGGTTTTGGATTGTGGAGAGGACTGTTTACCACTTGCGGAGAGTTTGTCTACCACCTAGTGATTGACGATATAGTCTTTACTATATTTCGCGGGCTATCTCTAACGGGAATTCGCTCAAGATGAGATCTATGTAACCGACAATAATTACAGATTCTCATCCTCTTCCTGGTCACTTCGCAGATTGGGGCCTCTCGTGCGTGTGCCGAGCAGTCGCACTGGCCGAGTGGTCCTTGTGTTGGCTGTGGTAGCTGGTTGGGTAGCTGGTAGTGGCGCGGTATGGAAGACGTCGTACGCGGCGTTTTCGTCAACGACGACGAACGGCGCGAACAGTTTGAGCGCAGGTACGGTCGTGTTGACGAATGACTCGGCGGCATCGGTGTTGTTTCACGCTTCTGGTGTGATGCCAGCGTCGACGGGGACAGCGTGTCTGAATGTGACGTATTCGGGGATGCTGAACACCGCTGGTGTTCGGTTGTACTCGACGTCGTTAACGGGTACCGGGTTAGGGAATTACGTCAACTTTGTTATCGACGAAGGAACCGGAGCCACCGGTGGTGCTGGTGAGAGTTGCACGGGATTCACCCTGGGCACGAACCTACTGACCAGCACAATCGCGAGCTTCGCGACGACGAATACGAACTTCGCGACGGGTTTGAGTACGTGGGCGCCGACGACAGCCGGCGGTACGAAGTCGTATCGGGTGACGTGGACTGTGCAAA
>OLLX01000231.1_pt1 | contig 17073 bp, 18 predicted proteins | sample 1604651 | NCBI WGS metagenome assembly OLLX01 (sample SAMEA104055725, study PRJEB20765) | soil metagenome | biome: Arctic tundra; feature: Polygonal ground; material: soil | place: USA | collected 2011-09 | depth 0-0.5 m
ATTTCAGACTCGCCCACAGGTGTCGGGTGGGCGAATGACACTTCTACTGAACATCCACCACTGCACGGCTCTGCGAGCCACGACAGCCAGGTTCACAGCCCAAAGGCCGCACAACCGTCTCCCGGCACGGGCCGGACGCTTGAGGTGCGCGTCACTGGCTCGTTCTTAACGGGCTGCCCTCTGCGCATCGCCGATACCCACTACAACCATCTGCAGCGAAACCTAGCCGGGGTACTGGCCTCAACGCATCACTGGCAAACGTCGAATCCCAACGCCGCCGCCGGGACCTACCATTCCGGTGGCGGGTTCGAACGGACGTTGCCGATGGTGCTCATCCGCCGAGACGGCGATCAGACATTACGGCGCATCATCGAACTCGTTCGCGCTCACGGTGGCACCGACCACGCGCCATGCGGGGCCGAATTGGCCACGTGGCAAACACGCCTATCGACCGCGCGCATTGACATCTACGACCTTGGCATGGCCGTGCTAACTGTCGGCCTCACTGTTCAGCTACCGGACGAAATGGACTATGCCCAGGCAGCTCGGATGGTCAAGCGTGCGGTCTGGCTACGCCCCGCCGAGTCGAAACATAACGTCGCACCACTGGCCGCAGCTTTGCGTGACTTAGCCGACGAATGCGCTCGCGAGTTCAACGACGCAGCGTCGATTGCGTGCGGCTACGCGCAACAGCGGCCGTGGCTCCGTCCTGCACTTGAGTCGTCGACCGCGCCATCTGACACTGGACGTCTGCTATGGCTGCACCCCGTCCACATCCGACGCCTAGATGACGAATCCGAACACGAGGCGACCGCGCGCCAACTCGCACCGGCCTTCCACCGCGATATCACCCTCCCCGGTGGGCGCTTCATGACCGGCATCGGCTGGAGCGCGATCGTCCTCACAGGCGCGAGTGACAGCGACGTCATCGCGATGCGGCTCATCGAGATGCATTACGCCTACATCGCGCTCTACATGGAGATCGACCGGGGACTTCTGCAGGCACTCGATGACGACCGATGGAACCGCGACGAACACCTGCGACAACTCGAAGACGATGCCAATCAGGTATTCGGCGACTTCATGCGCGTCATGGAAGCCCGCGCCCGAGTGGATACCGCGCTGGCCGGACTTGGCGGCGACGAGCAGGCCACATGGGACGTTATGAACGAGGTCTCACGCCTTGACGCGCTGATCGCAGGCGTCGACCGCAAAGTCGAGGTCCTCCAGAAAGTCGCCGAACGCCGCGTCCAACAAGCAAGCGCCGCCTCAGCCCGACGCACCACAACGATTCTGAGTTTCTTAACTGCCCTCACCGTCGTCACCGTCACTGTCGCACTCATCGGTAACTTCATCGGCAACCGGTCGGACCGACTCGGCCATATCGAGTTGAGACTCATCATCGTCAGCGGCGCACTACTCATTGCCGTCGCCGTCTACTTGGAAGCATTCCGCGACCGACCCAGCCGCCGGAAACGTCGCCGCCCGCGACACCCGAGCCGATCCCGTCGACACTGATTGCGCATTCAACTACACTTAAAGATGTAAACGAAACCCAAATGTGAATCGAACGCTCATCGGGGCAGGCGCCGCAGTTATCGCCGCAGCATCCGTCATTCCCTATCTCAGGGCCATCGCACGGGGCTCCACCCGACCCGCCTTGACGACCTACATCGTCAAGGCGGTCGTCGGACTCACGCTCGTGACGAGCTACTTTTCCACAGGTGCACGAGCGACCGCGTGGACCATGCTGGTATTTGCGCTTTCGGCAATCGCTATCGTCGCCCTCTCAGCCCGCCGTGGTATCGGCCACTGGACCCGAATCGACCAAGCAACGCTTACCGCAACCCTCGTCGGACTCGTTCTGTGGAAGCAGACAGCGAATCCCGAAATCGCCCTCTACACCAGCGCCTCCCTCAAGTGGATGTCACTCGCACCAACCCTCGTGAAGCTGCATGACTATCCCGGCACCGAGAACGCGCCATCGTGGATCATGGCCCTCTCAGCCGACACACTCAACCTATTCGCACTACCCAGCCTGATACCTCAAATGGCGCTGCCGGCGGTCAACGAAGTTATCCTGTCAGCCGTAGTAGTCCTCTACCTACTACACCAAACAGCACAACGTAAAGGCGCCGGCAAAGGACACTCTGACGCGTCCAAGTCCGCGCGGCGATCGGATTGAAGCTGAATCGAACCACCACCGCGAGTAACCCGCCGACCCGTTCGTCGTCACTCAGCATCGTCAGGGGCATCAAGTTCGCCCGTCAAACTGGTCTACGAGCGCGGCAGCGGAGGGGTACGCGTGTTAGCCATCGTAACGGCGGCTAACACGAAAAAGCTCCGATTCTAAAGAATCGGAGCTTTGCCCACCATCCGACTGCGAGGTCAACCATCGCGTGACAGTGTGCGTTTCATTTGATGGATTCGACGGCGAAGGTAGATCAGACAGTCGTTCATGCGATTTCGCTCAGCATACTGCACCTTAAGCCGACTTTGGCCTACGTCCAGTGATGTCTTGTCGAGTGTAATCGAACCCCGAACAAGATGGATCCTGTCAGCACTGCCCGCACTCTGACCTATCACTCGACCTTCGAACTCTACGTCGACCACCGTTTCTATGCTCGGCAGATCGCAACTACTGCTTGGCTCGATCAGACATATCTTTAAACCAGTGACTACAACCTCCACTCGAAGATGTGGTGAGCCGACCTCCTGAATACCCATCAAAAGAGTAGGCCTCTCATGATAGGAGCCAAGATCAAGGCCGGACCATAACTCCTCAACGAGAGGGAACTCTCTGATGGCAGACTCATCGATTCTGTGCCACGGTAGTACACGCAACGATCCAGACATGGCCACCTTCTATTCAGCCGCATACGAATAGGCTTGGCTATATTGCGCGCTTATTCTTAAGCTGTCCAGCTTAAGAATATTCATATGCAGTCTCAAGATTTCGAGTAGCTTCAAAAGCTACTTTAGAGATCTATCGGCAGCGGCCAGTGCAAGGCTAGGGTATAGCCTGGGCGAAGCCCTTTCGACTCGGCGGTAAACGACCATTGATCAACCTGCTTCGCCCGCCTCCGATAAGAGTAATCATCGGTTTGAACAAGATATGGAAACGCCGTGCTGGGCCCTCGGAAGGCATATACATCCAGCCGGGGATCTGCCGCGAAATTTACTTTTATAGCGTGGTCTGCAACACCTTCACTTGACGCCGCCTGGGCGATCCCCAGAACCGGTTCAGGCTTTACTGGAGGTTGGCCATGGTTGTATTTGAAGGTGACCGTGATTTCGATCGCAGGATCGCCCTCATTGAGTACCTCGTCAAATTTTAAGAAGTACCTCCGGTAGTCATCAGGAGGCTCGCTACGGGTCATGCCGAAGAATCTCGCACCAGCCACCGTTGGTATAAGCACATCATTACCCGATGTGCATTTAACGGTAATGGACCAATATTCGATGTTGTGTGCTCGTGGCAATAGACGCCGTTTATCGACGAACAGCGTCGGAAGCAACGCCCGATCCAGTGAATATTCCCAACTGATCGCTAGTACCTCGAACTGGTGAGGAGGGTGGACCCCCTGCGCAAAAGCTGGCGTCAACCCCTCTGAACGTTGGCTCACGATCCAGCGACCGCGCAGCAGAGCCAGTAGGGTTTGGTCCACTAACGGTCGAGCAAAGAGTGCGTCTCCGACTCGCTTTACGATCTCCTTTCTCTGTCGCTGAAGTTGTCGATCACCCAGTGGATCGCGGTGCGGCGGTGCAAGGTGCCGTGCAAGATCATCGTGTCTCGCCCGGCTCAGGATCGCGGTTGAGAGTTGGTCCGATGAGGACAGCCAGAACGTCGGCTCGTCCCAACCGCTGAGCTGACTGACGAGCCACGCGAGCGCAGTGGCTCGCATGTCCACGGTGACCGCATTGGGCACGAATGCAGCCACTACCTCCTCCTGCAGGAGGAGGTCACATGTGCGTGCGAAGAGCACATCGATACCACTCTCCAGCAAGGCTGCGAGTTGCGCATCGCGTGGTGAAGAGTACTGCAGCTTCGGTGCCATCACGTCTCCAAGAAATGTCTGAACGGCGTCCGATTGATGTCTGTTGTCTGCTCGTGCATGTCCGATGCCGCGTGTTCCAATCCTGCCGGCTGGTGACTGAGAGGAGTTGGCACAACAGCCCTAGTGAATCGTAGTTGAAATGCTGGTACTGAAAGGACTGAGTAAATGGAAGAACACTCACATGTTCGGAGTGGCGTTCAAAGCGCGACGCAGTTAACCGTTGCCGAGGTTGACTGCCCCTGGTTTATCGGCGAATGGCTGACGGACCACCCAAATTTCCCTGTCGCGACACCACAACACGATCTCCGCTCAACCTGACCCATTGCCGAGTTCACTGCTTTCCTTCCAAGACACACACCGCATCGCGAAACGCACGTCAATTGCCCACCACAACTAGCGCTAGCCCAGGCCACGGCGACGCCAACGTGTCGCCGTGGCCTTCAACCCCGATCCTGGAGGTCTTCTCATGAATCTGCCCGCTAACCGATCCGCAAACTCCGGCACCCTTATCCCGCGCTGGACAGGCCAAGCCGTTGCCAATGTCCGTGGTGAGGCTGCCGTCCAGACAGCCAAAATCCATGCCGTGACCTACCTCGTCCACCAAGCTCAGGAGGCCGTCGCCAACATCTCCGAAGAAGAAAGCCGCCTTATCTCCCGCACACCCCTAGCGGAGCCGAGGCTGCGCTATATAACGGATCAGGGAACAGCCCAGATCGCGGCGGTACTCCGTAATAGCGGGCTCTGATATGTCTCCAGTTCAGATCGGGCTGGAGCTTGTCCTTTCCTTCGGCTTGGGTTCACTCGCCGTCTTCTTGTGGTGGGCATGCATCATCGAGCCATGGTGGTCCCAGCGCCCGAGCCACCGTATTGCCGTCATCCACGCCCGAGCACTCGAACGAGCGGAGGAAATCGAGATGGCGCGGCAACAAACGCTGGCAGCCCTCAGACGAGAAACGTCTTCGCAATGAAACGTGCAATCGCCGGCGTTGGGATTGCGCTTGTTGCCTGTGTGTTTATTCACGCCGTCAATGGCCTGTTAGGCGATATCGAGGGCTATCTAACCGTGCTCTTTGTTGTATTGCTCGCGTTCTACCTGGCTACCCGTAACCGCTAAAAATCTCTTGCTTCATCGCATGAAGCAAGAGATAATGATCTTGTAGGCCGGAGTGCTTCGCTTCGGCCTACCTTTTAGCCCAGCTTGCTTCACCATATGAAGCGCTTGTACTAAATACGTAACCGGAAGGGGGAACCATGTCTAACGTCAATATCACTGTCTATATAGAGGCCAAAGCGCGGCCAGATCTCGACCGGCTCATTCGGGCACTCATTGCAGCCGCCCGCGAGCAACTAACGCGCGAAACCCGTAAACCCGCTGAGGTGTCGTCGTGAGTGCCGCACTGCTCGCGCTGGCACTCCTACTCACTAGCGGTGGCGGATGGCTGGCGTTAGCTGAACGACGGCGTCTTGATAGGCGAGCCCGCTTTCTGCTGCATTTCCCGCCCGACCTTGGCTATGACGCGGTGCGTTCCTTTATGCGATCGCTCTCCGGTTGGTCGAGCCGAAGCGTCGTGCGTCCCTCCTTTGTTTTTACCCTCTCCTCGGAGGCGGGTCGCCTGATCCATACCGTCTCCATCCCACAGGCATCGGCCGACGCCGTGTTAGCGCAGCTCGGTAGCTGCGCGCCGGGCTTGACGTGGGAACCCCTCGACTCGTTACCAACCCGCCTAGATAAGGCAATCGCAATAGGGCTTAGTTCGCGCGAGCGACCATTGCGGACGGATGAGCCGGTCGCCTTAACTACCTCGCTACTGGCGGCTCTGCGAACATCGGCCAAGACCGACCAGGTCGCTATTCAATATGTTGTGACGCCGAGCGGTGAGCAGCCGGTCGCGCGTCGAACCGGATCACCGGGGAGTATGCAGGGCTCACGGCGGCGACAACTGTGGCGCGCCTTGGCTACGCCGCCTCTCACCGCGACAGATCCGGTAGCCCTTGCCCGGCACAAAAGCAGCGAGCCACTCTTTGCTGTAGCCATTCGAATCGCCGCGAGCGCCCCTTCTGTCCAACATCAACGTCAGCTGCTCCGCACGGCACAAGCGGGGCTTCAGATTCTGCGTAACCCTGGTGTGTCGTTCGTCCGGCGCAGTTCGCTGGTCAATGTCGCGGCGCAGATGGCAACCGAACGCACTCCTTGGATGCCTGCGGCACAGATGAACGCCGCTGAACTCGCGCTGCTTGTGGGTTGGCCATTGGCCGGTAGTCGCGCGCCGGGCGCTGCGGTGTCATCCTCACGTTATTGGCAAGCATCAGATGCGGTGCCAAAATCCGGCCGAATCCTCGGTCACGCTCTCGTTGGTGGCCGTACCGTTGCCGCACCTATCGCCGATGCCACCAAAAACCTGTTGGTCACGGGCGCCACCGGCTCGGGCAAAAGTGTGCTTCTGGCCTCATTAATCGCCCAAGATATTGCGGCCACGCCTCATCGGGCGGTGGTGGTTATCGAACCCAAGGATCTTATCCGCGACGTGCTGGGGCAGATACCCGCCCGCCGCCTAGACGACGTCATCGTCTTAGACCCTGCTGATCCTGCTTCAACCATTGGGTTCAACCCGCTGGCTACTAGCCAGGGTGCAGACCGGGAAGTGCTTATCGACGGGGTATTCAGCGTCATTCATGCGCTGTACGCCAGCTCCTGGGGTCCGCGTCTCGCCGACTTGTTGTACGCCAGCCTGACGTTGTTATCCCACACGCCGGGCTACACCCTGGCGGAACTGCCCTATGTGTTGACGAGCCTGCAGCTGCGCCGACAACTCCAAGCGAATCTTGGAGCCCAGGCCTGGGCGACCAAACCGGTCTGGTCTTGGTACGACAACCTCCCAGCCGGTGAAGCAGCCACGGTCGCCGGACCACTATTGAACAAGGCGAGAACGTGGGCTGCTCGGCCACGGATGCGACAACTCGTCGGCGTCGCCGCGCCGCGCTGGAGTTTCGATGAGGTGCTCGCCCACGGAAAGATTCTGTTGGTGTGCCTAAGTTCCGGCACGCTCGGTCGCGAAACCGCCAACCTCACAGGCGCGCTGCTCGTCGATGGTCTGTGGCGGGCGATAACCGCCCGAGGATCTATGCCGCCGAATAAGCGTCGGCTCGCGATGGTCTATCTGGATGAGTGGGCAAGTTATACCCGCCTGCCAATCGATCTTGGTGAAGCCTTGGCGATGACTCGCGGCTATAACGCCGCGTTCACCCTGGCCACTCAAAGTCCGTCGCTTCTGCCGACCGAGCTGCGTAACGCCGCCTTTGGGCAAGCCCGTTCGAAAGTGTCGTTTGTTGTCGGCCATCATGATGCGCCGGCGCTCGCCCATGAGTTTGGTGACGAAATCAGCCCGAATGATTTGACTCACCTTGGCCGCTTCGAAGCTCTCGCCAAGCTGATCGTTGATAACACGACGGCGGCGCCATTTAGCCTACGCACGCTGGCGCCTCCGCCGCCCATCAGTGACGAGCACGTTGTGCGGGCGCATTCAGCCGCGCGCTACGGCTTCGCCCGCGACGAAGTCGAGCAAGCGATCCGGGAACGTATCCAGCCGCCGCCACCCGATGGCTCGATCGGTCGGAGGCGATCGTGATGAGTCCGGTCGGCCGTCCGGTCGCGTTATCAACCAAACCCGCTTTATGCAGGCCAGGACTATCGCCGTGGGCGTTTGTCGCAGCGACTGTCTGGTCTGGGGAGTTGCACTAATGAGCACTCCTCGACTAACACCCGGCCGGATTGCCGAGATCCAGACGCAGCTCACCGCCCGCGATTGGCTGATCCTGTCGCTGTTGGGTCGCTTGCGGGTCGCGACCGCGCGTCAGATTCAGCACCTCGCGTTCCTCGACGCAACACCCACGTCAAACGCCCGCATGAGTCGGCGCACGCTCGCCAAACTCGTTGATCTCAGGCTGGTTAACCGACTCGAAGGTCGCAGGGGTGGGGTACGGGCGGGCAGCGCCGGTGACGTATTCACCCTTGATGTTGGCGGTCGACGGATTACCGGCCAACGCGTAAGTAACCGTCCTCAAATCCGAGCACCGTGGCCGATTAGCACCGCCTTCGTCGAGCATCACCTCGGAGTGACCGACCTCTATGTGGGGCTGGTCACTGGCAGTCGCCCCGATGGTGCGCAGCTCATCGACTTCGTAACCGAACCGGCCGCGTGGCGCACGTTCACCGATCGTGGCGGCGCAAGAGCCGTACTCAAACCAGATGCCTACGCCGTCATCACAAGCGGTAACTACCAAGACAGCTGGTTTATCGAATATGACCGGGCTACCGAAGGACCGCTCGCACTCAAACGCCAGCTAACCGCCTACATCGACTATTGGCACAGTGGCCAAGAAATCGCCCGCCATGGTGTCCACCCCAAGACCTTATGGATCGTGCCGGACGCCAAGCGCTACGACCTGCTCATCGATCTCCTCGGCACCTTGCCAACCGAGGCGTGGCCGCTGTTTGAGGCCACGGTGTGTCAGGAGGCCATCGAGCATCTGCTGCGGGACGCTACGGATCCTTAAACCCCGTGCACCTCCCGGTGATCGGGCGGCCGTTGTCGTGACCCTCACGCCGAGGATCGCCGGTCGCCCTCATCACCAGGAGGGACTTATGTCCAGCACGCAGACCGAGACCAAGCAGGCATTACTCACCGAGTTAGCGACCGAAGTCGAGAAACTGGCTACCAGTGACGGCTGGCTGCACTGGCTCGATATCGGTGCCCGTTTCCGCACGTACAGCTTGCGCAACCAACTCCTGATTGCCTGCCAACGGCCAGAAGCCTCGCGTGTTGCCAGTTACCGCACCTGGCAACAGATCAACCGGCAAGTACGAGCCGGCGAGAAGGGCATCGCTATCTTCGCGCCCCTGCTGAAACGGCAGACCAATGACGAGGTTGCGACAGCTCCCGTAGCCGACACGGCTCCGAAACAACTGATGGGCTTTCGGCTCGTCCACGTCTTCGATATCAGTCAAACCGACGGCGAACCATTGCCGATCCCGCAGATGCCCGACGTCGAAGCGGACGGCGACCAACCGCTTCACCGTCTCTTGTCGGCCGCTCGCAGCCAGAACCTCACTGTTGACTTCATCGACGGTGAGCACCACGGCAAGAAAGGCTGGTACAGCCGAACCGAACGTCACATCACAATCGTCAACGGTTACTCGATTGCCAGCCAAACCCGCACGTTGTTACATGAACTTGCGCACGCCTGCGACACCCTCGAAGGAACCCGCGCCGAATGTGAGCTAGTCGCCGAATCAGCCGCCTTCCTTGTCGGCAACAGCATCGACGGCCTAGCGATGCGCGACGCATCCGTCTTCTACGCCGCTTCGTGGGGAGGTTCAACCCAGCGGTTCCAAGAACTTGCCGAACGCACAGTGGCTGTCGCGCACCAAATCGAGAAGATCCTCGGCTAACCACCACCCTGACCCGCTCTGACTATGGTCGGAGCGGGTCATTAACTCTCATCGCGCACGAGCCCCACAGCCGTGACAACCGACCGCCACTCCGAGGCGTCACCCCCTCGACGACGAACAACCAGTAGATGAGAGGTTCCGAGTGAAACTACTCGCTGGTTTGGCGGTTCTCACGTTGCCTGTGGCGTTGGCCGCGTGCGCATCGTCGGTGCCAACTGGTGCGGGCGCGGCACGCAGCGTGAGTGCTTCTTCTCCAATGGCGAGTCCAGCTCTTGCCTCGCCGGCACCATTGGTGTCTGACTCGCTGATACCGCCGAACAAGCGGATGGCCATACCAAGCACCGGAAGCACGCTTCCTACGGGAGTCGTCCCCCCGACTGTCCAACCGACGCTGGGACCTGACGACTGTGGCAGCTGGTGGCATTCGCCGACAGCAAGCTTTATCGTGCCCATTCAAGCCAAGTACGGTGAGGCCCTTTCCTGCCTCAAAGTCACCAATGGCTCCCAAGTCGGGTGGGTTATCGCGACCTATGGATCACCAGGAGTCACAGGTGCACCAGAACTCGGTGCGGCTCTTGGGGTTGACCTTTGCCCGGCCGCAGGGGATGCGTGTTCTGACGGACGAACCGATCATTCGACGGCTTCATGGCGATGGTACCCAGTGCCAGGCCACCAGGAAGCCAAGATCGACGGCGTCGACTCGAAGGGCAGCGTCCTGCAGATCGTCGCTGAACACGCATTTTATGAGTTCAATCCCTTCGCCTCGGTTCCCGCATATACCCAGGTTGATTCCTAGCGCTTGACGGAGTTCGGCAGCGTCGGAGCGCTTCGGATACACCTTTAATACGCTTGCCCCTATAGCGCCGAGCGCGGTGGTATCACTGCCAACCGGTTGCGCCCAAAGATTACGCTTCACAGTCCGAAGCAGATGATCTATAATAGGGCAAGGAGGACAAAAGATCATGGTTAAAGACGGGCAACCCAACAAGCTGGGAGAGGCGATCAGCGATCGTCGCCTCGAAAAGGGACTGACGCAGCGGGCATTAGCAGAGAAGTTGCATATTCCCCATGGGGATATTGGTCGACTGGAAGCGGGCTTCTACGCCCAACCTAATCCCGACCTACTCGCGCGCATCGCACGGATACTTGAGGTCGAGGTCGAAGAGTTCTACGACTGCGTTGACTACATCACGCCAGAGCTGCCGGTTTATTTGCGATCACGCTACGGATTGCCTGGTGCCGCCGCCCCGGAGGTCGAAGCATACTTTCGCGAACTCCAAGGGAAATACGGCTTGCCGGAGGGCGACCTATGACCGGCAGCGCCATCACTCAGCTACGGGCAATGATGCCCCTGCGCCCGTTAACGCCGCAAGAAGCGTTCCAGGTGGCCGAGCTTCAAGCGTCGAAACTGTTGCGTCTGGCAGAAGTCAACGAAGCGCCCACCTCAGAGAGCGTCATTACTGCGTTACCGCGACTCGAAGTTGCACGAGTACCGCTGGCCGACTCCGGGTCGTCGCAATGGGTCGATGGCAAGTGGCTCATTAGCGTCAACGCCTACGAAGGATATGTTCGCAATCGGTTTACGCTATTTCACGAGTTCAAGCATATTTTGGATCATCCGTTCATCGACCGAATCTACCCCACCCTTGTTGCCATGACACACGAACAACGGCGTGAGCGAGTAGCGGATTACTTTGCGGCTTGCACATTGGCACCAAAACGTATCCTTAAGCGTGTCTGGGGCCAAGGCGTGCACGATGTCCACGAACTGGCGCACCTCTTCCAAATGTCGCCACAGGCTATGAACTACCGCCTGCAGCAAACCGGACTGACGCTGCCCGCGTCACGTCATGCGACGAATCACCGCGACTACATCGAGGCGGCTTAATGAAGCGGGCGGTTGCCTACCTACGCGTTAGCACTCAAAAACAAGTCAGTAAGGAACTCGACCCAGACGGCTTATCGTTACCCGCTCAAAAGCAAGAGGCGACGGAAAAAGCTGTGGTTCTCGGCGTCCAAATCGTCGAGTTCTATATCGACCGGGGACTGTCCGGCAAAGATATGAAGCGTGATGCCCTGCTCACCATGATGGAGCGCATCAGGCGAGACCGCGACGTTGACTACGTGATCGTTCTATCCGTCAGTCGTCTTTCCCGTGATGTTGGGGACTTCGACCACATCTGGGACAAACTCACCGCCGGTGGCGCCGAACTGGTATCGATCTTCGAGACCATTGATAACACCCCGTCCGGTCGCTTCGTCGCTCACATCCACGCCGCAAAAGCCGAATACGACCGCGCCGAAACCGCCCAGCGGGTACGGCTCGGCATGAAGCGCAAAGCTGAAGTTGGCGGCACTACTGGGCGCGCTCCCATCGGGTACCGCAACGTCACCACCATGGTCGATGATCGCCCCGTCAAACTCGTTGAGATAGATCCCGACCGTGCGTCCTACATCGTTGAAGCCTTTACGCTCTACGCCACGGGTGACTGGGGACTCATCAGCCTGCTCGACCATCTCACCGAGGAAGGCCTGCGCACCCGCGCCAGCGCGAAGGTCGCATCCAAGCCCGTTGCGCTAAGTCAGCTCCACCGGATGCTACGAAACCCTTACTACCGTGGCGACATTGTCGTGAAAGGCGTTACCTATCCCGGACGCCACAAAGAACTCGTTAATCTGGAGCTGTTCCAGCGTGTCCAAGACGTGTTGACCGCCCACGGAAAATCAGCCGAACATGACCGTATACACAAGCACCCGCTAAAGGGTCTGCTGTGGTGCGGATTCTGTGGCGCTCGCCTCGGACTCGCCGTTGTGCGGCGTAAATACGATTACTTCTACTGCCTCTCCCGTAACCGGGGAGCCAACTGCCCCATGCCCTACATCAGTGCTGATGCGGTCAACGATCTCATCACCCGAGAACTCGCGACCTGGCGGATCAGCCCCGGCGAGCTGAGCAAGGCACGCGCGTCCCTAGAAACCCATCTAGCCGGACAAAGACAAGAAGCGACCCGCCAGATCCGCCGACAAGAACAACGTTTGAGCGCACTCGAAGAGGAACGCACCGTCTTGTTACGGGCACACCTTGCAGGTGCCGTCCCCCTCGATCTTCTCGCCAAAGAACAAGATCGGCTAACACGCGACGTTAGCCAAGCCCAAGGAATGCTTAACGCTGCTCGGGCAACTTTTGGCCGGGAAGAAGAGATCTTCGACCATGTCTCGGCATTGCTCGGTGCCCCCGTTGAGCACTGGGGAGTACTGGGTTCAGATGAACTACGCCGCCAAGTGGCCATTGCCGTCTTCGAACGTGTCCGGATCACGGGTATCCGGACATCTGAGGCCATCTTCGAGCCTCAGGTCTACGTCTCAACCTTCGTCGAAGCTGTACGCGGCGAAGAGTCGCGAACCTACTATCGCCGTGTCCCCGCCGGCTCCGCACTAGCTCCATACGAACAAAACCCGCCCGAGATTGACTCGGAGCAGGTCTTGGTGGGTGCCGGTGTTGATCTTTTGGAGCGTGTTCCGATAACGAACATTTGGAGCGGGTGACGAGAATCGAACTCGCACTATCAGCTTGGGAAGCTGACAGTGCCTCTTACCTTGTATCGAGCATTTACCCTGGTCAGAGCCCCTTTACTGACTTTCTTTGGCAGTCTTGTGAGTTGGCTTGGGCCACATCTGGGCCACAAGTAGCGGCGTCTTCAGGTTGCTTGCGATCTCGCCGGGCTACGCCATTGGCGACCTGTCCGACTCGCCATTCTCTGGTACGCAGTGTTCGGTGGTACCGCTAAGGACTTATCACGTGATAGCCGCCGTATTGGGGATTCGGCTGATCGACGCTGTTTGATTAACGAGTTCGGATAAGGCGGCTGCGATCACTGCATCCCGGTCGCTGGTCGCGTGTTGGTAGCGCAGCGCGGCTTCGGGGCTGGCATGTCCCATCCGCGCCATGAGTTCACGCAAACTCGCTCCTGTCGCTGCGGCGAGGGTGTTTCCGGTGTGCCGTAGATCGTGAAAGTGGAGACCTTGGCGACCGACGCTGTCGACGGCTGGGCGCCACACCGAACGGCCGAAATTCGCGTTGCGTAAAGCACCGCCTTTGGGTCCTGAAAAGACAAGTCCACCTGGCCCAGGTTCGGAGTACAGGGCGACATGCTCAGTCAGTTCCGCAACGATGGCTTTGGGTATCGCGACAACCCGCATACCCGCTTCGCTCTTGGGTGGCCCAATGTGTCGAATTCCGCCGGGCAGCTCGGAAAGCGACGCGGACACCGTGACGGTCGCATGAAGCAGATCAAGCTGTTCCCGTGTAAGTGCTGCGAGTTCACCGAAACGTAGACCGCAGAATGCGGCAAGAAGTACCAGCGCCTTCCATCGCTCCCCGACAGCAGTCGCGAGTTCATATATTTCAGGTATCGACAAGACTGGGCGTTCTGCACTGGACTCCTGCCCGGCACCGCGAATGGTGCAGGGGCTACGGGACAGCTCCTCGTCGGCGACAGCCGAGTTGCAAATCGCGCGCACGAGTCGATAGCACTTGGCTGCCGTCACCGCACCTGGGCCAGACGATGCAAGGAGCCCGGCGTGCCACTCCCGAATGTCGCCAGCGCTCAGGTGCCGTAGCTCTTTGTTTCCCAAGTACGGAGTCACATGGCGTTTGAGAAGCCACTTGTACAACTCGCGTGTGCGCGGTGCGAGAGGCCGACCACGGACGCGCCGCGTTTCCAACCAGCGGGTCGCATAGGTAGTGAATGTTTCCTGACCGGCGGTCGGATCGAACCAATCACCGCGGTCTAAGTCGGCACGTATGCCCGCGAGGAACCTGGCGGCGTCTGATCGCGTCGCGAAAAGTCGAGAATGCACCCGGCCAGACTTGTCCCGGTAGCGAGCCTGCCAACGGCCGTTGTCACGTCGGCGAACACTCCCAAAGTCGCGGCGTGACACGTTGCCTCCCAATGAAGACGACCCGATTGCAGGACCGGCCGATGCTATCCGCGACCGGTGACACCGGTCGTCGGGTCACCAGCCTTTGCCTGTGCGTTGCCGGGCTCGGACGGCGGGGCGTCGGGCGTAGGCGTCGAGGGCTTCGTTCAGGGCGTTGATGAGCGCCAGCAGGTCGCGGTCGTAAATCTTCCCGGCATCGAGTTGGCGGGCCAGCTCAAGGAGCGCATCGGCCCCAGTCGGCACCCTTGGGGAAGGTCGGGATCTCGACGGTTTCGAACCTGTCGCGCCCACCGGTATCGTTGCAGGTCAGGGCATGTATGGAAGCTCAAATAGTAGCTCGACAGGTAGGATACGCGGAGTGAGCCAGTGTTCGGCATTCGGTATTGACCGAACAGCGAACAGTCTGTAATGCTGAGTCTATGGTCGGCTTGTCAGGTGATGACCACGTCGATGCGCTTGCGGAGGCTGTCGGCGCGGTAGGGCTCGGCCTCGAGGCTATGCCGCCGGGTGGTGACATTGGCGTGGATCTTGTCGTGACCAACCCGGCAGGCGGCAGAGTCCTGATCGAGGTTAAGCGGCTGTCGCTGGCCTCGGCTGATGGATTGCGGCGACGGCTAACTCAGTGGACGCCGCGGACGCGTCGGGATGGGGTGGTCGGGGTGGTCGTCGCAGATCGGGTTACCAGTGAGGCGCGCGAGGTTCTGCGTACCGCCGGCTGGGGCTGGTTGGATCTGCGGGGTCATCTGCACATCGTTGGTCAAGGACTATTCGTCGATGCCGACGTCCCGGCGCTCCGACATACGCCGGGATTATCGGCCCCGCTTGCGGGTCGAGTTGGCTTAGAGGTAGCAGCCTTACTTCTCCTCAGTCCGCAGCGGTTAGTGGGCGTGCGCCAGGTAGCGGGGATTCTGGGCCGTGCCCCGAGCTCGGTCTCGCAGGTGCTGTCGAGCATGCGTGCCGCCGCGCTGATCGATGAGCAACGCCGGCCGGCAGTCCCGGAGCTGTTTTGGGAACTTGCCGCGCAGTGGCGGCCGAGCGAGACAGATGTCCGCTCTGTGCCCGTGCCCGGCGACGGACCGATCAATGACGCGCTCAGGCTCGGGTTCGTCAACATTGCCGAAACCACGGGCTGGGCGCTGACCGACACGGTGGCTGCCGCGGTCTACGGTGCTCCTGTCGGCGCGCGATCAGATCACCCGCCGGACTTCTATGTTCCCGACGCCGCGACGCTGCGACGCGCGGAACACCTTCTCGGGGCGGCTATGGAGCACAGCCGCCGCTCCGCGACCGTTCGGGTCGCCCCGGTTGGCTTGATCTGTAGCCACCGGGTCGACCTACCCGACGAGACGTGGCCCCTTGCGCAGCCCTTGTTTGTTGCGCTTGACCTGGCGCAAGACCCCGGACGTGGTCGTGAGGTTTTGGATGCCTGGACACCCACCGACCCAGGGCACCGTGTCTGGTAGCCAGCCGGTTCCCATCGTCGACCTGGTTGGCACATCCATGTCCGCGTTGGCTCTCGCCATTCCCGCGATCGCTGCCCGGACCGGCCGCAAAGTAATCATCATCGGCGGCCTGGCAGTGCTCTGCCGGCTAAGCCACCCCTACCGTGCAACGAGTGATCTCGACACGGTCAATCGACGCGGTACCGCCGAAGCCCCACAGCTGCAACTCCTCGTGTTCAGCGGCGCGAAGGCCAGCGGCGTCTCGGGTGTGCTGGTGCCGACGTCGGCCGGAGACGTTCAGGTCGACGTCCTCGAGGTGACTGACGCCGAGTTGGCCGAGCTACCCGACGACCCGACCGATCGGCTGCATGTGCTTTCTCACGCTTGGGCCGCGGCCACCGCCACATCGGTTGTGATCCGACCGGGCACAGGATCCGATTTGACCGTAGCGGTCGCGGAGCCTGGACCGCTGGTTGCGATGAAACTCCAATCGATCATGAACCGTGGTGCGGCGAAGGAAGGCACCGACCTGCTCGATATAGTCCGGCTCTGCCTGGACCCAGTCACTGGTCCCGTCTTGCGGGCACAACTTGCAGCCGCCGATGCACAGTTGTGCGCGGATGCCTCGCTCCACACAAAGCGTTGGTTCGCTGACTGTTGACGACTCGTTGAAACTGACCCCCTAACGGCTCGCTGGGTTTGACCCCCACTGGCTTGACGCTTGGGGAGTGATCACAGTGGATACGTGGGCCGAGGTGCGTCGGCTGCATCGTTCTGAGGGTTTGCCGATCAAGGAGATCGCCCGCCAGCTGGACCTGGCCCGTAACACGGTCCGGGCGGCGTTGCGGGCCGACGTTCCCCCGCTGCGGGAGCGGCCGCCGCGGGGCTCGGTCGCTGATGGCTTCGAGCCGGCGATCCGGGCGGTGTTGCTGCAGTTCCCGCGGATGCCGGCCACAGTGATCGCCGAGCGGATCGAGTGGCCCTACTCGATCACGCCGTTGAAGGTGAAGCTGCGCACGATCCGCCCGGAGTATGTCGGGGTCGACCCGGCTGATCGGCTGTCGTTCGCGCCGGGGGAGGTCGGGCAGCTGTGTCGCGCGTCAGACTTTGTGGCAGGGCGTTTAGGTCAGTGCTGAAGGAGAGTCCGACGTATGGGAAGACCCTTATCGGTTCCTGCGGAGTT
>OLLX01000210.1_pt1 | contig 16852 bp, 16 predicted proteins | sample 1604651 | NCBI WGS metagenome assembly OLLX01 (sample SAMEA104055725, study PRJEB20765) | soil metagenome | biome: Arctic tundra; feature: Polygonal ground; material: soil | place: USA | collected 2011-09 | depth 0-0.5 m
ACGCTCGCGAAGGCCACCACCTACGCCTACACGCCGGTTAACGGTGAGGCACCCGGGCTGTGGACGGGCGAGCAGCTGGGTGCCGCGTCGGTTTATCCGCTCACGTCATCTAATCTGGCGGGTTTGACTAACCCGATTTCCATTGGTGGCAGCGGTGACGAGACTCTCGCCCAATACACGGTTGACGTCCCGAACGCGGACACGAGCACGGATGGGTATGCCGGTCTTTACGCGATTCGGGTTAAGGTCACTGGGGAGCCTGGTTACGCTGCGGCGGACATTGTGATTAGTGGTACCACTTGGACTCAAGTGGACGGCTCCTACGCGCTGCCTCTGCCGACACCTTCGCCGAGCCCGACGTCGAGCGCCAGCGCGCCTGCCGCAGTCAGCACGGTGACAACCGTTTCGGCGAGTCAGCCCAATGCGGCCGGGGCGGTGACGTTTACCGCGAATATCACGCCAACATCGGCGGCTGGCTTAGTGCAGTTCACGAACAGCGGTACGAATCTTGGCACACCGGTCAAGGTGGTAGCAGGTTCGGCGGTGAGTGCGTCTCAGACACTTGTCGCCGGGTCGAAGAATATGATTACCGCGGTCTTTACGCCAACCGATTCGGCCGCGTACACGGCGTCGACTGGTTTACTCACCTACGCACCTATCGCCACGACGACGACAGTGACAGCGACTCCGACGACGGCTACGGCCGGAACCACGCCGGTGACGTTTACCGCAACGGTTTCGCCGTCAACGGCGGCTGGCGCAGTGCAATTCTTCAACGGAGAATTGTCCATGGGACCCTCCATCACCGTGGCGGCAGGTAAGGCCACGCTTTTACCCGCTCCGACATTCTCGACGGCGGCGACTGAACAGATCACTGCGGTTTTCACACCCGCCAACTCGACCGCGTTCGTATCTTCCTCCAACACCGGTACTCCGCTTCAATATGTCGTGACCGCTAATCCTGCTGTGCCGACAACTATTGCGCTTGCCGTCAGCCCGGCGTCCCCGGCAGTTGCCGGAGCCACCGTAACGCTCACAGCAACGGTCACTCCCCAAACTGCTGGTTCTAACATTCTCGCCGGCACGGTGGGTTTCTACGACGGCCCTGATTCGCTTCGATCGGTTGCACTGGCAGCGACTTCAGCGACAACCGGATCGGCTGTTTATACAACGACAACCCTTCCGGTCGGCGCCCATTCATTTACAGCGATATTTATTCCGCCAACCGATTCCACGCAGTTCCAAACATCGAAGACGGCTACGCCAGTGACCTATTCGATCACTGCCGCCCCAGCCACCGGCGGGATAGTTCTCACCGGGCCGTCGGGTGCTCTCACCGCCGATCCGACGTTGACTCGGGGGGAGACGGTGACGGTTGCGACCGGCGGATTTGCCGACGGTGAATCAGTAACGGCGACCGTTCACTCAACAACGCCGGAGACCCTGACGCCAACGACAGCCAGTTCGACCGGAACGGTTACGTACACCTTTGTTGTGCCGTCTGATCTAGGGTCCGGAGCGCACAGTCTCGTACTCGCCGGTGCGTCCTTTTCGCAAACGGTTCCCTTTTCGATCGCCCCGCCCCCCACGACGACCACGACGGGCACGACGACTAACTCGACCGGCACGACGACGGGTACCGGCACGACCACCGGTACGGGTACCTCGACGGGAACCACCGGCACGAAGACGGGTACCTCGACGACCGGCGCGGCGACTCCCAGCCCAAGCCCCAGCGCCGTGGCCGACCCGTCGGCGTCCGGCAGCAAGAGTTCGACGCTTCCCTTCACCGGAGCGGACATCGGGCTGATGTGCCTGATTGCGATCGGCTGCGTCTTTGCTGGTCTGCTGCTCACGGTCCGCGCTCGCGAACCACAGCGGGCTGGAGCGCATCAGCGGAAGCGCTGAGCAAATAACGTCACAGTTTCATGATGCGTCAGGCCCTGTCCTTGCCCCAGGACAGGGCCTGACGCAGAAATAACACCATCCGGAAAATAAACACGTCCATGGGTCTCATCAACCGAGGACAGCGCGCCGATAGTCACTTGTCGTATAAGGCGGCATCGGCAGGCCTTGATTTCACGCCGAGGCTACGCGCTCCTCGGAGGTCCCATGCCTGTGTGGCGCTCAATCGGCGTGAGCGTTGCCGTTTCGGCCGCTGTTCTGGTTGCCGGCAACGGACAAGAACCCAATGGCGGCACTGTCGTCGGCTTGGGATCGGCGGTTCAGGCGGTACCTAAGGCGCCGGTGGCTCCTGAAAATCCGGTGGCTCCTGAAACTTCTGCTGGCGGCAATGTATCGGCTACTGTTCCGGTGGCTTCCTTCGGACCATCAGACAGCGCGCCACCTACACTGGCGATCGGCCGGCATTATCCGGTCACGATTATGGTGTGGGTCGCACCCGGATCGGGTCCGGCGACAGTTGACGTCACGACCAATCTTGGTCAGCTCAGCAGCTGCGGGCGAACCATCGTTCCGGCTGGCGTGACCCGGTTACGATGCACGCTTAGCGTGATGCCGGCCGATCGAAAGCCTGCTCAAGAGTCTGATCGGCAGCCCGGACTGCAAAAGGGTCAGCAATTACGGATCTCGGTGTCGGCGCATACGCGTGGTGGCGTCGTCAGTCGTGGCTACAACCACCGCGTTGCCTAGCAGGCAGTTGGCTCAGACGTAGGCGACGCGTGGTTCGATTCTGATATCTAAGCCTGCCTCGACGGGTAGTCCAACGGCAGCCGCGTGATGGAACTCATCGTCGATCGCAACAATGTGATGGCCGGCATTGGCGAGGATCGAAGCCGCGATTGAAGCCCGATAGCCAGCCGCGCAGTGCACCCAGATTTCGACATTGCGGGCCGCGCCGATGAGGGCCGGTAGTTCGTGCAGTCGGTCAGCCAGTCTGTGCAAAGGAATGTTTACCGCGCCATAAAGATGACTGGCTAACCATTCTGATTGTTGGCGGACGTCGATAACGAAAACCGGCCGATGCCTCAAGGTAATGGCGAGATCGGCAAACGTCGCTTGCGACATCGTGCGCAAGGGCTGATCTGTCCACGATCGAGGATCGCCGTCAGCTTGAGCGAGGGGTTGAGCGAAACCGATTCGAGCTAGTTCGCGTTGGGCCACCGCGATTTGTTCGGGCCCTTCGCCCAGGAGGGTGACCCTGGGCGCGTGCGAACGTAGGGTTGCTGCCGCGGCGGCGGGCATAAGCCAACCGAGGTAGGACGCGAAACTTCCGTCGACTCCGATATTCACAGTGCCGGCCGCGTATCCGGCCGCGAATATCTTCCGATTGCGAATATCTACCACGAAGTTTCCGGCGTCCATGATGGCACGTAATTCGGCGGCGTTAGCTCGTCTCGGCGGAGTTTGATCCCACGGTTGAGCACCGGCCAGATTAGCCGCGCTCATGTGCGCATAGTAAGCCGGGAATGAATTAAGTCCGGAAAGAATTGTCGTGACGTAATCATTCTCGGCGAGACGTAAGGCCGGATTCACTTCCTTTTCTCGACCTATTGTTGACGCCGCAGTGGAGTCGGTCGCGGTCGCCGCGCAGAAACTCCCGAAGCCATGGGTTGGGAAGATCCGCGCCGCGTCAGCTATTTCGAGGGCGAGGTGGCGTACGGAATGCCACTGGGCGTGGGCCAACGTATCGGTGTGTTGTGGGCCGAGTAGATCGGGACGACCGGTCGATCCGTTCAGCAGTGAGCCGCCGGTGAACACCGAGACGGCCTGCCCGTCGACCTCGAGAACGTAAGAGAGATGGGTGTGCGTGTGTCCAGGTGTGGCCACGACTCGCAACTGAATGGACGACGAAACCTCGACGATGTCTCTGTCTAACACGCCAATTCGGGTGAATTCGACTGGGTCTTCGGCGTTGACGAGATAGCGAGCTCCGGTTGCGGCGGCTAGCGCTAGCCCGCCGGAGACGTAGTCATTGTGGATATGGGTCTCGATGACATGGGTGATGGTGACCCGTAGTGCTTTGGCGAGAGCGACTAGTCGATCAATATCGCGTTGTGGATCGATGACGACCGCGACGGCGCCATCTTCGATGAGGTAGCTCCGGTCGCCTAGCGACGGCGTATCAACATCGTGCACGCGTACTTGGCCGAACTGAGTCATGGGCACCTCAACGCTCACCGAGGTTAATAATATGCGAACTTTATTGCAAGCAAAGGTAAGAATCAATGGGTTGACAGTGGCCACGAAAAGATAACCCGTATGGCCCTTCGCGCATTACCTCAATCCGTGTCGTCGTTCCATTCCACCGAGCCCTCACCGAGGGAGTCATTGTCTGTTCCGCTATCTCGCCATTCGTCGAGATAGCCTTCTCGCCCGGCGTAGGGGAGCGCTAGTAGGCGCAACGTTTGACACGGCCAAGGCTTGCCGATCGCCCAAGCTCCCTCGTCATCAGTCGCGACGCGATCTAAACAGAGAGTACACAAGGGGTAACTCAGAGCTTGATTTGCCGGCCGATGCTCAAAAATAATGCGCCTTTTGGCATCGCAATCGGCAAGCAGGTAGCCGACGTCGATGGAAGGTGCGGGCAGGTTGGCGTCGTTACTGCTGAAGATCTCGTCATCAACGACGCGGTCGAGCCGCTCTTCGTCGTCCGTGATCTGCGCGAGTAGCCATTCACTCAGGTCCATGGGTCCTATCGTGGCAAGCAATGGGCGGTTCGTGCCTTTGCGTCCGCGCGCATCGGCAACGAGATGATATTAAGCAAGGGGAGCATAACCGAATACGAATAGCCAAAAAGATGATGATTTCGGGCACGATATCACGTTGAGTATCTGACGTATCAACTGGCTGTTATCGAGGTTGAGATACGGAGACTAACGCTTCATCGCTGGGTTGCCGAAATCGACGGCCGTGGCGCTTCAAGAGATGGACATTACGCTAGTTCCCCCACAAAAACGACTGAAGGTGACTTATGGTCTGACGCTATCCGAATCGCTCTGGTGTCACCCTGGCGGGCACCACCCTGGACGGCACCACCCTGGATGGGGCCGCGTCGGTGTTTGTGTCAGCATGAGGGAGCCATGCAACGTCGTCCACTCGTTCTCGCGTCAGCATCACCGGCGCGCCTTCGATTGCTCCGTGATGCCGGCCTCGATCCGGTGGTCATCGTCAGTGGTGTCGATGAGTCTGCCGGTGAGATCACCGACGCCCGTGTGCTCGTCGAGACGTTGGCGGTTCGCAAGGCGATTGCGGTCGCGGAACGGATCGCGCCGTTCGATGTGACCATCCCACCGGATGCGACCGTGCCATCTGATGCGTTGGTGGTCGGCTGTGACTCGCTGCTGTACGTCGATGGCGAGGCGGTCGGTAAGCCGGCCACCGCAGCGGTAGCCGATGAGCGGTGGCGGCGGATGCGCGGCCGTCAGGGCATTCTCCTCACCGGCCACTGCGTCATCGATATGACCACACGCGAGCAAGTCTCGGCTACCGGTGAGACGGTGGTGCGATTCGGCACGCCGAGCGACGATGAACTCGCCGCCTATATCGCTACCGGCGAACCGCTTGCCGTCGCTGGCGGGTTCACGCTCGATGGCTACGCGGCGGCGTTTATCGATGGCATCGACGGCGATCCGGGCAATGTGATCGGGCTTTCATTGCCGCTGCTGCGTACTTTGCTCGCGCGGTTACATGTCAGAATTACTGACCTATGGTGCTGAAGATTGGCTCGATCGAAGTCGACCCACCGGTAGTGCTGGCACCGATGGCCGGTGTGACGAACCTGCCGTTTCGCCGTCTCTGCCGGTCATATGGCGCTGCGTTGTATGTCAGCGAAATGGTCTCCGCGCGGGTGCTGATCGAAAGTAATTCCAGGACGTCGGCCATGATGCGTTTCGGTCATGACGAGACGGTACGCAGTGTGCAGTTATACGGGGTTGATCCGAGTGTGGTCGCGAATGCGGTTCGGGCAGCGATTGATACCGCTGATGTGCACCATATCGATCTCAATTTCGGCTGCCCGGCTCAGAAAGTAAACAAGGTCGGCGGCGGCGCGGCTCTGCCGTTACATCTCACCCTCTTCGCGCGAATCGTCGCTGCGGCCGTCCAGGCAGCCGGGTCGGTTCCGGTTACCGTCAAAATGCGTAAGGGAGTTGACAACGAGACAACGACCTATCTCGATGCTGGTCGAGCGGCCGAAGATAATGGCGCGGCTGCCGTCGCTTTGCATGCCAGAACAGCCGAACAACTCTATTCAGGCCAGGCTGATTGGGCTGCGATAGCGAGGCTTCGCTCGGTGGTCTCGTCGATTCCGGTGCTTGGCAATGGTGACATCTGGTCGGCCAACGATGCCGTTGACATGATGGCGCAGACGGGTTGCTCGGGAGTGGTGGTCGGTCGCGGATGTCTCGGCCGGCCCTGGCTTTTCCGGCAATTCACTCGGGTTTTTGCTGGCCAGGAGCCCGGGCCAGAACCACACTTGGGTGAGGTAGGCGCGGTTATGCGCCAGCATCTCTTGCTGCTCGTTGAGCACAAGCGGGACGAGTTGCTCGGGGTGCGAGCATTCCGCAAACACATTGGCTGGTATCTCACCGGTTATCCGGTCGGCTCGCGGACACGGCGCGCGCTGATGGACGTCGACTCAGTCGCCGATATCGACGATATTATCGCCGGCTTCGATCCGACGATTGAGATACCCGAGAATGCGCGCAATCTGCCGCGAGGCGCATTGCATGGTCCGCGCCCGGTTATGCTTCCGCCTGGTTGGCGCGAATCAGCCGACGATCCGACGCCACCCAGTGGTGCTGATTTGGTGGTATCAGGCGGCTGAGAGAATATCCTCGGCTGGAGAATCCGGGTTCACGGGTTTTTCGTCCCGATGTTGGATGAGCCAGAACCAGAGGGCGCCGCCGAGAGTAAGAACGATGGCGACGTACATGTTGAGTCGTAGTCCGAGAAAATGTTCGGACGGGTCGACGCGTAGGGATTCTTCGAAAATACGGAACGCCGAATAGCCGACTACGTAAAGCGCGAACAATCCCGGACGGCGAACCTTGCCGCGCTTTCCGAGCCAGATCAAGCCGAATGCCAAGGCGATATCGAAAATCAGCTCGTAGAGAAAGGTCGGGTGGTAGGTCGCGTCGTTGAGATATCCGGGTGGTCGGTGAATCGGTGAGATTGTCAACGCCCAGGGCAGTTTGGTCGGGCCGCCGAACAGCTCCTGGTTGAAGTAGTTGCCGATCCTGCCGATGCCTTGGGCGATCAGCAATCCGGGTGCGACGGCGTCCATGAAGAGGGCGATATTCGCGTGCTTCCGGTGCACCCGCCAAGCGCCGACGGCGAATGCGAGGGCAATGCCGCCCCAGATGCCAAGACCACCATCCCAAACCGCGAACGGACCCCACCAGTGCGCGGGTATGTACTTCGGAGTGGTGATGTCGAAGTAGATTCGGCCGCCGAGGATGCCGGCTGGCACTCCCCAGATGGCCACGTCGTCGATCAGCGCGTCGTTGCCACCGACCGCTCGCCATCGGCTGCGGGTGAGCACGATCGCGGCCGCGATCCCGATGACGTACATCAGGCCGTAGACGTGCAACTCATATGGCCCGAGGTGGATGCCGCTAGACGATGGGCTGGGGATCGCGGAAAGCATGCCCGCAAGGTTAGCCGCCGCCTCAGCGGGAATCCCGGGTAGATCGGAATAGACCACCCTCGTTCCGCGCTGCCGACCGACGCTGAGATGGTGACGAAAATGAGGACGGCGATGACTGAGTTGCTCGAACTGCCTGTCACGACGCTGCGAGATGAACAGACGAGCTTCGGCGCCCTGACCGATGGCAGGGTTTCCTTAGTGGTGAATGTGGCGAGCCGGTGTGGGCTCACCCCGCAGTACGCGAAACTCGAAGCACTGCACGCTGAGCTTGCCGACCGAGGATTCACCGTGCTGGGCTTTCCGTGCGATCAGTTCGGTGGGCAAGAGCCCGGTACGTCCGAGGAGATCGCCAGTTTCTGCTCGGCGACTTACGGGGTGACTTTCCCGATGTCGGCCAAGATCGACGTCAACGGAGCAGACCGCGACCCGGTATACCGAGTGCTCACCGAGGTGGCAGATGCCGACGGTGTCGCGGGCGACATCGGTTGGAACTTCGAGAAGTTCGTCATTAGCGCTGACGGTCGAGTGCTTGCTCGCTTTCGGTCCAAGGTTGAGCCCGACAGCCCACAGATCCGCGCCTGCCTTGACGCGGCATTGTCAGCCTGACACGCCCGGCAGCCTGTGACGGCTAAGCCTGACCGGGCAGGTGGCTCGACCTAGGATCGTGAGGCGACCGGATCCCCCGTGGGTTGCTCGTCACGAGCTGACTGTTGGACGACGGCAACGTGGGCCGCTCGACTAGGCAAAATGAAGGCGAGGAGCGCGCCGACCAAGGCGATAACGCCAGCACCGAATAGTGCTCGGTCGTAGCCGGAGGTGGTGGCGTTCGCCAACTGAAGAAGGGTTGGCTTGATCGACGTGTGCCGTAGCAGCGCGGATCTGCGGTCAACGGCGATCGTGGCCAAGATAGCCAGGCCGACCGCTCCGCCCATTTGCCGAGTTGTATTGATCAACCCTGCCGCGAGCCCTGCCTCGGTGCGGTCGACACCAGACGTCGCGGCGACCGTCATCGGCACGATCGAGAGGCCAAGCCCCAGACACACCAGGATGAGCGGCGGCATGGTGTGAGTGAGGTAGTGCGGGGTAGGGGGTGCGGTGGCCAGCCAGAACATGCCGACGGAGGCCACCAGTGGGCCGGCGATCAACAGCCGGCGCGGGCCGAAGCGACTGACCAACCGAGACGCGACGGTTGCGCCGCCGATAATGAATAAGGCTCCCGGCAGGAACGCGAAGCCGGCCTTCAATGCGCTGTAGTGCAAGACCTCCTGCAGATACAGCGACAGGAAGAAGAACATCGAGAACATCGCCGCGCCTACCGCGACCGCGATGCCGTTGGCGACGGAAAGACTGCGCAGTCGGAAAATCCGCAGCGGCACCATCGGTTGCGATGACCGCGCTTCGATAAGGACGAACGCGATCAGCAACAGCGCCGCGATAGTGAGCGTGATGATGGTCTGGGCAGAACCCCACGGATGCGTGTCGGTGCTGACGATGCCGTAGACCAGCGTAGCTAGACCGGCTGTGACCGTTACCGTGCCGGGAAGATCAAGGCCCCACACGCTGCGCATCTGACCGCGTGACTCAGACAGTGCCCAGACCGCGCCGGCGAACAAGGCAATGCCGATCGGCACGTTCACAAAGAGCACCCAACGCCAGCTGATTTCGTCGGTAAGAATGCCGCCGACCAAGGCACCGAAGGCGCCTCCACTTCCGGCTGTCGCGCTCCAAACGCCGAGTGCTCGGGCCCGGGCGCGCTGCTCGGTATAGGTGGTGACCAGCAAACTCAAGGTGGACGGCGCCAAGATCGCGCCACCCAACCCTTGGACGGCGCGAGCGGTCACGATCATCGTGCCGCTATGGGAGAAGCCACCGACCAGGCTGGCGAGAGTGAAAATGGTGAGGCCGGTAAGGAAGATCCGCTTGCGCCCGAACAGGTCGGCCGCACGGCCACCGAACAGCAAGAATCCGGCGAACGTGAGTGTGTAGGCGTTGACCACCCATTGCAGCTCGGATGGGCTGAGTTTGAGGCTGCTCTGCATTCGCGGTAGGGCAACATTCACGATCGAGACGTCGAGCACCACCATGAACTGCGCGACGCACGCCACTGCGAGCACCGCCCATTGCGGGGCGCGCGCGTGCGAGTTCGACTGCGGGGCAACGTCGGTTGGTGCTGGGCTACTCATCGATCAACCTCGTTCGGCATCGGCGTTCACATCTACTCGTGGCGGCTATGTAGGCAGTCTGTGCTCATGGTGCGTGCCTGTGGCGTGTGCACCAGGTCTACCCGGTTACCAGCGGGCATACCGGGCGCGGACCAACAGGCCTCAAACCAACAGGCCTCAAACCAACAGACAGTGCCAACCTACGGTCGAGCACTGACATTCCTGAAACGACTTTTCGGCGGGTGCCATCGCCGTATCGGTTCGGGCTCAGCCCAGGGTGGTGATCTCGGTGGGCGTCAACCGGCGATAACGCGCGTTGATGCCGGGCCCTTTGTCGCTGAGCAGGCCACCGACCAGGGCGAGACCGACCTCATTGAGCGCGCCGTCGTGCACCGCGATGGCTTGCTCGGGAGCGACCTCGCGCACCCAGTCGATCAGGTCACTGATGCGTGACCACGGCGCATGCACCGGCAGCATCACGATCTCGACCGGCCGATCAGGAACCGTCAGCGCGTCGCCCGGGTGGAAGAGCCGACCGTCGATAAGAAAACCAACGTTGGCGATTCGTGGGATGTCGGGATGGATGACGGCGTGCCATTGGCCGTAAGCCGCGACGTCGAAGCCGGCCGAGTTGAACGCATCACCTTCACCGACCACATGCAGGCGCTGGCCCACGCCATCGAGCATCTTTGCGACGGATGCGTTCGTCCAGATCTCTAGGGCCGGATTTTCCGCTATCGCCGCGCGTATTTTGGCTTCGACGAAGTGGTCGGGGTGTTCGTGGGTGATCAAGACGGCTTCGGCACCGGCGAGCGCGTCTTCGTGGGTGAATGCACCCGGATCGATGACGAGTCGACGTCCTTCTTTCTCCAGCCCGATGCAGGCGTGGCCGAACTTGGTGAACTCCATCGTGCGCTCCGATCCGCGAAAACGATCTATCGCAACTCTATAGTCCGACTACATATCTGGTCTCGATCCGGCAATGTGCGGGCGCTCTTGCGTGGGGCATATTGGCACCGGAGCGTCTTGTGATCGAGATTGCGTCGCCGCACTGCTATTGGCAGCCCAGCACATAGGGTGAGTGAAAGGTGCGGCGGGGTGGTGCCTGAGGAAATGCTCGGTGAATCCGCGTGTGTGTCCGCCAATCGAGGAGACAGCTATGAGTGACGATCGAGTCTTCGTCATCGTCGGAGCAAGTGTGGCCGGCGCCAAGGCTGCGGAAGCCTTGCGCGACAAGGGTTTTGAGGGCCGAATCGTCTTGGTTGGCGCGGAAGCGGAACGGCCGTATGAACGGCCGCCGCTGTCGAAGGAATATCTCATCGGCAAGAAGCCAGCGGAGAAAGGGTATGTGCACCCTGAATCCTTTTACGCGGAGCACAACATCGAGCTACGGCTTGGTGTGACGGTGACATCGATCGATCCGGGCCGACATGAGATCGAGCTCGCGGCTGGCGAGCGATTGCATTACGACAAGTTGTTGCTTGCCACCGGCTCCTCAGTTATACCGCTCAAGGTGCCGGGCGCCGATCTCGACGGCGTGCACTATTTGCGCACCCTCGATGACAGCACCGCGCTGAAAACGGCGCTAGCCGAGGGTGGCCGAGTGGTCATTGTCGGTGGAGGCTGGATCGGGCTCGAGGTCGCTTCGGCGGCGCGCGGGTACGACGCGCAGGTAGTACTGATCGAGCCGCAGGCGGCGCCATTGCTCGGGGTCCTTGGCCCGGAACTCGGCGGTTTCTATGCGCAATTGCATCGCGATCGCGGTGTCGACGTCCGGCTTGGTGTCGGAGTTTCTAGCTTCAAGGGTCATGACGGCGCGGTGACCGCAGTGGTAACCGCTGAAGGAGTCGAGATTGACGCCGATGTTGTTGTTGTCGGCGTCGGCATTAAGCCCAATGCCGAGCTGGCCGCTGCTGCTGGATTATCCGCCGGTGATGGCATTCTTGTCGACGAGTATCTTCAGACATCTGACCCTGATATTTATGCCGCTGGTGACGTGGCGAATGCGCATAATCCGCAGCTTGGTCACCGAGTTCGGGTGCAACACTGGGCCAATGCCAATGATCAAGGGCCTGCGGCCGCCGCGTCGATGCTGGGTCTGGGTGAGCCGTATTCGAAGGTGCCGTATTTCTTCTCCGACCAATACGACGTCGGCATGGAATATTCCGGCCTGGCCAAATCCGGTGAGTACGACGATCTCGTTTATCGCGGCGATCCGGCGTCTCGAGAGTTCTGCGTATTCTGGGTCAGCAAGGGCACGGTGATCGCGGGCATGAACGTCAACATATGGGACGTGCACCCCCAGATTCGGGCGCTGATCAAGAATCGCACCCAGGTCGATGTCGCGAAGCTTGCCGATCCGGCCGTATCCATCGCTGAGGTCACCCGGGACTAAATCGGCCAATTTGGTCGTTAACCGGTTTGATCGTTAGGTGTGGGTGTCTTGAGGTTCATGCGGTAGTTAATTCGGCGGTAGTTAACTCGTTTGGCACTTTGGCATAGGGAGTCGATATAAGGCTGCCGCGATACTAGATATGCGCGCCGCTGGATGCGCGGAAGTAACGGCACTAGAAGTACGGCACTAGAAGTAACAGATGGGAAAGGAAGACGTGACATACAAACAACGCCATATCGCCTTGGTTGCTCACGACAGCAAGAAGGCTGACCTGCTCGCTTGGGCCGAGTTCAACGAAGGAACTCTGCGTAAGCACGTGCTGTATTCGACCGGCACAACCGGTCTGATGCTGCAGCAGGAGCTTGACCTACCGGTGACCTGTTTTCTCAGCGGGCCGGTCGGCGGCGACCAGCAGATCGGCGCGAAGATCGCCGAGGGCACCATCGATCTGCTCATCTTTTTCTGGGACCCGATGGAATCCCAACCGCACGACACCGACGTCAAGGCGCTGCTGCGGCTGGCGGCGGTCTGGAACGTCGGTGTGGCGTGCAACATCGCCAGTGCTGACCTCATCATCTCGTCGCCGCTGTTGGGTGGCTCGTACGAATACGCGCGACCGGCTTATGACAAGCGCGAGTGGGATGCCGACGCGGGTGGCTTGAAGATTGCTTGATGCCCGAGCTCTCGTCGTGTTCAGCGGGCTAGCTGACGACACGGATAAGCCCGGAGTCGGTGGGGGTGTGCTGGTCTGGGGTCTCGTGCTAGCCTCAAGGTGGTTGCAGTTGCAGTACTCCTCGATCGTCTCGAACGCCCGCGGATTCTGGCAGCGGGCGTTTGGTGTTTCCGGCCCTGTTCTAGGGTGGGTCTCGCCAGAGGCGGCACCCTCGGTCCTGCGAAGCAGGAGCGATGACATCGCAATGAGGAGACAGTACGATGGTTCAAGGCACCGTGAAGTGGTTCAACGCTGAAAAGGGCTTCGGCTTCATCAGTCCTGATGGTGGCGCACCGGACGTTTTCGTCCACCACTCGCAGATTGCGGCTGACGGTTACCGCAGCCTCGATGAAGAGCAGCGCGTCGAGTTCGAGGTCACGCAGGGCCCGAAGGGTCCGCAGGCCGAGCAGGTTCGCGCGATCTGATCAAAGCTTCTGGCTTAGGCCGGTAGCACAACAAAAGCCGCCATGTACGCCGAGATTTCGGTGTGCGTGGCGGCTTTTGTTCGTGGCGGGTTCGCGCTGAGTTCGTGCTGGGTTCCGTGCTGGTTGAGTCGACAGGAAGGTGACGCATGGGGGAGAGTCAGCCGGTCGCCGGTGACGCTGTGGTCTACGGTTCTGGGCGAGCACGCTGGATTCTGCTGGCAACGATCCTGGCCAGTGGCATGGCGCAGCTCGACGGAACCGTGGTCAACGTGGCCTTGCCGCGCATCGGCACGAACCTGCACGTAGGGCTGACCAGCTTGCAGTGGATCGTCAACGCGTATGCCCTCACCCTCGCCGGTCTGCTGTTGCTGGGTGGTTCGCTCGGAGACCGGTTGGGCCGACGGCGAATCTTCGTGGTCGGCGTCATCTGGTTCACGGTGGCTTCTCTCGGCTGTGCGCTCGCGCCGACAGCGCAGGCTTTGATCGGCCTGCGGGCTGTCCAAGGTATCGGCGGTGCTTTGCTCACGCCGGGATCGCTAGCGATCCTGCAGTCTGTCTTCGCCCGCGATGATCGCTCGACAGCGGTCGGCGCCTGGTCGGGACTTTCCGGTATCGCGGCAGCGATCGGTCCTGTTGTCGGTGGCTTGCTTGTCGCGGTCGCGCCTTGGGGGTGGCGTTTGGTCTTCCTGATCAATGTGCCGCTGGCCGCTGTGGTGCTAATTGCCGCCCGCGAGATTCCCGAGACGAAGGACGACGGCGCAACCGGTCGACTCGATGTCGCAGGAGCGCTGCTGGCGGCGTTGGGGTTGGCGGCGCTCGTCTACGGGCTGACCGAAGGCGCGGCCAACGGCTGGCATACCGCCGCTCTTGCCTCGACCGTCGCAGGTCTGGCCATTCTGGTCGTCTTCGTTGTCGTCGAAGCTCGACGGCGTCATCCGATGTTGCCACCACGGCTCTTTCGTTCAGTGCAGTTCAGCGCGGCCAACGTGGTGACGCTCGTTATCTATGCGGCTTTCGGCGGAATGCTGTTCCTGATTCCGGTAGAACTCCAGCGCGGGGCGGGATTTTTACCAGTGGCGGCCGGTGCCGCTCTGTTGCCGGTCACCGTGGTGATGTTGCTGCTCTCATCAAGAATGGGGCGGCTGGCGGCTCGACGTGGTCCGCGATTGCCGATGACGGTAGGCCCGATCGTGGCTGGGCTCGGCCTGGCTCTATTGGTTCGGGTTGGCCCGCACGCGAATTACCTGACCGACGTGCTGCCCGGCGTGCTCGTTTTCGCGCTTGGTGTCGCCACCATGGTCGCGCCGCTCACCGCCACTGTCCTGGCGGCGGCTCCGGTGAGCGATGTCGGGGTTGCGGCCGCAGTGAACAGCGACGTCGCGCGCACCGGCGGCCTGCTCGCGGTTGCCGTTTTGCCAGCACTAGCTGGGATTTCGACGGCGAGCTACCACTCGGCGTCCAAGCTCTCATTAGGTTTTCATCATGCGGTATTGATCTGCGCACTGATGTGTATCGCGGGCGGCCTACTTTCCGCCGTCTTCATTCGCCGAGGGTTGGTCACCGAAACCTGATCCCGGGGCTCGGCTACTCAGCCGCCCGGGCGCTCGGATCAGGCGAGGGCCTCGGCTCGCTGCGCTTCGATACCTGACATGGTTCGCAGCGGTATTTCTTTCAAGAACAGCACCAGAATGAAGCCGACGAAGACAACGCCGGCGCCGATGATAAAGACGAGGTCCATCGATTGGGAGAACCCGACGAAGAACGGGTGGGCCAAGGTTTTGTCGGAATGCTTGAGAAACGCGGTGTCGTTCAACGTCGACGAACTGACCGCGCCATTGCCATGAATGAGCGCCAGCAATTGCTTGTTATTCGGATTGTTCAGCACGCTCTGATCGTGCAGTACCGATTGAAAGGCCGGTTCCTTGGCCGCGTTTTGGTAGGCGTGGCCGATGTTTCCGCCAACAGAAGAGAACAGAATCGACAAGAAGATGGCTACCCCCAAAGTCCCACCCATCTGTCGGAAGAAGGTCGAAGACGAGGTGGCGACTCCGATATCTCGGGGCGGCATGGCGTTCTGAGTGGCGAGGGTGATCGGCTGCATGAGATTGCCGATACCGATGCCGAAGATCGCGCCGTAGATATCGGTCTGCCACAGCGGAGTGTCAGCCCCGATGAAGTACATCAGCGCCAGTGCGAGAACGAGTAGGCCGGCGCCGATAACCGGAAACTTCTTGTACTTTCCGGTACGCGAGATCAGCTGACCGGAGACGATCGAGCCGACCATGAGTCCGGCGGTCAACGGGAGTAGCAACAGGCCTGATTCAGTCGGTGACACGCCACGGACGATCTGGAGATACAGCGGCAATACCGAAATGCCGCCGAACATGCCCATGCCGACCACGACCGCGATGATCGAGCCAAGCGAAAAGACGCTATTGCGATAGAACCGCAGTGGAATCAGCGCGGCGTCGCCCATCGCGCGTTCGGCTAGAATGTAGGTGACGAGGCCGACCAAACCGATGAAGTAACACGCCAGCGAGCGGCTCGATCCCCAACCCCAGGTCTGGCCTTGTTCGGCTACCACAAGCAGTGGAATTAGGCACACTACGAGAGTGATGGTGCCCAGCCAATCGATACGTGCGTCGCGGCGATTATGCGGCAGATTCAAGGTGTGCCAGACCACGAAGAGCGCGGCTATTCCGATCGGTACGTTGACCAGAAATACCCAACGCCAGCCGGAGATCGACAGAATCGAGTTCGTGCCGGCAAAGAAGCCGCCGATAACTGGGCCGAGCACACTCGACGTCCCGAATACGGCGAGGAAGTAACCCTGATAGCGAGCCCGTTCGCGTGGCGACACGATATCGCCGATGATGGCCAGCGCCAGCGAGAAGAGGCCGCCGGCGCCGAGGCCTTGGAACGCGCGAAAAGCCGCGAGCATATACATGGACGTCGAGAAAGCGGACGCCGCCGAGCCGATGATGAAGATGGTAATAGCCAACAAGAAAAAGGGCTTGCGGCCGTACATATCGGAGAGCTTGCCGTACAGCGGGGTCGAGAGCGTCGACGTAATGAGATACGCGGTGGTGACCCACGCTTGTACCGATAACCCGTGGAGGTCATCACCGATCGTGCGGATCGCCGACGACACAATGGTCTGGTCGAGTGCGGCAAGAAACATGCCCATCATCAGTCCGACCAGGATCGTCAGAATCTGTCGATGCGTGAAGGTGCCCGACTCGCCGCTGGGTTGACCCTTGGGTTGGTCAGCGCCAGGTCGATCGTTGCCGGTCGTGTCGGCGGTGTTCGTAGTGGCGGCGCGTGCGCTGGCGGCGTCCGTAGGATCGGGGATCGGCTGCTTCACGGGGCGTCCTCTCCGGTGCACGGTGTGATGTCTCGAGACATAGGCGACAGCTGAACTTGCGATTTCATGGGTCGGCTGTTGTCATCATCATCGTTTACCTGTCGCGCGTCAGACTTTGTGGCAGGGCGTTTAGGTCAGTGCTGAAGGAGAGTCCGACGTATGGGAAGACCCTTATCGGTTCCTGC
>OLLX01000054.1_pt1 | contig 16074 bp, 4 predicted proteins | sample 1604651 | NCBI WGS metagenome assembly OLLX01 (sample SAMEA104055725, study PRJEB20765) | soil metagenome | biome: Arctic tundra; feature: Polygonal ground; material: soil | place: USA | collected 2011-09 | depth 0-0.5 m
GTCGAGATGCTCTGCGGCTTGGATGAGTACCGGTTCGGCGTCGATCACGATTTCGGCGGGGAGTGTTTGTAACGCGAGCACGATTTCGGCGACGTGTGGCTGCGAAATCGTGCCAACCCCGTACGCCTCAGCGACAGCCGGATGATCAGCGAGCGCGGTATCGGCATCAACCCGCCGCCTCGCCGCACCAGGTGTCAGCTGGCAACAGTGCCGCAGGAACGACGCGGTCGTCAGATAACCGCCAGCCGCCGCGGCGGCGCGACCATCAGCCACCGCAACCCGCTGTGACCAGGCAGCCTGCAACCTGTTGATCTGGCGATGCAACATGACGATCTGCTCACAAATTGCCTCATCAGATGACGCCTCGACATCACATTCCCGCAGCACATCAATCGCGTCACGTAACTGCTCGATTGCTTGCGACTGCCCTGCAGGCTGTGCCGGCCCTACTGTCCGCGATTGCCCCGACGTCCGCAACAGTTCTGTTGCCTGTAGCACTAGCTATTCACCCCCTGTCGCTCGATAAACAAAGACTACTGGCGACCACCGACGAAACCCTGCCAGCAAAGGGAATTGTGCATAACTTCAAGTCACGAGATATCGACTCCGCGGGACTCATCTTTTGGTAACGTCAGACCCGGGTGAACGATGAACCATCGGCGCGGGAAGTAGTTTCGCGCCAGACCGGATCCGCGCGGCCGAAAGGACTACGGCTCGTCTACCTCTGGAGGCCGGCCAGCGTGAATGGCGCGCACGTCGTCGATCAGGTCGGCATCGGCCGCCTGCTTGTCGGGCCGGTATCGCAATACCCGGGCGAATCGCAGCGTGACGCCGCCCGGATATCGCGAGCTGGTCTGCACACCGTCGAACGCGATCTCGACGACGACTTCGGGGCGCACGTACACCACGTAGCCGTCGCGATGTGTCTCGATATCGAGAAAACGGGTGGTTTGCCATGCCAACATCTCATCGGTCAAACCCTTGAATGTCTTGCCCAGCATGACAAATTCGCCATTCTGGTCACGAGCCCCGAGGTGCAGATTCGACAGGCTGCCGGCTCGTCGGCCGTGACCCCATTCGGCCGCGAGCACGACGAGATCAAGTGTGTGGCGCGGTTTCACCTTGAGCCAGCCGGCACCACGACGTCCGGCTTCATAGGGAGCGTCGAGCGATTTCACCACGACACCTTCGTGGCCGGCGGCAATCGCATTGGCGAAGAACGCTGTCGCCACTTCGGGATCATCGGTGACGATGCGAGGCACTCGCAGATCTGCTGGCACGACGTCGCACAGCACAGTCTGCCGTTGCACTGCCGGCAAACCCATCACATCGCTGTCACCCGCGTACAGCACGTCGAACGCGAAGAACCGGACCGGAACCGAGTGCCGTAATGTCTCGACATCGAGACGACTGCTGGTACGAGCGGCCGTCTGCTGGAACGGACGAGGTCGGCCATCGTCGTCCAGCGCGAGGACTTCACCGTCCAGCACGAGCTTTTTGGCGTCAAGGCCGCGGATAACCTCGACGACTTCCGGCAGCCGATCGGTTACGTCATCGAGGGTACGGGTGAATATCGCGATGTCGTCGTGGTTTCGGTGAATCTGCACCCTGATGCCGTCGAGCTTCCACTCCAACGCGGCCGGCATGGTCGCTTTCGTCAGCGCCTGCAACACACTGGACGCCGGCTGGGCCAACATTGGCTGCACAGGTCGACCGACCTCCAGCCCGATCGCGGCAAGACCATCGGCACCGTCGCGTAACGCGATAACCGCGACCAGCGGCAACGAACCGCGCAGCATCGCCGCCCGCCGTACTTTGGCCAGCGGAATATCAGCCGCCTTCGCGACGGCATCGACCATCACCCCGTCAAGCGCCCCTTGCCGCAACTCACCCGCGGCCAACGCGATCAAGAAGGTCTGTTCGGCCGCGGTCGCGCGCCCGAAAAGCTCGGCCAGCTCGCGATTTCGCACCTGCGCCGAGCCCGCGCCACTTGCCTCGGCTATCCGCTGGAATGCGATATCGACGTCGCCGAGCCGCAGCCTCGCTTCATTCGCGAGTCCTTCCGCTGATTCTGGCGCGGGTTCTTTCGCCAGGTCACGCAATGCCGCCCAACCAACGCCAGTTCGTCGCTGTCGCAACTCCCCTGTCAGATAAGACGCCGCGAGTTCAACCTGATCGACGCCGACTTGCCTGAGTGCCTCGGCAATAAGCCGCACCTTGGCCGAGCGAGCAGGTGTCGCGGCGACCTGGCGCGACACCTCGACCACGTCGGAAAGCATCATGGCGACCATTCTGCCGAGCGACCGTCTAGCCGGGAACCACCACGCCCGAATCGACCGCTGCCGACGCGGCCGATAGTGGCAGGGCAACGGTGAATCGGCAGCCACCTTCGACATTGGCCACGCTGATTTCACCGGCATGGGCTTGCACGATGCCGCGGGCAATGGCCAGGCCAAGGCCGGCGCCGCCGCCGGGATCTGGTGTGCGTGCTGAAGTTCCGCGAAAAGCGACGTCGAAAACTCGGTCGAGATCGGCTACGGGAATTCCGCCACATCCATCGGTCACCGACAGGTAGACGAATCTGCCGTCATCATCGGCGGCCACATCGATGGCGCCATCGTGCGGGGTGTGCCTGATGGCGTTGCCCAACAAGTTGGCGACGACCCGGGTGAGTTTGTATTCGTCGATGTCGACGACCGGTTCCGCAACCCCGCGCGGGCCAAACAGTTGCACGCCTTTCGCGGCCGCGATCGGACTCGCGCTGGCAACCGCCTCGCGCACGACGTCATGCAAAGCCATACTGCGCAACGACAATGTCAACGAGCCGGCGTGGATGCGGCTCAACTCGAAGAGATCGTCGACCATTCTGGCCAGCCGATCGGCCTCAATACTGATGCGCTGGTGATAAAGCTGGCGATCTGCGGGGGTGAAGACGACGCCGTCTTCGAGCGCTTCGGCCATCGCCCTGATACCAGCCAGCGGCGTGCGCAGGTCGTGGCTAACCCAGGCGATGAGTTCGCGGCGGCTGTCTTCGATCGCGTGTTCATGCCGTCGGGCTTCGTCGAGATTGGCGTGCGCACGACGCAGTTCTTCCGCTAATGCGGCTAGTTCAGCGCTCGGCGTCGACGTCGGAGCGATATAGCTGCCGCCCTGAGAAACGGCACTCGCCGCGATTCGTAACTCTTCGCTGCCATGAGTAATCGTGCGAGCCAACACGATCGAGGTAATCACTCCGCCCAGGCCGGCGAAGACGACAGTGCCGATGAGCACAGCGAATTGCGAGGTAGAAAGGAACATCGAGGTGGTGACAATGGCCGCGGCACCCACCACGGTGACCACCGGCGTCAACGCCACCACAATCACAGCATCGCGCAAGGGACGACGACGCAATGCCCTCAACAGCCACAAGCCAGCGGTAGTCACGACAGCCGACGTGCCAGCGGACGCGGCGATGAGCACGACCATGTCGTGCAACGACATCATGCCGGCGCTCCCACCGGGTCGTAGCGATAGCCCACTCCCCACACGGTGGAAATCGGCTGCCATTCACGACTGTCACTTTCGAGTTTTCTCCGCAACCGGCGCACATGCACTGTCACCGTCGACTGGTCACCATATGACCAGCCCCACACGGTTCGCATCAGTTCTTCGCGGGTGAAGGTATGCCGAGGGTGCGCAAGCAAATAGGCAAGCAGGTCGAATTCTCGCGTCGTCAACATCAGCGGCGCGTTATCTAACGTCACCTCGTGCGCGGTGAGATCCACTGTCAGCGGGCCATCTGTCAGTACCTCGACGGCGTCCGCCCGGTCGCGCGCGGTACCGGTGCCACGCGCCCGCCGCAGCACCGAACCTACTCGCAGCACGAGTTCACGCGGACTGAACGGCTTAGTGACATAGTCATCCGCGCCGATTTCGAGACCCATGATCCGATCTGTTTCCGCGCCGAGCGCGGTCAACAGAATGATCGGCACCGGCATAATTTCCCTGAGCCGGCGACACACCGCCAGCCCGTCAAGACCAGGCAACATGACGTCGAGCACGACGAGATCGGGTGGTGTGCGTTCGGCGACTTCAAGCGCCCGAAGCCCATCATCGGCCAACGTCACCTGATATCCGTCACGACGCAAATACCGCGCGACGACATCACTCACAGTCGGGTCGTCGTCAACCACCAAGATGTTGCCGGTGTCGGCCGCGTCGTCACCATGTGGCTCGCTCATGTCACCCGGTTTCGCCTGTGAGTGCCTCGATCAGATCCGCCCGCCGATTGCCGGGAGCAGACCAAGAATAAGCGCAATCACGGACGCCGACGCCTTCGTCTGGGCAAGTTCCTCGGTTCGTAAGGGATCCGTAAGCGCTCTCGCCGCCTGATAGCAGCCTTGCGCATTCTTACCGAACGCCGCTGAATCCTACGGCAATCTCTCGTGGTCTGTTAGCAGCGACCGAGCCGAATCATGGGCTTGGCTTTGAATCGGGGGTGAGTTCCGCGTCAGGATCGTTGCCAAGATAGTAAAGGTCCATATTAGACACTGCCCGGTGATCGATCCGGATGTAAGCGTCACCTGGGTCTTTAATGATCCGCATAGGTTCTGAGTCATAGCTACAGTAGCGGGGGTGGCGCAGAATCGGGCTAAGGAGATGCTTCATCGCCGTCAAGCTCGCGTCATCGAACGTGTCAACAGGCTGCGGAATAGCGACCACAACCAGAGCTGGATCCGCCCGCACATCACTCACCGTCAGACCACCGCTGGTCGCCGCCGTACGCAGCGCGTCGACACCACCAAGGCCATCAATGTGGCGAGCCGACAGAAGATTCGCCCAATGATAACCACGCGGATACTCTTCCACCTCCCACCTGCAATCATGGGCATACCACTGCTCATAAGAAGTTCGCCACCGACCTCCTGGCCGGTCATAGGTAATAAACCCCCACCTCGCATCCACCAACACCCCAATCTCCCCCAACAGCGGCAACAGTGCGTCGCCTTGCTCCGCCAGCGAAGCAACCGCTAGATCACCAAGCTTCACGTTCAAATCTAGCCGAATGAGGTCCTTCCGCTCCCAATCCTGCCTCACATTCAGACTAATATCCTGACCCTGATCATCGTCCCAATGCACAAGAACATGATCAGTGACGCCACGAATAAATAAATCGTGCGCGATAACCTCCCGCTGCGGCTTCCAACTAAACGCCTTCATAGTTTGTTTCGGCGTATACATGATTTGATCGGGTTTCAGATTGAAATCAAGGTCACGCGCGACCCGACCAACCGCAGACCACAGATCACGCAAAACCCCCGCCACCCGCTCAACCGAAACCAACGCATCCCAACCCGCATACAACTGCGGACCCGAGACATAGTCCCTTTCGTCTTCCGGCAACGCCGCTTGCTCATCCAGAAAATACTGAACCCCATCAATCTCATGCTGCCGCACCATCACTCCCACCCCTCACTACCACAACCCCACCAACCCCGCACTCCACCAGAAGACTGACCCGTTTCACCAACCTGAAGGACATCTGCCACATCAAGCCGCGTGTGGCAATGACTCCCCCTCAGGCTCCACTCCCTCCGAGCCCTCGCCATCCTCATCATCGCCATCACGGAATGCAGTGACGAAAGGGTTACCTGCACGATACGGATCTAAACCCGGAACCTTCATCTCAGAGACCGTAGGTTCAGCCGGAATGCCAGTTATACCGCGCGGGTACATAGGCGTAGCTTCGTCATAGTCGAAATTCGGCACCGCACCAGGTGCTACCGACTTATCCGCCAATAACGCCTGCGACCTGATCGCATCCGACGCATTCCAGGTGAGATCGAGGATCCGCGCGTAATCGTCCGAGCTTTCATCACCATTCGGCTTGAACTCAATATAGCCAATGATTCCTGGGAAGCTCTTCTTCAAGGCCGAATTCGCCTTCAAGGGGCCAGCTACATCGGAGATCTTCTTGAGATCTCCGCCAGGGTTGGATGGAGAAAACGCCGCAATGTAACTTTGCGTATTCGAAAAATATCCCCCTACCGGCTTGATAGGACCACCGAACTGAACCTTCGTGATTGTTTTTCCACAAGGCAACGTTGTCAGACCACTTATATAATCACTAAGCTGCCCATTTGCGAGTTGGTTAAATTCTCCTGGAAACTTTTTAACATCCCAGATAAAGGCCCTGTTACCGGCAACCGCGACCAGGTCCGGGTAAGGGCGCGGGCCAGCAACCGTCAACTTTCTCCCACTTGGATTAAATTTAGTGGTTCTGAACCCTGCGATGTCACCGTAAACTCCGTTGAGTCCACCACCACGATACTTTGAGCTCGCTCTCAGCTGGAGAACAGCCAGACGAAGAGCATTGTTATGCGCCGTCGTGAAATCGCCACCAACCAGACCTGCGGGGTCAGTCATCTCAAGAGGGTCACCGGCCGCGTAAGCGTACGGGGCGTGGGTTTGGTCCACCATCGGGTCGACGGTGAGCATCTGCCCGGTTGTTGGGTCGTAGTAACGGGCCCGTAGATAGATCAGGCCGGTCGGGTCGGTGTACTGGCCGGTGTAGCCGAACGGTGATGTCACCGTGCCCGTGTGGGCGATCGGGTTGCCGTAGGAGTCATAACTGGTCGTACCGACAGTGGCACCACTGCTGTCGGTGATCAACCGGGTCGAGCCGATCCCATCCTGAGACAAGTAGCTCGTAGTGGTGCCATCAGTAGCATCGACTTGTTCGAACACTTCATCATCTGGCCCGTACAGGTAATCGTTGCTGCCATCAGACAATAGCAACGGCAAACTACCGGTCAACTGATCCCACGTGTAACTGGTCGTCGTGGCACCGATAGTTGAACTCGCACGCAAACCGTCACCGTCATAACCGTAACCCTGACTCAGCGTCGCACTCGTGTCATGAGTCAACCGCTGCGCCTGATCGTAGGCGTACGTCGTCGTCGCACTACCGGTTGTGGCCGTAGTACGGTCACCGACCGCGTCAAAACCGTAACTACTCGACACACCAGCAGCCGCAGGCAAACTCGTAGTCAAACGACCGGCCGGATCATACGACAGTGCACTACCGTCATCAAGACCAGTCAGATTCCCGGCACCGTCATAACCATAAGCAACCCCATTACCATCCTGACCGGTGAGCTGCTTATTCGGCGAATACGTGTAACTGCTATCGGTCGTCGGCGCGAGACTGTCCGTACTACCAGCAACCTGGCCACCGGGGGTGTAGGTGTAACCAAACGACCCCAACGCTGTCGACCCATGATGAACATTAATACCGGTGACCTGATCAGCGGCATTCACCGTGTTCGCTTGCACGACCCCGTTCGGTAACGTCGTCGCCGTCAAATTCCCGTCACCGTCATAACCGAAACTCGTCGACTTCGAATTCCAGTCAGTCACCGAACTCAACCGACCAGCCGCATCATAACCACGCGTCGCGACATGGCCACCCGGATACGTCAACGCATTGACACGCCCAGCGCTGTCATACCCGTACCCAACAACCGTGCCCCCACCATCAGCAACCGACGTCAACTGCTCATCGGAGTTGTAACTGTACGTACTCGTGCCAGTGCCATCGACCATCGTCATCCGCCGACCAGCGGCGTCATAGCTATACGTCACATTCGGCGTCACGCCATCGCTGTAACTGATCCCCGTCAACCGGCCATCCCCGTCGTAACTATCAGTACTGACCCGACCAGCCGCATCCGTCGACGTCACCAGATTGCCCGACGCGTCATAACCGAAACTTGTGACCTGCCCATCAGGATCAGTCTCCGATGCCTTCTGCCCGGCACCCGAATACGTGTAGGTCGTCGTCGACAATCCCGCCAGCCGCGCCGCGCCATAATGCGCCAACACCCGAGCCGGAGCCAACGCCGTCGAATAAACCGCTACTTCATCCAGGCTCCCGGCAAAACTGTTCGTGCCGGCACTATCGGCACCAACCGTCAAACCAGTGCTGTCGACCACGGTGTTCAATACCGTGCTGAACGTGTGATTACCGACCGGTTGCCCATCCAGGTAACCAATCGCCTGCTTAGCGGAACCGGCATAGGTGATAACCAGGTGATGCCAGGCGCCATCCGCGAACGAGGTGCTGTCAGTGAAAGTCGCGGTCGTACCGTCGATATCGAGGTCGATCTCATTACCAGCATCAAGCCCGACCGTGAACTGCTCACCCGCAGTCGCGGTGCCATAACTAGCTATCGCCTGATCGGCTGTGCTGCTGGTGTTAAACCAGGCCTCCACCGAACGGTCGGTGTTCCCGACCGGGAGGTCAGCAGCCGTGGCCGCTTGCACTGATCCGGCCGAGAAACTCGCGGCAGTATCCGTGTCATTGGCGGTTGCACCAGGCTGACCAAACGTCACCCCGGAACTGCCGACCATCGTGGCATCGTTGCCATTACCGGATGAATCGGCTGCCACATTCGCGCCGACGCCATCACCAAGCCGGTAATACGCCACCGGCGCATCCGCCAAAACCTGCCCCGAATAAGTACTACTATTCCCGGTAATCGCGAAACTCGCCGACACCAGTGGCGACCCGTCAGCCACGCCAGCCAACTGCGGCTGCACCGTCACCACATAAGAGGTACCCGCAGGTAACCCACTCAGACTGGTTGCCGTCACACTGCCCGCCACCATGCTGGCGGCAAGCAGCTGACTCCCGGCGGTTACCGTCACTCGATAGGCCGTCGGGGCATCACCAGAAGGCGCGTCCCAGCTAGCGGATACCGAATTTCGCCCGGCAGCCACTGCCACCGTGCTCGGATCGGACGGCGACGCCGGAGTTGCTGGCGCCGCGACCGGCCCGGCCACTGTGTGTGCCGGCGTTACCCCAGGCGCCGGCGTATAAGGCACCGTGTAGGTGACAAGTTGACCGGCGGCGTCATAACTATTACTCGTCGTCGTCCCGTCGGGTTGGGTAATGCTGGTCACCTGACCATCAGCGTCATAACCGGTGCTGGTGACATTCCCATCCGGGTCGGTGACCGAGGTCTGCTTACCGTTGCCGTCATAGGTATAGGTCGTCACCCCACCGGTAGGACTCGTCGTCGACGTCAGCCGGTCCGCCGAGTCATAAACGTTGGCGGTTACGCCGCCATTCGGGCTGGTCGCGGTGATTTGGTTACCGTCGGCGTCATAGGTATAGGAAGTGACGGCACCCGTTGGGTCAGTGCTGGACGTCAACCGGCCAGCACTGTCATACACATAAGTCGTGGTGTGCCCAGCGGCATCCACACTCGATGTCTTCTGCCCAGCCAGGTCATAAACGGTACTGACCGTCGTCCCGTCCGGATTAGTCGTGCTGGTGAGATTGCCGGCAGCATCGTAGCTGGACGACGTGCTCGCACCGGTCGCGTCAGTGACCGCGGTTTTCTCGCCGTCCGCGTCATAGCTAGTAGTGCTTTCGTGGCCGAGCGGATCAGTCACCGAGGTCTGATTTCCATCAGCATCAAACCCATAGCTGGTAGTGAAATCAGCCGGGACACCGCCGGTAGCATTACCGTCAGCGGCGACCTGGGCCACCCGCTCCCCGTCAGCATCGAAACTGCTCGACGTTTGCGCACCCGTCGGATCAGTTACCGACGTCTGATTACCATCAGCATCGAACCCGTAGGTAGTGGTACGACCGTCCGGGTCGGTCTGAGAAGACTTACGCCCCAACGAGTCATAACTAAACGTCGTTATCGCACCGGTGGGATCGGTGACCTTGCTCAGGTTACCGGCAGCGTCATAAACATTGTGGGTGATATTCCCGTCCGCGTCGGTGCTCGTGATCACCTGCCCGGCCGCGTCATAGGTAGACGATGTTGTTGCCGTCGCACCACCACCGAGTGCCTGCGAAGTGCCAGTCTGGTGGCCAGCCGCGTCATAGGTATAGGTAGTGGTGAAAAGGCTCGGGTCCGCTCCAGACACATTCCCGCGCGGAGAAGTAACCGAGGTCTTTCGCCCGGCCAAGTCGTAGGTAAAGGTCGTGGTGTCACCGGCCGGATCAGTCGTTGACGCCAGATTGCCGACCGCATCGTAGGTATTGGTGGTGACGCGCCCAAGCGGGTCGGTCGTGGTCAGCAATCGGTTCGCCGCGTCATAGGTATAAGACGTCGTCGCGGCTTGGGCTGTGCCCGCAGCCGTCGTCATCGACGTCTTGTTACCACCGGCATCGTAGGTATACGTCGTTTCGCGACCGAGCGGATCGGTTTCGGTCAGCAATTGGCCAAGCGCGTCATAGGTATCGGTCGTGGTGTGACCGAGCGAATCAGTTTGGGTCAGCTGATTACCAGCCCCGTCATAGGTATACGTCGTCGTCCGACCAAGCGGATCAGTTTTGGAGATCTGATTACCGGCACTGTCGTAGGCGTAGCTGGTGGTATTGCCCTTCGGGTCAGTCTCACTCGCCTGCTGCCCGGAGCTGGTGTAGGTCCAATGCCACACCCCACCAGCCGGATCAGTCTCCGATATCCGGTTACCACTGGAATCGTAGGTATAACTGGTGGTATGCCCGAGCGGATCGGTCTGGGTCAACATATTGTTATTCGAGTCATAGGAATAACTCGTAACAGCACCAACCGGATCAGTCTCACTCAGCATATTGCCGTTGCCATCGTAGGTATACGACGTCACCCCACCATTGGGGTCGGTTACCTGCGTCTTATTACCGTTGGAATCATAAAGATACCGAGTGGTATGCCCGAGCGGGTCAGACTCAGATATCAACTCGTTCCCGACGTAGGTATCTATCGATTCTCCACCACGCGCGTCAGTAGTTTCATCGGTAGTAGTTGTTGATTCACCTTCCGGACCGTCATAACTGGTCGCGCTACTGTAAGAACCCGGTGTGCTGCTACCGGCCTCGGACAGATTCGATACCTTGCCGGTTCCATCGTTGTAGGTCACCGATACCACTTGGTGCCCGTTCGGATCGGTCACACTCGAAAGGCGCGCGGCAGAGTCGTAGTCATATGTCGTGACCCCGTCATTCGGATCGGTCACCGACGTTAAAGTCGGCGTCGTGCCATCGGCAGCGTAGGCATAGGCGTAAGCCCATGAACGACCATCAGATGTACTCACCCCAGTGATCAGACCATTGGCGGCACCACTGCTACCTCGGGTGAATGTGGCCACGCGATGCTCCGCGTCAGTTGCTGACGCTAACTTCCCACCCGAATCGTAGGTATACGACAAACCTAACCCGCTGCGATCGACCTGCGATACCAACTGACCTACCGTATCAAAAAGGGATGTGACTTGGGTAGTCGTGACTAACTGCCAGTCACCATCGGTCAGTTTCGTTAATGTGGCACGCACTTCCGGTGGCGCCACAAAGCTGCCATCGGGTTGTAGATGGAATACAACTTCGGCACCAGTGCCGGCATTAACCTGCGCATCACCATCAGCCAACACAGTCAAACTGGCGGTCAAGTTTGCCTGCCACCCAATACCGAAATCACCAATCGCGGTGTCATCGGAGGAATACTCACGCGCCACACTAAACGTCACTCCGGCACCCGGCAGCGACACATCGGTGGCATTGTTTTCATACGCGCCGGTCGCGGTATTGATCGGATCTAACCGGGTCGCAACCGCCTGACAGACCGGGCAAAATGCGTCCCCAGGCCGCACTTCGCCGGCCGGAATCTCCGGCGGCACGGTACTGAGATCACGCATGTACACGTTGCTCGTACTGTCGTCGCCCTCGGTCTCATCGTCCGGCACAAGGAGACCGGAATAACTGTCAAAGAGGACGTATCGCCCGTTACCGGAAAGCCTGATTTCCCCAGCGCCGTCATCTGGAAGGCCCATGGTTTGAGTCAAATCGGCTTGTTGCACCGTGCCGGTACGCAAGTCCGCGACCATGACCTGCTCCGAACTGCTATAGGTATAGCCACCTCCGGGCGGCAGAAATCCGTAGGCGACGTAGCTACCATCCGCTGAGATCGATGGTGCATACGACTGGGCGCCGTCGGATTCTGCTTTACCTATTCCCGGATAGGGCACCGCATAGGTAAAACCCGCGCTCACATCGCGCACAGCTAGCGCCTCGCCCGCAGCTGAGGAAGAATCACCAACAGACAGGAACGATCCATCAGCAGCGATCCCGGCCGAAAAGACGACGTCGCGGCCGTCAGCAGATAAGCTCAAACCATCGTCGTCTGCCGCCAGCGGCGTGTCATCGTGCCCCAATGACACCTCACCGAGCGAAGTGTCATCGGCGCGATCCCATGCGTAGACCTCACCATCCGGTCCGTAATATGCCACCGTCGACCCGTCCGCCGATATTGCCATTCCATTGTCGTAAATGCAGCCGGGGATCTGCACTGTTGACCCGCTATCGCGATCCCAGACAACCCCCACACCGAATCCGCTAGAACAACTGCTTTCGATGCTGGAATCGACGTAACCGACATACCTGCCATCTGCGGACGCCGCGACGGTACTACCCCAGCTTTCACCCGCATAGTTCGCCGTAATCGCGGTCGTGCTACCTGTGACCATGTCACGCTGAAATACGGAATTGACGTCGCGATCCGTATAAGTGTAGGTATCGTAAGTGACGTAGCGACCATCATCGGAAACAGTCCCAGCCATTAGATAATTGTACGCCGCAAGGGTAACCGCACTAACCTCAGCACCAGTGTCGTTATCGTACAGGTGCAGCGCATTGTAGCTATTGATAAGCGCATAGCGACCATCTGAGGAAATCCCGCCTACAAAAGCACCTGGCTCCACCAGCGCGATGCCGCCCGGCAGGGCAATGCCAGAGGCGCCTGGCGTCACGGCTGCCGATGCCGACGACGCAGCTCCGGTACCAGTCGCATTGGTTGCTGTCACCGTGAACGTGTACGCGGTGCCATTCGTGAGTCCGGTCACGGTTGCTGATGTCGCACCGGTGGTGGCGGCGGTGCGACCGCCTGGTGATGATGTCACTGTGTAGCCGGTAATCGCCGAACCACCATTAGATGCGGGTGCTGTCCACGACACCGTGGCCTGACCTGTGCCACCTACAGCGGCGACACTTCCAGGCACACCTGGCACGCCAATCGGCGTAATAGCGGTCGATGGTGCCGAGGCTGCGCTAGTACCGATCGCATTCGTCGCCGTCACCGTGAACGTGTACGCGGTGCCATTAGTCAGGCCGGTCACTGTCACCGTGGTCGCACCGGTGGTGGTCGCGGTCAGACCGCCCGGTGACGACGTCACCATGTAACCGGTAATCGCCGAACCACCATCAGATGCTGATCCGGTCCATGACACACTCGCCTGCGCGTTACCCGCCGTCGCACTGACCGAGGTCGGTGCGACCGGAGCCCCGATGGGTGTGACTGGAGCGGACGACGATGAAGCCGCGCTCGTGCCGATCGCATTAGTCGCCGTCACCGTGAAGGTATAAGTCGTGCCATTAGTCAGCCCGGCCACTGTCGCCGTTGTCGCACCCGTGGTGGACGCGGTCAGACCACCCGGTGAAGACGTCACTGTGTAGCCGGTAATTGAGCTTCCACCGTTGCTGGTTGGTGCTGTCCACGCGACGGTGGCTTGGCCATTACCCGCTGTCGCCAACGCACTGGTCGGCACACCTGGCGCGGTCGCCGCCGGAGTAACCGCGGCCGACGCCGATGATGCGGCACCGGTGCCGATCGAGTTGGTTGCCGTTACTGTGAACGTGTACGCGGTGCCATTAGTCAGCCCTGTCACTGTCGCCGTCGTCGCGCCGGTCGTGGTCGCGGTGAAGGAACCTGGGCTTGAGGTGACCGTGTAGCCGGTGATGGCTGGTATGCCACTAGTGGATGGTGCTGTCCATGACACGGTCGCTTGAGTGTTGCCGCCGACCGCGCTCACCGCGGTTGGTGCTCCTGGTACCGCGATCGCGGCTGATCTGATTTCGACCGCGACCATATTCCATTGATCAGCGGTGGGTGCACTATCGGCCATTGCCACTACCGAACCAGCCGCGCCAGTGGGATTAGCTGATGCTTGTGCCCAGAAGTCATAACCGATACCGGTGTCGGTGTACTCATGCAGCATCGACCTGTTACCGCTGAGGGTATGCACGGTCGCGGCCGTCGGATCATCCGCTGACGCCACAATCCACGAACCCGCCGCTTGTGTGGTGACACTTATCGATGGTGTCGCTGAGCCATGGCTGTGGGCGATCGTGCCAACACCGATAGCGCCAGTTAAAGCTTCGACGGTTAGCTGACCACCGGGAACAGTCGCGCTCGAAACAGCTTGCACTGTTGCTGATGACAATGTCGAGGACGCTGTCGCCGTCCATACCTCGCTATCGCCGCCGTCAGTATTCGACGTCGCCGCGAGTGTCCAGGTCAGACCAGCCCCGGATACGGTTGCCGTCGGATTACCGCTCGAACCCGCGGCCAAACCCACCAACGCCACGAGGAGGTCTCCGGCGTGAGTTGTCGTTAATGCCGGCGACGTGATCGTCGTCCCTGAGGAGGTCATATTCGTCGACCCGGACGCGTCAACCACAATCGCTGCCGGAGTAATGGCAGCCGACGCCGATGATGCGCCGCTAGTGCCGACCGCATTTGTTGCTGTCACGGTGAATGTGTAGCTAGTGCCGTTCGTTAAACCAGTCACGGTCGCAGTCGTCGCGCCGGTCGTTGTTGCTGTGAACGAACCCGGACTTGATGTGACGGTGTAGCCAGTGATCGAGCTTCCACCATTAGAGGTCGGTGCTGTCCACGCGACCGTGGCCTGCGCGTTACCGGTGGTCGCCAGCACACTGGTCGGCACGCCTGGAACTGTCGCCACCGGAGTCACCGCCGCTGACGCCGACGACGCCGTACCAGTGCCAATCGCATTCGTTGCTGTCACCGTAAATGTGTACGCGGTGCCATCCGTGAGCCCGGTGACCGTCGCTGTTGTCGCGCCCGTCGTCGTCGCGGTCAATGAACCTGGGCTTGAGGTGACTGTGTAGCCGGTGATAGTTGATCCGCCGTTGAAAGCGGGGGCTGTCCACGAAACGGCCGCTTGCCCATTACCAGCAACCGCGCTCACTGATGTTGGCGCGCCGGGCACCGTGTTCGTCGCTGATCTGATTTCGACGGCGATCATGTTCCATTGATCGGCGGTGGGTGCGGTATCTGACATGGCGACGACGGATCCAGCGGCGCCAGTCGGATTCGGGGATGCTTGGGTCCAAAAGTCGTAACCGATGCTCGTGTCGGTGTATTCGTGCAGGATCGACCGACCACCATTCACGGTATGCGCAGTAGCTGAGGTGGGGTCATCGGCTGAGGCGAGAATCCACGACCCGGCAGCTTCGGTGGTGACACTCACCGATGGTGTCGCCGAACCATGGCTGTGGGCGATCGTGCCCACACCTGTCGCACCAGTGAGTGCTTCAACAGTGAGCTGACCACCTGGAACCGTGGCGCTTGCGACTGCTTGCACGGTTGCCGCTGACAGAGTTGAAGATGCGGTCGCGGTCCAAATCTCACTATCACCACCGTCAGTATTCGACGTCGCCGCCAACGACCACGACAAACCCGCGCCAGACACGGTCGCCGTCGGATTACCACTAGAACCAGCTGCCAGTCCGACGAGTGCGACGAGGAGGTCTCCGGCGTGGGTGGTTGTTAATGCTGGTGAGGTGATTGTTGTCCCCGAGGAGGTCATATTCGTCGAGCCTGATGTGTCGACCGATATTCCGGCTGGGGTAACTGATGCTGACGCTGACGACGCGCTGCTAGTGCCGACCGCATTCGTGGCAGTGACGGTGAATGTGTAAGCAGTGCCGTTCGTGAGACCTGTGACCGTCGCGCTCGTGGCACCGGTGGTTGTCGCCGTGAACGACCCCGGGCTGGATGTGACCGTGTAGCCAGTAATAGCTGAACCACCATCAGACGTGGGTGCCGACCACGACACGGCCGCCTGGCTATTTCCCGCGACCGCCGCGACACTTGTGGGTGCGTTAGGGGCAGTAGCGGTTGACCGGATTTCGACGGCGATCATGTTCCACTGATCCGCGGTCGGGGCCGTGTCCGACATCGCGACCACCGAACCAGCCGCACCCGTCGGATTCGGTGACGCCTGAGTCCAAAAATCGTA
>OLLX01000201.1_pt1 | contig 15963 bp, 13 predicted proteins | sample 1604651 | NCBI WGS metagenome assembly OLLX01 (sample SAMEA104055725, study PRJEB20765) | soil metagenome | biome: Arctic tundra; feature: Polygonal ground; material: soil | place: USA | collected 2011-09 | depth 0-0.5 m
AACTTCCAGCGCACCAACGAGAACGTCTGGAGGAACGGCGTGACACCCCAGAAGATGGAGTGCTCAGTGAATGTGGGCATGGTGACAATCACCGGAGGGTTCTCACCCTCGAAGGTGTAATACTCAATGAAAGTCGGGAGGTCAATGGTGATGGGCGAGCTGGACTCGTCCTCGAAGATGATAATCATGAGAACCTAGAAGTAGCTGATAACTACAGCGACGCCATCGGCGCCGTTGCCGCCCGCACCGGACGCCGTTCCGTTGATGGAGGCTCCGCCTCCGCCACCGCCACCGCCGCACTTGCCGCCGTTCGCGCCAGCACCACCCTTCGTCGCACTCATCGCGCCGCCGCCAGCACCGCCGTACCCGCCAAGGCCAGCCGTCCGTGTGGCAAGGAGGACGGCTGGAGCATCGGTGTCTACCGCACCGCCAGTGGTCTGTGAGTCGTTGAAGTCAGTAGGGCCAAAGGTTCCACCACCGGCGACGGAGGCATTGGCGGCAGTGATGCCACCACCACCGGCGCCCGAGTTGCCGCCCGTTGACGAGGCGACGGTCGTCGGAACCGCTGCACCGTTACTGCCCTGCGCGCCGGCAACTGAGTTGTACTGTGAACCAGCGGCGCTTCCTCCGGTCCCTCCAGCCGTGGAGGTCCCACCATTGCCAAAAGCACCCCTACTGGCGGCAAGGTAGTACGCCTGGGTCCCTGGGCTGGAGCCAAAGGCTGTTGCCGAGCTGCCGGAAGTTCCGGCTGCACCATCGGTGGAGTCGACAGTTTGCGCAGCGGCACCAGCGCCGCCTGTTCCAATCGTGATTGTGACAGTCGACGGCAGGTCGGAGGATTGGTACTTCGCGATTACCTTGCCGCCGCCAGACCCACCACCACCACCACCACGAAGCGTTCCCGTGGCGCCCCGGCGTCCCGCGCCGCCACCACCTCCTGGGCCAACGAGAATGACCTCGACATTCTTCGCACCAGCGGGCATCGTCCACGTGCCACTGGCGGTGAAGACCTGGATGTCGGCAGTACGTGCATTGAATGCGATTGGCATTACGACAGCTCCGTGATTCGTGCGCTACCGGCCGCTGAGTCCCAGATTCCCGAGATGGCGCCCGTGTAGATAGGCGGCGGCGGCATTTCCCAAACGGCAGAGGGGGGCAACTTCACCGTGAAAGCCGTTGTTGATGCCGTTGATGCGTACGCGAGGAACAAGTTCGCCGTGCCGTCGTTTGTGATGATGACGCCCTTACGCGAACCGTTGGACACCAAAAGCGAGACCGTAGTCGCGCTGCTCGCAACGCTGGTGATAGCTGCCGAGCCGGTCGACTGCTGGACCGGGTTAACCGGCAAGACCGTTTGGGCGACGTAGTACGAGAAGAACTCGATAACACCAGACGTCGTGCCGGCCGAGATGCCGGTGACATTGAGACGGAAGTAGCGAAAGTTCAGTGTCCCAGTGAGCAAGACTCCCGCACTAGTGGTGCTCGTAGCGGTTGTCGCTGAGACGTTCGCAAACGACAAGGGAACAGTGACCCAGTTGGTGTTATCGTTTGAGCCCTGGAAGACGACTGTCGAGTTAGTGCCCTGCGCGATAACGTGCACGGACACGGTGCGGTAGTTGCTGACGTCCGTGGATGCGACCGCCTGAACGGTCGTTGTGGTGAACGTAACTTCCTTGCGAGCGCCCGTCGCGACGAGGGCGTTCTGGCCCGTGTCGCCCACCAGGACGGTAGGCGTGTTCGTGCCATCACTCATCTGGACGAGAAGCGCGCCACCAGAGCCGACCGTCGCAACGTTCGCCGCAACGGAATCACCAAGCACCATGACCTGACGTTCATTGCCGGCTGGGTCCACGAACACGGCAATGGCATTACCCGCGGTGTCAACGCGCTTTAGGTGGCCGGTCTCAGCCATCGTGCACCTCCATTTTGATTAAGGGTTGTTAGGCGGCAGGAATGACCTGGCGCCTGAGGAGGCCAGCGGCATTCACGTGCAAGGTAAAGGTTGTATCGTCAATCGCCTGGTCGGAACCAAAGTTGATGTAGCCAATGAGGACGCTCGTGCCGGCAGTTCCGGTGCTCTTGTAGACAACGGCGGCGCGCGTCACGAAACTCGCCGCAGCCCACACGGCGTCGTCGTAGGTGAAGATGTAGGCGTTCGTTCCGACGTCATACGTATCCGAGGGAGTCGTCAGGGTCGCGCCACCAGCCGAATAGCCCGTGCCGGTAATCTCGTGGCTGATATCCGAGAGGTACTCGTGAGTCGCGTCGTAGGTGTACGAACTCGTGACTAGGAGCACCTTGAGGGTGTCGTTAATCATGTCGATGCCATGCAGAACCGACTTGGGGTATTGAGTTGCTACGACTGCCATGTCTTTGCTCCTATCCGAACGAGATGCTGAGTGGGCCGGCGTACACGATGAAGCTCAGCGTGTAGGTCATCGCCCAACGCTGGTTGTTGTCCTTGGTGGGAACGGCGTCGTAGTTCTCGAATGAGACAGCCCAACCCCTACCGTGATGGTCGACCACCACGAAGCGCTTATTAAGGTTGACCCACTTCTCAAGCTCCTGCGTGAACCCCTGGTCCAGCGTCGTCCCCTGCGCCGACCATTGCGCCGGCTTCTGTGCACCCTCGAATGTGATGGCATTGCTCCGCGGCGCGGTAGCTGCCTTGTTCGTGTAGACGCGCCCAGAGAACGGAGACGTCATGGATGTCGGGTTGTTCGGGAACACGTAGCTACCGAGACCGCCCGAAGCGAGGTCAATGAACGTCCACGAGCCCAGAGTTACGCCGTCAGGAGTCGTGTCCGCGCTTGGGTCGGTCGGGGCGGAGCGCGGAGCCAGGGTGACGTGGAAAGGTAGCGAACCAGTCGGTGCGCCACCTGCGAGCGTGTAGGCCACGAGGAGCTGGGCATTGCCGAGCGTGAGGTCGGTACCGGACGTAGTGCCGTTGTCATCCACGAGGAGCTGGACGACACTCGCACCGGAGTAGCCGGTCACGAGGATAAGTTCCGCGACGATAGCCGTGACGTCCATGACGTAACCACCAGCACCGATGGCGCTGACATCTGACGGCGCGAAGGCAGCAGTCGCCGTGGTACGCACCCGACCGTTGTAATCGGTCTGATTGGCTACGACGCCAGGGTTCGCTTGCTTGTCACCGACAATCTTCATGTCGAAGCCGGTAGTACCGTCGAAGCCATTCTGGAACCACGTCAGCGTTGCAGCGGTAATAGTGGCGCCGACCGGGATGGCAAGCCCAGCGAACGCCAAGGCCATGTTGTCGACACCGAAGACACTTTCATTACCGACGATGTTGTCGGCATTCGAGCTAAAGTTTGAAGTGCCGACGATAAGCGCGGGAGCGGCAGTACCGCCGCCAGCCGCATACAGCACGTGGTTGCCAGCGTTGACGGCCGGCAAGGTGACGGGCACGCTGATGGCAACGCCAACATCATTCAGGTTGGCGACACCAATGATGGTGCCAGGTGTGCCGTCGAGGTAGAAGTTGACGCTACCGTTAGGCGTGCCATTGAGCACGTTGACGCGCGTGTTGATTGGCGTGCGTGGCACCGTGAGGGTGCCATCTGCATTCAGGTCGGTCCATTGCAAGGTCAACGTCGGAACGCGCTCGGTCACCTGAACGACCATTGCGGCGTCTTGCAAGTCCGTAGCACTGTACGGCCACGCCCGGAAGTAATACGTCGTGTCGGGAGTTACGTTCAGGTCAATGGTCCGCGCATGTCCATCACGCACAGTGCCGTTGTTGAAGTCGTACACATCGGTGTAGATGCCTGGAGATGCACTCGTGTAGGCGTCGGTCTCCGTGGTGTACGTAGTTGCGCCAGCAGCCGTTGCAAGCCATGCCTGCATCACGCCGGGATAGGTAGGTGTGTACTTGTACCAAAGACGCGGAGAGTCCGCGTCACCAATACCAAACACAGGCTCGGCTGGGTCGGCGATGGGATACGCGCCAGGGATGTAAGCGTGAATCGAGGCGTCCTGCTCGGGCTGTCCGGAGATGTTGGTGAACACGCTTCCGAGATAAGGCGCGATGTCGATAGCCGTGTCGATACTGCTACCGGGATACTGCACGCCGCCGCCGCCAATGACAACGCGCGGCGATGACAGCATTGGGCCGTTATGGTCGGCCGGACTGGTGACGCTAACTGAATGCGCTTCCGCGGTAATCGTCGGACTACCAAGACGTGGTCCAGTCGTTCCCGGTGGGGTCGTAACAGAGTGCGCACGAAACGTCAGGGTGGGCGAGGTCATCCGATGCCAGGCGGCATGAGCCGGCGAGCTGATGGTGACCGACTTGGCACCCATCGTCACAACGGGCGTGGTCAAGAAGCCGACGTAGCCAAGGTACAACGTCGGCGACTTGGCGCCGATGCTTACACTCGGCGACGTCAGGTTCAAGGTGACTGTCATGGATTAACCTGTGGTACGAGCAATCTCGAAGAAACCGGCAGTTGGCACGTGCAGGGTCAGAAGCTCGGCCACTGCACTCTGGTCACTGCCGAAGTCCGCGCATGTCAAGAGAGGCGACGTGCTATCGGTACCCGTGCTCTTGTACAAGATGGCGTAGCGGAACGTCACCGTGGCAGTAGCCCAGCTCGGGTCGACCGTCGTACTGAACGTCCACAGGCCGGTACCACTGTTGTAGGTGAACGTCTTACTACCAACGGTCACACCACCAGCCGAATAGCCAGTGCCGGTGATTTCGTTCGCTTCTGGAATCACCCAGAAGTCGTCGGTGTCGTAGTCGGGCGTGTAGCTGGAATCCACCAGCGCCATCTTGATGGTGTCCGCGAGCGGGTCAACGGTCTTGGTGAAGACCGCATTGACGCCCTCGGCGTAAAAGTGAGTAACGACTGCCATTTTCCTATGCCTTCCTTGATGCGACGGTGTACTGGCCGGTCGTTACCGGACCCAGGTAACTGCCAAGCAGCGCAGCTACTTGGTCATAGTTCGTGCCATCGACGTTGATGGTCACGTTGCTTGATGAAGACTGGTACTGCTGGCCGACTGCTTGCGTGGCAAGCGAACGGCGCACTTCGTATGGAGTCGGCACCTTGATGTTGCCAATGTTGAACTGACCAATGAGCTGGTTGTTCGCGGCCAAAATGTCTTGGCCTAGCGTGTTCAACTCATCGGTTGCCTGGCGGTAACCCTCGCTGCCCTTCTGCATGCCGGCCTGCTGTTGACGCAAGCGAAGCTGCTGGTTCTTCAAGTACGCGAGGTACTGCGAGTGGCTAATCTGACCGAGTTGGTCCGCGGTTTGTGCGTCACCAATGTTCTGAGTGAACTGCGCCGACAAGTCAGCCTGGTTAGCACTGGACACGGCGTTCTTGTCTGCGTTGATGACGTCAGGCTTTGCCTTGCGCGCCGTGTCGAATGCGAGCTGCCCCTGCGCGTCGGACAGTGCCTTCTTCGCCTGCGCAACTGGGTCCGTCGTGTCAATCGCTGCAATGCCGGCCGTCTGCGACGCCTTGAGGTTCGCCTCACCGAGGTCAACCTTGGCCTGCTGCAACGTCCCGTAGTCGGTCCACCACTGCGCCGTACCCGGCAGGTCACCGGTGAGTGTCGCCGACGCCTCCTTGACCTTCGCTGCTGCGGCATCCACGGCGGAACCGGGTGAGACCTCCGCAGCGGTCGTTGCGTTTGCGACGGCGATACTGTCCTGCAACTTCTGCACATTGGCTGACGAAAGCTGCTTGTTCAGGTTCGCGAGCGTGTCCTTGTCGCCAGGAGCCGTTGCATTGATTTGCGCCTTGATGCCACTGATGGTCTGTGCATCAACGGCGGCTGTATTACGTGGGTCGATACCAGCAAGGGCAACATCATTCTGCTGAGTAGCCAGGTCCTTCTGCTTCTGAATGTTGTCGCTTGCCAACTTCTTCAAGTTGTCGCGTGTGGTCTGCGACTGCACGCCATTGTCGCCCTTGAGTGACGCTTCAAGAGCGGATTGGTCGGAGCTGATTTGGCCCGTGTCAACATTGACCGCGCCGTAACCGGCCTGGTCTGCGGCATTCGCCTGCTGGTCTGCGACGGCCTGCTGAATCTGCTGCGACTTGATGTTGTTGACATTGGCCTGCGCGGCATTCCTGTCGTCTGTCGTCTTTGCCGCCGTCACCGCTGCCTCAGCGGTAGCGAGCTGGGAAGCAATCTGGGCACCCTTGTCAAACGGGTTGACCAAAGAAAGTGCGAGAGCACCCAATGCGGCAGCGTGCTGCACGGCAGCCGCATCAACGGCCTGTGTTGCGGCATCCTCATCGTCCTGGATTTGCTGCAACAGTTCAGTGGCCGAGTAGCCGTTCGCCTTGGCGGTGGCCGCGACCTGGGCATAGTTCTTCTTGTCGGCTTCGAGTCGGGCCTTCGCGTTCGCAGCCGCAGGGTCGCCGCCTACCTTGTACGCAGCGTTGCCGGCCTCGGTGCCGGCCACGGGGGCGCCGGCCAACTGTCCAAGCGCATTAGCGGTCAGGGTAGGAAGGTCAACCTTCCCGCTGCCCACGCCCTTCTTCTGGGCGTCGAGGATGGACTGCTGAATACCGGTGTTGACCTGCTGCAAAATGGTCTGGTCCACCACTGGACCAAGCGAAGAGAAGTCCGGGATGCCGGCCTTAACCTGTGCGTCGACAAGGGCAGTGAGGTCCTTGCTGTTCGCACTGGTGAGCTTGGGGTTCTTGGCAATGAAATCAGTAACAGTGGAACCAACAGTTGCACCGATAGTGTCCGGGTTGGTGGCGCCCGCGGCGCTGAGGATTTTTCCGAAGCTCTTCGAGGTGATGTCAGTATGACTCAGCGCGTGTTGAAGCGTGCTGCGAATAGCAGTGGCCGTCGTGCCCTGCGACTCGGCGCCGGCAATCTGTCCACCGACTGTGGTAATCGTCGTAGCGCCCTTGGTGTTCACATCGTCAAGGGCCTGACTGAGGGCCTTCATCTGGGCAGCAGCATTGAAGCCGTTGTTGCTCAGTGTCGTCATGCTGGTCTTGAGTGCGTCCGCAGAAGAGAAGTCGAGGATTGAAGAACCGCCCGCAGACGTACCAACAGTATTCTGAATCTTCGAGATAGCCTGCGCGGTTGCCGATTCCGTTGCAGCCTGCGCGCTAGCGAACGACGCAGCGTTACTACCACTGTTGCCAGTAAGTGCATTAGAAAGACGACCGAAGATAGTGCCAGATGCCTTCTTGGCGGCGCTGGCCTGCGTCTGCAAAGCCGTCGCGTTCGCCGCTAGGGCGTCAGGGTTTGCGGAGAAATCGTAGCTGCTTGCCAGTGTTCCCGCATCGGTTGCCTGACGCGCCGTCTGGAGCTGCTTAGACGTCTGACGCGCTGCCATGTCGATGATGACCGCGCCAACGACGGCAGTCGCGGCAAGACCGAGCGGTGACGACATGGCGTCGACCAACTTCGTACCCAAAGTCTTGATGCCAGTAGCGACCGAGGACCGCAATCCGGCCAATGCGGCAGCGTCCCCAAGGTCGGTCGCGAGAATGGAGTCGCCAGCAAGACCATTGAGTCCCGCACGAGCACCACCTGCCGAACCGGCCAGACTGCCAAGGGAACGGCGCCCGAGCGGGAGTGACTTCTCTACTGGTGCAATGCGGGTAATCGGGACGGCTGTGTCGGCACCTAGACCAGACTCAGCAAGAGCGGTTAGGCGATGGTTTCCGTTGACCGCGACGTCACGCAACGCCCCTTGTTCATCGGCAATGGGCTTGACGAAGATGGGGTCAATGGCACCGACGCCGCCCTTGGCGATGGCGCGCTTATACTCCTCAACCTTCGCGCGATTGAGGAGCGTCTCCGTTGCATTGCCTGCACCGCCGCCAATGGAGCGGTTATTGATGAGGTCACCAAGAGTTGCCGTCTCGACACCAGCGGCACCAGCGCCGCCAACCAAGGACTCGCCCCTCGCAACGGCGGCAAGCTGCACGAGCGCGGCGGCTGCATCCGCTGACGCCTGCGTCTCGACCTTCTTGATTGCCGCAAGCTGGTCTTCCGAGATACCCTCAGCCGTTTCGGCGTCCAAAGCCGCCTGTGTTGCCGCGGTAGCCTGCCCCATAGCGGCGGTGTAGTCAGCGAGGGCAAGCTGTGCGGCCTTGTAGTCAATACCACCGGCAACGCCGGCAGCACCAGCGCCGGCCTCTCCGCCACGGTTGAACAAGCCGTGGAATACGCCAGCCACACTGCTAGCTTCCGCGCCGGTCTTGATGGCATTGAATGCCTTGAAGGCGAGCGCTGCCTCAATGAGTGCAGCGGTGCCACCCTTAACAACCTCCGGCAGGCGGTCGTAGAGCTGGAGGAATGAGTCGAGAGTCTGGAGTGCAGGCTTGAGCGCATCGAGCGCGAGAATCAACGGGTCGAAGATGCCCGTGCGCGCGATGTCCAACGCGATGGTCTTGATGGTCTCGCCGATAACCTTCAACGTGCCGGCGAGTGAGTTCAGCTCAGCCTTCGCTAGGTTGGCGCCAGCGCCAGAGTCGTTTAGCGCCTTGCCGAACGCAGTCTGTAGCGCAGTGTTGTCGTTCAGCAGCGGCAAGAGTTCCTTCATTGCCTTTGCGCCACCGAGTGTTGTCTCGATGTTCTGTTGCTGCTTGCCGGTCAGGTTCGGCCATACCGCCGCGAGGCCCTCAATCTGAGTCTTGACGGTGCCGAGCGTGTTAACGCCGACAGCCTGCAACTGCGTCTGTCCGGTCTTCGACTGGAACTGCGCGAACACGCGCTGGAGGTTGGTGGCAACTTCGTCACCAGACTCAGCCAGTCGAGCTGCGTCGAGGCCGACAACCTGTGCCAACTCGGTCATTGAGTAGCCGGCTGCCTTACCGTCGTCGGCGAGGAGCTTCAAACCGTTCGAGATGTCAAGCGTGCTCGAACCGAACTGGCTGTGCGCGGTGGCGATTGCGTCGTTGATGGAGCTGATGCCATTCGCGGCAATGCCAAACGACGTGGCGACAGCGATAATGTCGTTGGCCGCACCACCAACGGGCTGTCCGGTGATGACCGCATTGGTCGTCGCAGCCGACGCGAACTGCTGACCAATCTGACGCTTCTGTGAAGACGAGTCCTGGGCGGTAGAAAGAGCTGCTACACCCTTAGTGACAGCCGCGAGAGTGTCAACGACATTCTGACCGGCGCTACGTGAGATGTCCTCAAGGCCGTTGACGAAAGTCGCGTTGGCGGCCGTCCCCGAACCGATGACCTGATTGTAAGCCTTGATGCCTTCGTCAAGTTGAGCGAACTGGTCGAAGCTGTCCTTCGCGAACTTGCTGAGGCTCTGGATGCCACGGCCGAGTAGCTCGTACTTCGCGACAACCGCAGCAGTATCAGCGATACCAGACAGTCCTCCGCCACCGCCATGACCGCCACCGTCGCCACCGCCGCGGAACTTGCTACCACCAGAACCGAACAAGCTGGAGAAGAAGGTGGCCGAGAACCCCTTCGAAGCCTGAATCTGCTCAGCTTCGAGACGCTCTAGCTGAGCCGACCACGTCTTCGACGCAGCGGTGACCGCCGTGAAGGAGGTAAGCAAACGACCGTTGGCATCAACGAAGCCACCTTCGGCCGCACTGAACGCCGTGCCCTTCGTACCAACCGAGTAGGTGCCAGCGGAGCCACCACCAAGCGCTGCATCGACACGAGCGCGACGTGCGGCGGCATCCTGTGCCTCAGCGAGCTTGAGGTCACTGTCCGCAAGTCGCTGGTCCGCGATGGCCTTCTTGTCAGCGGCAACCTGGGCCTTTGCAGCAGCCGCATCCTGCACCGCAATAGCGCGGTCAGCGGCAGCCTGAGTCTTCGCGGCAGCCGCAGCCTGCACCTGGGTGACATCGGTAATCTTGCCGCCCAGAAGCTCCTGTGGCTGGCCGGTGAGGGCACTGTTGTATCGAATGGCGCCGCCCGGAACCGTGAGGTTCGGAATCTGGCTAAGACCGGGGTACTTCGTGTCCGGCCGCTCGACGCCCGAGACAAGTGCGTCACGAAGCTGCTTAATCATCGCAGAGCGCTCGCCACCAAGCGCCTGCTTCATGTCGGTCTCTAGTTGTGCTAGCGAAGCCTGAGACTGACCTGCCGCACCGAGTGCAAAGCTACCCGCGCGGCTGAGCTGGGTGTTGAGGCCGGCACCGGAACGGCCGGCGCCAAGAGCTTGCGCGCTCGCGGTGGTTGCGCCGGCAACGCTCGTGAGTAGGTTGCGACCAATGCGGCCAACGTCAACCGACGCAAGTCCACTAGCCGAACGATTGACCTCAGCAAGCAAGCTGACAACGCTGACGAGTTCGCTACGTGCACTCGCCGAACTCGTACGAAGCTGGTCAAGGCCGGCGCCACCGACGTTCGAGCTGGCCGCGCTGATGCGCTCGAACGACGTGAGCAGACTATCGAGGGCGGTGACGGACGATTGAACAGCGCGCTCAAGGGGCGCGAGGTTCAGTGCGGCACCAGTCTTGGCGCCCGCTTGCGTTACGGCATCAACCAACTCGGTGAGGCTGCTAATGGTTTCCTGGATACCAGCAGTGACACCCGACGAATCAAACGTCGCGGCACCGTTGATTTCAAAGTCAGCCATGAGTCACCTCCTTACTGTCGTTGTGTGACACGGCGTCGTAGCTCCCTGGCTTCTTCGTTGACTGCAACGTTCCCCCCGATGTCCTCCCATTCAGTTCCGCTGCTCGACGTTCCAGACGACCAACGCTCGCGCACTTCCTCGAAGTGCAATGTGAGCTTTTCCTGGTCGAGCCAAAGCTCTTCCTTGGGCCGGTCCTTGTCCTGCAAGTCCATGAATCCAAGAACGGTGAGCGCTTGCGTAATCGCCGCGCTCAGGTACCACGGGCAACTGGTGATGTCTCGGTCTGGGTACAGGGATTCCAGACCGCCAGCCGCCTTGGCCGCGGAGACGACCCTGAGGAACTCCGCAGCCTGCCCTAGTTTTTTGCTTCCCTCACCGTCATCGAGAGGCGCTCGATGCCTTCCTGAATGAGCTGGTACATCTCTTCGGGAATGTCGGCAAGGTCGGCATCTTCGAATGCCTTCATCGAGTGGTCACATGCTGAGTGGTCGAACTTCTCATCGCCGGCCGGCACCGTAGCGTCACAGTTACGGCACACCGTCAGAAGCTCGGCACGGTTGTATGCATCAAGCGCACGCGCCTGGCCGCGCTTGGTTACCCACTCCTCGGAGTAAGTCTCGACAAGCTCCTCATGCGTGAGCGCCTCCAAGTCGCCGCGATACATGTCCTGGAGGTCCGTCTGGCGCCTGTGCACCTCCTGGAAGAACTCCTCGGAGATGATGGCGAGAGTCTTGCGCTCCGGGTGGTCTTCATCGAACTTCTCAATCTCCTCCGAACGCTCGATGACCTCCCAGCGTTCCTTCCAGTCCTCATCGACCTGCGTCTCGAACAGCGCAGACATGAAGTGTTCCTGCGCCTTGGCGTTCAGCATGTCCTTGATTGCGGACTCGGCACCGGCAGCCTCAACGTTCGACATCACCATGTCGTGTTCTTCCGAACCAACACGACTTACGGACAGCGCAAGGCGCGCCTTCGCCACTGATGCAGCACGGCGGGCGTCGTCAACTTCGAATGGATTCATCGCCTGGAGGTACATGACGGTGCCGTCTTCAAAGACGACCTCCGCACCTCGGCGGTATAGGTCAGTAACTTTCTTATACTTAGAGCGGTTGCCCATCGGGCGTTCTCCTCCTAGTCGAAGCCATTTTCAGTCCTGCCCGTACGGGCGTAATACTCAGTCCAGCCGTTTCCCTAGTTACTGTTTCGACAGCAGATGTGAGAAAACAAACAGCCCGCCTCGGTCGTGAGAATCGAGGCGGGCTGTTCGAATGGCGAGGTCGGAGTTACACGACCTTCTTGCCGCGGTAGATGACCATGGCGCCCGTGTCCGACGACCAGTTGAACGTCAACTGGAGCTTCTGCTGTACCTGTCCGCTGTAGCCCGGCAGCGTGAAACGTGCGTCCGGAACGTAGATGGTCTTGAGGTACGCGCCCGTGTCGGGGGAACGCAGCACAATCATGAGCGGCATCGGCGTGGTGGTGATTGCGCCGGCAACCTCAGTTGCAGAACCCAGGTTCGCAGTCTTGACGAGCTTCGCATAGAAGTCGGCGTAACTGCGAGGCTTGATGACAATCGTGCCCGAGACATCCGGCACGAAGAAGTCCTGGTCAATGAGCTGGCTGTTGCTGAACTCGCGGTCCTGGTCGAGCGTTACCTTCCAGTCGGCGGTAACGGTCTGCACGCTGGTCCAACGGTCGGACAGCGACGTGCCGTTGATGTAGACCTCGATGTCCTTACCGCGAATGGCGGCAGGGGTCAATGCAGTCGCGCCTTCGTGGACGCTCTGGGTGTACGTTGCGACGGTGTCCGAGGCATAGATGAGGATGACCTTGTCGGTGGTCGGAACCGCCGCAAGAATCGTCACAACAACAGTCTTCGTGGTGCCGCCACCCGAGACGGCCTCGGTGTAGTCGTTGCCGAAGAACAAACGCCGACCAGACTGGAGACGAGCTGCGAGGACGTACTTCGTACCGTCCAGAACCGCACCGTTGTACGGGTACGCGAGGTTGGTCAACGTGACGGTCTGGTTGGCGGTGTTCGTGCCGGTCGCAACCTGGCGATACGCCGAAGCGGCAGCCGGGTTGTAGAACAGCGAGTCGCCCTTGAGGGTTGCCGTCTGCTTCGCGTCCGTCTTCACGCCGAAGTTGTACGACACAGACTCCAGGTTGAGGTACGGGATGACCGCTGAGCCCTCAACGTTGTACGGCGAGGTTGCCGTCTGACCCTGCTTGATTTCACTCAGAACATCGAGCGGCTTCGCCGTCGCGAGACTGATGCCCGTACCGTTCGCGTCGGCGGTCGCGTTGACGGCAGCCGTTGCGTTCGGAACCGTTCCACCGTACTGCGCATTGGCGACCGTAACGGTTGTCAGCGCCGGGTCAACGAGCACAACGTGCGTGCTGTCCGTGTAGGTCGCGACGGTGGTGATGAGGTCCGCACCAGCGGCACCGGCACCAAAAACGATGACGTTTGCGCCAACGTCAGCCGACGTGAACGCGCCAGCCGTGTCAGTCAAGACAGTCGGCGTTGCAGATGAGCTGATGGCAGCCGTGCCGGTCGTCGTGCGGCCGGTGTAATCCAAACCGACCAACATTGCCTCGAACTGAATCGTCGCGTCGAGAGACTCAAGCGAGAACGACAGGTCGGGGATGTCGAAAATGGTCGCCAGTGCGAGGTAGTTACCAAGCTCGTAGACCTTCTCGGGACTCAGGTTAACCTGGCCCGGACCACCCGTCTGGGCGCGCTCGATTAGAACGCTGCCGCCAACGTGGAGGAGGTCGCCTCCCTTAATGGACATGTGTTTGCTCTCCTCCTGCGGGAAAATGCTTCTAAGGATGTTTCGGCGTATGACTCAAAGGAATGGAGCTAGTCGCTGAATGCCTTGCGATAACGCTGGCGCAACTGGTTGACGCCCGGTCCATGAGCCCAATCCCGGATGCCCTTTTCCAGGTACGAATGCGCGGTAATGGGCCGGCGAATACGGATGAACCGAGGACTTGGGCCGCGGCGAATACGGCTATCCGCACTATGCCGGGGCTCGAAAGTCACATCGTGCCGGAATAGCTCCGGACTCGGCGCGCTCAACGTGCCCTCCAATGACCGGAAGAATCCGTAGATTACCTGGCCCTCGTGGACACTTGTGCCCTGTTCCAATCCCCGCCAGTACAGGCGTGCCTTACTGCTTTCGAGGTAGCCCTCGGGCAGATAGAGAAAGCCGTCAATGTTCGAGCGAATCGCTTCGGGTGCGGCAAGTGCATCCCGCAACCAATGTGTCGGCCGTTGCGGTCGAACAAGTGAACTGTCGAACGCCTTCAACACCGATTGCTGGACGCTCTCGCCCGCCGCCTGGTTAATCTCCTGAACCGTCAGGAGGCCACGCTGGAACTGGCCCAAGGCATTGCGCGCACCAGAGATGAGCGCCTGGGAGTCGAGCTTGATTCCCAGCAGGTTACCTCCGCCAATACGCGGGCGAACACTAGGCATCGGTGAGATTCAACCTCGCCTCGATATTGCGCACCGCAGACAGAAGTTCGAGCGCATGCTCGTTCCAGACCATGTCCGTGCCCTCGTTGTTCACCTTCACCACGTCGAGCACGAGGTCGTGAAATACGCCGATACTTGTCAGTACCTTGTCGCGGAAAGCGAGCTGCTCCTCGCGGGTCAACTTCGTCCACCAGGACGACCGTTCCGCTGACCCCATGATGCCGGCGACCGCGCGCTTACGCTGCTCCGTGATTAGCCGACGAAGGCTTTCGTCACCCATGTCCCACTCCTAATCGTTGAACTCAACTTGCGCGATGGTCTTCACGACGCGCCAATGCTTGCGAAAGTCCCCGGCTGCCGCCTCTTCCGACCGTGGAGGTCGCTGAGGACCAGCAGTGTCCTGGAAGATAATCCACGCACCAGTAAGTGAAATACCACTGCCGGTGTACCACTCTTGATAGTCAATCCCGATTTCACGCTTGAATAGGTCACGAACGTCGGTCGCCAAAGCGACAGCGAGTGAAGCGTCCTGAGCGTAGACATCAAAGAACACCGGAACGGGCTGGCAGTACAGGCCACCACCGAGCTGATACAGCTCCTCTGATGCTGAGTCGCCGAGAGTGATAGCCAGTGTTTGCGGCGCCACCTGGACATCAACGTCCTGGTCGGGGTGCTCATTGATGATGGTCAACGCGGGTGCGCCGAAGTTAATAGTGCCCGTGACCCAGCCCAGGCTCGTGAGTTGAGTGGTGGCGTAGGCCGTGATGGTCGCCAACAGATGGCGCTCTAGGAAACGGACGGTCATTAGGACGCATTCTCCGCTTCGAAGGTGAGTTCGTAGATGCCGACGTCGAATAGGCCACTCGGTGGGTCGACGTGAATGAGCTTGTACTTTTCGCCGTGCAACACGATGTAAGCGCAACCGTTAACTTGCGCGAAGTCTTCGTCCAGCAACGTGATGTGCACCGTTGCCGGCACCGTCTCGCCGAACACGGTAATGTCGCCACGACCGTCACGATATTCAATGCCACAAGGCACGGAAACCGCAGCGGGCTGGCTGCGCGTGACTGTAGATACCGGGTCGAACGGCACGCCGATACCATCGACGTGTGCGGTATTGTACGTCAGCGTCGATGCGAAGTAGAACTTGACTTGGTCGGCGCCAACTGGCGGTGCAGCCATCGTGAACACGAACTGAATGCCCGTACGAAACGCCGCGGAGTCGAAGTCTGGATTGGTCCCTGCCATGGCGTATTACCAGACCCAGTTGGGGTCGCCATAGTTGACGTCGCCATAGTTGTCGGCACCCTGCCATAGGAGACCGGGTGCGGTGGCACGAGCAAGGTACTGGTCCACGACATTAACCGCGAACGCTGCACTCTGGGTGAGCTGACGCTTGACGATGGCATCCTTTGCCGTTTCGAGACTCTTGAGCGCGGCCACCAACACGTTGGGGCTGTAGTCAACCTCGTACTCCGCGGTACCGGCCTTGTAGTGCACCTTCGTCTTGATGTTCATGATGTTGGCACGCAAGATGTCCACGGCTGAGTACAGCGTAATGAGACGCAGGCCGGCCTGCTCGACGTCCGGTGTGATGACGCCCGTGTCGAGGTCTAGTGCGTAGCCGACAGAGAAGAAGGTATCGAGCTGGGCTTCCCCAAAGCCATCCATCAGTGAGCCGGCAAGGTCGTCGTCGGTGGTGTTCGGGTAGAACGTGGCGAACGTACCTGGAGGCGCGACAGTACGCTTGAGCGTTTCCACCCAATCGTTCAAGTCAGACATTGGCTTCTCCAGTATTGATGTTCGTTACTACTCCATCGGCACGGCTTGGCGAGCTATGAACCTAGGACGCCACCGCAACGGAGTATTGATTGGTCGTTGGGGCAACGGTGAACGTCACCCGAATCGTGTTCAC
>OLLX01000216.1_pt1 | contig 15655 bp, 13 predicted proteins | sample 1604651 | NCBI WGS metagenome assembly OLLX01 (sample SAMEA104055725, study PRJEB20765) | soil metagenome | biome: Arctic tundra; feature: Polygonal ground; material: soil | place: USA | collected 2011-09 | depth 0-0.5 m
ACCGTCGACCTTGCGACGCTACGCAAACAACCGTTCAGCGCGCCGGCGGAACTTGATTTCGGTGATCTCCTCAGCGCTGATGCAGCCCGCAGACTCGCCTGCGACGCACTGATCACCCGCATCATCGTCCAAAACGATGACGGTGATGGTGAGAAACAGTTCGGGCCAGGTTTGGTGGCGGGATTAGCTGATGATCCGCCGTCAATACCGCGATTCTTACTCGACGCGTTACCACCACCGCTGCGGGCGCCGAGTCTTGCTCTTGATGTCGGGCGAACCGCACGCGTAGTCCCGCCACATCTCCGAAAAGCATTGAATCTACGAGATAAAGGCTGCGTTTTCGACGGTTGTGGAGCACCTCCACCGTGGTGTCACGCCCATCACCTCATTCACTGGGCTGACAGTGGCCCGACGTCCATGTGGAACCTCGTACTGCTCTGCACCAGGCACCACCACCATGTGCACGATCTTGGCTGGGACATCCAACTCAACACCAACGGCGCCGTCACCACAATCCCACCCAGCCGCACACTGGCACTAACCTGAGGGAGATAGGCGCAGGACACTAGACCTGGAACGCGACGGCAGGTATTCGTTCCCAATTGCTTAAACACTCACTAAACATGAAATCGTAGGTTTCTTTAGTATTGAGAAATATGTCAGACTCATGGAGCCCACCGAGTTCCACCCGCGTTAGCCAGCGTAGATCCGCCGACTCCGCGTCTTCTACGCTGCCACTTGGGTCCGAAGATGCTATAAATCCATAGGTCATGTCAGAATGGAAATGCGTTGGCGTAATGCTATGAGTATTTACGTTTAAGGGATATGGATGCAGCGACACTCCGCTGAGATGTTTGATACGAGAAACTGGTTGAAGTAAAACCAAATCCGCTAGCCCGTAGCCCGATTCCTCTTCAAGCTCATGTGCCATTGCTTGCCATGGTGTTTCGCTCAGCTCAATGTGCCCACCTACAGGCAGGAGCTTATGAAGTTTCTTGTGCATATGCACGAGCGCCATCGGCTCTGAGGTATCAGTTCGAATAATGTAGGCGGTAACCGTATGGTCGTGTTGACCATCCTCGGTGTGGATATGTGGCATGCAGCAAGCATACCAAGACGAATTATGCTTTCAACGATCAGCATTCACGACATTAGCGAGTGGCTGGCCGCCGACATAACGGGTCAGCTGCTCTCGCACCAGCTTGCGCGCTCGTGGCATGAACGCAGTCGAATTGCCGCCAACATGCGGTGAAATCAAGAGATTCGGCGCCTGCCACAACGGATGACCCGCCGGTGGCGGCTCCGGATCAGTAACGTCGAGCGCGGCATGTAAACGCCCGGTAGCAAGTTCGGCGAGCAATGCTTGGGTATCGACCACGCCACCACGCGCGACGTTGACCAACAGCGCGCCATTCTTCATCTGCCGCAAGAAGTCGGCATCGACGAGTCCGCGCGTCGCATCTGTCAGCGGGACGACGATCACCACCACATCAGCATCCGGCAACAAAGCGGGCAGATCCGTTGTGGCATAGACTTTTTCGTCCGGTCTCGCGCGGCTGGCCACCCTGATGACCTCGGTCTCAAACGGCAGCAGCCGCCGTTCGATTGCCTGCCCGATCGAGCCATACCCGAGTATCAGGACCGTCTTATCGGCCAACGCGGGATAGTCGCCGAACCGCCACTCGTGCGCATCTTGACCTCGAACAAAGTGAGGGATGCCTCGCAAACTCGCCAATATCAAGGCAAGCGCGAGTTCAGCGGTACTCGAATCGTGGACGCCGCGAGCATTGCAGAGCACGACGCCGTCCGGTACGAATGGCAGCGCGTGTTCGTATCCGGCAGTCAGCAACTGCATCACCCGAAGGCTCGGCATTTGCGCCGCCAACTCCATCGCACTCTGGTGAAAGGAGTACGGGACGACGTAAAACTCGACCTTCTCAACGGACGGAGGCTGATGCTCGCCATCGTAAACATCGACAACGAAATCCAGTGTCAGACGTGCGATATCGGCAGCGAAATCATCCGACGGCAACCACACTCGCGTCATCCAGCACCCTCAGGACGAGTCAGTGCTAGTCGTCGGATTGCGCCGACCGATAGAACAGAGCTCGACGATCTTGTTAACGAATGGGTATTTCTCGTAGAGACTCGCTCCACAGCGCTCGATGCGCGAGGTGAGTTCGGCGATCAGTTCACCTTGCACCTGAACATTTATCGCCGACCACTTTCTGTGGACCTCCGCAAAATAGGTCTCGTAACTCTGAGAGCCAAGTCCGATTGCCTTGTTGTCTATCACTGGAAAGATATTTGGTGCCATAAAGTGACAGAACTTGGAGGCAAAGACGGGAGAATGATTCTTTGTGTCTTTAATTTTCGCCACTGCAGTATAGAAAGCATGAACCTCACTCTGTGGTGCAGATATATCTACGCCTGTAATATCTATATCTTTGCATCCGGCCCGCAGTATGCGCCATGCCGCATTTATCGAAGTCTGATTTGCCTCGAAACGTTCATTGAAGAAGTTCTTGTTGCCACCTGGGATACCTCTGAGTGCCTTCCACTTCTGCAATTCCGGGCAGAGGAACTTTTCCCAAGTTTCCGACGTAATTATCTCTCTCGAGTTCCACTCAGCCCACCGCTTGTACTCTGAATTGTGAAAATCACATGGCCACGGAAGCGCACTACGCCAATGAGCAATGCCATCTTTTAGTTCATGCAGCACGCCGCTCATGTCATCTGCTTGCTCTAATGGCATCCGAACCTCCGAGTCGACTCGCTAAAGATGCCTACGCCTGCACGCTGAGTCGTTCCAGCACGAGTTCGCGGACGCGGGCGGCGTCGGCCTGACCGCGAGTGGCTTTCATGACAGCACCGACTAACGCACCGGCGGCCGCGATTTTCCCGTCCCGGACTTTCTGTGCCGCATCAGGATCAGCAGCGATCGCCGCGTCAATAGCTACACCCAAAGCACCGTCGTCCGAAACGACCTTCAGGCCCCGGGCAGCGACCACCTCATCGGGCGATCCTTCACCCGCGACGACACCTTCGAGTACCTGACGAGCCAGCTTGTCGTTCAAATCGCCGGCGGAAACCAGTGCGGTAACCCGAGCGACGTCAGCTGCCGTCACCGGCAACTCCGACACCAACACATCACGCTCATTAGCCAGCCGAGCTAGCTCACCCATCCACCACTTGAACGCGTCACGAGCGGAAGCGCCAAGAGCGACGGTTGCTTCGATCGAGGAGACTGCTTCGGCATTGAGCGCCGACTGCATCTCCAACGCGGAGACGCCCCAGTCGTCGCGAAGCCGACGCCGCCGCTCGAACGGCAACTCCGGAAGAGCCGCCCGCAACTCCTCGATCCACGACGACGCCGGCGCGATTGGCACCAAATCGGGCTCGGGAAAATACCGATAATCTTCGGCCTGCTCTTTACTTCGACCGGACGTCGAAAGGCCGCTGTCTTCGTGGAAGTGGCGAGTCTCCTGCTTGACTCGACCACCGTGATCGAGCACGCCGGCCTGCCGCTCGATTTCCGAACGCACTGCTCGCTCGACCGACCGCAGCGAGTTGACGTTCTTTGTCTCCGACCGGGTTCCCCACTCCGCGCCAGCAACATTCAGCGACAGGTTAACGTCACAGCGCAGCGATCCTTCTTCCATCCGGACGTCCGAAACGCCCAGCGTACGAAGGGTTTCTCGCAATTCGGTGACATACGCCCGGGCAATCTCCGGAGCCAGCCGACCGGTGCCTGGCACCGGCTTAGTGACGATCTCGACCAACGGAATGCCAGCCCGGTTGTAGTCGACCAACGAATGGGTGGCGCCATGAATTCGGCCGGTCGAACCACCGACGTGCAGCGACTTTCCGGTGTCTTCTTCCATGTGCACGCGCTCGATGCCAACCCGCACGACTTCACCGTCAACCTCGACGTCGAGATATCCCTCGGTGCACAAAGGCTCGTCGTACTGCGAAATCTGATAGTTCTTCGGCATGTCGGGATAGAAATAGTTCTTTCGCGCGAACCGGCACCACGAGGCTATCGAGCAGTGCAACGCGAGCCCGATCCGAATCGTCGATTCAATCGCGACCGCGTTCACCACCGGCAACGAGCCAGGCAACCCCAGGCACACCGGGCAGGTATGAGTATTCGGCGCGGCACCGAAAACCGTTGCACAGCCGCAGAACATCTTCGACCGGGTGCCGAGTTCGACGTGCGTCTCCAAGCCGAATACCGGCTCGTAGCGCGACAAAGCCTCGTCGTAAGGAACGCTGCCATAAGAAGAAATAGTCACAGCGCCGGAGCCTCCTCGATCAGCGGGTGACCCCATTGTTCGTTCAGCGCTGCTTCCAGTGCCGCCCCGACCCGGTAGAGCCGGTCGTCAGCCAGTGCTGGCGCCATCACCTGCAACCCGACCGGCAGGCCGTCGTCCGGTGAAAGCCCGCAGGGCAACGACATCGACGAGTTGCCGGCCAGGTTGGACGGGATAGTGGCGAGGTCGGCGAGATACATCTTCAGCGGGTCATTAGTGCGTTCGCCGATCTTGAATGCCGTCGTCGGAGTGGTCGGCGAAATCAGCACATCGACCTGGCCGAACGCGGCGTCGAAATCTCGGCTAATCAGCGTGCGCACTTTCTGCGCCGAGCCGTAATAAGCGTCGTAATATCCACTGGATAATGCATAGGTGCCGAGCATGATGCGGCGCTTGACCTCCGGACCGAAACCGGCCGCTCGGGTTAGCGCCATTACTTCTTCGGCGCTGTGGTTACCGTCGTCGCCGACCCGAAGGCCGAACCGCATCGCGTCGAAACGAGCCAGGTTCGACGAACATTCACTCGGCGCGATCAGGTAATACGCCGGCATCGCGTAATCGAAACTCGGGCAACTGACCTCGTCGATAATCGCGCCCAGCGAACGCAGAATATCGACCGATTCGGCGAACCGCTGCCGAACACCGGGGTCATATCCATCACCGTCGAGCTCACGCACCACACCAACCCGAAGTCCACGGACGTCGCCAGCCCGGGCCGCTGACACCACATCGGGCACCGGGGTATCGATCGAGGTCGAGTCCATCGGGTCGTGGCCGGCAATCGCCGCATGCAACAACGCGGCGTCCAATACCGTGCGCGCGAACGGGCCGGCCTGGTCAAGCGACGACGAGAAAGCGATCAGCCCGTACCGCGAAACGCCGCCATAGGTGGGCTTCACACCGACGATGCCGGTAACTGCCGCTGGCTGCCGAATAGAGCCGCCGGTGTCGGTGCCAATCGCCAGCGGAGCCTCGAAAGCCGACACGGCCGCGCTCGACCCACCGGAGGAGCCGCCGGGAATTTTGTCGAGATCCCAAGGGTTTCTGGTCGGCCCATAGGCGGAGGTCTCCGTCGACGAACCCATCGCGAACTCGTCCATATTCGTCTTACCGAGAATCACCACGTCGGCCTCGCGCAGCTTGCGCACCACGGTCGAGTCGTACGGCGGTCGCCAGCCTTCGAGAATCTTCGAGCCACACGTGGTCGGAACGCCGTCCATCGTGAGGACGTCTTTCAACGCCAGCGGGACGCCGGCCAACGCGCCGAGTGTCGCACCCGAAGCTCGCTTGGCATCGACGGCGGCGGCAGCGGCCAGCGCGCCTTCGGCGTCCACATGTAGGAACGCGTGCACAGCGGTGTCGACCGCCTCGATGCGATCCAGATGCGCTTGCGTCACCTCGACCGCGGATGCCTCGCCACTAGCGACCAGCGCGGCTAGATCGACGGCAGTACGCCGGGTTAGTTGAGTCAGATCAGTCACGGCCGACTCACTCCTCGTCCAGCATGCGCGGCACCCGGAAACGCTGTTCTTCGGCGACCGGCGCGCCAGATAACGCGGCCTCAGGCGAGAGCGACGGCCGCACCTCGTCGGGCCGAAAAACGTTCGTCAACGGCACCGAGTGCGACGTCGGCGGGACGTCGGCGCCAGCCACTTCGCTGACCCGAGCGACCGCGCCGATGATGACGTCGAGCTGACCGGCGAGTTCGTCGAGCTCATCGTCGGTCAACGCCAACCGGGACAACCGCGCGAGATGCGCGGCTTCCTCGCGAGTAATAGACGCCATGCCCGTCATCTTAGGGTCGGCCGCCATCGGCGTCCCCGACCGGCGCCGGCCAACCGTCAAAACCTCAGTCAGGCGGCGGGCCGTCGGCAAGAAGCGCACGGAAAGCGGCTTCGTCGAGCACCGGGACGCCGAGTGCGATCGCCTTGTCGTACTTCGATCCCGGACTGTCGCCGACCACCACGTAACTGGTCTTCTTCGATACCGAACCCGTCACCTTGCCGCCGGCCTCCTGGATGGCGGCGATGGCGGCGTCGCGACCGAAACCTTCGAGCGAGCCGGTCACCACGATGCTCAAACCCGCGAGCAGCCGGGGGCCACTCTCGGTTATTTCATCGACTAACTGGACGCCGGCCTGCTCCCACTTCCGCACGATCTCGGCGTGCCAGTCGACGGAGAACCAGCCGCTGACCGACGCCGCGATCGTCGGGCCGACGCCACCAGCGGCTGCCAACTCGTCAAGCGAGGCGTCCCGAATTGCTTGCAGTGAAAGGAATTCACGGGCCAATGCTTGCGCGGCAGTCGGACCAACGTGCCTGATCGACAACGCGACCAGCGCCCGCCAGAGCGGGCGTTGTTTAGCGGTTTCGAGATTCTCCAGCAGCTTCAGTGCGTTGGCCCGAAGTTCGCCGTCCTGTTTGGTGAAGAACGGGCTGCGGCGCAGGTCGTCTTCGGTCAGCGTGAACAGATCGCCCTCATCGACGAGCAGACCAGAATCGAGCAGCGCGGACGCAGCTTCATAACCCAACACTTCGATGTCGAACGCGCCACGGCCAGCGAGATGGAAGAGTCGCTCCCGCAACTGAGCTGCGCAGGAGCGAGCATTCGGGCAACGGGCATCGACTTCGCCCTCGGGTCGCGACAGCGGCGTGTCGCAGACCGGGCAGGCGGTAGGCATCACGAACGCGCGCTCGGTGCCGTCGCGCAACGCGACCACCGGCCCGACGATCTCGGGAATGACGTCGCCGGCCTTGCGCAACACCACGGTGTCGCCGATCAGCACGCCCTTGCGCTTGACCTCGTCGGCGTTGTGCAAGGTGGCCATCTCGACGGTCGAGCCCGAAACGACCACCGGCGCCATCACCCCGAACGGTGTCACCCGGCCTGTTCGGCCGACGTTGACCTGAATATCGAGCAGCTTGGTGTTCACTTCTTCCGGCGGATATTTATAAGCGATCGCCCATCGCGGTGCTTTCGAGGTCGCGCCGAGCCTGCGTTGCACCGCGAGTTCGTTGACCTTGACGACGACACCGTCGATCTGATGTTCGACATCGTGCCGATGTTCGCCGTAATAGGCGATGAAATCGTCGACCTCGGCGAGCGTTGCCACCACCCGCAACCGATTGCTGACCGGCAATCCCCACGCGGCCATCGCTTCATAAGCCTGCGATTGACTGGACGGCGCGAAGCCTTTCACCGCACCCATTCCGTGCACCACCATGCTGAGCGGGCGACTCGCGGTAATCCTCGGATCTTTCTGCCGCAAGGATCCGGCCGCGGCATTGCGCGGATTCGCGAACGGCGCCTTGCCTGCCTCCACCAGCCCCGCATTCACCTCGTCGAAACCCGCGACCGGGAAGAACACCTCGCCCCGCACTTCGAGTAGCTCCGGTTGTGGCCATTCTTTCGACGACCTAAGGCGATTCGGGATGTCGGCGATGGTCCGAATGTTCTGGGTGACGTCGTCACCGACTCGACCGGTACCTCTGGTCGCGCCGGTAACGAGAACACCGTTGCGGTACACCAGATCGACCGCGAGCCCGTCGATTTTCAGCTCACACAAGTAGCCGAAAGTGGCGCCACCGTCAGCCGTGCCGGCATCACGCTCGACCCGGACGACCCAGGCGGCTAACTCCTGCGCCGAGAACACGTTGTCGAGACTGAACAATCGCTCCAGATGTTCTACCGGCGTGAACTGAGTCGAATAGTCGCCGGCCACTTTCTGGGTGGGCGAATCAGGGGTGCGCAACGACGGATGCGCATCTTCGAGCGCGGTCAGCTCGCGCATCAACACGTCATATTCGGCGTCCGAAACAACCGGCGCGTCGAGCACGTAGTAGCGATAGGCATGCTCTTCGAGTTCGGTCGCCAGTTCGGCGTGCCGATGCTCAGCGGCCACCGGCACACTCACGCTGCCTCCTCGGGACTTTCAACCAACGCCGTCGCTACCTCAAGACAGGCTCGGTAAGCAGTCTTCGGCCAGGACGGCGACGCACCCGCCAACCCACAGGTCGGCGTGACCACATTCAGCTGCCCAAGCAATTCTGGCGCGAACCCCAGCCGCGACCACAACCGCCGCGCCGGCCCGGCCAGCCGGTTGATCGCCACCAACGGCTTAGCCGGCCGGCCGGCTGCCGACGCCAGATCGACATCGGTCGAGGGAATCAGGCCGAGAAAGAGCGCGATGCCATTCTCGACCGCGACGCCAATCGGTTCGTCAGCCCGCGCGCTAGGGCGGGCATCGAGCAACGTGAGGTCGAACCCGAGGCCACGAAATCCGGCGTCCATGAACACCTGGAACGGCGGATCGGCGGCACAACAGTGCGCGACCGGCACCGCGCCGGCCGACACTATGGTCGACACCAACGTCGACAACCGTTCGACTGCAACCAACGGATCGACCACGCGCAACGTGCCAAACCCGCTCGCGGTCGGCACCTGACCGTTCAGTACGCCAGGCAATGACGGTTCGTCGAGTTGCACCACGATCGTGGACGCCGGCAACCGGCGGCGAAAGTCGACGACGAGCTGCCCCATACCTTCGGCCAGCGCCTCGGTCAGGTCGCGCACCGCGCCAGGGTCGGCTAGTGCCTTGTCGCCGTAGTGCAGTTCGATCGAAGCGGCCAGGGTCCACGGGCCGGCGACTTGGATCTTGACCGGGCCGACATGGCCGGAAATCTGCTCCTCGAAGGCATCAAGATCACGCGCAAGGAAACCGCGTGCCCGGCGCTCGTCGGCACCAGCATGGGCGGCAAATCGCCAGCCCGAAGGCTGCACCTCGACATGAAGGTCAACCAGATGAGCGGCACCTCGGCCAATCATGTCGGCGCCGACTCCGACAGCCGGAAGCTCGGGCAGATGCGGAAAGGCGCCGAGCTCACCACTTACCAAGCGAGCGGCCTCATCGGGTCGAACACCCGGCAACGACCCGATACCGGTCGCCGACCCAGCCGACCACGGCGGTGCCGGCGGCGTTAGTCGCGACGACGATGCCGGTGGCATTGGCGGCGTCACAGAGCCACCAACACGAAGCCGCTGGGGGAACTCGTCGAGGCGTAAGAATCGGGCACCTTCCGAGCCTACTGACACCCGCCGACTCTTCTAACCCGCAATGACCTTGACCTGACGCGACCCGCGCGCGACACGCCGATTGGCAACATCCTTTCCAGCAGCGGCAGCCCTCTCAGAAGGCCCTCCTTGCCCCGAGTAAAGCGACCACGGAACAGACTCGACATCAAACGGCGCACCACTCCCGAGCGCAATCGCACCATACGTAACCAGCGAATTCGTGACTGCAAGCGTCGGTTCGACTCGGACGGATCACAACGAATGTTGCGAAATTACCCATCGCTGCTGGGGTTTGCCTGCGCATGGCCCAAAAGCGCCACCACAATCGGGCCTTAGGCCCTCCTACATTCAGGTCGGGGATCGTGTATTGTTGTCTTTGACGCCGGCAGAGGTTCTCCCCCGTACCCCTGCCGGCGTCCCCAATTCTTCACCGGTTGATCCCGCGCCGGTAGGCACCAATGGCGGCAACAAACCAAGAGACACGGGCCGCCAACGGCGGCAACGTTCCAGAATCAGCAGCGTCCCAGAATCAACGGCGAGTGCTGTCGATGGTGGCAGAACCAATCACTTGGGTGCCGTTGTAGACCACGACCGCCTGCCCCGCCGCGATTCCGCGAGCCGGGCTACGCAGCTCGACGTCAAGCTGATCGCCAGCTGAACTCAGCTCAACAACTGCCGGGATCGGGTCGCCGTGTGCCCGCAACTGCACCAAGCACTCGATCGCGCCGACCGGAGCCGGCCCGCACCAGCGCGGTGAAATACCTGTCAATCCTCGGATATCAAGATCGGACTCGGAGCCGACCGTCACGGTGCGGGTGACCGGTGCAATGTCGAGCACATACCGTGGGCGACCGTCAGCCGCGGGTGTACCAATGCGCAAGCCACGGCGTTGCCCGACGGTGAAGCCAAAAACCCCGTCATGACCACCCAACCGATTGCCGTCGACGTCGACGATGTCACCTGAGGAATCCCCGAGCGAAGCCAACTGGCGCTGTAAAAAGCCGGCGGTATCGCCGTCCGCGATGAAGCACACGTCATGGCTGTCAGGCTTGTCGGCTACCGCGAGGCCACGTCGCTCCGCTTCCACTCGCACCTGTGACTTGATGGTGTCGCCGAGCGGAAACATCGCGTGCGCCAGCTGATCGGCGGTCAGCACACCGAGCACATACGACTGGTCTTTGCCGGCATCGATCGCCCGGTGCATCTCGCGCCCATCTGCGCCGTCGACGAGCTGCGCGTAATGACCGGTGCAGACCTCGTCGAACCCCAACGCCAGTGCCTTGTCGAGGACGGCGGAAAACTTGATCTTCTCGTTGCACCGCAGGCACGGGTTCGGGGTGCGGCCGGCCGCGTATTCGTCGATAAAGTCGGCGACGACGTCTTCGGCGAAACGCTCGGCAAGATCCCATACATAGAAGGGAATTCCCAGGATGTCGGCTGCTCGGCGCGCATCGCGCGCATCTTCGACGGTGCAACAACCGCGAGCACCAGAACGGTGCGATTGCGGATTCTTCGACAACGCGAGATGGACGCCGGTGACGTCGTGCCCGGCGTCGACCGCACGCGCGGCAGCCACTGCCGAGTCGACACCTCCCGACATCGCGGCAAGCACTCGCATTACTGCACTCCTATCAACAACGTTTGTCCCCGTACTCCGACCCGTTCACCACTTAGCGACGCGCACCGACGACACCGGCGCGACTGGCCCGTTCGACAGCTGGCGGCAAAACCTCGAGTAGCCGGTCAATATCGGCGGATGTCGAGGTATGGCCTAACGAAAATCGCAACGTGCCACGAGCCGCTTCGTCGTCCGCGCCCATCGCGAGCAACACATGACTCGGCCGAGCAATGCCGGCAGTGCAGGCCGAACCGGTCGAGACCTCGACGCCACGCGCGTCCAACAGCATCAACAACGCGTCACCTTCGCAGCCAGGGAAGGAAAAATGCGCATTCCCGGGCAGCCGACGACCGGGTAGCGACGACGGATCGCCGTTCAACACCGCAGCCGGAATCGCGCTGATGACTCGCTCGATCAGGTCGTCGCGCAAGGCGGCAAGCGCAAGCGCGCGAGCGGGTTGTTCGGCGACCGAAACCTCGATCGCGGCCGCCAGCCCGGCGATCGCCGGAGTGTCCAGGGTGCCCGAACGCAGGTCGCGCTCTTGGCCACCCCCGTGCATGAGTGGCGTCAACGTCAGCGCGCGTGTGGCCAGCAGCACCCCGACGCCGAGTGGGCCACCGACTTTGTGGCCGGTCAAACTCAACGCGTCGAGCTCACTGGCGGCAAAGTTGACGGCAAGCTGCCCGATAGCTTGGACGGCGTCCGAATGAACCGGGATGCCGTACTCGTGGGCGATCTCGACGATCTCGGCAATCGGGTTGACCGTGCCCACTTCGTTGTTGGCCCACATCACCGTAATCAGCGCGACTGACTCAGGATCGGCCTCAATCGCGGCTCGAACCGTCTGTGGTTTCACTCGACCAAGCTCGTCGACGTCGAGCCAGACCGGCTGCGCGCCTTCATGCTCGACCAGCCACTCGACGCAGTCGAGCACCGCGTGATGCTCGGTTGCCCCGGCCAGCACCCGCACCCGGCGCGGATCGTCGCCGCGTCGCGCCCAGAACAGACCCTTGACGGCCAAATTGTCGGCCTCGGTTCCGCCGGACGTGAAGATCACGTCGCTCGGCCGAGCTCCCAATGCTTGCGCGATGGTCTCGCGCGACTCTTCGACCACCTGGCGAGCCCGGCGCCCTGACGCATGTAGCGACGACGGGTTACCGACCTGACGCGAGTGACGCATCATCGCCTCGAGCGCTGCGGGCAGCATCGGTGTGGTCGCAGCGTGATCGAGGTAGGCAGGTTCAGCCACAGTCGCCATCACGTCCAAGCCTAACCCTCCGAACGCGAGCGTGAATCACGCTCCACATAGCCGCGCCAAAATTGCCCTGGGACGCCGCCTGATCGAGCCCTCACCGATCTCAGTGGTCACTCATGCGGGTCCTTTGCTCTGCCCCGTCGGCGGGGCAGAGCAAAGGATCGAGAACAGACATCCCGCACGGATCCAGTGGCTGCGCCTTGTGGCCACTCATGTGGAGGTGCGGGCATGCGCAACGTCAATCCGGTCGAGAAGGGTGAGCGCCGAAATTCATGGCCTACCCGAGTCGATTTACTCGTAACGGTTCAAGAAATCTTTGTTAGACAGTGCGCATACGTTCTGTGTGGATGCGGGCAACGCACATCCGATTTCCTCGACGTTGGAATCGCCGGCTCCCTGAGGGCCGAAATTGTTGTGAAATACCAGCGTTCCACTGGATGGATAGGCTCCTCCTGAAAGGAGAGCATCGCCGGAAACGCGGGGCGGATCCAGTAACCCCAGCACATCGGGTGTGTAGCGGCGCAGTTGTTCTGTACTGGGTGGCGGCGAGAGACATGGACCGTAATCGCCAACTAACGTCGGCACCTTTATTAGCGGACAGACTGCATAGTAAATACAGCTGACACAAGCAGGTTCATTCTCAGCGCTGATACCAACCTTGCCGCCCTGGGTAAGACTCTGCTGACCGAGAGGCCATACGTTCAGAACTGTGCCTCCGTCCTCACTGACCAGTGCCGAACATTTCCATGTCGTTGGTGCCAACACCCGAAGGTAGCCGTTAGCTACGGCGTAATAGGCCAATGCCAGACCGGCTGGCAGCGATGCCGGAGCGGGAAGGCTGCTCGGTAAGGGCGCCAAGACTCCACCAGGCACGTATTCAGTGGGACAGGTGACCTGCGGCAACGCGACCGGCTGGGCAGCTAAGGCGTCAGCCGCGTCGAGCCGCGCCAGATCCACATTGAGCGCCTTGGTGACGTCGTGCGCCGCGAATGCGTCGTCGGCTGGATTGATGATGTTCGTGTGTGAACACGGGGCGACGATGTCGGCGGCCGCGAACGCGGTCTGCGCTGTCGAGTTCAGTGGCTGATCGCCAAGGGTGGCAAGTGTCATGAATGCCGAGTACAGGCTCGTACCAACATTGCCAACATTGCCGACCGCGCCAGCGAGGCCGATCTCAGCTTCCCCGGTGGTGACATCGCAGCGGTCGACGTAAGTCACTGGCGCTGTCCCGACTGGCGGGTTACCGCTGCCAGAGTGCGTGTAGCCAAGAGATGAGGCGGTGGTGACGATCGCGTCGCCACCTGTGTCTGTTGTCGTGATCTCGACACCCATCAGCTGCCGGTGCACCGTGATGTCGCCACCGATCTCGGCCAGCGGCACAGCTGCCGGCAGCCAAACCGGCACCGCGCATCCGCCGGGCATCCCGGCCGCACCGGCATGCGTCGCCAGACAGGTTTGCGCATCTGAGCCCGGCGGCCAAGGCAGCATCCCTCGCACGCCGTGATGCACGTCCTGCATGATCTGCGCATCTGACGTGCTGCCCCACGGGGAGCCAAGGAACGGCGTGTCAATGGTGACGACACCACCGAGTACCGACCCGGCCGGATTGGCCACCAAAGCAGGGTTCGTGGAAAACCCGATCGCCAGGCCGCCCATCGAATTCCCCACTGCCAGTACCTTCCCGTCACCACCGGCGGTTGTGTAGGCAGCGGAAACGGCGCGCAAATAATCGGCTAAACAGGCGGCGATCCGCGGCGCTGACGCCCACTCCGCCGCGTCCGCGCCGTAGTCGAACGCGAACGTGCGCACCGGAGCTACCAAAGACTTCGTGCTGTCGAGCAGCGACCCGAGTTTGTCGAACGGTGTCTTCTTATCGTCGGCGAGCGCGGCCGCGTTGCTGTCCCAGCCGTGCACCAAAACCACCGGTCGCGCCAAGCCGCCCGCGACCCGAAAATCACTAGCCCGCACCGGGCTATTCGACGGCGACTGCGCCGGGCAACCCGGGCCCGATACCGCGGCAACACTGGCCGCACTAGTCACAGCAACACCGGCCATCGCCCCGGCGAGTACCACCACCGCGACGAATAGCCTCAAAGGTCGGCAACGCGCTGGCAATGTAGGGCGGGGGAATCCGCTGAGAGTCATCATTGAGCCACTGCTGGGCTCGACTCGGGAACTGGGCCGGTGCTAGCCAATGCTGGGGCGGTATCAACAAGCCGCCACCTACCGCCCTGCCACAGCAGAAACCATGTCCAACGACTGCCATTGCCTGTCGTAGCCGTCACTTGCCCAACCCCAGAAGCAACCTCGCGAAACGATGACGGGTCAACCGCAATCGGCGCCAAAGCCGCCAGCCCAGCCACCGCTGACGTCGGCACCGACTGACCAGATGGCATCACCACGACAGCACTAACGATGCCCCGTTGACCACTCGTCAACGCACCCGCCAACGCGGACGCTTCCGGTGCACTCAACGCCGTCTCAGCGACCGCGGGCGAGCCCAATGCTGGTGAACTGAGCGCCGGTGAACTGTGCACCGCGGCCGCGGTCGACGGAGCCGTTAACGACCGCGCACCACCCCGCCCATGCAAAGCCAATAGCCCAACCCCAGCAACCAACGCCACCATGGCCCCGGCCACAACCCACATCCGCCGCCGCCGCATTTCCGCCCCTAGCCGTCAACCGCACCGTACGAGTCAATCTAGCGGTCCGACGGACCCAAAAAGATAAGTACGTGGCGTGGTAAAGCTTTCAGCAACCCCAACGTCCCACTGACCGGATGAGGACCGAGGTCGACCGGATTATTCGCCGACCTCGCCGTCCACTAATTCGCGGACGATGTCGAGGTGCCCGACGTGGCGGGCGTACTCCTGCAGCACATGAAGCAAGATCCAGCCCAATGTCGGCGGTTCGCGATCCCCCGAAAAACGGCCGCCGACATGGGCAAGGTCAGTCAGCTGGGCGTCGCCGATTAGCACCCTGGTCCGCTCGCCGACAGTGCGAAGTCCAGCTATGACGTTCTCGGCTAGTTCATCGTCGGCAACCTTCCAGCGCCCAGTTGCCGGATCGTCGTCACCCCACGGTTCGAGCACTTGCTGGCCAGCGAAGCCCCACTGGATCCATCGGCGCTCCATATAAGCCAAGTGCCGCACGGCTTCCAGCGGCGTCCATCCCGACGGCACCCGGCTTGACCGCAACTCAGCATCGCTCAACGCGTCGATTTTGCGCAGAGCGGTCTCGCGGTAATAGTCGAGATAGGCCAACAACAGCTCACGCGGTTCGCGCAGTGAGTCCGGTGGCTCCTCTACTAGGGCGCGTCTGATGGATCATGGGAGCCAGAACAAGACGATGCTGGCGAGGATGACGCCCGCACGGTAGTTGCGTGCGTTCTTGTCGTAG
>OLLX01000003.1_pt1 | contig 15088 bp, 14 predicted proteins | sample 1604651 | NCBI WGS metagenome assembly OLLX01 (sample SAMEA104055725, study PRJEB20765) | soil metagenome | biome: Arctic tundra; feature: Polygonal ground; material: soil | place: USA | collected 2011-09 | depth 0-0.5 m
AGCCGACCCTCAGTTTAGCTGCCTATTTCGTCGGTACCCGAGAGTATGCGGATGATTTCGGCGGAAGGTGCCATTCCTAATTCGTCGAGTCGGGCGCGCGCATTCTCGGCCATTCGGCGCGCAGCCACTCGGCGACCGAGTGTCAGAAGGTGCCGACTCGATTGAAGGTAACGGGCTTCGTCGTACGGGTCGATAGTGATCGCTTCGTCGAGCAAAACGCATGCCTCGTGGAGACTGGCGCGATTGGCGGCATCGGTGGCGAGCATGTCGAGCAGTCCGAGTCGGCGGCGACGATACCTCTCGCGAGGTGTCGTCGCCCAAGATGCGTACGGGTCAGTCGGAAGTAGTTCTCCAGTGCATAGGGCAATGGCGGCGACAGCCAGTACCTGCGCTTGTTCACCGTTACTGGCGAGGGCTCGGTCGGCTAGGTCGCCGAAGGCTTGCGCATCGACCCAGGCCGCAGTCAGGCGTAGTCGGGTTCCGTGCCGCGCGACGACGTCTCCCAGTTTGGTACGCAGTCGTGAGCGCACATCCCGCAGCTGCCGGCGCCCGATTTTCGGATCGGTATTCGGCCATAGTTCGTCCAGAACTTCGTCGGTCTCCAGGCCGGCCGGATGCAAAGCCAGCAGCCGAACAAGGGCGCCAGGAAGTCCAACGGGAAGCTCAAGTCGTTGCGCCCCGCGCGATAGCTGTACATCCCCGAATAGGCGGACGACGAACCCGTCCGCTGGCGCTAGCAGGGTGAGTGCTTCTGATGAACCGGCTGCCGCCGCTGCCGGCGTCAACGCCGTCACGATCGCGTGTTCCGCGACACTGGCGACATCGAGGCCACCGATGGCGGCGGCTTGGGCGAATGCCTGGGCGGCCAGAGTGTCAGCCCCATTACGGCGCGCGCGCAAGGTGGCATAGGCAGCGAAGAGGGTGTGCCGCCAGACCGACCTGACTTCCAGCCACGGTGCGCGATTGAGTTCCCGCAGTGCTGCCAGCGCTTCGACCGGGTCTCCGCGCCGGGCCAGGAGTAACGCATGGGCTTGCCGAACGAACTCGTCATCGGGTTCACGCGCCTGCGCGCGGCTGAGGTAGCGGTCCGCGGCGCCATGATCGCCGACCCGGTCGAGCATTTCTGCCGCATCGGCGAGAAATGTCGTACCAGTGTTGGTCTCGAACCAGTCAGCGCTATGCCGTTCAGTCTCTACCAGCGCGCGAGCGGTGCCAGGCCCATCTCCCCGCATCGACGCCGCGCGGGCTCGCGACCAGGCGACATATGCCCGTGACAAAGCGTCGTTGTGGCGTACGGCTAACTGGGCTGCTTCTTCAAGGGCAGTGGTGACTTCCGGCCAGCGGCCCTGGCTGGACAAGATGTCGGAATAAAACGTGAGCACGACAGCGCGACGCGGGCTTTCCGGCGAAAGAATTCCCAGCGCTTCTCGCATTTCTCGTTCGGCTATATCCAACTCGCCGCGTTGATAGAACACCGCATTCGCGAGCCAGAAGACCACAAATGCCTGCGGTTCCGTCCATTGCAGATGCCGGTATTGGTCGGCCGCGCTACGCAGCACGATCTCGGCTTCGCGTGAGGAATGTTCGGTGCCACGCCAAGCCAAGGCTCTGCCGAGAGCTTCGGTTGCTCTCGCCCGCGCTACCGCGAGGTGATCGGCGGTTGTGGTTGTGGCAGCGTCGATGATGACCCGCGCGGCAGCTTCGGCGTCGTCAAGCTGAACGCCGCGGGCGGCGTCGATGGCTCGTTCGGCGGCGATCTCGTAACGCAATGCCTCGATATCGCTGGCTGCTTCGACCCCGCCGCCATTCCCGCTACTGGCGACGTCAAGCAGCCTTTCCAGCCGGTCTAACGCTGAGGTGCGAAGCGCTAAGTATTGACCTGGTTCGCATCCCCGCGCGAAATGCAGCAAGGCGCGGGGATGCGCACGAACATCGTCGTCGGTGGCATTCTCGATGAGAACGCCCGTCGTTTCGTGGTCGAGGAGCTGGGCTTGCTGAATCGTCAGGCTGGCAAGATCGGCGATATCGCCGGGAATCGCTAACGGAACTTTCGGTGCCGGACGTCGGCGATCAATAGCTCGGGCTCGTCGTTCGGGGTCGACACCTCGGCGTTCGGCGTCGTGATTCACCCGCGAATTCGTCCCGCTGACCACCGGCGTCCGTTCTGCCGCGACAGCTTCTCACCGTCGCATCGATCGATAAAGCTGGCACCCATTCGCGGCACCACTCGTTCGTCACCCTACAAGGCCGCCGTGGCACGAACAGGCGTTTCGCTCATACCCATAGAGCAGTCTCCGGTCATCACAGCTGGCTCAGACTGCTGTCGCTTACCGCGTCGCTGCCGCCGAATACCACGATCTGGCCGATCGCGGAGTCGGCGTGCAGATATCCGGTGACGGCAGTCGCTAGCGGCGACGACGTCGTCAGCAGCATGGGAGCGCCCAGCTCGGCGAGATAAGCCCCGCCAGTTAACGCGTCCGGAAAACTCTCGCCGGTGCTGACGCCGGCTGTCGTTGCGTGTGGGAAGAACGTGGTCGCGACCAGTGCGGCAGTGGCGTAGCGATCTACCCCGACGAGTTGTTTCGCCGATGGGTCGGCTGTCGCCGCCGCTCCGCCGACGGCATAGACAGTGTCGTCGGGGTGGGTGCTGAGATAGCTGGTGGTGCTGGCGCCGAGAGTGGTGCCGTCGGTCAGCAAGATCGCTCCATGAACCGAAGCTGCGGCTGGCCCGGCGGTCAACCCATCGGGGAAGTCCATACCGTTGGCCAGGAGCAGCGTTGACGGGTTGCCAAGGCCCTTGTCGGCGATGATGGTGGCCGTATCGAATCGGTCGAGGCCGCCGTAGCGCACGACCGTAAAGCCCGCGCCGGTTAGCGCGGTGGCAACGGACGGCGCGAGCGACGCGGAACCACCAAGCAGGTAGACGGTGCCACCCGCAGGCAGTACCCGGACGATCTCAGCCTGGGTTGCCGCATCGAGCGTCGAGGTTTCGGTCAGCAGCATTGGGGCATCTTTCGCCGCTGCCAGCGGGACGCCGGCCAGTCCGTCGGCGAAGCCGTTCGCCGATGCGAGTACGACCGCTTTTGCGCTACCCGCGAGCGGGAAACTTCCGCGCGAGGCGGCAATGGCGGTCGCGATGCGGTCGGTTCCGGCAATCCGGTTCACTGTCGGGGTGGTCGAGGTAGACCCGACAGGCACTCCGGTAGGTGGCTTGCGAGTGGGCGGCGGGGTGGTCGTGGTGGTCACTGAAACGGTGAACGGCCCAGCAGTGGCCGCAGGCGCAATGCCATTGGACGCCGTTACCGAATAGGTAAAGGTGGTGGTGCCCGCCGGCGGTGTACCCGTCACGATTCCGGTGAATGGCGGAGTGATGCTCAACCATGCCGGCGCCCCGGCCGCGAGGCTATACGTAGGCGAAGGAATTCCGGGCGCGCCGAATGACGCGGTATAAACACTTCCCGGTGTCGTTGTCAGCGGTGGCGAATTATTACTGAACACCGGCGCGGACGTCGATGGCAGAACCAGCAGGGGCAACGTCGTGGTGAGTCCGCTGCGTTGGCCGGTGAGGCGTAGTTCGTGCGGTCCGGCTGGCGTATCCACCGGAATGGTTACGGTGATGGCGACATTGCCGTGGCTGTCGGCGACCGCGCTGCCGACCGATACTGGGGTGGAGTGCACGGTCGCGTCGACGGTCTCATCAGCGTTGTATCCAGTGGCATCGGCGGTCACCGAATCGCCTGGCTGGGCGGTCACGCTATTGGGCGATCCGCTGCCGCTGTTTGTGGCTATCGTGAGCGTAACCCCGGCCGGAATGTTGAGCATGCTGGCCACAACGGGGCGCACCAGGTTCGCGATAGCCGCTTGGCCAGCCGGAGTCGGGTGAAACGGAGCCAGCGAGTTCGGTGATGTCGAGAAGATATTGGAGACCTGGCCGCCCTGGGTAACGATTGACAATCCGTAGTCCCACGGATCGGGCGTGCACCAGGTGTGGCCGATTAACGCGCCGGAGACGTCAGCGAAGCCAACGTTGGGATCGGTTGCGCTCAGGCCGGTTATCGCCGTCCGAATAGCGCTGTTGAGATCGCCCATCAGCGTATTCAAGTAAGAGATTTGAGCATCGGTCATCGGCCAGGTATCAGGGCAACCGCCACTTGATGGGAACGGATCCATGTAATCGGTGAAGATGATTTTGGGTACTCGCTTGGGAGACGCGGCGTTACCCCGAGCCTCGATAGCGGCGGCCATCGCGCCATAGGACGCCGTCAATGCCGGTAGTTCGTTGAAGAAATCTGCTTGTACCGTGCTACCAGGATTAGATGGCAGGCATTCTGTTGCCGCCAAGTTTCCGGCCAGCGCGCTCTTGATGCACTCCTCGACGATGTCGACGAACTTGACGTCGTCAGCACCGAATGTCATCACTACCGCGTCGGGCTGAGCATCGTCATATGCGGTGCCGCCAAATTGCGCGGGCTGATAGGTGGTGCCACCGGAGACCTCCGGCGTGGTGATTCCATTGGCATAGGTGGCACCGGTGCAGGCGAGCTGAACGAAGTTGGCGCCCAAGGCGTCGGAGAGTACTTGGCCGTACGCATATTGCGAGTCGTGGCATAGCTGGTGGCCGCCGGCCCAGGTGGCGTTGGGATTGCCGCCATTCCACAATTCAGTGGTCGGGTCGTAGTTGTAGCCGTACAGCGTTCCTTCGCCTGAGGCGATGGAGTCGCCTATTTCGACGATGGTGACCGGGAAGTTGAAGTTGCCGGCATCGCCGATGGTAGAAGAGTTGTTGTTGATATCGGTGACTTGGATGCTGGTATGCAAAGCGCCGCCGGTCGGCATTACCGCTGACACATTGGGTGTGGTGAGGTCGATCTCGGTGTCGCTGATTACCGAGACGTTAACTGCGGCGATGGGCGTGCCGTTACCGACCGGGACGAATTTCGCCGTATCCGCGTCGCCCTGCTTTCCGAAACCGGTTCCGGTCACGACGACCGATGTTCCGCCAGTGATGGGGCCTGAGCGCTGGTTGAGATTGGTAACGGTTGGCCCGGCGGAGGCACGGGTGGCCTGGTATTCGATATCGTGACCGAAAGTGTCGGTGAACTCACCCAGGACCGTGTCGCCGCTGATCGTTCCTTTGTTGACCGAGACATAGCTGCCGGATGTCAACGTGAAGGTGTAGGCGCTGCCATCGACGTGACAGTCACTCATCGGGAAAGCGAAGCTCGACGTGCCGCCGCAGGTGCCACCGGCATCTTGGGTCAGGATCGTCCAGTTGCCGTCCGGTGAAGACCAGACACCGACGAAGTTGGCATTCCCCGCCGCTACCGCGACCGTCGAGCCGAGCCCGCCTGACAAGACGAGCCCGCTGGACAAGACGAGCAGGGCCAACGCGCATATGCCGCCGGTAACCTTTGACCGCATTGACATCCTCATCCGAATACGCCTGATCACGACGAAACTCTCCTTCGACTGCCCACATCCGGGCATCTCGCGGCACGGTTGCCGCATCGCCGACAGTGACTTTCACCCGGCGCCGCGAACACTGTGCCGCGACGGCGTCGGATGAACGCCGAAAAACTGACTACACCTGGTCTAGTCAGTTTTAACTAGTAACCTTGTGTTTCGGCTCAGAGGGGTTCACTAGCGGATGATGGAATGAAAGCGCTCCTGGACGCTGTGAAGATGTGAAGTTTGTCGTAAGATCAGGACGTTTGTTGCTGATCGGTACTGAGGGGAAAATCGTTGGTCTTTCGCCAAGATTTGCGAGCCAGCCTTGGTGCGGCAGTCGGGGGTGGTGACCCGGGATTGTCGACGGCTGATCGGTTGTGCCATGCCTGCGTCGAGTTGCTCGACGTCGACGGGGCCGCGATCTCACTCATGCATGACGGCGTCACCCAAGGCACGTTCGGGTCTAGCGGTGAGTTGAGTAGGCGGCTAGACGAGTTCCAGTTCACCTTTGGTGAAGGCCCCTGCTTAGAGGCGGTCAGTCAGGCTCGGCCAGTGCTCGTCGCGGACCTTCGGGATCCGCGGGAGCGGCGTTGGCCGGCCTACGCGGGAGCGGTCTTGGAATGCGGGGTTCGGGCGGTTTACGCGCTGCCGGTGTTGGTCTCGACCTCCTATGTCGGCGCGTTGGATCTGTTCCGCAACAAGCCTGGCCCGCTTACTGGAGATGGTCTGGTCGGGGGGTTGTTGGCGGCGGAACTCGCGGCGTTGCCGCTGTTGGATCTGATGAGCGCTGACGTCGCCTTGGCTCCTGATGGTGAAGGGGAGCATGGCTGGGATCAGCTAGCTTCGCTGCAGCGGGTCGAGGTTTACCAGGCCACCGGGATGGTCATGGGGCAGCTCAACGTCGGGTCGGCCGAGGCATTGGTACGACTACGAGCGCATGCTTTCGCGCACGACCTGACTGCCAGTGAAGTGGCCTGGGCGATTGTGGAACGCCGATTACGCTTCGACGCCGACGATAAGTTACGCGGGCCCGATGGTCACACTGGGGCCCATTCATGACCGCCAATCGTGAACAGATCCTCACCCAAGCATTCGTATCGATCGCGAATAGTTTGGTCGAGCGTTTCGATGTGGTCGATTTACTGTCGAGGTTGACCGCCGATTGCGCGAGGCTGCTAGACATTGCTTCGGCGGGGCTGCTGCTCGCCGATGAACGGGGCGAGCTGCATGTGGTCGCGGCGTCTTCTGAGGGCACCCGCAACCTGGAGTTGTTTCAGCTGCAACGTGAACAGGGGCCATGCCTGGACTGTTTCCACAGTGGTATTCCCGTCAGTGTCAGTGACCTGAGCCAGGAAACGGCACGGTGGCCGCAGTTCACCGAGGCCGCGATCGGCGCTGGGTTTACCTCTGTGCATGCGTTGCCGATGCGACTACGTGACACCATCTTGGGCACCCTGGGCTTGTTCGGTACCCATATCGGGCCACTCAACGATGAAGATCGAGACTTGGGCCAAGCTCTCGCGCACGTCGCTAGCATCGCGATTATCGCGGATAAGGCCGCGACAAATAAAACAGTGATCAACGAGCAATTACAGACCGCATTGACCAGCCGGATAGTCCTCGAACAAGCCAAAGGGCTCCTCGCGCAACTTGGTAACTTCGATATGGAACAGGCTTTTATTGTGCTTCGTCGCTACGCTCGCGACCATAACTTGCGGCTCACCGATATCGCGCATGCACTGGTAGCTCGCGAACTCGCACCCGACCAGCTCATCGAGCACGCGCTGTCCAAAGAGCAGTTAGTGTCACTTCTTGACGAAAGCGTCGTCGAAAGCTGAAGCGTGTGCCGGCGGTGACTGTCAGGCGATGCGTCAGAGTAGTGACTCTCGCGGCGATTATTCTGACCGCCGCATTAGCGATTAGTCGGGAACGTAGCCGGATTCACGAAAGTCTCATCCGGCTAAGTTGGCCGACGCTGCTCGTTGCCGTCGCATTCGGGGTGGCGAATATTTTCGTCTCCATGCTGACGTGGCGGCGGCTGTTGGCCGACGCCGATGTTCAGACAAGTTTACGCGTTGCTATGCGCGTATTTTTTATAGGACAGCTCGGAAAGTATCTGCCGGGCTCGGTCTGGAATCTGGCGGCGCAAGCCCATCTAGGTCGAGATTATCGGCTGCCTCGTCGAGAGGTGGTAACAGCGAGTCTGGTGAGTATGGCAGTCTCGCTCGCCGCCGCAACGACATGGGCGTGCCTGGCGCTACCTTTTCAATCGCTAAGCGCGCTTGAGCATTACGTCTGGGTCATTGCCATCTTGCCGGTGTTGGCAGTGGCGCTAAGGCCGAAGAACATTGATCGTCTCACCCTGATTCTGATGCGCGTACTACGTCGAGAGGGGTCGCCGCCGTCGTTTAGTCGGCGTGGCATTCTGGCCGCGTTCTCTTGGCAGTTGGCCGGTTGGGTTCTCATCGGGGCGCAGGTATTTGCGCTGAGTATTGCTCTCGGTGCACCTGTTTGGCGCACTCTTCCTCTTGCGTTAGGAGGAACGGCGTTAGCGTGGAGCGCTGGGTTCTTGGCTGTTCCGGTCCCAAGCGGGGCGGTCGTGCGTGAGGCCGTGACAGTGTTCGTTTTGAGTCCGGTGCTTTCGACTGCCGACGCGATCTCGGTGGCGCTTGTTTCTCGAGTCATTGTCACTGCGGCAGATTTCGTCTGGGCCGGCGTTGCCGCGTGCCTCAAGAAAGTAAACACTCAAACCGAGTTTGATGAGTCGTACGTGCCGGCAGCGGCCGACTAGACATGCGTGTTTCGGCGGGCTGATTAGCCGCGGGTGCCTTTCTGGGCCGATTAGCTCCGGGTGCCATATTCGTAGAATCCTTTTCCCGTTTTTCGACCGAGGTGCCCCGCGTCAACGAGGCGGAGCAAAGGTGTCGGCGGCGCGTGATGGGATTCTCGCGACTCCGCGTATAGAGACTCAGCAATCGCTTGCACTGTATCGAGCCCGATCAGATCCGCGAGGCTAAACGGCCCCATGGGATGAGCGCAGCCAAGCTTCATCGCGACGTCGATCTCTTCCATGCTGGCGACCTGGCGTTCGCATAGCCGGATAGCCGACAGAATATAGGGTATGAGAAGGGCGTTGACGACAAAGCCTGGATGGTCGGTTACCCTAACGACCGTTTTCCCGAGGAAGTCAGCAGCGAAAGACTGGGCTCGATCGGTTATCTCCGCACTGGTGTGTAGCGAGGGGGTCAATTCAACCAATTGCATGAGACTGACTGGGTTGAAGAAATGCAAGCCAACAACCCGTTCCGGGTGCTGTGTCGCGGTGGCCAAGCGGCCGATCGATAGTGACGAGGTGTTAGATGCCACCGGAACATCTCGGCTCCCAAGAACATCGTCGAGTGCCATCAATACTGTTCTCTTGATGGCCTCGTTCTCCGGAGTGGCTTCAAGGACTATGTCGCATGATTCAAGTGCAGAAATCAGGGTCGTAAAGGTTATTCGGTCAATAGCCTGCTCGCGGCTTTCCGGAGTTTCTCGTCGACGTGTCGCGGCGCTGTCCATCAGTGCTCGCACCCGGGCACTGGCCGCGATCGCGGCTTCTTCACCGAGTACGCACACGACAACGGTTGCCCCGGCGAGAGCGCTCGCTTGCACGATCCCAGAGCCCATTAGGCCGCAGCCCACGACGCCGACACGTAACACGGGGCGCTCTCCTTCAATGGCTAGCCTGTTCATGACTCGCATGACCCGGACCGATGGGAAGGAGTGTAGCTAGCCTACGGTTGGTAGGCTAAACAAATGCTGGCAGGAGAGTTATTGTGAAGCTACCTCGCGCCGCTGTGCGAGTAATCGCTCGCGGAAAACCTCTTGTGCCGCGCTCGGCGTGGCCATTGCTGAACTTCGCCGCCAGTGTGCGCGGGTCAGCGCCACTTCAAGCGTTGCCGCGTTTTCGGCGTGTTGTGGTCGCGTGCGCCCACCCTGACGACGAGCTGGCCTGCGCGGGCACGTTGGCAAACCTCGCGGCTATTGGTGCTGATATTGAGGTCGTTTACGCAACGGCCGGCGAGGGCACCCTTGGCTCGCCGTACTCGCCATCAGAGACGGGAGCCAGACGTCGATCCGAAGCCGAAAAAGTCTGCTCGATGCTCGGGGTGCGACGTTCAACGTTCTTAGGGTTCGCTGACGGAAGTTTAGCTGCCGAGTTGGCTCAGCTGACAGATCGCCTTGGCGCGATTATCAAAGACCGGGCTCCAGAAGTTGTTTTCGTTCCTTGGTTTCTGGATGGGCACGCCGACCACCGAGCGATGAGTAAGGCAGTTGCTAACGCCGATGGAGGAATACCCTTTGAAATCTGGGGCTACGAATGGTGGACGGCGTTAGTGCCGAATCGACTCGTTGATATTACCTCGGTATGGCCGAAGAAAGAGGCCGCCGCGAAACTCCACGTCACGGCAGCCATGGCTTTTGATGTGGGCGCGGGGGGCCTTGGGTTAAATCGTTGGCGGTCGATCTATGGCCTGCATGGCGTTGGGTACGCGGAGGCGTTTATCGCGGCTAGCCAGCTAGAGTACCGAGATCTTGTCGACAGATTCTCCGCGAGCCATGACTGATCCGATCCTCAGGCGTGCCAACGAGTCAGATATCGCCGGCATAGTCAGATGCCTCGAAGCCGCGTTTCCTCACAATCCAAAGGCTGATGAAGAAGTCCTGCGCTGGCAATATTGGGCTAGCCCCTATGGCCCTCCCGTTTCGATGGTCTGGGATCTTGATGGCGAAATCCTCGGCCACTATACGAACATTCGCTATGGAGCCTTGCTTGATGGTAAGCCAGGGACGATTGGCCTCGGCGTTGATGCGGCCCTCGATCCCAGACTCCAAGGGCGCGGATTGTTTGGCCCGATGGCTCGGGGTCTTTATGAGGCAAGTGGCCATGAAAGCATGCCGGTCACGGTGTGCTATCCCAATCGTTTGTCCGTTAAGGTAATTCAGCGTGTCGGCTGGAAAGAACTAGGGCTCCTACGTACGCATTTGCTGGTGCTCGATTCAGCCTGGCTGGCTGACAGAGTTCATGCACCTAAGTTCGCGGTGACGGTTGCTCGCGCGGCGCTCTGGCATCGCCAGTTAACTTTTGGCGTAGACGCGCATGAAGAGAGCGGGCCGAGCGCGGAGTTAGACAATCTTTGGGCTCACTATGGCGAGCATATTCGTTATGGCGTGCGGCGAGATGCGGCATGGTTTCGGTGGCGTTACCTTGAGCGACCTCAAAGCGCCTATCGATATTACGCGGCTCATACTCAAGGGCGACTCACCGGATTCGCCGTAACGAGTCAGGTGATGCAATCTGGTGTGCCGTTCACCTACGTGCTCGAACTCATCACTATTGACGGAAAATCGGCTCGTGCGCTTGCTCGGGTGATTTCCCGCGAATCAGAAGCTTCGGCAGCTCTTGTGGTCGCCGCGCTACCCGGTACACGGATGTCACGCGATGCACTCGCGGCCGGTTTCCGAATAGTCCCAGCTCGGTATGAGGAGAAGATGCTGCACTTTGGCGTCGTCGACAACGTCGGCGGTTGCCCTGAGATCTTCGAAGCACCCTGGGAGTTGGGCTGGGGTGATCTCGACCATCTGTAATGACAGCGACGACGAAAGCGCAGCCGAAAGCTGATCCGCGGAAAGCCCCATTCGGACATTTATCGGCGTATGATCAGCTTCTGGTGCTCGTCACCAGGCGTCTTGCTCCAGACCTTCGGCAACCGCGATCACGCCGATCGTTGTCCGGAGGTTCGCGATGGTCAATACCGCGTCTAACGCATTGCAGGTCGCCGCGACCCGGGTCGGAGACATGCTCGGGGTGGTCGTCCGCGGTGAACTCGATCTGGAGACCGCGCCGTTAGTCACGTCCGTGGCCGCCGACGTTGCCTGGACGACGCCCGTCGCCGCGGCAGATGTTGCCTCCGGGAAAGGCGTTCAGTTCTTGCTTGACCTTAAGGACGTGACGTTCGTAGACGTCAGCGGTCTGCATGCGCTCAAGGCCGTCCACGTCCAAGTCGCCGGGCGCGGCGAGCAGCTGAGAGTGAATCCGCCGGCCGCTACTAATGCGCGACGGTTGCTCACGCTCGCGGTGAGTTGGGGTTGGCTTCCCCCGGTCTTCGCCCAGACCCAAGACCACCCCGTCGAGACAGTGCTGCTAGACCTGAGCGAGCCGGTGCCGCAGTCAGCAGATGCGTGAGACGCGGCCAGTATCGACGGAGTAGAGAAAACCACCGATGGTGGTGCCGTCGAGGTAGGGCCAAGACCGTGCCCGATGGACGTCGCCACGCAGCGCCTCGACTTGGTCAGTCGCTACTAGGAATGGAATATCCCGAATATCGGGGCCACCGGCTTCTTCTATCGCGGCGTGTACATCTGCCTCCGTGCCGCCGGCCATTCGACATTTCGTATGCGCGACAATCATGACCCGGTTGACGCCGAGGAGATAGCGCGCGAGCACGAGTGTGCGGAGTACGTCGTCGGTGATCCGGGCGCCGGCGTTGCGCAGGATCTTCGCGTCGCCGGGGGCGAGGCCAAGCATGGCGAGAGGCTCGATGCGCGAGTCCATGCAAGTCAGTACCGCGAGACCTTTGGCCGCGCTCGCCGCGAGCCCGGCGAGCCGAAAGTCAGCAACATAGTCGGCATTCGCCGCAAGTACGTCGCTGAACGCGGCATCGTCATTCACGCGGCAAGCCTAGTCAGACGTCGCCGAGTGATTCCAGCGCCGCGATCGCGGAACCGCGGGCACCGGCCATATCTAGATCAGGCACTACGGCGAAGCTGGTGACTTCGAGCTGTTCTTTGCTCAACGTGGTGTTGGCACGCACTCGGGACAGGAACCATTCGCGAAACTCCGGTGCCGCTTCGACTACTCCGCCGCCGACGAAGTAGGCGTGCGGGTCGGTGAAGTTGCTCGCGATGGTGAAAATTCGGCCAATCGCCATTGCCTGTTGATCGAAAATCGCCAGCGCCATCGGGTCGCCACGTTCGCCGAGGCCACGGACCCGCTTGGCCGCGACGTTGGGGTCGACGTTGGTCAGTTCGTGGCCGGGGTAGCGGCTCAGCCAGAACGGCAGCAGGTTGTTCTCTATCCCGGTAAGCGAAGCGATGCTTTCGACGTCGCCAGCGAGCCCGCAATTGCAGACGGGTACCGGCTGACCTTCCGCCAGCAGACCTTCCAGCGGTATCCGCACGTGCCCGAACTCACCGGCCAACCCGGAAGCGCCACGAACGATCTGTCCGGCTTCGATCACGCCGCCGCCGAGCCCGGTGCCGACGACCGCGGATACCGAAGACCGCGTGATCGCCGTCGCGTGGTCACCGAAGAACGTGTAATGCGCATATAGCGCCGCGGCGTTGCCATCGTTGTTGTAGACGACCGGAAGGCCGAGGCTTTGCGCCAGCGCGCCGCGAAAGTCGAACCCGTGCCAGGCCGGTTGGGAGAAGTTCGTCGCGCCTTCAGAGGAGATGACGCCATCAACGCTGGCTGGCCCGGGAGTGTCAAGGCCGACGATCCGGACGGCGGATCGAGGAGTCGAGGTTAGCGCGAGAACGTTTTCCAGGCTGTTGACGAGGCTGGCAACAGCGGCGTCCGGGCCGTCATTGACGCGGCTCGGAGTCTCGACGAGCTGGTCGACGATGAAGTGCCCGGACGAATCGAGAATGGTCGCGTTATTGCAGTTACCACCATTGTCGAGCCCTACGACGACCCAGGATTCCGAGGGTGCTGACGAGTGCGAACCTTCCATGACCTGCCCTTGCTTGACCCCGGTTCGCTCTACTGACGGTCGAGCGCTGGCGGTCATTGTATGCCGGAGCGCCTCGGGCCAGCGCGCGGTGTTTGAGTGCGGCGGATAGACCGCCGCGTTTACAGGATCGCTAGCCAGAAGCCGATGCCGGCCGCAGCCAAACCGGCCACGATACTGCCGAAAAGATTGAGGCTGGCCTTGCCCAAAGCGCCGGTCTCGGTAAGGGCGATCGTCTCCCACATCCAGGTGGAGAACGTGGTGAATCCGCCGCAAAAGCCGACGCCAAGGATCGCTAAGGCGGACGACGACAAGCCGTGATGGGAGTTCAAGCCGGTGAACAGACCGAGCAGCAGCGCGCCGGTCACGTTGATCGCGAACGTTCCCCACGGGAACACTCCGCCGTGTTGATGCTGGATGACCTGGTCGAGCACGTACCTACTGACCGCACCGAGGGCGGCGACGAGGGCGACAGCGAGGGCGAGCAGCATCAGCGACGTCCGCGATGGTTGGCGCCGATGGCTCGGCCACACAGCAGGCCCAGCATTGTCGCGGCAAGTCCACCGGCCATGCTTGCCAGCACGTAGCCGGCCGCGAGAGACGGGTGACCGTGGGCGCCGAGATGGTCAGCCGCGCTCGCCAATGACGAGAACGTGGTGAATGCGCCGAGAAAGCCGGTGCCAAGGGCTGGCCGAATATAGCGAGTCGGCGGCAGCACCTCGTGGACTAACACGATCAGCAGGGCGAGTGCGAAGGCGCCGCTGAGATTGATGGCGAAAATATCCCAGGGGAAGCCTGTTTTAGCGGGCGGCGCGGCCCGCCCAATCCCGTAGCGGGCTAGGCCGCCGAAGATTCCCCCGATGAAGACCGCCAGCACAATGCCAGGTGCGATGGGTGGAAAGCGCGAACGAGGTCCACGCTGGGATATGGCAGCGAACTGCCCAATATCAGGATCGACCGGCAGATCGCCTAGATCGCCAGCATCTTCGTTAGAGATCAACTGGGTGGCTATCTTTTCTGGTCTTGACGCGCTGGGCAGCGGCTTCGGCCTCAGCCCAAGCGCGGTGTTCGCGTTTTGCCCACGACACCGGCACGTAGCCCGACCGCATGCCGCCGAGCGCGTACGGATCGCGGGTCGCCATGTAGATGTGGCCGATCACCACCGCCAGGATCGAATAGGCCAGCCAATCGTGTACGAAGGTCGCGCCTGTTCGCCAGGAGACTGCCCAGTGATTCGCGAATCGCATAATGAGACCGGTACCCAGCATCACCAGAATCGCGCCGAGCTGGAAACTCGCGTTCAATTTCTGGCCGGCATTGAATTTCCCGACCGGCAGTCGACCGGTGCGACGGTTTCGTGAGCGTAGCCACTGCCAATCGTGCGGCAGAAATCTGTTCAGCCGCCGAATATCGGCGCGGAAGGCCTTTGACGTCAGACCAATCAATGTGGGCACCGGTAGCGAGCAACCGGCAATGACGTGCACCCATTCCACCAGCGCGCGGCGTCCGACCAGTGTTTCCAGCGCGCCGATATACAAGATCGCGGCGGTCGCCAAGCAGGTGCCCATCAGCAGCGCGGTGCTGCGATGTACCCAACGTTCCGCTCGGGTGAAGCGCAGAAGTTCAGCTGGTTGGCGCATCGGTGCGTCCGTTCGAGGCGCCAACCCAGCCATCGACGTCGTACCCCTCGTTCTCCCAGTAGCCGGGCACGACCCGGTCGGTCACGGTAATAGAGCCGAGCCATTTACAGGATTTGTAGCCGTACATGGGGGCGACGTACAAGCGAACCGGACCACCATGCGCCCGGCTGACTGGACCACCGAGCATCGAGGTTGCCACGAGTACGTCGCGGCGGCGGGCCTGAC
>OLLX01000120.1_pt1 | contig 14821 bp, 13 predicted proteins | sample 1604651 | NCBI WGS metagenome assembly OLLX01 (sample SAMEA104055725, study PRJEB20765) | soil metagenome | biome: Arctic tundra; feature: Polygonal ground; material: soil | place: USA | collected 2011-09 | depth 0-0.5 m
GGCTAGGTCGGCTGACAGCGATACATAACTCCGATATTCATGCTGGCGAAACTCGGACTTTGGCCTATCGCAATGCCGGACATCACATGTCAGGGGAACTAGCTAGTGGCAGCGTCGCAAGACTCTTTACTGGGCCAGGTGTTCTCGCGTCATATGGCATTGGCGCAGTTACCGGGCTAGCTGGGAGTGGGTATGGGTAAGTTGAGATGTATAGGGCAATATCTCGGCCCCGTCTACAGGGACGATGGAAGCTGGCGCCTGGGCTCGCGACGGGTTGAAGACCCTAATGTGAGCACAGTAAAGCCTATATCTAATCCGGGTAATTGCCATGAGTCCGGAGACGTCGACCCTGGGCGCGACTGGCCCGCACGCTGATCGGTAAAAGCATCGCAAACGCTCGCTTATAACAACCGACGTCTCAAGTGAGTATGGTTAGGCCTATGTCAAAGCGAAGCGTTCTGCTTGCCCTAGCATCGTCGTGGTTCCTGGCAGTCGTCGCCGTGACGATAGTTACTCGGCATATCATCGTTCTTGCGTTCGCTGGGCTCGTCGGTCTTATCTTGCTGCCGATTCGTAAGCGTTAGTAGGTCGGCATCACGATATGTCGATGGCGCTCGAATCAGACTTCGACGCCCTAGCATTCTATGGGCGGCGCCTAACGGATAAAATAAGGACCTAACCTCTATGTTTACGCAGACGGTAGTCCGACGAATTGCGTCGATCCGACGGGAGGGGACTACTGCATAGCCGCAACCATTGGTGGCTTGGTTGGAGGCGCTGCGACAGGGTTTGGTCGCGGGGGTGATTCCCGCGATTCCCCACCGCCGGTCTATCGCTTCTCGGCGGTACCGTGGCAGGGGCGGGCCTCGGCGGCCTAGGTGCGGCGGTTGGTTGTGGTATTTCAAATCTCGTGAGTTTTTCGGCATCTGACTGAGATCCACTAACGTCTCAACAGCTACACGCACGTGCCCAATATCCCTCTCCAGAGAGGAATCTCGATGAGTACGACAAGCGCGTTGCTCTGGGTGATTCTCGCCTTGGCTCTGGCGCTCGCAATAGGTGCACTCTTTTCGTTAGCGTTGCCTGCATGGACGGGTGCTGTGGCGACAGGTGCCGTATTCGCGGGAGCGGATCTAGTTTTCATCTACCCACGTTGGAAACAGGGTCGCGGATAGAACCAAGCTCCACGTTGCCCCGCGTGAGAAGTCGGCGAAGGTCATGAATACGACAGGCGCGTGGATCTGCATTCAATCCATTGGATACACCAGCAGCTAGGCGGATTTCGGCTACCGGGCTCATCCACGACAACGCCCGCTACTGCAGACCAAGGGCGCGCAAAACATCGACCGCGAGAAGGAACTCGTCCAGCGCGTCAAGACCTCGGTCGGCAAGTCCGCTCTGATCATCAATGCAGCAGACATCACCTCCAGCTCGCAGGACGCCCTGGCTCGGGTGAGCGACGGCTTTCAGGACCTCATTAGTCGCGTCTACACGCAGCTCAAGTTGCTTGGGGGTACGACCTACAGCGAGCAGCAGGTTGCCGGCGCCGCCAACTCGGACGGCGGGCTGTTCGACCCCGAGACCGGCAGCAAGCTGTTCGCGCCGTCGGAGGAGATGCTGTCGTTCGTTCTGCGCAAGGAGACGCTCGGTGAGCAAGTCACCGTCAAGACCATCGTCGACAGTTTCACGGCCAAGCCATACGGGTGGGACCTGGCCTCGATCGAGGTCCTGATCGCGTTCCTAATCGGTACCTCCAAGGTCACCCTGACGGTCGATGGCAACGTCCTCAAGCGCTCTGAAGTCGCGACGGCGCTGCGCAATACGCAGAAACATGCGCACGCCGTGGTCGCACCACAGAAGACCTTCGACGAACGCAAGGTGGCGGCCTTCCGAAAGTTCTGCGCCGACTTCTTCGACGAGGGCAACACCCCGAAGGATCCGCTGGAACTGGCTCGCCACGGCGCGGACAAGCTTAGGGCCAAGCGCGACGAGCTCAAGGCCACCGCCACGGGCTCCAAGTACCCGTTCGTGGGCCAACTCTCCGCACCGATCGAGCTACTCGACCAGGTGGTCGGCAAGCCCGACGACTGGTACCTGACCGAATTCAACCTTGGCGACGACCTACTCGACGCCAAGGAGAGCACCATCGACCCGATCCGCGCGTTCCTCAGCGGAGGCCAGAAGGTCATCTTCGACGAGGCCACCGATCTACTCACCACCAACAGCAGCAACCTTGCCTACCTGCCCTCCGACATCGACATCCCAGTACAAGCTGCGCTGGAAGACCCGAACGCCTTCCGTGGCACTAGGATGGCGCAGCTCAAGCAAGCCACTGACCAGTTGCGCATGTTGATCGAAGGCGTCATCGCCAGAAATCGAACTGAGGTCATCGAGGCGATCGAGGGTCGCAAGGCAGAGATCGAAGCGAGCGCGTTCTATGCCAAGGCGACCTCGGCCGCCCAGGAGAGTGTGCTGCGCCGGGTCGACCAAACGATCGCCCGTGTGCGGGCCCAGAACCAGATCGCCCTCATTCGCGAGACCGGGTCGAGCTTGCTGGCAAGTTGTAAATCTGCCCTCATTGTCGATGCGGAGCGGTCCGCATCTTCCGCACCGCCGACCTTGGTATGGCTACCCACGCTACTCGCATGAAAATCATGAGCCGATAGGAACCTTCATCGATTGGGCCGAGAAGATCGACCTTAGTTCGTTGGACCTCGGACTAGAGCGGCTCCGAGGTGTGTCGGCGTGTAGTGCACTGTGTGGGCGCGTCGCCGCTTCGTGATGAGTCCGGAGAGGTAGAGAACGCCGAGATGCTCAGACACAGTGCTCGGGCTCAGCGCGATGGTCTCGGAGATAGCCTCAGTGGTTGGCACACGGGCCACGACCGCTAGGAGAACTTCGGCACGGCCCGATCCGAGTAGGCGTCGGAGGGTGTCGATTGTCGGGATGCCGGGGGCGTGCCAGACCGCGCCTACGCCTCGGGCGGGGTAGATGATGGTGGGCTGCCAGGGAGGGTCGGCGATTACTGAGACATGCGGGCTTCCGAAGATCGTTGGCATCAGGATCACGCCCGATCCTTCGAGCCGGACGGTGCGGGTTTCGACTGAACGTACACTGATCGTGCCACCGCAGTACGCGACGTTAGTATTCAGGCTGCCGAACAGACCTTCCAAGCCGCTCTTGCCGAGCAACTCGCTGTGGAAGGCTACGTCTCGGTCCAGCGTGGCCGCCATACGGTGCCAATAGGGTGCTATGAGCACTTCATGCGCCGTGGTCAGTAGATCGGCGAGACTGTCCCGAACGTCGTTTGGATCGCAACTCAGCCAGGAGCGAGCGGACGTCTTGCGGCCGGATAGAGAGCGTTCGAGTTCTGCTCGCACCTGATTGCTCGGCGTTGCACGCATTCCGGCGACCTCGTCGGCAAAGGTGGATCCGTTGGGAAGCGGCGGCGGCGCGAGGAAATCGGGCGTGTAACCATGTCGGGGCGAGAGCTCAAGGACCGGGCTGAGCCGCAATGAATTGAGTTTCTGCTGAGTCCGCCGAGACCACGGGAGGTGACGTTCACGTGCGGTCTGGTCGGCCGTGAGGCGAATGGCGCACATGGTCTCCCAGAGCGGCGAATAGCCGAAACGGAACCGGCTCAAGTCCGACAGGGTGCAGCGCAGGACATACATTTGGACCCTTCAGGATTCGGCCGGTGCCGAATCACTCGCGCTACGTTACCCGCGCGCGCCAAAGTGTTCGTCATGGACGCCAACCAACTGCCGCGATACCGGAAGGTAGTACGCGGCCCGTTCGGTTATGTGTTGGCGGCCCACACCGTTTCCACATTGGGCGACGTGGCAGCAGTCGTCGCCCTCGTTGTGTTGATCTTCGAACGCACTCGCTCACCGTTGCTGTCTTCATTGACATTCACGATCTCTTTTGTCCCATATCTGTTTGGCGGAGCGGCCACGGTCAGGCTGGTCGACCGACTCCCGCCTCGTGCCACGCTCTGCTGCCTCCACGTTGCGAGTGCGGTATTGATCGCCGTCATGGCGATTCACGGTCTCCCTCTTGTGTTTCTTCTGGCCGATCTTGTGGTGGTCAGCTTCCTGGCCCCGGCGTTCGAAGGCGTGCGCGCGGCGATACTGCCGCGTCTACTAGACGGCCCGTTTTACACGATGGGACGGTCGCTTCTGCGCTCTGTCTCGCAAGCGGCTCAGGTTCTTGGCTACGGTCTAGGAGGCATCCTGGTCGTCGCGGTTCACCCGCAGGGGGCACTTCTCATCGATGCAATGACGTTCGCGCTATCAGCCGTGCTCGTTCTACGAGTCGCCGTCCCGCCGCCTACACGATCCGAGGAGTTCAACCGCCCGGCGAACGAGCCGCGCCAGCGAATGAGCGACGGGATGAAGCGAACGCTCCTATTCGGATGGCTCGTCCCAACTTGTGCGATCGCGCCCGAAGCGCTCGCTGCGCCCTACGTCTCAATGATGCACTGGAGCAATCATGAAGTCGGGCTCCTGCTAGCGGCGACCCCTATCGGAGCCACCTTGGCTGACCTGGTGTGCGCACGCTGGATGCCATCGCGACGTCAACGGGTGATGTTGGTGCCGCTCGCGTTTCTTACCTGCGGACCCATCGCGTTTCTGATTCTCCGGCCTACATCTTGGGTGACGCTCGGTCTGCTGGCCGTTGCAGGCATCGGTTTCGCGTACAACCTAGGCTTCGATCAGCTACTTATCTCATCGACGTCCGTACGCAGCCAAACTCGAATACTCGCGACCTATAGCACAGGACTCATGGCTGCCCAAGGCCTCGGGTTCGCGCTCTGGGGAGCTCTGGCTGAGATCGCTAAACCGAGCGTAGTCATCTTCGTGGCTGCGCTCCTGGGGTGGATCGCCATTTTTGCTACCCGGCCCGCAACCGGCACGCAAATTGTGGCTTTGCCAACGGTCGACGTTCCGCCACAACCGAATTTACGGAGGGTGAATGATTGAACCCGAGAACCCTACGGGGCATCACACGATATCCGCATGGCTTGAGGGATATTGCCATACGCAGATTGTCTGCACGGCAGTGCAACTCGGCGTTTTGGAGAATCTCGCAGTCGCACCCAAATGTATAGAAGAGATTGCGGAGATGACGGAGTGCGATACGGACGCTTTACAGCGCCTCATCTACGCACTTGAATCGCTTGGGCTGGTTGAACGTTCTGACCAAGACCGACGCTTCGTCATAACGACTATGGGCCGCCTCCTGCTCCCGGGTGAACAGTCGCATGAGAGCGCCTTACTTATAGCGGACTTGTACTACACTACGTGGGCTAAGTTGTCGGAGTCAGTTCGAACTGGTCAGCCTGCGTTTCCTATGATTAACGGTCTCAATTTTTGGGACCACCTGCAGGCGGGCACAAGGCGGGCACAGGGCGGGCACAAACGTGCTGTGTGTTGCCGGTTCGTTGCGGGACTGTCTGGCACGAAAACCGTTAGCCTGTAAGGAAAAAGTGACTCCGAGCGGCACTAGTCGGCATCGTCTGGTATGGCTGTTGCGGCACTCATAATCCGTCGGTCGTGGGTTCGAGCCCCACCCGCCCCACCGCCGCTGACCTGCAACGATGCCTTCATTGGATCGCAAAGGCCAGCTTCCGATGGAGACCGGGGCGTGGTCGTCGCGCGTTACAACGACACCCGCTCGGAGCAATCGGTCACACCGGACGAAAATGTGCAACACTCCCGTTGTCGTAGTCGCCCTCTCGGCAGTGCTCTTGGCGAGTTGCTCGGCTCCGGTGGATGCACCGTTCAGCCGAGTGCGGTGGCTCTGGGAAGGTGGACCCATGACAGTCGCACCACCGCCCAGCGAGCGTCACAGTCCTCTGGCTCTGCCCCTCGCGGCCGAGGCTGTCAACGTCGTCAAGTCCTACGGGATGGGCGACACGGTGACATACGCGCTAGCCGGTGTCAGCGTTGGTCTGGTCCGCGGTCAGTTCACCGCGATCATGGGTCCATCCGGGTCGGGCAAGTCGACGCTGATGCATTGCCTGGCAGGCTTGGACAGCGTGACCTCGGGCTCGGTGCGAATCGCCGATGTAGAGGTAACGACCCTGTCGGACAAGAAGATGACCCAACTGCGCCGTGACCGTATCGGCTTCGTGTTCCAGTCGTTCAACCTGGTGCCGACCCTGACCGGGCTCGAGAACATCACCTTGCCCATGGATATCGCCGGTAAGAAACCGGACCAGGCATGGCTGAGCTCGGTGATCGACACGTTGGGCATCCGTGATCGGCTCGAGCACCGGCCGTCTGAGATGTCGGGTGGCCAACAGCAACGGGTCGCCTGTGCCCGCGCGCTGGCCGGTCGGCCCGACATCATCTTCGCCGACGAACCGACGGGTAACCTCGACTCGCATGCAAGCGGGGAGGTGCTCGGCATTCTCCGCGACTCCGTGACGCGGCTCGGTCAGACCGTCGTCATCGTGACGCATGATCCGCGGGCCGCCAGTTACGCCGACCGGGTCATCTTCTTGGCGGACGGGCGCATCGTCGACGAGATGGCGAACCCGACCGCGCAGGGCGTCCTTGATCACATGAAGCAACTCGACGTCCTTGACTCGTGATGGCGAACGCGATGCGGCGGGTATCGCTGCGCAACCTTGGCGCCCACAAGGTGCGCCTCGTCTTGACCGTGATCTCCGTCGTTTTGGGCACCGCGTTCGTGTGCGGCTCGTTCGTGTTCACCGACACGCTCAGCGGCACCTTCAACTCGATCTTCTCCAGTTCACTGAAGGGCGTCGATACCCAGATCACGCCGCGAAACGATCGCAACGTCGGGGTGCCGATCAGCTTGGCCAATCAGGTCAAGTCGATCGACGGCGTCCGCGCCGTCCAGGAAGAGGTCACCGGTGCCGCGTTATTGATCGGCAGCAGCGGCAAGGTCCTCCGTAGCGGCGGAGCGCCCAGCACGGGTGGCAGCTGGACGTCGGCGAGTGAATCGATCGCCACCCCGCCGACGATCACGTCGGGTCGCGCGCCGACCCAAGACAACCAGGTGGTAATCAACGACAGCGCCGCGAAGAAGGCGCACCTAGTGGCCGGTGACCAGGCGAAGGTGCTGGTTCCCACGATCGGCATCGTGGACGTGACCGTGACCGGCATCTACCACCTCAAGAGCGCGACGGGCGGTTATGTCGGCATCTTGTTTCCCCAAACTCAGGCCGTGTCATTGTTCACCGATGGCCAGCACACGCCATCTATCGACATTGCCGCCAAGCCGGGGGTAAGCGAGAAGACGCTGACGGCCCGGGTCGCGGTGATCCTGCCGCCCGATCTTCAGGCGAAGACCGGTGATCAAGTTCGCAAGGACACTGCGAACGCGGTGCAGGCGGCGTTGTCATTCGTGAACTACTTCTTGCTCGCGTTCGGTCTGATCGCGTTGCTGGTGGGCACCTTCATCATCTACAACACGTTCTCCATGATCGTGGCCCAGCGGCTGCGCGAGCTGGCGTTGCTGCGTGCCATCGGCGCGAGTCGCCGGCAAGTCAGCCGATCGGTGCTGTTGGAAGCATCGATCATCGGTTTCATCGGGTCGGCACTCGGCCTGGCCGGTGGAGTGGGGCTGGCGTACGGGCTGGCCGCGTTCCTCGACGCGATCGGCTCCGGCCTGCCGAGCGGAAGCCTGGTGGTCTCGGTCCGCACCGTGATCGTCGCGCTGGTCGTCGGTATCGGGGTCACCCTGATCTCGGCGTACGCTCCGGCACGGCGCGCGGCGAAGATTCCGCCGGTGGCCGCGATGCGCGCGGAGTTCGCGTCGACCGGCTCGCTGCGGGTGCGCACACTCGTCGGCGTGATCGTGTTCGGCATCGGAGTGCTAGCCGCGATCGCCGGTGCGACGGCAAAGGACTCCGGGCCTGGCGCGTCCTTCGTCGGTCTCGGTTTGCTGTTTTGTGGCGCCGGGACGCTGCTGCTGTCGCCGAAGCTCGCGCAATGGGTGATCGGTGTCGTGTCGATCATCGTGCGCCCGTTCGGGGCGATGGGCCGGCTCGCGCGCACCAACGCGGTGCGCAATCCTCGCCGGACGGCCGCGACGGCGTTCGCCCTCACGATGGGCCTACTGCTCGTCAGTGCGATCGGGGTCCTCGGAGCGTCCACCAAGGCCAACACGGACTCGCTGATCGATACCAGCGTCAAAGCCGACTTCATCATCACCGGCACCGACAACAGCGAGCTGCCGCCCACGGCCGCTGTCGCGGCCAGCAAAGTCAGTGGTATCGCGACGTTCGTCTCGATCTACGACGTTGCCCCTACGATCGACGGCGCGAACGTCTCCGGGGATGCGATCGACGGCAACCTCTCGTCGGTGTTCACCCTCAAGGCGTTGCAAGGCAGCGTCGACACCAGCGGCGCCAACTTGGTGGTTTCCAATGGCTTCGCCGACGCACACCATTGGAAGCTGGGCCAGCACAAAACGCTGGTCCAACCCGGCGGCACCAGCCGAACGGTCACCATCACCGGGATCTACGCCGATAACCAGCTCTTCAGCAGCTGGCTCGTCTCCGATGCCACCCTCCGGGCACTGGAACCGGCTGATCAGATCACCCAAGAGGTCGCGCTGGTAACCGCCGCGCCTGGGACCAGCCGGAACGCACTGCAGACGAACCTCCAAAGCGCAGTCGATCCGTTCTACATCGCCCAGGTGCAGACCCGCGACCAGTACAAAACCCAGCAAGCCGCACAAGTCGACAGCCTGCTCAACGTCCTGTACGGACTGCTCGGACTGGCGATCGTCATCTCGATCCTCGGCATCATCAACACGCTGGCGCTATCGGTCGTCGAGCGGCGACGCGAGATAGGGATGCTAAGGGCGATCGGCGCGCAACGCCGACAGGTCCGGCGCGCGATCCGGCTCGAATCGCTCCTGATCGCAATATTTGGCGCGATCCTCGGCTTGGTCCTTGGCATCACATTCGGCGTGCTATTCACGCACACCCTGCGCAGCCAAGGCCTCACCATAATCTCGATTCCGTGGACACAAGACATTCTCTTCCTCTTCATTGCCGCCATCGTCGGAGTGCTCGCGGCATGGTGGCCCGCAGTCCGCGCCGCCCGGACCAAGCCACTGGAGGCGATCGCCGAGGCGTAGCTGTAGCGCATCGACCCGGACAACGAGGCCGGTGCTAGCCGCAGTCAGGCTGCGCTTCTACGGTTCAGCGTCTCCAGTTCGGCGGTCGGCAAGGATCCGAGCTGAGCTAAACGCCTGCATCGATGGTCTCTGGTAACCGACGCCGTCGATTACGTTGCTGACAGCACGCTGTGGGTCATTATCTCGGCGACTTCGGCCAGACCCGGTCCGCCAAAGGCGGCACAAGGTGGGCACAAACGCGCCAAGCAAGCCTGATCCCCCTCAACACGAACTGGTACGAAAATCTCTATTCTGTAGGAAGAAAGAGGCTCAGGCGTCACTGGTCGGCATTGGCCGATATGGCCTCTACTACACTCATGATCCGTCGGTCGTGGGTTCGAGCCCCACCGGCCCCACTGCCGCTGACCTGCAACAATGGAGTAATCCGGTTGAGGGTCTGTTCGGAGCTTTATTCGTGCCGCAGAGGTGAACCGACGAGGTGCACGGTCGGTCGGGGAACGGCGGGGCTGTTGGTCGGGCTGGTTGCTGTAGGCCGTGACGCTAATCAAGGCAGCGTGGTGTTGCCAGCATGTGTGCGGTTTTTCGTGACGCCAACGATATGCGCCGGCTCCTAACATTGAGAACATGCGTGTATTGATCGTCGAGGATGAGCCCTACATGGCAGACGCGATCCGCGACGGCTTACGCCTGGAATCGATCGCTGCCGACATTGCCGGTGACGGCGACACCGCGCTGGAACTGCTGAGCATCAACGTCTACGACATCGCCATCCTCGACCGCGACATCCCGGGCGCCTCTGGCGACGAGATCGCCGAGCACATCGTCGCGTCCGGCAGCGGCATGCCGATCCTCATGCTCACCGCTGCCGACCGGCTCGACGACAAAGCCTCCGGGTTCGGACTCGGCGCCGACGACTACCTCACCAAGCCCTTTGAACTCCGAGAACTCGTACTTCGCCTTAGGGCCCTCGACCGCAGGCGCGTCCACAATAGGCCACCCGTGCGAGAGATAGCAGGCCTGCGTCTGGACCCGTTCCGCCGCGAGGTCTACCGCGACGGCCACTACGTTGCGCTCACCCGCAAGCAGTTCGCGGTGCTCGAAGTGCTCGTCGCTGCCGAAGGCGGCGTGGTCAGCGCCGAACAGCTATTGGAACGGGCGTGGGATGAGAACGCCGACCCATTCACCAACGCCGTGCGCATTACCGTCTCGGCACTGCGCAAACGCCTCGGCGAACCCCAGTTCATCGCCACCGTGGCTGGCGTCGGGTACCGCATAGACACAGCACCCGGCACCGGACCTGGGGGAGCCGACCGTGGCTAGAGCTCCTGGGTTGAGCGTCCGCATCAAACTCACCCTCAGTTACGCCGGTTTCGTCATGCTCGCAGGTGCCTTGCTGCTCGGCGCGGTGTGGGTGTTCCTCCTGCGATACGTGCCCAGAGGTGAGACCGTCATCGTTCATGGCACGCACGTCTACATATCGCCCGGCCGTGGCGCACTACTGCGCGATTTCGCTCCGGCCGCAGCCATTCTGCTGGCGTTCCTGCTGATGTTCGGTCTCCTGGGAGGCTGGCTTCTCGCCGGCCGGATGCTCGCCCCTCTAGCCCGCATCACCGACGCGACCCGCCTCGCCATCACCGGATCGCTCTCCCACCGAATCCGGCTACCGGGCCGCAATGACGAATTCCGCGAACTCGCCGATAGCTTCGACGCCATGCTCATCCGGCTCGAAGCCCACGACGCCGAGCAGCGGAGGTTTGCAGCCAACGCGTCCCACGAACTGCGAACACCATTGGCGATTACCCAGACACTGCTTGAGGTGGCCCGCAACGATCCGAGCCGCGGTTCCGGCGAGCTCGTCGATCGCCTCCAACTCGTCAACACCCGAGCGATTGACCTGACCGAAGCATTGCTTCTACTCGGCCGAGCCGACCAGAAGTCCTTCACACCAGAACACGTCGACCTGTCGCTCGTCGCGGAAGAAGCCACCGAAACGCTTCTCCCGTTCGCAGAGAAGCGCGGGGTTATTATCGAGGGTTTCGGCGAGACCACCCCCACCGTCGGCTCACCCACGCTCCTGCTACAGATGGCGACGAACCTTGTGCACAACGCGATCGTCCACAACCTCCCTGAACACGGCGCGGTGTGGGTCACGACCAGCAGTGACCCCGGCAGTGTTGTGCTCACTGTGGAGAACACCGGCGACAAGCTCACCCCACAGCTGGTTTCTACGCTGGTCGAGCCGTTTCAGCGCGGCAGCAGGCGCATCCGCGGTAGCCACGCAGGTGTCGGTCTCGGCCTGGCGATCGTCAACAGCATCACGCAGGCACACGACGGAACGCTCACCCTCGCTCCCAGGGCCGGTGGGGGGCTCTGTGTCAGGGTGCAGCTGCCCGTCGCCCCGCCGCACACTGGCAGATGACGATCAGCGGAGTCGCGAGCGGACCCGACCCGGCCGAGATCGGCCAGTGCCACCGTCTAGTCGGCGGCCGCGCCGGACCAGGGCCGCCGCCGGGCCGTGTCGCGCAGAGCGAGTCGGTCGAGCGTCGTGGTCGTTGCGTCGAGCTATGTGATCGGAAAATCAAAGTAGGTATTTGGGTAAGGTTCATATTCCAACGTGTAATGCCACCACTCGCAATCGTAGGGACTAAAACCCGAGTCCTCCATGAGGGAACAAAGGTATTGACGGTTTTCCGCTTCGACGCACGTGATTCCTGTTGCTCCGTGATGGGATATTGCATCCATCAGATCATGGTCACCGCCCATTGGGGCAAGTTCGCCGGTAGTCAACTGATAAAATGTCAAGTCAACTGCCCCGCCCCGACTGTGGCCCGACTTAGCGGCCACGTACCCTCGTTCGAACATCTCGGGTCTATCGATATTCGGGTAGTGTCTTGGTTTCGTTCGGCCGTTCTCCAGCTGTGTTGACCAGCGCAGAAAGCAATCTACGGCGCGTTGAGGACGGTAACCGTCCCACAGAAGCAATCCAAAGTTAGCGGCTGCGGCCTTTTCTCGCGCTCTGTCTAAGGCTGCGCACAAGGCCCTTGTTCCGACAATGCGGTTAGCGTGGTATCCGTCCACGGGTTTGCCGGTAAAGTTGTCCCAGGTGGCGTACTTGGCATCCCAGCGTATTCCGGGCACAAACTCGTCGACAAAAACGAAGTCGTTGTTCATCGTGTTCTTCCGGGCAGTGCCAGCGAGATGAGTCGGTCGATCACTTCGGCGAGTGGCAAGCCCGCGGCTGCCATCATTCGCGGAAAGCGGCTGTAAGAGGTCATGCCAGGCAACGTGTTTACCTCATTGAGCATTACGGTTCCGTTTTCGGTAAGGAACATGTCTACTCGCGCAAGTCCCTTGCATCCCAGTGCGCGATATATGGCTTTGGCCGTCTCCTGGACGAGCGAGCACGCCTCTGTCGAAATGTCGGCGGGGACGATGAATGTGGAGTTCTCAGATCCGTTTTCAGGCTGGCTCTCCTGATGGATTCTGAAGAAGCCGTGAGTGAGGGAGACTCGGTCTACTTCGCCTGTAACCAAGTCATGTCGCTGTCCTAATATCGCGCATCCGACCTCGCTGCCGACGACGGCTTCTTCGATCAACACCTTCGAGTCGTACTGGCGCGCGGTCTCCATCGCACGTGGGAGCTCTTCTTGCCAAGATACCTTGCTGACTCCGAAGGAGGAGCCCGATCGGGCTGGCTTGACGAAGACGGGGTAAGGGAACTGGCCTGGATCGATCTGCTCATTCTCCGTGACAGCCCAGGAATTTGGCGTTGCGATTCCCGCGTTTCTTGCGACGACGTAAGCAAGAGATTTGTCCATGCACAGAGCGGAACTTTGGACGTCGCAGCCTACGTAGGGGATGCCGGAGAGCTCTAGCAAGCCCTGCATGGCACCGTCCTCGCCGAGTTTGCCATGCAGAACGGGAAACACCACGTCTAACCTGATCATCTTGTAGTGTTCTTGTTCCAGAACGAGCAATCCGTGCACGCTTCTGTCCGGCGACAGCACGGCCGGTTGACACCTGTCGTTCTCCCACTGTGGGTCGGGGCCGTCACACAGCTTCCAAGCACCGCTCTTGGTAATTCCGATATAGAACGGTTCATACTTCTCGGCATCGAGGTGTTTGGCGATTTCTTGGGCGGACTTGACGGAGATGGCATGTTCTTCGGAACAGCCGCCGAAGATGATCCCAATCTTCAGCCTATCCACGCCGCTTTCTCCTTTTCAAATGTGAGACAATTGATAATGGTGTTCTCAACGGTGTCTCTCAGTGCGTGATCTGTGTGGTAGGCGGTGTGTGGACTGATGATCACATTGGCCAGTTCTTGTAGCCGTAGCAGCGGTTTGTTGGCGATGGGTCTGTTTCTGTAATCGGCGTAGAATATTCCCTCTTCCCCTTCGAGGACATCCAATGCCGCACCTCCTAACCTGCCGCTTTCCAATGCTCGAATAAGCGCTTCGGTATCAAGAAGTGAGCCACGTCCCGTATTAATGATGATCGCGCCGTGCTTCATCTGCTCGATACCTTGACGATTCAGGAGATGGTGCGTGTCCGCGTTGAGTGGGGTATGGAGGGTTACGATGTCGCTCTGTTGTAGCAATTCATCGAACGGAACGTAGTTGGCTGAGGTCTTCGGACGATTGTCAAAGGCTAATGTTCGGCAGCCGAATCCCCGTAGCCTGGCCATGACGGCCGTGCCAATGCGTCCCGTTCCGAGTACCCCGACGGTCAGGTCGCGTAGTTCTTTCCCGCGCATATCATTCAATCTGTAGTCATGAGCGTCCGTGCGGTGGATGATAGATTTCGCATTTCGCACCGCCATTAGCATCAGCATCAGCGTGTAGTCAGCCACGCTGTCTGGCGAATAGGTGATATTTCCAACAGTAATTCCGACGCTTTCCGCATACTTTACATTGATGTGGTTGTATCCAATGCTTCGTGTGGAGACGTATGTGACGCCGGCGCGGCTCAGTGCCAGCAGGGTGGCGTTAGTGATGTGAGTTTTGTGGCAGACGCTGATGCATCGACTTCCGAACGCCAGCTCGACGTTATCTTCGGATACCGCTGCCTCTGTGATGGTTGGCAGAACGCCAAAGCGGGGCGTGATCTCGCGGAATAGGGCGGCCTCATCTTGCCCGCAGCCGTAAATGGTGATTCCCATTGTCGGGAAGGCTGAGGACGCCAGCGAGGGGGTCCGGACCTTCGGTCGTGCCGGTTCGCGATGGCTCATGCCTCCAGTCAAGGCAGCGCGGTGTTGTCAGCACGTATGTACTTTTCGATATGCCGACGATACGTTGCCGGCCGTAGAGTGCGGCAACATGTCGCTGCGCAATGCCGGCGCCCCGCACCGCCGGTCGTGATCCCGCTGAGCCTCGGCGAGATGCTCGAACTCGGTCACGACAGCGACGCCGAGCATCGCGCCGTCGGGGAGTACACCGGCGCGAAGCTATTCCAGTACGGCATAGCGGTCGGTCGGTGCTAGTCGACGGCTTGTTCGAGCTGTGCTTTGGTGCGACCGCCCGGGCCTGAATGCGAACGTAATCCACCTCGGCGACTCGATGAGAGTCTTCGCGAGACAGTTTGCTCGACTCTTCGCCTCGCCGGCACGGGCGCGTTGGGACTGCCCCCAGTTTGGATGCTCCTATTGGTGTCAAGCGGCGTCGGCGAGGGTTAGTGCGTTCAGCCATGAGCGGTAGACGGC
>OLLX01000115.1_pt1 | contig 13167 bp, 9 predicted proteins | sample 1604651 | NCBI WGS metagenome assembly OLLX01 (sample SAMEA104055725, study PRJEB20765) | soil metagenome | biome: Arctic tundra; feature: Polygonal ground; material: soil | place: USA | collected 2011-09 | depth 0-0.5 m
GCTCGTGAGATCGAACACGAGATCCAACTCACAGACAGTGACTTTGATCGGGCGCTCGCTGAACTTGGTCGCCCGTTCGGTTGGCATGACTTCCGCCAGTACGACCTCGACGCGCCCTTCCCCCAAGAAGCCCTACGCTTCGCCGAAAAGAGCTTCAAAACGAACTCCGAAAGCATCGCCGCGCTTGCCAAGGAGAAGGGTTACTCGCTGCGCGAGACTGTGCAGCATTTGTCGAAGCCCAAGCCTGGCCCGTTTGTAGGCTCACCGGAAACGGTCGCCAACGTGATGCAGGAATGGTTCGAAGCTCGCGCCCTGGACGGCTACAACGTCATGATCGGACATCCGGCTCAGTTCCGCCGGTTCACCGACGACGTGCTACCGATTCTGCGCGAGCGCGGCCTGGTCCGGTCGGAATACGAATCCGACACCCTGCGCGGCAACTTGGGTATTCCGATTCCAGAAAACCGACACACCAAAGCACGTCGACTCAGCGAACAGTCTGGCGATGGATCTCATGTAGTGGCTCCTCGGGTCGAGGCTGGAGAACTCGCCCGAACGCCCTGAGCGGATGAGTTTCTAACGCATCGACTGGCCGATGTCGATCTGCCATGGGCGCACGTTCGGCGTGAAGTCGCTAAAGAGTACGGCGCATCCGCCTATCGGCGTTTGCTTAGCGCTCACGTCATGCGACTTTAGCGCTTTACGAATTGCCGCTACGTTATCTGGATCCTTATCGGTTTGATCTGGCAGATGGCCAGCCAGATAAAAGATCGGGCTATCGCTGTCGACGGTTTTACGTAGGCTTGGGAACTTCGCCCGCCCACCGCCGACAGGTGCGACGACGAGTCTATTTCCGGCGACCATTTGCAGGGGCATCCCTGTCCAGTAGTCCGAGTAGACGTGATTGATCCCGCGCGCTGTCAAACCAGCGGTGATTCGCGATAGGCAGCCAACTTCGTCCCGTGGCCCGTCTTGCGCGTGCTCGAGAACGGTGGTGACTGTTGACGTCAGAGATAGCGTGATGGCGATGCCACCAAGCAGTACCTTTCTGTTCCCTTTCGGTGTCGGAATAGCAGCCACCGCGAGCGCGAGCGCTGGGTACAGGACGAACAGGTAACGAGGTTCTCCCGTCCACCATGCGTATTGAGACGCGGCATAGGCGACGAGGGCGATCGGCACCACATAGAGCAAGGCATCAGGTGGCCTGCGCGAGGCATCTGCTCTGCCGACTAGGCACGCTCGTAGTACGTGTCTGCGCTTGATGAGACAGCCGATTATCGCGACTCCAATAGCAATGACGATAGGAATCTGAAGTACGACCGGAAGGCCAGGTTTGCCGTACCGGTAACCGACACCGATCAGCTCGCGGGAAATGGGGTCAAAGAGATTCGCTAGCCGCCGAAGTATGGTGGTCGGCGGCTGGGACTCTCCGAGACCGGGGATTCGCCACTTTGTCACCATCCACACGATTGTTGGGTAAGCACCGAGGAGGGCAGCAGGTACGGCGTACGCGAGCTTTTTGGGGGAGCGGCGCAGTGATGGCAGTGCCCAAAAGCAAGCAGGGATAATCAAGAGGAACGAGCTCCAGGACAACCACACGGCCAGACCGGCCATCAGCCCGAGCACCGCAAAGTCGCGAGACCTGTCGTGTTCGTCGCCACGAAGATGGGCGGCGGCGAGAAGAGCAACGACACCGATAAGCTGCCCAATCGAATATGCGCCGTGGCTGTGAATGCTCTTCCATATATTGAAATATGGGCCCAGGCAAAATACGCCGGTGGCAACGACTGGGCGCCAGGTACTCGAAAAATATAGCTTCCCGACGTGGTACACGGCAACGGCGGTAATGGCATAGAGGCCAAAATCTACCGCGCGCAAGGTCCAGATATTCTGGGGCGCGAACGCCCAGACGATTGCTTGCAGGTACTGTTCTAGGGCACCGTTGTATGTCTGCCCAGCCATGTACGTATAAAAGTGTCCGTGCAAAATCTGACGGGCCATCAGTCCAGTGGTAGCTTCGTCGCCGTCAAATGCGCCGACAGGTAACGCCGCCAACCAGATTCGTAAGCCCAAGCCTCCAACAATAAGGATCAGTACAGCGAACGGGGCTCTACGGAGGCCACGCGAAGAGGCTGTGACTCGCGTTCCGGATCTTGTCTGCGGCGTCGATAAGGCTAACGCGGAGGCTGTTCTTTCCATCGACTCAGATTCGACATTGGGTATCGGCACTATCAATGACCCCCGCGATCAACAGAGTCAAACGTCTTCCACCCAGCACGAAACATGACCCTAAACTACACTGGGGTAAATCTGAGAAAGGTATTGCGGCTCGCCGCCGCGTCGGTCACGGACGGCGCGCGGTCAGTCGTGGACGACGGGCAGGCCGGCGTTTGTCCAGGCGATCATGCCGCCGACGAGATTGAGCGCTGTCCAGCCAGCGCGGTTGAGAGCTTCGGCAACATGAGCCGATCGGCCGCCGACGTGGCAGATGCAGACGATTGTGCGGTCTTTCGGAAGCTCCGCCGCACGCTCTGGCACTTGCCCCATCGGCAGGTGCATCGCGTCGGGCGCATGCCCATCAGCCCATTCGTCGTCTTCGCGGACGTCGAGGAGAAGCGCGCCAGCACGTAGCAGCTCTAGTACGTCGGCCGCCGCCACGGATTCGTTCTCGGCTGTCATACCGTGATCGTAGGGCGCTTGCCGCCAGCTCAGTTGACCTGGGGTTGCGCGGCGAAAACATTCTGGGTGAGGTCGATCCGATGGCTATTCTCCGCTGCTGCCCCGAAGGTTTCGGTAGCCGCGGGACGCGGTCGGCAGGCATACACAGCGATCGCCAGCGCCACGGCGTCTTCAAGCAGAGCGGGCCCAAAGTCTGACCGGCCACGACGGGCGGCTAAGGCGCGCCAGCGGGCCCCGATCAGGCTGCCGGCCACAGCTCCGAGCGCGCCAACCGCGACCGCAGGCCAGATCGGGTCGGCGTTGCGTTGGGCCAGAGCCGTCGCGGACGTCGATCCACTGGCGATTCGCAATGCCAGCCCTGGCGGCTCTAAGCGACTTGCTGTCGAGGGCAACTTGTCGATGATGAGTTCGCCGATGAGCGCGGCGCTTTGAGCCGGCTTGCTCCAGCGGCGCCGAAACCAGCTGAGTGGTGAACCGAGGGTGCTGCTGGGAGCGTTGCTATGCCGCGTCGTGTCGTGGGCGTTGACGGGTGGTGTGGCGTCGCCGGAAGGCCCGCTCCAGGCGAGCGCCGCTAGGCCGACAGAGGTGCGGCCGCCGGTCGCGACCCCGATCAACAGCGGACCAATCAATGGGTTCCGAGCCAGCGCTTTTGCTCGCTCGCGCGCCAGGCTGAAACCGTGAGACGCGGTGCTGAAACCGCGAGACACACTGAAACCGCTGGAATCGCTAAGGCTGTGGGACGCTCTGTGCTCGGCCATGTCGTACTCCTTACCCAGTGTTCAGCGTTTGATCCATCAAGACCAGGCGGCCCGCGCGTATTGCTGTGGCCAACTAATGTCGGCGCCGAGTTCGTGGGCAGCCCGCAGCGGCCAATGTGGATCACGCAAGAGGGCGCGGCCGAGCAGGATCGCGTCCGCGTCGCCGTCCCGCAAGATTTGTTCGGCTTGCTCGGATTCGGTAATGAGGCCGACTGCGGCGACCGGCAGGCCGCTGCCCTCGCGCACCGCTCGGGCGAATGGCACTTGATAACCAGGTCCGATGGCGATTTCTTGTTGCGGCGCCAAGCCACCGCTGGAGACATCGATCAGATCGACGCCGTGCGCGGCGAGTATCCGCGAGACCTCGGTGGTTTCTTCGAGAGTCCAGCCGCCATCGATCCAGTCGGTTGCTGAAAACCTGACGAACAAAGGCTTTCCGGCTGGCAATACAGCTCGGACGGCGTCGACGATTTCGACCAGGAATCGCGATCGACCAACGAGATCGCCGCCGTATTGGTCCAGTCGCTCGTTCGATAATGGCGAGAGGAACTCGTGCACCAGATATCCGTGCGCAGCATGGATTTCAACCACATCGAAACCTGCCGTATCCGCGCGGGTAGCGGCGTCCGCGAATGCTTGGGTGAGCTCGGCAATATCGCGGACGGATAGTTCTTTCGGGGTGTTCCAGTCGGCGAAGGCGATCGGCGACGGGGCCACCGTTTGCCAGCCGCCGGCGGCTGGATCGATCGAACCTAGCCCCCGCCCAGGGGCGAAGGTAGAGGCCTTGCGGCCGGCGTGCGCCAGCTGAATTGCCGGCACCGAGCCTTGCGCGCGCACGAACTCGGTGATCCGCCGGTAATCGGTGGCCTGAGAATCGTTCCAGATGCCGGCGTCTTGTGGGCTGATTCGCCCCTGCGGGGTGACTGCGGTGGCCTCGGTGAAGACCAATCCGGCGCCGCCGACCGCGAGGGCGCCCAGATGGACCAGATGCCAATCGGTCGGATGGCCATCACGTGAGGAGTATTGGCACATCGGCGATACCCATGCCCGGTTGCGAAAGGCGACATCGCGCAGCGTAAACGGCGAGAACAGTTGGCTCATGCTGTGCGGCAACTGATCGAGTCGATCAGGCATTCCCGGCTACCAGTTTGATGTTTAGGCGTCACGGCGTGTGATCAGCGCGAGTACCGCGATCATGACCACGATGGCGTAGATCCAGCCCACGCCATAACCATGCCAAGCTGTCAGGTCGCCAGCTGAATGTTTGACCATAAGGATTTGGGCGGCAGCTTCGTCTGGCTCGTAGCGGACGATGTGGTCTCGCCATGTATGCGGCAGGAACGCGGTAATGATCGGCAGCACGAACATTAGGCCGACCAGCGTGGTGATCGCAGCAGGCGTATTCCGGAGCAGGGCGCCGATCCCGAAGGCCAGTACGGCGATCACCATGAGGAATAAGCCGCCGCCGATGAGTGCGCGCAACACGTACGGGTCACCAAGATGTGCCTCGACGTGCTTGCCGGAGTAGAACGGATAGGCCGCGAAGAAACAGATAAACGATGTCACCACCCCAGCGATGAAGGCGACCGCCGCGATTATCGCCAACTTGCAGAGCACCAGCACCCGTCGGTTCGGAACAGCCTGCAACGAGCTGCGAATCATGCCGGTTGAGTATTCGCTGGTGATCGCCATCACCGCGAGAACCCCGATCGATAGCTGGCCGAAGAACAAGCCGGTGAGACTAGATGCCGTTGGGTCGAAGTCTGAGTTGAGCGCGCCGCCGCCTGCTTTTGTCATGCCGAATGCGATGAGGACGCTGATGCCGACACCGAGTACAAGGGTGACGAGCAGAGTCCACAACGTTGATCGCACGGAGCGGATCTTCGTCCACTCTGACTTGAGAATTCCTAGCACCGTAAGGCTTGTAGGATGGTTCGTCGCTGGACGTTGCGTCGTCGTTGTAGTCATCGTCAGCCCTTCGGGCGCGGAGTGGCGGCAGCTTCGGAGGGTTGAGCAGCCCACGGATCGCCCGGTAAGCCAGCAGGCGGTGAGCCAGCAGGCGGTGAAATCGGTACGCCGAAACCGCCCTGATATTCGACGCTGTCATGGGTTAATTCCATGAAGGCGGCTTCAAGCGAAGCACTTTGGGTAGCGAGTTCGTGAATCGGTAACCCATTGGCGGCGGCGATATCGCCGATAGCCTCGATGGCCAACCCGGTGACTGACATCGCGACCGCGTTAGTTGGCGATGGTGTGATGCCGTCGTCCGACAATGGCGAGGTGGTGCCGCCGGCGCGCTCAATCAACTGAGCAAGTTCTGGCAAGCGAGGGCTGCGCACCCGAACGAAGTTCTGCGAACTGCGTTGGATGAACTCGGCGACGCCGAGGTCGGCGATCAGCCGGCCACGACCGATCACGATGAGATGGTCAGCGGTTACTGCCATTTCTGACATCAAGTGACTCGACACAAAGACCGTTCGCCCTTGCGAAGCAAGGTATTTCAGCAAGTTGCGGATCCACACGATGCCTTCGGGATCGAGCCCGTTCACCGGTTCGTCGAACAGCAGGACGCCGGGATCACCGAGCAATGCGGCGGCGATGCCGAGACGTTGCCCCATGCCGAGGGAGAACTTGCCGGCTCGCTTGCGGGCGACGGTCGTGAGCCCGACCATCTCGATGACTTCGTCGATCCGCTTGCGGCCGATGCCGTTGCTTTGGGCGATGCAGAGCAGATGGTTGTAGGCGCTACGGCCGCCATGAATCGCTTTGGCTTCAAGCAGCGCGCCGACTTCGTAGACGGGTCGGCCGATTTGCGCATAGCGCTTGCCATTCACGGTAGCGGTGCCACGAGTTGGCCGATCGAGGCCAAGAATCATGCGCATAGTGGTGGACTTGCCGGCGCCGTTGGGCCCGAGAAACCCGGTGACTCGGCCAGGCAACACCTCGAAGCTGAGATCGTCGACGGCGATAGTGTCGCCATAACGCTTCGTCAGTCCGCGAGCTTCGATCATGTCACTCCCCGTAACGGTGGGTGTGGAGTTTGCCTGCTCGACGCTATCTGATCGACCCGTCTCGGTCACGTCAGCGACCGGCGTGTGAGCGATAAATCCAGGCAAGAATAAATCCGGGCCCAGGGTTGGCGCATCGGGGACAATGAAGCGGTGGATGCCGACGTCGGCTCTTGGTAGTGCGCACGTTGATGGCATGAAACGTTGAGTGCTGTGAACGATGGGTCGCCGCAATGGTGTGGCTGAACGTTGACTGTGAGGAGTGTCTGCTTGTCCGCGTCGCCCGGCACTGATCGCGCGCCCGAAACCCTGCGGGCGCGCCTTGTCGACGTGTCACTGCGCGACGAAGCTCGCTTAGGTCGCCGGTTGGACGGCATTGCGAAGATGCGTGCTGGGACGGGCCGTGACCGTGCGCTCGCCGACGTCTCGGCCGCTATCGAACGCGCCGTGGGTGGGCTTGAGAAGCGACGCGCGACGAACATTCCGCTCGAATATCCAGATCTCCCGGTGGTCGCACGCAAAGACGATATTGCCTCCGCTATTCGTGATCATCAGGTCGTGGTGGTGGCGGGTGAAACAGGGTCGGGTAAGACCACTCAGTTGCCGAAGATTTGCCTCGAACTCGGTCGCGGCAGGCGTGGTCTGATTGGGCATACTCAGCCACGACGGATCGCCGCTCGCAGTGTCGCGGAGCGCCTTGCCGAGGAGTTGCATACCCATGTCGGCGGCGTGGTCGGTTATCAGGTGCGATTTGCGGATCATGTCAGCGACGACACCTTCGTCAAAGTGATGACTGACGGAATTATGCTGGCCGAAATACAGCACGATCGGCTGCTCACTCGTTATGACACGATCATTATCGACGAGGCACATGAACGCAGCCTGAATATCGATTTTCTGCTCGGGTATCTCAACCAGCTGTTACCGAGGCGGCCAGATCTTAAGGTCATCATCACCTCGGCGACCATCGATCCGCAACGCTTCGCCGCGCATTTCGGCGATGCGCCGATCATTGAGGTGTCGGGCCGGACGTATCCGGTTGAGATGCGTTACCGCCCGATCTCCGAGGACGACGACCACGACCAGACGCAGGCGATCTGCGACGCCGTCAACGAACTCGGCCGGCAAGCACCAGGCGATGTCTTGGTATTTCTCAGCGGTGAAAGGGAAATCCGCGATACCGCCGAGGCTATCGGCAAGATGAACCTTCGAGAAACCGAGGTGGTGCCGCTGTATGCGCGGCTCTCCGCAGCTGAGCAGCATCGGGTGTTCCAGCCGCACACCGGACGCCGGATCGTGCTGGCTACGAATGTGGCCGAGACCTCGTTGACGGTGCCTGGCATTCGTTATGTGATCGACCCGGGCACCGCACGCATTTCTCGCTACAGCTACCGCACGAAAGTGCAGCGATTGCCGATCGAGGCAATATCTCAAGCCTCGGCGCAGCAGCGGGCGGGGCGCTGTGGCCGAGTCGCCGACGGAATCTGCATCAGGCTGTATAGCGAAGAGGATTTCCAGGCACGACCGGCCTTTACTGATCCCGAGATTCTGCGAACGAATCTGGCCTCGGTCATTTTACAGATGACAGCTCTCGGGCTTGGCGACATCGCGAGATTCCCTTTCGTTGAACCACCTGACCGTCGCAACATCCAAGATGGCGTGCAGTTACTGGAAGAACTCGGCGCGCTCGATCCCGCTCAGGTCGACCCGCGCAAACGACTTACCGCGCTCGGTCGCCAACTGGTGCAGCTACCGGTCGACCCGCGGATTGCCAGGATGGTGGTCGAGGCAGATCGCTACGGCTGCCTGCGTGAGGTCATCGTGATCGCGGCGGCGCTATCGATTCAGGATCCGCGAGAGCGTCCACTCGAAAAACAGCAAGCGGCCGATGCCTCGCATGCCAAATTCATCGACGCTGACTCAGATTTCCTGGGCTACCTCAATCTTTGGCGTTACGTAGGGCAACAGCAGCGTGAGCTATCGTCGAACCAGTTCCGTCGGCTATGTCGGGCCGAGTTCTTGAACTATCTCCGCATCAGGGAGTGGCAAGATCTCGACAGTCAGCTCCGGCAGGCCGCCAAAACACTCGGCTTTTCGGTAGCCAGCTTGCCGGACGTCGATAATCGCGACGGTATTCATCGATCGCTGCTGGCCGGTTTGTTGTCGCATATTGGGCTGAAGGATCTGGAGAAGAACGACTATCTCGGTGCTCGTGGCGCACGATTCGCTGTCTTTCCGGGTTCGGCTCTCTACCGGAAGCAACCGCTGTGGCTGATGGCTTCCGAGCTGGTCGAGACATCGCGATTGTGGGCTAGGTTTACCGCCCGCATCGACCCGTCGTGGATAGAGCAAGCCGCCGGGCATCTGGTGAAGTGCAACTACAGCGAACCGCATTGGTCGAGCAAACGTGGTGCCGCGATGGCCCACGAGAAGGTCATGCTCTACGGCGTCCCGATCGTGGCTGACCGGCTGGTGACCTACAGTCGGATCGACCCGATCGTGTCACGCGAGCTGTTCATCAGACACGCCTTGGTGGAGGGTCAGTGGCGCACCCACCACACGTTCTTCGCGCGAAATCAAGAGCTGCGTGAGCAGGTCGAAGAACGAGAACACCGAACCAGGCGTCGCGACATCATCGACGATGATGCTGTGTTTTCCTTCTACGACGAGAAAATCCCGGCTGATGTTGTCTCGGCGCGGCATTTCGACCAGTGGTGGAAGAAGATCCGCAAGGGCTCCCCAGATTATCTCGATATCGAGATATCGAAGATCGCTGACCCAGCCGCTGGGCAGCTCGACCCGAACGAGTTCCCCGATGAATGGCGTCGGGGCGATCTCGACCTGCCAATTCGTTACCGGTTCGAGCCGGGCGCACCGACTGACGGCGTGACCGTGCACATTCCGGTCACTGTGCTGAACCGACTGCAAGCCCATGACTTCAGCTGGCAGGTGCCAGGACTTCGGGCCGAACTCGTAACGGCGTTGATTAGGTCGTTGCCGAAAGCATTGCGCACTAACTTTGTGCCTGCGCCGGACGTCGCGGCAGAAGTGGCTGCTCGATTGCAACCGGGGCCAGAATCAGTGGTCGAAGCGGTTGCTCGTGAGCTATGGGGGCTGCGCGGCGTCGAGGTGTCGGCGTCCGACTTCGATATTGGCAAGGTGCCGGACCATCTGCGTGCGACGTTTCATATTGTCGACGGTACGGGCGACATTCTGGCCACAGGTAAGGATCTCGACGCGCTTCGAGCCCAGCTCGTGCCGGAGACCAGAGCGGTGATCAGCACACTAGTGCCTGACATCGAGCGTGCCGGGCTGCGCGATTGGAGTTTCGGCCGAATACCCGAACCTTTTACGACGACGGTCGAAGGCTTTACTGTGCAGGGCTTTCCGGCTTTGGTCGATAACGGAGACAGTGTCGCGATCATGGTTCTCGATACCGCGGCGGCAGCAGCGGGTGCCACTCGAGTGGGCATTCGCCGGTTGGTGCTGATTGCCGTCGGTTCACCGCTGAAGTCATTGCAACGCGCCTTGACGAACCGCAGCAAGTTGGCGCTGAGCCACAATCCCTATTCCAATGTCGGAGAGTTGCTGGAGGACTGCGTGCGCTGCGCGGTCGATACGTTGACGTCCGAGCGAGCGATCCCGATTGATGCGGCCGAGTTTTCTTCGCTAGTACAGCATGTTCGAGGCAAACTCGGGTCAGTACTCGCCGAGGTCGTTCGGCAGGTCGAGCAGATTCTGACCCTGGCACATACGCTGGAGTCGGCCGTCACACTGATCGCGGGCGAAACGATTGCGGGCGAGACGTCGCGTGCCGACGTCCGGGACCAATTGGGGAGCTTGCTGCCTGACGGTTTTATCGGTGCGAGTGGTTTCGAGCGACTTGCCGATGTGGTGCGTTATCTTCGCGGCATCGAGCTGCGGGTACAAAAGCTGGCACATGATCCTGCTCGCGACGCCAGACTAACGCTCGATATCGGCGAGCTAGAGGCGGCATATCAGCAGGCGCGACGGCTTTTGCCGCCCGAAATGTTGGACGATAGTTCGGTGCTGGAAATCCGCTGGATGCTCGAAGAGCTGCGAATCAGTTTCTTCGCCCAAGGGCTGCGCACGAAGTACCCGGTTTCGGCCCAGCGCATTTACCGCGCGATCGACGCGCTGGCCTGACCGGCCCGACCGGCCGGGGCCGGCCGGGGCTGGGTAGCTAGGCACTGCCTCAACCGCCGTCAGGCCCAACAGTTTGGTGATCATGCAAAGAATCGTCACCCGGCTCCTCGCAAGTGACGATTCTTTGCATGATCACGGAGTTACTCGCGTGGATGACGTGCGTGGAGCGGGCGGGGTAGCGTGGCGGGTATGGACGCAGCAGACGCCGGTTTGATCACTATTGCCGGCCACACAATCCCGCGATTTGGGTACGGCACGATGCGGTTGACCGGCCCGCGGATTTGGGGTCCGCCGGCTGATCCGGAGCAGGCGATTGCGGTACTGCGCCGGGCCGTCGAGCTCGGCGTCCGGGTGATCGATACCGCTTGGTATTACGGGCTGGACGTCGCGAACGGGCTACTCAAGGAAGCGCTACATCCCTACCCTGACGACCTGGTTATTGTGACGAAACTCGGTGCTGTCCGCTCAGAGACTGGCGAGTGGCTGCCCGGGGTGCGAGCCGACCAACTGCGTGCCGGTAACGAGCGTGATCGGCGCATTCTGCAGCTTGACGCCGTCCCGCTCACGCACTTGCGCTGGGCTAATAGTGACAGCGACGAGGTCGACGGGGTGCGGTTCGCGGACGCGCTCGACACCATGCTCGAGCTGCAAGCCGACGGCAAGATCGAGCGGATCGGCCTATCGAATGTGAGCGTCGAGCAGCTCGATTACACGCTGGGCCGCACCAGTGTGGCGAGTGTGTCGAACCTCTACAGCGTGACCGACCGTAGCTGCCAGCCGGTGCTTGACCGCTGCACGGCCGAGGCCATCCCGTTTCTGCCGTTCTTCCCGCTCGCGATCGGCAAGGCCGGCTCGAATGACGTGGTGGCCGAGTTAGCCGCCGAGCTCGATGTTTCGGGTAGCCAGCTGGCGTTGGCGTGGTTGCTGACCAGGTCGCCGATCATGCTGCCGATCCCGGGCACCAGCAGCGTTACCCATCTCGAAGAAAATGTCGGAGCCGCGAGCCTTCGGCTGCCTGCTGACGTGCTTGCCAGGTTGGACGCCGCGATCCCCGCCGCCAGCTGATCGGACGCGAATCGGTCAGGCCGCGCTGATCGCACGACCTGACCAAGCGTGCTCTGACCGATAAGGCGCGACCGGATCGGGAGCTGGTCGCCTCTCGGCGAAAAGCTCGGCGCGGCTTCGGTAAACCGATCCCTCCGCGCCGGCTGGAGATGAGGCCCGGGGACACAGGACTCCCGATCCGCTCGCGCTGATCTTATCGGCCCGGCGACTGGCAGAGTTGAGCGGACCGGCGCGCAGCAGAGTTGACGCGTGAAGTAGAGCGAAGCGGACGCGCGTAAGAAGGAGCGCGGCTGGCCGGCTGAGATTGTGTCGGCCCGGCCCGACACAATGGTCTGATGCGGATCGCGACCTGGAACGTGAACTCGATTACCGCGCGGTTGCCGCGGCTGCTCGATTGGCTCGGCAGCGAGCAGCCCGACGTCCTGTGCATGCAAGAGACCAAGGTCGCTGCCGACGCGTTCCCGCATGAGCAGCTGGCCGAGCTGGGTTACCAGACGGCGGCGCTTGGCCAGGGGCGCTGGAACGGCGTCGCGATCGCCTCACGCATCGGCCTGGACGACGTGTGCGAAGGGCTACCAGGTGGGCCCGGATATCCGACCGCCGACGAATTCGAAGCGCGAGCGGTGTCGGCGACCTGTGGTCCGCTGCGGGTTTGGTCGATCTATGTGCCGAATGGTCGCGATCCCGGGCATGACCACTACGCCTACAAGTTGCAGTGGTTGACGGCCTTGCGCGATGCCGTTGTAGACGACGCGAAGGGCTCGCGCCCCTTTGCCGTGCTTGGCGATTTCAACGTGGCACCGACCGACGACGACGTCTGGGATCCGGCTGCTTTCGTCGACGCCACCCACGTGACGCCGGCCGAGCGGGCGGCGCTGGCGGAGATTCGTGAGACCGGCTTGGGTGACGTGATGCCACGACCGCTGAAGTACGACAAACCCTTTACCTTCTGGGATTATCGCGCGGGCATGTTCCACAAGAATCTCGGTATGCGGATCGATCTCGTTTATGGCAATACGCCATTCATAGACGCCGTCAGCGACGCCTATATCGACCGCCAAGCACGCAAAGGTACCGGCGCTTCAGACCATGCGCCGGTCGTTGTTGACCTGACCCTGTCGTCGACCTGACCCTGCCCATTAGGTCATGATCAGGATCGGATTGGGGCGCGAGCAAAGCCGGCGATGCTGGCGGGCTGGCGGGCGGCGATAGGCGTACTCGCCGGTAGTGATGATGGCGGCCTCGACGAGAAGGTCGCCATCGGCGACGGCACCAGAAATTCTCAAGTCCGGCTTGAGCTGGCCGACAAGGTAAACGTCTTAGTTTCTTGTCCATTCTTTCGCGGTCACTTCACAGATCGGGCTTCCCATGCGTATGCCGAGCACTCGCACCGGTCGGGTCGTTCTTGTGTTGGCTGTGGTGGTTGGTTGGGTGGCGGGTGCTGGTGTGGTGTGGAAGACGTCGTACGCGGCGTTCACCTCGACGACGAC
>OLLX01000133.1_pt1 | contig 13071 bp, 14 predicted proteins | sample 1604651 | NCBI WGS metagenome assembly OLLX01 (sample SAMEA104055725, study PRJEB20765) | soil metagenome | biome: Arctic tundra; feature: Polygonal ground; material: soil | place: USA | collected 2011-09 | depth 0-0.5 m
CCCCCCCTGCCGCTCGGCGTTGTCTAGCCGATGTCAGCTCCTGAACCGTTCCGGGCGCAAGTCTGGGACGTCGACTTCGAGTTCGGCGGCCATCCGGCCGTCATCATGAGCGTCAATCCGCTGAACAGTCGTCTGGGCCACGTGGCAGTTATTCCGATCACCGGTACGTCCGGGCCAGCTAGTACTCATATCCCGCTCGACGCCGATGCTGGGCTCACGGGATACGACGAATCTTTTGCCGACGTAACGTCCTTGCGACCTGTCGCCCGAAGCCGTTTGAAAAAGCAGCGAGGGCTACTCGCACAGACTGAAATGGCGCGAGTCGAGACACAGCTCCGCACTTATCTCGGCCTGTAACTCAGCAAGTCATACAGGGGTCGAAAAATCGACGTCCTTGGTCTCGACCGTCCCGGCCGTCCGACCTGGCGCTGTCTGATAACTCCAATACAGGTTCGTGTGCGCGATGACTTGGTCCGGCGGCGGCGCGCCCCACTCGGTCTGGTTCTCCGTCGTGTGAGCGTCGCTGACCAGGGTCGCGTCGTACCCCCTGACGAACGCGCCGTGCAGCGTCGAGCGAATGCACGCATCGGTCTGTGCGCCGACGACGACGAGTCGCCCAACCTGCAGGCCCGACAGCAAGGTCTCAAGAGGCGTGTCTTCGAAAGAATCGCCGTAGTTCTTCTGGACGAGCGGCTCGATATCGCCGGGAATCAGCTCAGGGACGATCTGCCAGTCGTCGCTTTCTTTCGCAAGATCTTCGTCGGAGTGCTGGACCCAGATGACAGGGACCTGTTCCAGCCGCGCCTTTTCGACCAGGCTGCCGATATTCGCGACGACCGCGTCGCGCTCGTGAGCCCCCGCGACGACGCCATTCTGCACATCGACGACGAGGAGTGCGGTATTCGGCCTGTTCTCAAGCGTGGTCATAGTTTCCCCTCATTCACGCCGGGCGTCAGGAGTTAGCTGGACGTCGGATGTCAGCTGGACTTGGTGAATACCGCGCTGATGTCGACATGATTGGCCAGGCCGGCACCCATCTTTGACCAGCTCAATCCCCACTGGCTGCGGTCGATATCGAGTTTGGCGGTGATGGTCACGATGTTATTAGCGACCACATAGCTAGCGGGAACTGTGACCGCTCGCGATTGGCCGACGACGGTGAATTCGCCATTGATGTCAGCCTTGCCTGGCCCGGTTGGGCGTGCCGTCGTCGCGGCGAACGTCATCGTCGGATAGGTCTCGACGTCGAAGAAGTCGCTGGTGCGCAAATGCGCGTCTCGCTTGGCGTTCTTCGTATTCACCGACGCTGCGGCGAGTTCCACCGTCGCGGCTAAAGAACCGTCGCCGCCGAGCGTAGCCGTCCCGTTGACGGCATTGATAGTCCCGGTCACATTCAGCACCCACATTGCTTTCGTGTGGAACGTGACCGACGTCCGCGCTGGGTCTAACGTCCACGACCCCGCGAACTTCGACAGATCAGAAACATCCTCAGTCGCTGACGTCATTTCTGCCGCCTCCCAATCTCACCGTCATCACAGCCCGCGCCCTTGAGGGCGCATATCAGCAGTATCCACCCGGGACTTGAAGGCAGCGGCCTGGTGATCGTCTGTCAGAGGGGATGGGCCTTAAGAGTTCGTGAGGATGACGAGTTGTTGGGTAGCTCGGGTCATCGCGACGTAGCGGTCGACGGCTCCTTCAATGCCGTCGCCGAATGTGTCTGGGTCGATGAGGATGACGAGGTCGAACTCAAGGCCTTTCGACAGTTCCGGGGTTAGCGATCGGACCCGGGGCCTACCTGTCTGGAACATGCTGTCGCTATCACTAGTGCTGATGACGCAGGCGATTCCGTCGGTATGAGTGGCGAGCCAGCTGTCGAGGATCGAGTCCAGCTCCGAAGCAGATCCGTGGACGACGGAAATGCCGTTGCCACGGATGGAGGTTGGCACGTTGGCATCGGGGAGTACGGCGCGGATGACCGGCTCGGCTTCGGCCATGATTTCTTTCGGCGTCCGGTAGTTGATGTTCAGGGTGGCTAGGTTGATCTGGTCGAGCCCGATTCGTTCGAGCCGTTCTTGCCATGATTCGGTGAATCCGTGTCTGGCTTGGGCGCGGTCGCCGACGATGGTGAAGCTACGCGACGGGCAGCGCAGCAGCAACATTTGCCATTGCGCGTCGGTCAGTTCTTGCGCTTCGTCCACGACGATGTGCGCGAACGGACCGGCGAGCAGGTCTGGGTCGGGGCTGGGTAATGCGGTTTCGTCGACGAGGACGCTCTGGAGGTCTTGTCCTCGCAGCATCGACATTACGAGCATCTCGGAGTCGTCGGTGGCGATCAGGTCGTCCACGATTCGGTTCATCTGCTCACGTTCGGCGGCAAGCGCGGCGTCGTGTCGATGCTGACGTCGTGAAGCTTCCGGGTCGCCGAGCCGCTGCCGTGCCACGTCCAGGAGCGGCAAGTCAGACACCGTCCAGGCTTGGATGTTCTCGCGTTGCAGCGCTTGAACGTCGTTGGGGCTGAGCCAGGGAGCGCACTTGCGCAGATAGGCGGGCACTGACCATAGGTCGCCGACGAGGTCAGTCGGTTCGAGCATCGGCCATGCCTTGTTGAGGGTTCCGCGCAGCTCGCTGTCTTGCCGCAGCGACTTGCGGAGCAGTTCAGCCGGGACGTCGTCAGCGTTGTGTTTGTCGATCAGGATGGTGAGCAGTTCTTCCCAGATCTGCTCACGTGCCTCGTTGTGCGGAGTACCGGGTCCTGGCGCGTCGAACGCCTCGGCCCAATCGTCGGCGCTCACCCAGACGTCAGACCAGTCGGTCGTGACCGTCATTGGCTTGGTGGGCGGCTCTTCGTAGAATCTGACGGCCTTCTCGATCGCCTTTACCAGGTTCGCGGACGACTTCAGGCGGGCCACGTTCGGGTCCGTCTCGATTGCTGCCGTGGCTCCTTCGGGGACGAGGTCACCCAAAGTGCAGGTTTGCACGCCTTCTTCTCCGAGGCTTGGCAGGACGTCGGCTACGTAGGCCAAGTACGGCTGGTGCGGGCCAACGAATAGCACGCCGCCGCTGTGGTGACCAAGACGTGGGTCGGAGTAGAGCAGGTAGGCGGTGCGGTGCAAAGCGACGACGGTTTTTCCGGTACCGGGGCCGCCGTCGACGACGAGCGCGCCGCGAGATCCCGCGCGGATGATGGCGTCCTGGTCGGCAGCGATGGTGGCGAGCACGTCGCGCATCTGGGCTGACCGGTTGCTGCCCAGGCTGGCGATGAAGGCCGATTGGTCGTCGAGCGCGGCGTGCCCTTCGAACCCGTCCGAGCTGAATACCTCGTCCCAGTAATCGCTGATCCGGCCACGGGTCCAGCGATACCGGCGGCGGCTTGCCAGACCCATCGGATTGGCGTGGGTTGCTCCGAAAAACGGCTCAGCGGCGGGGGAGCGCCAGTCAAGGAGTAGCCGACGTCCCTCACTGTCGGTAAGACCAAGTCGTCCGATGTACACGGGCTCGGGGTTGTCTGCGCTGACGATGTGGCCCAGGCACAGGTCTAAACCGAAGCGACGCAGAGCGCGCAGGCGAGCGGTCAGCCGGTGGATTTCCATGTCCCGGTCCATCGCCTCTTGGCCGATGCCGCCGGGCGCCTTGCGCTGCGCATCGACGCGGGCGGACAGGTCGGCAATCGACTGCTTAAGGCTCGCCGCGATAGCCGCGAAGTGCTGCTCGTCGCCGTCGATCAGCGTCGGATTGGCCTTGGGGGAGAGATGGTCGGGAAGGTCAAACGCACTGGTAGTCAAGGGATTCACGTCAGCTCCGATCTGAGGTTTCGACACCTTAGACCCAAATTTTTGCCCTCACGAGCACGGCAAAACTCTGCTACAAATAACAGTGAGGGAGTCGCTCGCAACCTTGGGGTTTCTGACCCTCAGGCGGTGAATACCTTGCGGTAGGCGGTCGGCGTGGTGCCGACGAAGCGGCGAAAGTGCAGGCGCAGATTGGCGGCCGTGCCTAGGCCGCAGTGCCGCGCGATCTGGTCGACGCTGAGGTCGGTGGTCTCCAGCAGCTCGCGGGCACGGTGGATCCTCGCGCCTAGCAACCACCGCAGCGGTGGCGACCCCGTCTCGTCGACGAAGCGCCGTGCGATGGTGCGCTCGGAGACACCGGCGTGCCGGGCTAGATCCCTGACAGATAACGGTTCCCCAAGGTGGTCGAGCGCCCACGAGCGGGTCGCCGATAGGGAGCCGTCGGTCGTCCCCGCCGGCGCCTCGATGAACTGCGTCTGGCCGCCGTCCCGATGTGGTGCCGCGACGATTAGCCGGGCCAGCCGATTAGCTACGGCGGCGCCGAGGTCGCGACGAACAATGTGCAGGCACAAGTCGATGCCGCTCGCGACGCCGGCAGAGGTGAGCACTTGGCCGGCTATCGACGTACAACACGTCGCGGTCGACGGCGACCTGTGGGTAGCGCTGCGCGAGCTCGTCGACGTCGCGCCAGTGCGTCGTCACCGACAGCCCGTCGAGCAGGCCGGCGGCGGCGAGAGCGAAGGCGCCGGTGCAGATCGACACGACGCGCCGCCCTCGCCGGTGGACATGCCTCAGTGCGGCGAGGACGTCGTCGGAAAAGGCCCGCCCATGGTCAACGAAGCCAGGCACGATGACGGTGTCGGCCCGTCGTATATCCGCGAGACTGCCTGGTACGACGAGAGAATAGCCCGTCGCCACCTCGACCTCGGGGCGCTCGGCGCACAAGGTGGTTCGGTACGGGAGCCACGGCCGCTCGAGGAAGATCTGGGCCGGGATGCCGACGTCGAGTGGCAGCACACCGTCAACTACCAGGATCGCGACGCGGTGAGAACGCATGGCGGTAATCTAGCGAACTGTGGCGATTCTGCCACTCGTCGTACGCGGTCGTCCTGGACAGGATTGAGCCATGACGACATCTTCCCCGCTGCTGCCGACCTTGCCCGATTCGCCGGCGGCGTACGCTGCCCTGCACCTGATCCGCGCCCACGAAAGCGCCGCGATCGCCAACCACAGCGTCCGGACCTTTCTTTTCGGGATGCTGCTGGCCGAGCATCGCGGCGTGACGGATTTCGATCCGTCGCTGTTGTTCTTCGCCTGCGTCCTGCACGACATCGGGCTCAGCGAGTTGGGAAACCGGACCCAGCGATTTGAGGTGGACGGCGCCGACGTCGCGGCTGATTTCCTTGCTGGGCAGGGTTTTTCTACCATCGACCGTGCCTCAGTGTGGGAGGCGATTGCTTTGCACACCTCCGGCGGTATCGCCGAGCGCTGTGGTCTGGTGACTGAACTGACCCGCCGTGGAGTGGGTCTGGATTTCGGCCGCGACGTCGAGTGCATCACCGACGAGCAGGCCGCCGCGATCCACGATGCGTACCCTCGGCTCGGCATGGAGCGGTCGCTGGTCGATGAGATTGTCGGGCAAGCACAGGCCCGCCCAGAGAAGGCGCCGCGCTATTCCATCGCGTCCGAGTTGCTGCGTGAGCGCACGACGGTCGGCACGACGACCCTGGAGCAAGGCGCGACCCTTTCCCGCTGGGGCGCCTGACCCGCACTGTCAACCGATTGCGGAGGTATTGCCGCATTGACAGATGGGGATAATGAGAAGATGAGTCTCTTTCATCGACACCACAGCCAACATCGCGGCGATAAGTCCACGGATGTTGGGAAGGATCTCGCGGGAGCGGGTTACGACGCGCAAGCTGACATCGCCTTACCTACTGGCCGTAGTGCCGTCGAAGCAGGCGACGTCATTCTCTTCGGCATGGACAACTTCATCGAACCATTAAGTGGCCCCGCATACGATATTGACCGCGACACAGCGAGCTAACTAGGTTTGTTGGGCCAGGTTGATTTATTCAAGTGACTAACTCACGGGGGTCCAGCTGAGCTGACTTGCTATAGGCCTTGTATTCAAGATGCTCAAATTCCTGTCTGGCGAAAGAATATAATTACCTGTCTGATTTTCAGGGCGAATAGTGTCAGGAACGCGCACTGAACCGCAAGGACAACACTGCCGGCAATCAGCAAACCACTACTGCTATCAGCGTTTCCGACCGAAACCAGGGATACGCCGACGAACGCAAGTGCTCCCGTTTCGCCGGCGGCCGCTCCAATCCCCAATAGATATCCTCGTTTGGCCGTGACGAGTGGCGGTTCTCCTCGGTGGCGGGGGTCTTGATCGTTCGTTCGTAGGCAAAATCGGTGCCAGCGGTCCGCATTCCAGCGCTCAAACCTGGTCATCTTCTTGTATAAGGTTGGCGTGAGCTCGCGCAGAGTCAGTGTGGTCATCGTCGGTGCGGTCACTGATCGATCCTAGAACCAGCTCGTGACAGTGTTTCACCCACCCTCGTGCTTCTTGGCCGTACAATTCTCAGGCCGTCCGGTGGAGGTGTATGCCGATAGTTATTCGCCTCTGAACTTTCTACTCATAAATGTTGGGATGTCTACGTGTTGTCCGCACCCGCCGCCGAGTCTTCTCGGGATAGCCTCGGAACGTGATTAGGCCGCGCTGGGACCGCCGGAAGCGGCGTGGATCAGTCGAGCTCGACATGACCGAGACTGAAGTGATGCCAGGCGAGGCGGTCGCGAAAGAGGTGTTGCCGGTCGAGGCCTTCGCGGTAAATCCGCTGGAAGATGCCCACAGCGAGGTTGGCAATCAAGACATCGCTGGGGAAGTGTCGAGCCGGGGCGACCGTTCGCGATGGCGGCGCTGGGTGTCCCGCGCGTTGAGGTTGTGGGCATCGCCGCCGGATCAGCCGGTGTGGGCCAGGCCCGTCTTGCTGGTGATTGCCGCGCTCTCAGCGGTTGCCTGTAGCACAGGTGCGGCGCGTGCGTCGATCGAGCCGTATTACGGTGCGGCGGCGCGGAGCATGTCCCAAAGCTGGCGTGATTTCGTCTTCGGCGCCTTCGACCCAGCCGGCACAATCACCGTCGACAAGCTGCCCGGCGCGTTGTGGCCGCAGGCACTGTCGTTGCGGGTATTCGGCTTCCACATCTGGGCCTTCGTATTGCCGCAAGTGGTCGAGGGCGTGATCACGATCTTGGTGCTGTACCGCGCGGTCAGACTCCTTGCCGGCCCCGCAGCCGGTCTCATCGCCGCACTCGTGCTGGCCTCGAGCCCTATCACGGTGTTACTCAACCGGGGCAATATCTCCGACTCGTTGCTCATCCTGTTCCTCGTCCTTGCCGCCGAAGCGGCGACCCGGGCCCTCGTTACTGGGACGACGCGACCGCTTTACGTTGCGGCGATATGGGTCGGGCTGGCATTCCAGGCCAAGATGATGCAAGCCTGGCTAGTGCTTCCCGGTATCTGGCTTGCCTACGCCGTCGCCGGCACGCCGGCATTCCGGAAGCGCTTGGTCCACCTGTGCGGCGCCGCAGTGGTGACCGGCATTGTTTCGTTGAGCTGGATGAGTGTCGTGTCCCTGGTGCCTCGACATGACCGACCATTCGTCGATGGAAGCCATTCCGATTCGCTGTTCGCTCAAGTTTTTCGTTATAACGGCATCATTCGCTTCCAGCACAGCGGCGACGGCATCGGTACGCCCGCACCCTTTTTCGAGTTGCTGTCTCATCAAAACGACGGGCTTGGCATGGTCACGCGCCGCGCGCCCGCAGGGTGGCATCGGCTGCTTACCGGGGCGCTCGGGCGCGATGACGGATGGCTGCTGCCGGTCGTGGCGATCGCGCTCGTGATGGTCTTGTGGTCGACACGACGATCAGGACGACGCGACCCCGTCCGCGCGGGCGCAATCCTGTGGGGCGGTTGGCTCCTGCTGACGTTCGGCGCCTTCAGCGCCGGTCGTTACGTGAACTCCTATTACGTCGCGGCACTTACGCCAGCTGTTGCGGCCCTCGTCGCGACTGGTTGCTTGTTCGTGCTAGGCGGCGGTTCTCGCCGACGGACGTGCGCTGCCGCCGCGGTTGCCGTCATCGTGACCGGCAGCTACGCCCTGTACTTGTTGCACGGGGCATCCGACGTACCCCACGGGCTCGAGATCGCCGTTGTCGCGATGTCCGGCATTGCCGTGGCGGGCTTGGCGAGCATGCTGCGTTGGCGTAACGCTGCCGTCTCGGCCGGCACAGCGGGTGTCGCGTTGCTGAGCTTGCTGCTCGCACCGGCAACTGCTTCGGCAAGCTCGGTCGCGCGCGGCCTCGGACCCTTCGACGCGCCTTTCGAACCGACTTCGGTGACCGTGGCCACGCAATCTTTTTCGCGCCACCTGGCTTCATTACAGCGATTCGGCCGTCGGCTACAGGCTTTGCATGAACCACTCGGAATAGCGACCGAGACTAGCGGGCTCGCAGTCGACAACATTTTGTTCTCTGGACTCGAGGTAGTGCCGATCGGCGGGTACACCGGCGCTGTTCCGTCTCCCACGCTCGCCGAGCTGCAACGTGACGTCGCGACCTCGAAAGTATGGCTCTTCCTCATTGTGATAACTCCGGCCAACCCCGATCCACGCATCGCCTGGATCCGCGCGCATTGCCGCCCGATAGGGAAACCCGAAGGTTCCGGCTTCGTGAAATACGGCGAATATAGTTGCTTCAGCTCGCAATGACCGAGCACAAGCGCCCCTCAACGGGCCGATGGTGAGAGGCTCGATCGATGTCACAACTCGTCATAATCATGGTCGCGTTCGAGCATCGCTCGGTCCCAACCGGCATGCTCGGCGGCCGCGCTATAGCTGCTCTGCAGGAACTGCAATAAAGTCCGGTCTGGGTTATCGGAGTTGCAGACGGAGCGGTAATCAAGAATGAACTCCCCGAGGGAGTCGTCGTAGCGCGCGGCGGGTGGCAACAGTACCGAGTCACGAAAGCCGGGGGGCTCTGGGTAGATGTAGGAGTAGTACTGGCATTCTCCCGATTGGCTCGGCCAGAATCCCGCGCTGCTGACCTCACGGGAGTAAGCCTCCCGCATCACCCGCAGATCGCAGTTGGCCGCACTTCCTGTATATAGCGGAGCAATCCGGCCGGAGAAGCGGCTTGTCGCCAGATCCAGCGCTCCCCAGAACAGGTGTACCGGACTCGTCTTACCGAGGTAGCGGCTGCGGAAGAGCTCGAACACCCGGTGTGATTCCAACAACGTCCGCCAGTAACGCTCGATCTGAACTTTGTCGTAGCTGGCATGCACGGTGTCTTGGTCGAAAGGGATGGCACCTGGAATCTCGACGGGCATCGGCCAGATCGTGACTGAAATATCAAGCTCGGCCAACAGTGCCATGACCGCAGCATGGAAGGCGGCTACCGACTCGGGGCGCAGGTCTCGGCTGCGGCGGGTGCTACGGGTGGTACTGATGAGTAGTTGGTGGTCAATCAAGTCCAGGTCGATCTGAAAGCCCACCCCAGGGCCATAGGGAATCAGTGAGGTCGTCAGGCCGCTGGCGGTGACATATAAGGGGGTATTCCACCAGTGGTTGAGCGTTGGGGTGCAAGCCAAGCGGATTTTGCCGATGACCTGAGTCCACAGGTGGAAGGTGGCCCTGGTTTCTTCCCAGTCTTCCGGCGGTTCTGGCCATCTTCCTGCGGTAGCACCAGACATCTCAGGCGTCATTGAAGAAGCTGCTCCCAGTCTGCGGGGACCTTCCCTAAAGGGCCTGGAGTTGGCTGATCGAGCGGATGAGAGTGTGGTGCGGCTAGCGGGGGACCCTCCAGGTATTTCTCACGCTGGTAGTCCCAAAACCATTCTTCGCCGGGTTCAAAACTGCAAATAATCGGATGACCGCTCAGTTCGGCGTGGCCAGAGGCGTGCTGGGAGGGTGAGCTATCGCAACAGCCGATGTGTCCGCACTGCGCGCAGCGACGCAGGTGAAACCACCAGCCAGCGCCCTGGCCGGCGGTGCAGTCGGCACATCCGGGACCGCTCGGCACCGCGCTCGGATCCACTCCGCTGATCCCCATACCAGAACTCTCCTCACGACGGCCTGTCTCGAAAGGGGTGTAGCTGCCCAAATCTTCGTTGGATCGACCCTGACGCGCAAGATAGCAGGAGGGCTCTGGGGCGGTTCATTGTTCTTCTATTTTCGCTTGAGTCGCGATACGTTGCCTTGATCACGTTGGCGAGTCATTCAATCGGGTAGGTCGATGTCGGCTACAGCGATCGGCGCACAGAGTTTCGTCGGTCGTTCGCGCGAACTGGTGGAACTCCAGCGGTTGTTGGGTGACTCACGATTAGTGACGCTGACTGGTGTTGGCGGTGTTGGTAAGACTCGGTTAGCGCTACAGGTGAGTGCGGCCATTGAGTCGCGCTTTCCTGACGGCGTATGGCCGGTCGAACTCGGTGGTTTGATCGACCCTGACTCAATTCCGGCGGTCGTCGCGGCCGCGCTGCCGTTGTGCGATGTCAGTTCGCGCCCAGTCGTCGACGTTCTCACCGAATATCTTACCGATCGGCATTTGCTATTGGTCCTGGATAGTTGCCAGCCCTACATAGAGGCGTGTGCTGGGCTTGCTGAAGTCCTTCTTCGGTCCGCTGCCGGTTTGAAGATCTTGGCGACGTCGACAGAGTCACTCGGCGTGGTCGGTGAGAGATCATTGACGCTCGGCGGGTTGCCCGTGTTCGGTGTGCACGAGTCGCCAGCGGAAATAGAGTATTGCGATGCCGCCGTGCTATTCGCTGATCGAGCTGCTGCCGCGTTACCAGGGTTTGCGCTCACGCGGGACAACGAGCATCTCGTCGTCACCGTGTGCCGTAGGTTTGGCGGTATTCCGTTGGCTATCGAGCTGGCAGCCGCGCAGCTATCAACCCACTCGCTTGAGCATCTAGCCACCGGATCAGACTCGCCTATGGCGCCGTCCGGGGATAAGTCAAGCAGTGCCCTCGGTACTGGGGCAACGATGCTGTCCGGTCATCAAGCATTGCGGAGCGCGATCGGCCGGAGTATGGATTCTTGCGAGACCCAAGAAAGATTGGCGCTTATCCGGCTGGCAATGTTTCCGTTTGATTTCGACTTGCTGGCCGCCGATGTGATCTGTACAGACGAGCAGATCCCAGCCGGGCGGTTGAGTCAACTCGTGGCGCGATTGGTAGCCAAAGCCCTTTTGTTGACGGAGCTTCGCAACGGTCAAGTGCGGTATCGAATGTTGGAGACGGTCCACGACTTCGCGCGGGAACTGTTGGAGACGCTGGGTGAGCGCCAGATGCTCGGACGCCGACATCGCGACTATTACCTTGAATTAGCGGAGCGATTCAATGCCGACTGGTTTGGTCCACGCCAAGTGGAGTGGACCAAACGAATGCGTGCCGACCTTCCCAATATCCGAACCGCTTTGGACTTTTGCTTCAGTGACGAGCAAGAGGCTCACTTTGGGTTGCGCTTGGCGGGCCAGCTTTACTATTTATGGTTCGCCTGCGGGGAAGTTCGCGAGGGCGTGTACTGGTTGGAACGAGCACTAGCTGCCGTCCCAGGCTCGGGCCCTGACCGCTTCCAGGCGCTTGGCGCGTATGGCATGCTGCGCGTGATGCAAGGCGAACTTGGCGCGGCGGTCCCTTGCGCACAAGAACTGCTTGACCAGTCCCGTGTTCATAATCAGCCCTATTACACCGTCTGGGCATTAACAAATCTCGGGGTGAGCGTCGCGTTTGGGGGAGACCTCGCCGCAGGGACGCACATGCTAGAACAGGCGGTTTCTATTGTTGAGACCATCGGTGAGACTGACCCGGTCCTCTCGGCAGCCAAAACGGCATTCGCCATGCTGCTTGCGATGGGAGGTGACCCATCCCAAGCAGAGGAGCTACTTTCCCAGAGTCGGGCATTTTGCCAGGCTCACGAAGACCAATGGTGGCGTGCAATGGTCTTGTCTATCGCCGAGCCCGCGGTGGCGTTAGGTGATATTGAACGGGCTGCCGGATACATCACTCAGGCGTTGCGACTACGGCGCGATCTGCATGATCCGCTGGGAGTCGCGGGGTCGCTGGAGCACCTCGCCTGGATCACCACCGCGGCTCACGACTACCGACGGGCGGCCCGATTGCTTGGTGCCGCCGACAGACAATGGAAGTTGATCAATCAGCGGCTGTACGGCGCTCCGCAGTGGCTACAGCAGCACCAGCAGTGCGAGGCTCGTTTACGCGACGAGCTTGGTAACAGTAACTTCGAGGCAGAATTCGGCCACGGCGTGCAGATGGCTTTCGACGACGCGATTGCCTTTGCGTTGCTGCCCGACTGAGGCAGACATCCTGGGCAGGTTGAACGCCGGGCGGCGATTGCCGTTGCGGTATTCGAACATATGTTCGATACTTGGGGGATGCCTGGTTCTGCTGCTGCCGTTGATGGGCTACCTGCTGGCCTGTTGGAGCGGTTGGGTGTGCGGGCTCTGACGGGCACGGGTGAGCAGCTGTTGGTGGTGTCGCCGGGGTTGGCTGGTGTGTTTCCTGGTGGGGGTTTACGTCGTGGTGTGACGGTGACGGTGACGGGGTCGTCGTTGTTGGTGTTGGCGTTGGTGGCGGAGGTTTCGAAGGCTCGGGGTTGGTGTGCGGAGGTGGGGTCGCCGTTGTTGGGTAGCGCGGCGGCGGCAGAGGTGGGGGTGGTGTTGGAACGGTTCGTTCGTGTCCCGGCGCCAGGGGTGTTGTGGCCTGATGTTGTTGCCAGTTTCCTGGAGGCTTTCGATGTGGTGATCGTGCACCCACCGGCGGGTGCGCGGGCGGCCGATATGCGGCGGCTTTCAGCGCGGGCTCGGGAGCGTCGCGCGGTGTTGGTTGTGACTGGTGGTTGGGACGGCGCGATGGTCGGGTTGTCGGTTGTTGGTCAACGCTGGCAAGGGCTGGGGGATGGTCACGGTTATTTGCGGGCACGTGAGGTGGATGTGGCGGTGGTTGGTCGTGGGGCGGCTGCCCGGCCACGGGTGGTGACGTTGTGGTTGCCCGGTGTTGGTGGTGTGGTGGCCGCTGCTCGTGAGAACGCCGCCTAAATGCCGGCCCTGGGGTCGGGGGGATCGGGTGCTGTTGGTGGTTCGGTTCGGACGTTGGCGGTGTGGTGTCCTGATTGGCCGGTGATCGCGGCTGGTGGCAGTGCCGATATTGCGGGTGCGGTGGTGGCGGCGGGCCGGGTTTTTGTGTGTTCAG
>OLLX01000221.1_pt1 | contig 12887 bp, 2 predicted proteins | sample 1604651 | NCBI WGS metagenome assembly OLLX01 (sample SAMEA104055725, study PRJEB20765) | soil metagenome | biome: Arctic tundra; feature: Polygonal ground; material: soil | place: USA | collected 2011-09 | depth 0-0.5 m
ATGGTGATCGGGGCGGTGTCGGTGAACGCCCCGGCCGCGTTCGCGGCGAACACCCCGGGCGCGCCAACCGCGGTGACAGCTTCGGCGGGTAACGCCCAAGCAACTGTGTCGTGGACGGCGCCATCGTCGAATGGCGGATCAACGATCACCGGCTACACGGTGACGTCGTCCCCGGGTGGTAAGACCGCGACCACGACCGGTGCCACCACAGCAACTGTGACTGGACTCACCAATGGGACCGCATACACGTTCACGGTGACGGCGAAAAACAAGAACGGAACAGGTTCCGCGTCAGCAGCGTCGGTCGCCGTGACCCCAGCTACGGCACCCGGGGCGCCGACCGCAGTGACCGCGACAGCGGGTAACGCGCAAGCAACCGTGACCTGGACCGCACCCGCATCTAACGGCGGTTCGGCGATCACCGGGTACACCGTCACCTCATCACCTGGTGGTAAGACCGCGACCACGACCGGTGCTACGACAGCGACGGTGACGGGTTTGACGAATGGAACCGCGTACACGTTTACGGTGACGGCGAAAAATGCTGTGAGTACTGGTGTCGCTTCGTCCGCATCAGCTGCGGTGACACCGTCGACAGTGACCGTCCCGGGTGCGCCGACATCCGTGACGGCCGTGGCGGGGAACGCTCAAGCGGTGGTGTCGTGGACCGCGCCAGCGTCGAATGGTGGTTCAGCGATCACCGGTTACACCGTTACTTCATCACCTGGCGGTAAAACGGCGACGACTACTGGCGCCATTGTGGCGACGGTGACCGGACTTACCAACGGTACGGCGTACACGTTTACGGTGACCGCGACAAACGCCAAAGGCACCAGTGTCGCCTCGGCAGCATCAGCTGCTGTGACACCGACAGTGCCGGTCACCGCACCCGGTGCCCCTACTGCGGTGACCGCGACAGCCGGTAATACGCAAGCGACCGTGACATGGACCGCACCGGCATCTAACGGCGGCTCCGCGATTACCGGTTACACGGTCACCTCATCACCTGGTGGCAAAACCGCGACTACGACCGGCGCGACCACAGCAACAGTGACCGGACTCACAAATGGCACGGCATATACGTTCACGGTGACCGCTACGAATGTGGTCGGCACCAGTGTCGCCTCAGCCGCATCGGCGGCGGTGACCCCGACAGTGCCGGCGACCGCACCCGGTGCGCCGACATCGGTAACAGCGGTGGCCGGTAACGCCCAAGCGATCGTGTCGTGGACCGCACCCGCATCTAACGGCGGCTCAGCAATCACCGGCTACACCGTCACGTCTTCACCGGGTGGCAAGACGGCGACAACCACCGGTGCGACCACCGCGACAGTGACTGGGTTGACGAATGGCACCGCGTACACCTTCACGGTGACCGCGAAAAACGTGGTCGGCACCAGTGTCGCCTCAGCCGCTTCGGCGGCGGTGACGCCTGCGGTGCCGGCGACCGTACCGGGTGCTCCCACCGCTGTGACCGCGACTGCGGGGAACGCGCAAGCGACCGTGACCTGGACCGCCCCAGCGTCTAACGGCGGCTCGCCGATTACTGGCTACACCGTCACCTCAAGTCCCGGCGGTTTCACCGCGACCACCACGGGCGCGACCACAGCGACAGTGACGGGCTTGACCGATGGGACGGCGTACACGTTCACGGTGAAGGCCACCAATGTGGTCGGTTCGAGTGTCGCCTCGACCGCGTCGAAGGCCGTTACACCAGCCGCGACCGCCCCCGGCGCCCCGACCGCCGTTACCGCCGTCCCAGGCAATACCCAAGCCACCGTCACCTGGACCGCACCAGCATCCAACGGCGGCTCGGCGATCACCGGCTACACCGTCACCTCATCACCTGGCGGCAAAACCGCAACCACCACCGGCGCGACGACAGCAACAGTGACTGGGCTGACGAATGGCACCGCGTACACCTTTACCGTGACGGCGAAGAACACGGTCGGCACCAGTGCCGCCTCGACCGCCTCAGCTGCCGTGACACCTGCCACGGCACCGGGTGCACCCACCGCAGTAACCGCGACAGCGGGTAACGCGCAAGCATCTGTGTCCTGGACCGCACCTGCATCTAATGGTGGGTCGCCCATTACTGGTTACACCGTGACGTCTAGCCCGGGTGGGTTTACCGCGACCACCACGGGTGCGACCACAGCAACAGTGACCGGCTTGACGAACGGCACCGTATACACGTTCACCGTCAAAGCCACCAACGCGGTCGGCACGAGTGCCGCATCTACGGCATCGACTGCGGTGACGCCGGCCGCGACCGTGCCCGGCGTACCAACTGCCGTTACTGCCGTGGCGGGCAATACCCAGGCGACCGTGTCGTGGACAGCTCCGACATCTAATGGCGGGTCACCGGTTACCGGTTACACCGTCACCTCGTCACCTGGCGGCAAGACCGCGACCACGACCGGTGCCACATCAGCGACGGTGACCGGGTTAACGAATGGCACCGCGTACACGTTTACGGTGACCGCGACAAACGCCAAAGGCACCAGTGCCACCTCAACCGCCTCAGCCGCGGTCACGCCAGCCGCGACCGTACCTGGCGCCCCGACCGCTGTTACAGCTACCGCCGGGAATGCCCAAGCCACCGTGACCTGGACCGCACCGGTATCCAATGGCGGTTCGGCTATTACCGGCTACACCGTGACTTCATCACCGGGCGGCAAGACCGCGACAACCACTGGCGCGACCACCGCGATCGTGACTGGGTTGACGAACGGCACCGTCTACACCTTCACGGTGACCGCAACCAATGTGATCGGCGTTAGCGCCGCGTCGGCGGCATCCGCTGGCGTGACACCTACGTCTTTGCCGGGTGCGCCGACGGCAGTGACTGCTGTCGCCGGGAACGGCCAAGCGACGGTGAGTTGGAACGCACCAGTGAACACAGGTGGTGGTTCCATCACGGCATACACCGTCACTGCTGTTCCGGGCGGGATTACGGCGACTACGTCGGGTACCACTACTGCCACTGTCACCGGGCTAAGCGACGGAACTAGCTACACGTTCACTGTCACCGCGACTAATTCGAGCGGAACAGGCCCGGCGTCATCCGCGTCAGCAGCGATCACACCGGTTGGCGTCCCGTTGGCGCCGACGACCGTGATCGCGATGGCCGGGACTGCTACCGCGACCGTGACGTGGACCGCACCCAGTAATAACGGCGGGTCACCGATCACGGGCTACACCGTCATCGCCAGCCCTGGCGGGCAGACGGTCACCACCGGTGCCTCGACGACAACAGCGACATTTGAGAACCTGTTCAATGAGGTCCCTTATACGTTCAGTGTCACTGCTACGAGCGCTGCAGGCACTGGTGCTGCTTCCGCTAGCTCCACCCCCGTAATACCGGCCGGCACGCAGCTTCCCTCCGCAACGCAGACACTTTCTATCGCGTCTGGTGCGGTGAATACCTTTGCGGGTTCCGGGGCGAGCGTGACGGCAGTAGGTACCGGCAGCTCAGCCTCCTTCGCTGCTCCGAGTTCGACAGTTGTCGTCGGAGGATTCGGCTATATCGCGGACAGCGATGCGATCTCTAAGGTGAACCTTTCGACTGGGGCAGTCAGCATTCTTGCTGGCAACCCCGGCTCGCCTACCTGTCAGGCAGGGGCAACTGGTGCCGGCTCATACATTCGCTATCCACAATTCCTGATTAGCGACGGCAGCTACCTGTATTTCTACAGCGATTACCCGTGCTACGGGATCTATCAGGTATCGCTAGCTACGGGGGCAACCTCGTTTGTCACCTCCACGCCGTACTACTGTCCCACGACGGGGCTGGCTGTGGGACCTGACGGGTCGCTATATGCTGCGGCGTGCTCATCGATTTACAAACTCGATCCGGTATCGGCGTCCCTTGATGTGTTCGCTTCACTGGGAACGAATGGCTACGCATTAACCGCCGACGCCAATTCATTGTGGGTGGTCGTTGGCAATAGCCCAAGTGATGTTACGGGGATCGATCAGGTGTCGTTAGCGAACGCTTCGGTCACCCAACCGATTAACGACAGTTACCTTGGTGCGCCCACTTTGGTCTCAGCTGGGAACTACCTCTATGCGGCCGGCACGTCTGAGGGTGCCGGTACTGGATTCGATGTGGTTCGCCGATTCAGTAAAACCGACGGTACGGTCGCTGTCGTCGCGGGCTCTGGACAGGCTGGATCGGTTGACGGGACCGGGACTGACGCATGGCTGGACGGGATCACCGGCCTTGCTTCTGACGGCACGCGTCTGTGGCTGACAGACGGAGGCAATCAGTTCCGCGAGGTTACGCCGGGTACTTCGCTACCAGCCGCGCTGCCAGCGTCGGCGACTAGCACGACAGCTGTTGCTCCTGGTGCCGTGACAACCTTTGCGGGCTCTGGTGCGGATGTGACCGCAGGGGGTATTGGCACTTCGGCGTCCTTCGCTAACCCAAGCTCGACGGTCGTCGTCGGAGGGTTTAGCTATGTCGCCGACGGTGACGCGATTTCGAAAGTAAATTTGTCTACCGGGGTCGTGAGCATCCTGGCCGGGAAGCCCGGTAGCTATGCATGTGTCCCTGGCTCAACCGGCGCAACATCGCAACTATATTGGCCGCAATATTTGAGCACCGACGGATATTACCTGTACTTCTATTCAGGTAATCCGTGTTACTCGATATACCGGGTTTCGTTGGCGACGGGAGCGACCTCGTTTGTTGCGTACACGCCATATTATTGCCCGATGAACGGACTTACTGTCGGTCCAAATGGCGATATCTACGCCACGGCGTGTACTTCGATCTACCGTCTCGATGTGGCAACCAACTCCCTTGTTCCTTACGTTTCTTTAGGAACCAATGGCTACGCGATAACGGCGGATGCTCAGTCGCTGTGGGTTGTTGTCGGATCCAACGTGAACCAGATTTCCGGGATCGATGCCGTGTCCTTGACTGATGCGTCAGTGACACAACTGGTTGCAGACACGTCCTTGACTTCGGGAACTATCGTGTCTGCCGGTAACTACCTGTATGCCGTTGCTAGCACAGGAACCCCAGGCGCTGCGGGCAATATCGTCCGTCGATACACCAAGGCTGACGGCAGCTCAATCAGTACCGCCGGCAACGCGACATTTAGCCAGGTCGATGGGACAGGCATGGATGCGTCGTTCGCGGCGATCACCGGACTCACCAGCGATGGGACGAATCTGTGGGTCACCGACGGCAACCTTTTACGTCGGATCGCCCCTGCCCAGTTCAGTGCCCCTGGCGCACCGACCGACGTTACTGCGGAACCAGAAGACGGTGGCGCGTTGATCTCCTGGAGTGCCCCAACTTCCGACGGTGGCACCCCGATTACCGGCTACACCGTGACGTCATCACCGGGTGCGGTCAGCGCGACGACAAGTGGCGCGACCTACGTGTGGCTGCCCGGGTTGACTGATGGCATTAGCTACACGTTCACCGTCACTGCTAGCAACGCGTGGGCAACCGGAACACCGTCAGCATCGAGCGCACAAGGCGTTCCGAGCGCTCCGCCGAACCCCGGCACCATCAACACCGGTGCCGTGAGCACGCTCATCGGAAACGGAACGGCAACGACGGCCGCGGGGACCGGAACGAGCGCAACGCTCAACGGCGCAACTGGGGTCGCGATCATTGGCTCCGAGCTTTATACCGCGACCACTGATGCCATTTTGCGGACCGACACAGCAACGGGTGTCACCACCATTCTCGCCGGCACACCTGGAGTGACGAGTTGCGTCGACGGAAGTGACGGCTCTCAAGCCACGATGGGGGGCATCAGCAACCTCGTTACCGATGGCGTCCACCTGTATGCGCGTACATGGTGTGGAATCCGGAGCATCAATCCGACAACGGGTGCGACATCGACGTTGTGGAATACCTCGCAGTTTTCCAACATCGTGGCGCCTGGAGACGGCCTGATCTATGCCATCCAAGGCACCTCAATCATCGCCATCGACCCGGTCACCGACAGCCAAACATCGATCCTCTCCTATACCGACGGCGCCTGCGACGGGGGTACTTTCTCCAGCATTACCGGCAATACCCAGATGTTGTACCTCGTGATCAACGACTTCGACTGCTGGGGTGACCCATACAATTACCGCCTGTCGTCAGTGAGCCTTACGGCCAGCCACACACTCACAGATCCGATTCCAGGTGGCTGGGGTCTAGGTCAAAATGGGTACGTCTCCCTCATTGGGACTGACCTATACACGGCAAACTATGTAACCTACGGCGCTGGCAACGGCCAATATTATGCTGGCCCGCGCCTGCAACGGCTCAGTACAGTCGATGGATCAGTCTCCACTGTCGCTGGCTCAGATAACGGTTTCGCTGACGGAACCGGGACGGACGCATGGTTCGGCAGTATCAGCGCCATCACCGCCGACGCTAACGCGCTCTACATCGCGGACTCCGCGAATAACCGCGTCCGCAGAGTTACGTCGGTATCTCCACTGCCGTCCACTCCTCCCGTCGCGATCGACCAAGCCACGGCGTTTGACGCGAGCACCTGGTATCCCGTCATTGGTAACGGAACCGCGGTGACAAGCGCTGGCTTAGGAACTGCCGCGGGCGCTAACGCACCCACAGGTGTGGCCGTGAGCGGGTCGAACCTTTACGTCAGCAACTCAGATGCCTTAAGTGATGTGGATTTGACGACCGGCAAAGCCTCGATTCTCGCAGGAACCCCTGGCGATCCCGGCAGCCAAGATGGTCATTCCGGCGCAACCAGCACCATGACTGGTGGCCAGGTCGTGACGGACGGCTACTACGTTTACACATTGAGCGGCGGCATCATTCGCCGTACCCAAATTTCGACAGGCGCGACGACAGTCGTTGGTAGTAGCAGCACCTATTACAACATCCTTCAATATCTCGCGATGGGCGCCGACGGATACTTATACGCGGCAAATAACCGGGGCCAGGTGCTGAAAATCGATCCACGATCCGGGGCGACAACCACCCTGCCAATCGCGGTACCTGCAGGTGGGTGCTGGGGCGCATGGATCTACAGTCTCGCCGTCGACTCGACAACGCTGTACCTGTCCGGGTCTTCACTTAACTGTAGCTTTTATCCCTACGACGCATTCATCGCTAGCTTCTCTCTCGCCGATGGGCATTTGATTAGCGAAGATATTATCGACGGAACAGTCATAGCCGGCTCGACGATTGCTGCCGTCGGAAACAATATCTACTACAGTGATTACAGCAACGGCGCCGAGGACCTTTACCGCGTAGGCAAGGACCTTTCCGAACCAGGGGTTCTCGTCGCAGGAAATGTGCCGATGATCAATGCGATCACGAGCGACGGTAGTCAGCTATTCATCGCAGCAGCCCAGACAAACATGGTCTTCGCCGCTGGCGGCCCGCTGCCCGTTGGTGGCACATCAGGTCCGATTGGTCCCCTGGAGACCCGAGGTGGGTCGAATCCTTCGGAGCATCCGTCTGGGTGTGGGTGTGGGGATCCGGTAGATCCGATGACAGGGTCGTTGACAGAATCGGCGACGGATGTGTCGGTGCCTGGTCGTGGTGTCGGGTTGTCGTGGTCACGTGCCTACGATTCGCAGTCCGCGTCGACAGTGTCGTCACTGGGGCATGGCTGGGTCGGGTCCTATTCGGCGGCGATCACGGTTGATCCGTCGGCAAGTGGAGCTTTGGCTTCGGCTTCAGCAGTAGATGTGACGCAAGAGAACGGCTCAGTGGTGGTCTTCACCCGCAATAGTGACGGAACTTATTCGGCGCCGTCACGAGTGTTAGCGACACTAACCCAAAACGTGGATGGTAGTTGGACATTTACCCGCCAAGCACGGACGATATTCGACTTCGATTCCTCGGGCCGACTGACTGGCGAGAAAGACCTGAACGGTGACGGGGTCACGCTGGCATACAACGGTAGCGGCCAGTTAGCCACAGTCACCGATAGCGCCGGCCGGCAACTGACCTTCACCTACGGCGGTAACGGGTTCGTATCGAGTGTGACCGACCCGGCTGGGCAGATCACAACTTATGGGTATGACCCGACGGGTGATTTAACATCAGTGACCGACCCTACGGGCGCGATCACTGGCTACGGTTATGACAGTTCACATCGGATAGTGACGATCACCAGCCCAGATGGCGGGGTAACCACGACCGGGTATGACAGCAACGGTTGGGTGAATAGCCAAGAAAACCCACTAGGCCACACGAATACGTTCACCTATTCGTCAGAGTCGACGCCAGGTGAGCTAACAGCAACGATGACAGGCCCGTTGTCGATCGCGACGGTGATGACGTACGTGTCTGGTGAGTTGGTTGCGAAGACTGACGCGGCCGGTACGAGCGTGGCCGCGACAACGACGTATTCCTATGATCCGGTCAGTGACGGTTTGACATCCACGACTGACCCCGACGGGCACACCTCGACCGCGACGTATAACGCGGCCGGGAATAAGACGTCGGCTACTGACGCGGACGGCAACATTTCTACTTGGACCTATGACGCCTTGGGTGATGTGTTATCGACGACGTCCCCGACCGGAGTGGTAGGCACCTTCAGCTATGACGGGAACGGGAATCTGCTGTCAACGAGCACCGATGATGGTGGCACGTTGGTGACGGAATCATTGACGTACGGCGACCCATCCCGCCCTGGGGATGTGACCGCCCGTACCGACGGCGCCGGTCACATTACCCATTACAGTTATGACGCGGCTGGGGATCGGGTGAGTGTGACCGATCCGGATGGCGATATCGGCACGTTTGCCTATGACGCGGATGGGCGGGTAACTTCCCAAGTCGCCCCCAACGGCAACGTGGCTGGGGCCACGGCCGCTGACTACACAACAACGTTCGGTTATGACCGTGATGGTCGGCTGATTTCCCAAACCGATCCGACCGGACGGATCATGACGTCGACGTTTGATGGTGACGGCAACAAACTCACCGCGAATGACGGCGCTGGGCATACCGCCACTAACACCTACAACCTCGGGGATCAGCTCGTCTCAAGTACCGGCCCCGATGGCACGGTCACGAACAACACTTACGACGCGGCGGGTCGGCTGGTCAGCGTCGATGACGGCCATGGCCACACTACGACCAGTACCTATGACGCTCGTGGTGATGTGTTGACCTCAACCGATCCGACCGGGGCGGTCACGACCAACACCTACAGCCTCGCCGGGCAAGTGCTGACGACAACGGCGCCTGATGGTGGGGTGATAACCAACAGTTACGACAATGCCGGGCTCCTCACCCAGGTGACGGATGCGAATGGGAAAATCAGCACCTACAGCTATGACGCTGATGGGCATAAAACATCGGTAACAGATCCCGATGGAAACACCACTGGTTACGCCTATGACGATTTGGGTGATCAGACGGTAACCACTAATGCTGACGGGACGACGACTACTAACGCCTACAACATTGTGGGTGAGTTGACGTCGTACACCGATGGTGCTGGTGATGTCACCAGTTACGTCTATGACCCGGCGGGTCGGGAAATCTCGGTGACTGACCCGAAACACCGTGTCACTTCTTACAGTTATGACGCGGACGGTAACCAGCTCACGCTCACCGACCCCACGGGTCGGGTCACAACCAACACCTATGACACCGATGACCGGTTGATTGGGGTGAGTTATTCCGACGGGACTACCCCCTCGATCACTTACACCTACAACGCGACCGGTGCGCGGGCCACGATGGTCGATGGGACCGGTACCTCGACGTACAGCTATGACAGTGCGGGCCGGCTCTCCCATGTCACTAACGGGACATCGGCCGCAGTCGGTTACACCTACAACGCGTTGGGTCAGATCGCGTCGATCACCTATCCCGATGGTCACACCATCACTCGTGGCTATGACGCGGATGGGCGTTTGGATTCTGTTACTGACGCGAACTCGAATACGACCAACTTCGGGTATGACGGTGACGGCAACGTGGTCACCACCACTCATCCTGATGGCAGCGTGGACACCACTACGGTCGATGCGGCGGATCAGACCACGCAAGTCACCACCACATCATCGGCCGCTGTGACGTTGGCGACTTTCGGTTACACCTACACCCCCGGCGGGGGTATCGCATCAATCAGTGACAGCCTCGCACCCCAACTGGGCGGCTCCTACGCCTACAACAAACTCGACCAACTAACCACCACACCGGTGACCGGTGGTGGTAGCGGGACTGGGTATAGCTACGACTCGGCTGGGAATCTCACCACATTGCCGAACGGCACCGCCTTGGCATACGACACCGGTAACCAACTGACGACCGCCACCCCGACGACGGGTACGGCGACTAGTTATGGATTCGATGGGGTCGGAAACCGTACCAGCGCCACTACCGGTGCTAGCGTCACCGATTACGGCTACAACCAGAACAGTCAACTCACCACCAGTACCGATCCCATTAATGGCACCGCGACGTACAGCTATGACGGTGACGGGCTACGCGCCTCCACCACCGACTCAGGTGCTACGACGGGGTTCGTGTGGGATGACCAATCCGCGACCCTGCCGCTACTGCTCACTGACGGGACTAATGACTACATTTACGGGCCGAGTGGGAATGTTATTGAACAGGTAACAATCAGCGGCAACACCCCCACCTATCTGCATGCTGATGCGGCTGGTTCAACCCGGCTCCTCACCAGTGCCACCGGGACAGTCGTCGGGACCACCAGTTACGACGCTTACGGTAATCCCGTCGCCCACACCGGAACCGTGACATCACCATTCGGTTATGCCGGTGAATACACCGACCCTGATGGTCTTATCTACCTGCGGGCCCGCTACTACGACCCCGCCACCGCACAATTCCTCACAGTCGATCCCGCCGTGGATACCACCCGCAGCCCATACGCCTATGTTTACGGCGATCCGTTGGATGGAACTGACCCCACTGGGCTTGGCCACGGTCTGTTCAGCAACATCGGTAAGGCCCTGCTGGGTGAAGCTAAAGGCACCGTGGGGTTCGCTGAAGGTATCGCGCAAGTCGCAAACCCGATCGGCGATCTTGAGATCGCTCACCAGATGCTGACCGCGTGCAGTGCCGCCTACAACAAATACGGTGGCGGCGGGTACGGTGCCGCAGCCTGTGTCGACCGACTTAACCCTATTGCCAACATTGGTCGAAGTTTCGCGGCCGGCTATCACGCAATCGCCGCTGGCTGCATCGAGCAAGGCTTCGAAGACGCCACCACGGGCGCGCTCCAATCAGCCGCACTCGTAGCCCCCGGGCTAGACGGAGCCGGCGCCGCAGCAGACATCGCTAGTACCGTGACGGATGCAGCCAGCGCCACAGAAGCAGGCGTGCCGGAGGTTGTTGATCCTGCTGCGTCGCGTGTGGGGTTACGTGTCGGGACGAAGCAAGCGATTCAGGATGCAGCGCCGAAGACGGCCGATGGCGATTTCATCGATCCGAACACTGGTCAGGTGATACCTCGCGAGGGTCCGTTCGACTACGGTCACCAACCTGGATACGAATGGTGGCGGACTCAACAGCTGGCACGCGAGCAGGGTTGGACTCGGCAGCAGGTGCTTGATTATGAGAACGATCCGGGTCATTACCAGATCGAGGACCCGAGCTCTAACCGAAGCCACCTTTACGAGATGCCGCGATGACAGATCCTGAGGGCAGGGTCCCGCTCCACTACGCCGCGATGGAGAATCAAGCGTCGCAAGTTGAGGACCTTCTGGCTGCGGGCGCCAACCCCGATGCCGCAGATCGACTGGGCTTTAGGCCGTTGCACTTCGCGGCGCAGCAAGGATCTCTTGAAGCTGCGACTGTGTTGCTAGATCACGGTGCAGAGGTCGATGCCGTCAACAGTTTCGGGAACACACCGTTGTTTGTGGCCGTCTTCAATTCCAAGGGGCGGGGGGAAGTGATCCGGTTGCTTCGTGATCGTGGCGCTGACCCGGCTGCGACGAACAACAGCGGCCAGAGCCCGGTTGGGCTTGCGCGCCTGATCGGTAACTACGACGTGGCGCAGTTCTTTTCGGATATGCCGTGATCCGTCACTGCGCAGGTAGCGGCATTCCGCTTTACGCCGGCGCACGCCGCGTTCCTCGATCCCGCGTCGTCGAACTGAGCCTTAGCTAGCGCTGCCGGCGAGGATATCGAGGGCACGCTGGATGATCCGTCTGCTGTAGTTGCGCAGCGAAGTGCGCTGCCGCTCGATGGGATGAAGGGTGGCCTGCCCGAGTACATCATTCCGAACTGGCTGGAGAACGGGTCGATCACGATTCGTGGTGTCTACGGGAGTGAATCCGGAGTTCTGAGATGGTCGGTGACATGTTTTATCTCAGCTCGCTTGACAGCGTGCGGTTCGAGCCTGTCCGGGAATGCCGAATTGTGGACATGCTTATCTTCGATACCGGCAAGGCTGCTGCTGTGGCGCGGATCGAGCCGCCGGTCATGGGCCAGGACTTCAACCGCTCTGATGACCTGCAGACGGTGATACTCGTGCCACGGCACGAGGGCGTTTCAATCGATCCTGTCAGCGAGTTCCCATGTTTCGTCTTTGTGGCGATCACGCACGAAGGTTATGAGCTGAAGAGCCCGATTCGGTCAGATGATCTTGAGGTCATCGGCTGGGGTGAGCTATACCGCACGCATCACGATGCGGAGAATCATGTTTTTGGGTAGCGCCTCCCGGTTTTCGTGCCCGCCCGGGGGCGGTTCTGTCACTTGCTCCTCTGTCAAGCGGCGTTCTCCATTCGTGCTCGGGTGTCGTTGAGCATGGCGTTGTAGATGACGTCGGATAGGCGTCGTTTCAGAATGCGTAAGGCTTCGAGGCCGCTGTTGTGGACGCTCACGTAATTCCCGGTGGCTGCGCTCACGTAATTCCGCAGTTGGTGGGTCCGTGTTGATGTTCTACTGGGTGGCCTCCTTT
>OLLX01000224.1_pt1 | contig 12448 bp, 12 predicted proteins | sample 1604651 | NCBI WGS metagenome assembly OLLX01 (sample SAMEA104055725, study PRJEB20765) | soil metagenome | biome: Arctic tundra; feature: Polygonal ground; material: soil | place: USA | collected 2011-09 | depth 0-0.5 m
CGCAAAGCGTCGAGGGTCGGACCAATGAGCTTGAACCATGTCTGCGTCCCCGCGGACTCATCGGCGAAGTCAAACGGCAGTTCTTGCTCCGCGACGCGGTGTGTTAGCCGTAACTGGCGTCTTGGCTCGCGTCGCGGACGCGTCGGGCTTTGCGGCTCACTGTCGTCATCATCCACGATTTTGACATCATCAATTCCGAAATCGGCGAACCGCAGCAGCGCTAAAGCCGACTCACGAACGTTGAATGGAGACAAATCTGTGTCGCCCAAAAGGGAAGGCTGCATGGCGGACGAGCCACGGTCGTCAATAAACAGACGCTCCGTCGATGACAAGAGCGATCCGCTCTCCATCAATCTTTGCCAAGGCGCTCTTCGCTGAACGAGGGTTCGTATCCCCGCGAGCGCCCGGCCAAAGCCTTCAACTTCCGGTTCGGAGAACCTCATCGCCGCAGACAACGCCAACGTCGTAGGCGTCAGCAACTCCCTCGTACCCGCGAGAGTTCCGAGCCCGCGACGGAAACGAACCTCCAACGCCTCCCGCTCGAAAAGCACTCGCCTTCGTTGTTCTGGGTAGCTGTACAAACCTTCGAACAGAACCTCCGAGTCGCTAACCTCAAGCCGGTACGCATACCGCACGCCGTGAACGACCATCTCCGCCTCATACGTCGACGGCAATGTCGGTCCCCCGCTGAACTTGAACGGCTCACGCGGAATGAACTGGTCCCATGTCCGCAATGACCCTCCGACTGCCATCGACAGCCACGCGAGCGACTCGACGACATTCGATTTCCCTGACGCGTTCGGGCCGTAGATTCCAGCGATCGACAGCACGGGTTCGGCAAGTGATTCGAATCGCCGAGCTGACGGCCTGTCTTCATCGACGGCGATCATGGACAGCTCAACGGGCTCCAAGATTGACCGGTGGTTGGAGACTCGGAACCTCAATAACATCGTCGTCTCCCTGCGGTGAACCTGCACGTCTAGCCGAGTATACGTCAAATCTCGACAGAACTGGCCCTAGATGCGTCACTTGGTTGCATCTAGGTGCCCTCTACGCAGTCCGCAGTGGCCTCTCGCGGGCCTACTGCGCCTAGCGCGGCTGGCTCGCGCGTGAAATTTGGATGACACCAGCTGTGGGCGCGGATGTATTACGAGCCGGAAATACGGGAGCACCAGGCCGTCGAGCCATGCCCGCAAGCGCTCGTGACCAGATTGCGACGCTAGCTGTATCCGTCTCCGTAGATCAAAGTCTTCGCGGTTCGCGACATTCACGCGCGAGTTACTCAGCGCTTTCAGTGCGACGTCTCGCTATAAGACGATCGATGTAGTCCAGGACCCGGCGCCGTTCGTGCGCGTCAAGTTCGTCCGCGCGAGGTGGTAACAAGAATGGTCCGGCCTGACGTTCGATTCGGGCCGGAAGAGTCTCGCGCACCGTCGACTGCGGCAGGTCGAGCGCGAGCGCAACCCCTTGAATGGTGCCTTCCCGAAGGCGTCCTCGATGTAGACCGACAGCAAGTCGGTGCAGGGTCCCGTGGCTGACTAGACCGCTAGACCTCGCCGCTGCTGCCTCGTAGGAGAGGCCACACTCCCCCAACCGTTGCCGTACGAGCGCCTGCAACCCTCCCGCAGCCACCTCGGCTTGCTGCTCACTCATCATCCATATAACTCTACCGTTTTAAGCAAGGTTCGACAATGTCACGCCAATGTCACATCACTATGTGATACTGGGCGTCTGTCAGCGGCACTAGATGGCACCGAAGATGCGTCATGATCATGGCGCTGAGCTGCGCAAACACCCGTTGGCTTGCGGCGATATAAAAATGGGGCGGACGAGTCGGCCTATAGGCCGGGTTCTGTCGTCGCGGCAAAGCCACGACGGGCGACCATCCATCTACGGCTACCGTTGCCGGCAGCCTCCAGCGGTCTACCCGCAGACTCGGGCGAGCAGCCCTCAAACGCCTGCGCAGCCCACCGAACCGAAGTCCGGCGAGCCTTTTGACCTTGCTCCAGGTGGGGTTTACCAAGCCGCCTGAGTCACCTCAGCCGCTGGTGGTCTCTTACACCACCGTTTCACCCTTACCGCGCCGAGGCCGGCAAGCCGGCGTCCGATGCGGCGGTCTGTTTTCTGTGGCACTGTCCCGCGGGTCACCCCGGGTGGGCGTTACCCACCACCTTGCCCTATGGAGCCCGGACCTTCCTCGGTGAACGTCCATGACCCGAAAGTCTGAACGTTCAACGCGGCCGCCCGGCCGACTCGTCCGCCGTGTCGCTCACTCTAGCGGAGCGACTCCAGCCCAACGCCTGACGAAGCTCCTACGTGACCGAAACCACGCGGTGGCGCCGTCCGACACCATCAGGGCTTATTTATTGATGCGGCGCCGAATTTGTTCATGCACAGCGTGTTCTACCAGTACGGGAATGTATTGGGTCACTCGCGCGTCACGGTAGCCTGCGGCTTCTTCGTAGACGGCGTCGGTGATGTCAGTGATGTCAATGCGGTCGTGATATTTCCTGCCGAGCTGACCAGCGATCTTCAGTAGCTGATCGTCCAGAGTGGTCTCGGTAAGTTCCCGGATGCCGGGCATGGGCTTCCTCTCCGAGCAGGCAGCGGGAGTGTGCCGCTCGCTAGCCCTCACTACCCCTCGCGTCCCGCGACATGCGGCATGTCGTCGTCGTTCACCTGCCGTTCACTAACCGACTACGGGTCGACGCTGCCCTAGCGAGACAGATCATCGGCAACCTGCGCGACACCGCGTTACCCCGGCCAGGTAGCGGGAATGGGTGCTGGTTTGGTCGTAGCTGACTGGTATCAGAAACGGCCCGGGCGGTTCTTGATGGATGTCAGCAAAAGTCGTTGCGCCAGCGCACAGATTGGGTGGTTGGGTATGAGCTACACATTTAAAGGACGCCTCTGTGGCTACGTATGTGAACGATGCGAGGAGCCGCTCAGCAATCTGACCGTTCGGCTGTACCGGGTAGCGGGCGATCGCGACGTGACCGCACTCGCCGCCGCGCAGCCAAAAGAAACATTCGCGTTTCTCAGCGACGAAGACGTGCAAGCCAAAATATCCCTGCTGCTAGCCGAAGCCCAGACGGATGCCGAGGGTAACTTCTCCGTCGAATTGCCCGCCAACTATGACGGCGGCCCGTTCGAAGTCGACGTCTATTGCGCGACGATGCCTCGCCCGAAGGTGAGCCGACATGCTCACCCGTTGCAGTTCTCGATCACGACACTGCAGCCAGAATGGGTGGACGTCGACGGCTCGCGAACAGCCAGCTGGGAACATTGCATCGACGTCCGGTATTGGTGTCGGGTATTAGCGCGCTTCGGTGTGTGGACAATCTGCGGCCACCTGGTGACCTGCCAGGGTCAATCGCCGATTCCTGGCGCTACCGTCAAAGCGTTCGATCGCGACTGGCTCCAAGACGACGGCCTCGGCTCAGCCGTCACGAATAGCGACGGCCACTTCCTTATCTCCTACACCGTCGACGAATTCAAGAAGACCCCGTTCCCGTTTATCGATATCGAGCTCGTCGGCGGACCTGACGTCTATTTCAGTGCCGAACTCGGCGGCACAACCATCCTGCAAGAAGATCCGTCAGTTGGCCGGTCGCCTGAGCGAGCGAATATCGGCCCGTGTTTCTGCGTCGAGCTATGCAGCGGTGACGTCGTCGGGTCGGGCGGTCCAGAAACTGTTCCGCATTGGATGCAGGTAGCCGGCACGTTCAATATTCACCCGGACGCTGGGCAGCCGAGTTCGGCTTTCTCTGCCGACGGATATGCCGGCGACCCCGCCGATCCCAACGCCGACGCCTACGTGTTCGGCGGCAGCCCGCTCGAACTCAACGGCAACTGCCCGCTCACCAACATTGTGACGGGAAACCCGGTCAAATACCGATTCCTTTTCGGCGAATATACCTGGAGCACCTCCCCTGGTGACCCGACTACGATGCCGAGTATTCCGCCAGCGGGAGCACTCACTCCCCTCGTCTCGCAGTTTGCTGGCGCCAAGGTGGGATTCGTCTCGTATATCGACGGCAACGGAGTACAGCAATGGGCTGACGTCGATGTAGACGCCACCGACCCAGATGGTTGGATCACCGTGAACGGCACGGCTGTCACAGTGCCCATGTTCAACCCACCAGGATCTACCGCGGTTGTGACGGTTAATGAGAGCAACTTCCTGGAGACCTTCACCCTCAGCAGTGTGAATACCGACGCCATCACTGCGGTTCACCCGCCGACCCTGCCAGGTGGATTCGCGCAGACCGACGCCGGAAAGAGCCTCACCACGGCCCAAGAAGAACCGATCCGCCGCTATACCGTGCAATTCGAGGCCCGCGACACCGTCACCGACGCGCTGCTTGGCTCAGACACACTCAGCTCCATCATCTTCAACAACAGCCCGATCGTCCTCGCGCTCGACCTCACCGAATTGCTCGCTAATATGTGTAACCCCGTCGGCAGTGCCACCGACGTGCATATTCTCTACACGATCGATCACCCACATTTGCGTTCTTACTCGGTCTCGATCAGCAACAATAACGGCCAGGTACATCCGCCGCCGGCCTATTCTGGGTCGCCAACACTGGCTATGCCGAGCGGCAACTACACCCCTGGAGATTTCTTCTTCCGTGGCGGCGAAAGCGGCACCGGTGCGGTTGCGGTGGATATCTCAGCTGACCCGCCTTGCGCCTACCGAGTCAGCCTGTCGTGGCAGACACGAATCTGGCAAGACCCGGGCCACTCCACTGAAATCCTTTACTGCACATAACAATCACGTCGCCAACACCGGGCTCTCCGCTGAATCCAGCACTCTCAGCGGAGAGCCCGACCCTCCCCTACCGCAAATGTGAGATGTCGTTAAAGGTCCGCAACACCGCTGGGCCGTCTTCGTAGTAGTCGATTTCGGTAATGCCGGCATTGTCGACCTGCAATCGATATAGCGCGGAAAGCGGCGCCTCAAGCAATACCGCGGCGAACATCGCCACTGGCCTCGAATGCGTCACCACACATATCGATTCACCTCGGTGCCGATTGACTAGTCGCTGCTGTGCCGCCACGACCCGATGCCGCAGCGATTCATAACTTTCGCCGCCCGGCGGAGAAATCGACGGGTCAGCAAGCCACATTGCCAGCTCACGCGGCCAACGCTCTTTGACGACTGGGTAGGTGAGGCCCTCCCAGGCACCGAATTCGACCTCGCGCAGATCGTCGTCGGTTTCGACGTCCAGATCGAGATTCTTAGCAATAATCTGCGCGGTCTCTCGACATCGAGATAATGGCGACGTCACGATCCGGTCGATGCCGCCTCTGATCTTCAGATGTGCGGCGGTGATACGCGCTTGGGCTCGACCCGGCTCGATCAGCGGCGGATCCCCAGACCCGGAGAAGCGATTCTCTAGGGTGAACGCGGTCAAGCCATGACGCACTAACACCAACGTCGATGGCGTCGATGAACCTGATCCCATCAACGCTCGGCTACTGGACGGCGAAAGCATGCCGGCCACAGTTGCCGGAGCCCTCTCGATCGGCGCGTCGACAGTTCGCGCACCGGCCTTCGGTCGGCCGGCCGTCGATGTACCGGCCAGCGGCGCCTCGGGCGCCCGCGGGCTGCCCGTCGATATCTTTCGCGTTCCGCTACCAGAATCCATCGCCTTATTTGCCAGCCGATCGGCGCGAGTATTGCGTTCGCGCGGAATCCACTGGTAGGTAACGTGCCCAGACCCGAAAGACGCCGCCACCTCGGCCGCTTCACGGGCCAACGTCCGCATATCGGGATGCTTGACCTGCCAGCGACCAGACATCTGCTCGACGACCAACCGTGAATCCATCCGCGCCTCTACATAGGCAGCTGGGTCGATCTCACGCGCGGCGCCGAGCCCGGCGATTAAACCCTGATATTCGGCGACGTTATTCGTTGCGACGCCGAGATAATCGAAAGCCTCGGCCAACAGCTCACCGGTCAAGCCGTCGAGCACCACCGCGCCATAACCGGCCGGCCCAGGATTGCCGCGCGAACCGCCGTCCGCTTCGATAACGAGCCGCCGCACGGTAGCCGCGCTCACAACCCGGATTCCGGCGTCCGCACCAGGATTCGACGGCATTCATCACACCGCAGCACGGCATCAGCCGGCGCATCGCGCAATCGACCGAGATCACCTGGCGTCAACGCGAGATGGCAACCTTCACAGCGACCGCGATGTAAAGCGGCGGCACCAACGCCACCCGACGATGCGCGGATTTTCTCATACAGCGCAAGGAGTTCTTCCGATATCACCGGCGCGACCGCTGCTCTGGCCGAGCTGGTGGCTGATATTTCGAGGTCGATTTCGGCGAAATCCGCATCGCGCTTGGCAGTGACTTCCGCCAGCGAAGATTCCACCTCGTCACGATCGGTTGTCAACGAAGAAACTGATGCCTGCGCGGCTTCACGGCGTTCCATCACTTCAAGCACCACGTCTTCGAGATCAGACCGGCGCTTGCCCAGTGAGGAGATCTCCGACTGCAAATTCTCCAGCTCTCGCGGAGAACTGACCTGCCCGGCATCGAGTCGCTGCTGGTCGCGGTCGGCGCGCATCCGCACCTGGTCGACGTCGCCTTCGGCTTTTAGCTGCTCACGAGCCAGGTCACTATCGAGGGTCTGCGCGGCAACCAGTTGGTCGCGCAGTTCGCGGGCTCGCGCGTCGAGATCGTTGATCGTGCTCAACTCGGGCAACGTACGGCGTCGATGTGCCAGCCGATCGAGTGCGGCGTCGAGCGCCTGTAGATCGAGCAAGCGGGCCTGCATGGCGTGTTCGGCGTTCAGCGGAGATCCTCGTTTCCATCAACAGAAAGCGGCGTACCCGCGATCGACGCCGTCCACGGATCGGTCACGGTCGGCGAGACCACGATGCTCACCGTAGCGCCGACGGCGGCAAGTGCTTTGGTCAGTCGGACGCCGGCATCGGCAAGCCAGGGCCATTCCGTCGCCCAATGTGGCATTTCCACGATCGAACAGCCGCCCTCAGCCAGGTGCTCACTGACGCGGTGGTGCCGCAGGTCGGCGGTCAGATAAACATCAGCACCAACCGCAGTTGCCTGCGAAAGGTAGCTATCGCCGGCGCCGCCGCAAACTGCCACCGTCTCGACGATCTGGTCGAGTGAGCCAGCCACCCGACCACCGCCCGCCGAGGCCGGCAATGAACGGCCAGCCAGCGCGGCGAACGCGGCCAGCGACATCGGCGTGGGTAATCGACCGACTCGGCCAGTGCCGGTCTCCCCCGGCCACGACGCCAGCTCCAAGACGTCGAAGGCCGGCTCTTCATACGGATGCGCCGTCCGCAGCGCGGCAATCACGCCGGCCCGCAACTCGCGACGCGCCACCACCTCAAGCCTGACTTCGTCGATCCGCGTGATCTGGCCAACTATCCCCACCGATGGTGAAGCGCCAGCGCGCGGCAAAAAGGTGCCGATTCCGGACGTCGTCCAAGCACATCGGCTGTAGTCGCCGATCTCGCCGGCGCCAGCAGCGGCAAGACCATCGAGGACGCGCTCGGCATCACCCGCCGACACGAAAGTAACCAGTTTGTCGAGCGCGGGCGCCGGCAGCGGATCTAACGGGCGCAGCTCTACCAGCCCCAATGCATCTGCCAACGCGTCCGAAACTCCAGGCCGGGCATGGTCGGCGTTCGTGTGCGCCACGTGCAAACCGATGCCGGCGCGGATCAACCGGTGCACCACGCTGCCTTTGGCCGTCGTCGCGGCCACCGACGAGGTGCCATGCAGGAACAACGGATGGTGGCTAACGACGAGATCAACGCCTCGCTCGATTGCCTCATCGACGATCACCGGTACCGGATCGACGGCGAACAACACCGTCTCGATCCGCTGTTCAGGATCACCGCAGACCAGACCAACCCGATCCCAGGACGCCGCAAGCTTTGGCGGGTACAGCGTTTCGAGCGCGCCGACAACCTCGGCCAGGCTTGGGAAAATCGATGTAGCCACCGCAGCAGGCTAGCGAAGATGGCTCATGCTTCGAGGTACTGGCGCAGCCTCGCGTAGGTGAGTTCCCAACCGGCCACGGTGACCGCCTGCGCCGACTCGTCGATGGCGCCGAACGCGCGATGCCGGCCACGCAGCAAAGTGCGGCTCTGCTCGACCGCTTCGAGCCAGACGTTCCAGGTACCGTGCACCGGACCCTCCAGACCCAGCGGGCCGGTGATCGCGAACGCGTCGGGTGTCACCAACTTCGATACATGCCCAAGCAGGACGCCGTTGCCGTCGTCCCAACTTTCGAAGAACCGGCCGCCCACGTAGGGCTCGAAGACGATCCCGGCTCCCGGCTGGCTACGTTTAGGCCACCAGGCGCCGATGTGCAACAACGCGTCGAAGACCCGACGTCGACCCATCTCGAAGGTCAGCTCGGTAGCTATATCGATTGATTCGGGCACAAACCGTATATCGAGCGGTGATCGGGCGACGAGCGACGTCTCGGGCACATACCCATCGTGCGCTTCTCAGCGCGCGCTTACTAGAGGTAGCACCCGTGAATCTCCGCCCGCCCTGCCCGAACCATCATCGCGCCGGTGAACGCCCTCCGCTCACGTTCAGCCATCGACCGGCGCGCGCACCGCACGCCAGGCACCTCACGCCCAGGCACGTCGCATCCCTGGGCGTCATTTTCTGTCCGAAATGTCGGCTATAAATGACGCCCAGGGGTGCGAAGTCCACGTGATCGAAGTCGACTCGATGCAGATTCGTCGTGCTCCGAGGCCAGGCGCCGTGAGCCGACGCGCACCGGCTACGAAACCCCCGCCGACGAAATGGCGGCGTGTCCGGTCGCCGTGAGCCGACGTGCCGGCCGCGCTGGCGACCAGGACGGAATCGCTGCCGGCCGAGAACACCGTGGCACCCATCCGGGCGGAGAGGCAGACCAGTTCGGCAGCGGGCGTCCAACGCATGTCAAACCCCCGTTCGTTAAAGGCCGACACTGATTTCGGCGTCACCGGTCTCGACGACGCCGAGAATCGCCTCGGCCACTTGTTCGGGCGCGCACGACGGCCGCCCCGAAAGATCGATGGAACCCGCGCGCAACACCTGATGAAACTCGGTCGCGGTAATCGTCGGGATGACGAGCGACACCACGATGCCGTCATCGGCCCATTCGGCGCGGGCAATTTCCGACAATGTGTTGAGCGCCGATTTCGTCGCGGAATAAGGACCGACGCCAGGCACCGTACGGCGGGTTGTACCGGAGCTGACGTTGACGATGGCGCCGCCGCCCGAGTGGCGCATGATCGGCGCGACCGCCTGCATGAGCGCGAGCGGCGCGAGCACGTTGAGTTCCAACACCGCCCGCAAGTCATCCAGGTCAACGGCCGCGAGCGGCACGTGCAGCCCTTGGCCGGCATTGTTGATCAGCACGTCGATGCGCCCGAAGGTGTCAACTGTGGTGCCGATGAGCCGCTGGACGTCGTCCGGCTTGGTCACGTCGGTCGGAACCGCGATCGCGCCAGGTAATTCGGCGGCCAGCGCGGCAAGCCGTTCTACCCGCCGAGCCGCGAGCACCACGCGCATGCCGCGTTCACTGCCCAGCCGCGCGGTCGCCTCGCCGATTCCCGACGATGCCCCCGTCACGATCATGACCGCGTCTGCCCGCACCTGACCCATCAGATCATGATGCCGGTTAGGCACCGATGGCGCGGCATTCTTTGGACGGCGCAGCGCGGCGTCCGTCCGATCTGGTGCATCGATTCAGAACAGGATGTAGCGACTTGCCGGCTCTGGCATGATTCGAACCATGACGGGCACGGCGGGCAACGCGGGCCGGGCGGGTGACACAGACCCGTCGAGTCACGCACGCCGGTCAAGTCACACGAGCCGGTCTGAGGATTCCGCGAACCGGCGCCGACTGACCGACCAGCGGCCCGATATCGCTGGCACGGTCTTCGATGCGATCTTCGAAGACAACCCGGTCGGGATCGGCATTTTCACCTCCGACTTGCGCTACGTGCGGATTAATAGCGCGCTGGCGCAGATGTCTGGGCTGCGCACCCACGAGGTCGTCGGACGCCGACTTCTCGACGTACTGCCCAGCTACCACGAGGTCGCGACGCTGCTCACACACGTCGCCGAGACCGGCGTGCCCTTGGTGTCGCGACACGTCAGCGTGGCGAATCCGGCCTCCCAACCCGATCGGCATCATCGGCTGCTGTCGGCGTACCGACTACTCGGTAAACCTGCCGATGCCTTTGCCCGTGACATCGTCGGCACCGAACCTGACATCACCGAACCGGCCACCGGTGAACCGGACGCCACCGAAGGCGACCTGGTGGTGATCGTGAGTATCGACGTCACCGATCGATATCAGGCCGAGGAGCGCGCGCACGAAGCGAATCGGCGCCTCGCCTTACTGGCGAAAGCGAGCGAACAATTGGGGGCGAGTCTCGACGTAGCGGCGACCGCTTCGGCGCTCGTGTCGCTGATGGTGCCAGATCTTGCCGACCACGCGGTGGTCGATCTCGTCGACATCGAGCCGTCGGGCCTGGCCACCACACAACTGCGGCGGGCCGCGATGTCACATCGGCCCGACGCCGCCGAACCGACTGTGCCGTATTGCATTCCTGGCGAGCTGGTGCCGTATACCGACGACAATCCGGCGATCCAGTCACTGCGCAGCGGGCGATCAATCCTGATCGAGAACGTGCACGCCGAGGATCTGCTGATCGGCGCCCGCGATCCGCGGGTAGCGGCATCGCTAGCCGCTGTCGGGGTGCGGTCCCAGGTCGCCGTCCCGCTGCTGGCACGCGATGGCGTGATCGGCGTTTTGTTGTTGAAGCAATCGGTGAGCGGACGTCGTTTCGATGACGACGATGTCGCGATCGCTGCGGAGTTGGCGGCGCGCGCGGGTGTTGCCATCGACAACGCTCGCCGCTACGACCGCGAACACGAGATCGCGTTGACGTTGCAACGCAGCCTGATGCGCGAGCAGTTGAGCGCGACGTCGGAACTCGAGGCCGTCGGCCGTTATCTGCCAGCGGCTGGTGGCGCCCGCGTGGGCGGCGACTGGTACGACCTGATTCCGTTGGGCGCCGGCCGAGTGGCACTGGTGATCGGCGACGTGATGGGGCGTGGATTACAGGCCGCGGGCGTGATGGGGCAGGTGCGCGCGGCCACCCGCACGCTCGCCCACGTGGATTTCCAGCCACGACGGCTGATGGCGCAAGTCGACAGCATCGTGGCCGAACTCGACGGACAGCTGGTCACCTGCTCGTACGCCGTCTACGACCCGTTCACTGCGACATTGCGCGCCTGCGACGCAGGCCACTTGCCGCTACTCATGCGATTGCCCAACGGTGAGGTCAGTGAACTGCCACGATTCCAAGCGGTGCCATTAGGCGTCGGTGGAATTCCCTTTGGCCACGCCGAAACAATCGTGCCGCCCGGTGCCGTATTGGCGTTCTACAGTGACGGACTCGTCGAATCACGCGATAGCGACATCGACAGCGGAATCGCTCGCCTCAAAGGGATTCTTGGCTCGGCATTGGCGACACGACACAGCCTCGACGAGGTCGCGGACAAGATTTTGCACACCCTCGTGCCGTCGCCCGCGACGCACGACGACGACGTCACGTTGTTGTTGGTACGCACCCCCTCGAACTCTTCACTACTGGCGACACTGGTAGTCGAGCCGGAGCCATCGGCCGTTTCTTTGGTGCGGCACTTCGTCGGCGATACGACGACAACGTGGGGCGTCGATATCGATATCACTGAAACCGTTCGGCTACTAGCCAGCGAATTGGTCACAAATGCGATGCGCCACGGACGCGGCGCGGTGACTGTACGACTTCGACTCGGCCCTGACCATCTCTACCTCGAAGTCGATGACGACGAAACGTCAATCCCCGACCCGCGCACCGCCACGGACGACGACGAAGGAGGCCGCGGGTTACAACTAGTCTCGGCAATGGCTAACTCTTGGGGAAGCCGGCCATTGGACCACGGCAAATCCGTCTGGTGCGCATTAAAACGCGATTAGGTATACGTCAACGTGACGACATCAACGAAACCTTCGCCACCGCCTCCGCCGGCGAGCCTGGAGGTCGCAACCATGTAGCGGTTCTAGACCGTCGATGAGTTCGGCCTTCTGCAGGTTCGACGTGTCGCCGATGGGCTCGCCGTTGGCCGTGACATTGGTCCACGTGATCGGGCTGAAGTGGGCAAATGGAGCCTGTCACCGGGGTGTTCGGCGATCGCCTTGGCGGAGGTGTTCGCCGCGTTTTCGCTGGTGGATTTGATTGTCGTGGTCCAGCCAACGGTGATGTCTGTGACCACCAGTGTGTAGTCGTTGACGGTGGCGCCTTTGCGGTTGGTGCTAGGGCGCGTCTGATGGATCATGGGAGCCAGAACAAGACGATGCTGGCGAGGATGACGCCCGCACGGTAGTTGCGTGCGTTCTTGTCGT
>OLLX01000025.1_pt1 | contig 12112 bp, 11 predicted proteins | sample 1604651 | NCBI WGS metagenome assembly OLLX01 (sample SAMEA104055725, study PRJEB20765) | soil metagenome | biome: Arctic tundra; feature: Polygonal ground; material: soil | place: USA | collected 2011-09 | depth 0-0.5 m
CAAGAACGCACCAGATATCGACGTCATCACAGTGCCGTAAGAAGCAGGTGCCCTAAAAGCAGAGCTCTCATCACAAAGGGGTGGGTCCGACTTCGTCGGGCCCACCCCTTTGTGATGGAGACGTCAATCAGTCAGGAAGAGGTCGGGAAGTAGTTAGGATGCGCTCATGGCGCGTCCTCGCGGTGGATTGCCGCAACAGAGACGCACGGTTCCGAGAAGCACGGTTCCGAGACGTACGGTCTCGAGAAGCACGGTGCTGCAGAATTGGCCGCCCACCCGCTTCGCGGCTGGCAGAGTTCGATCCGTTCCCTGTGCTGTTGTCGACGCCGTGGTCGCTGCCATCGGTGTCGGGCTCATACTCGTTCCGGTAGTCGACAGCGTCGTTTCTTGGCCGTCAGATCACGTTCTTCTTCCACCCTGGACGTTGCGGCATTGGGCGGCCGTACTGGTGCCCGCGTGGATATGGATGTTGGTCTCGGTGGGGATGGTCTTCGGGCTGAAACGTGACCAGCAGCTGCGATTTCCCTTTTGGCGAGGGATTCGGCGCCATAGCGCGCTCTTGGGGCTCGCCGCCGTTGCTCTCGTCTTTATCGTCATTGTCGTCGATTTTGTGGTCGGGGCAGCTGAGGGCTCGCTCCGCATTCTTCCCAGCCATGTCCATCAGGTTTCGACGTCGGGCCTTAACAAGGCGACTTGGACTTCCGTATCACCCGCTCAGTTTCGGGTATGGGAGGCACGCTTTATCCGCGAGCAGAGCCTGCTTAGCCTTTTTGGTTTTTTCCTTGTCGGGTACGGGTTGTTGATGCGCCGGGTACGCCGACTCACTAAAACTTTCGACAGTTCCTAACTTTCACGCCAGCGGTGAGAATCACGAGGTTGGCGCTGTTTCGAGAGGGACGCCGGCCGCGAGGAGGGCAACTCCTACCGGACCCGTTCGCCAATCCTTGTCGTACATCCCGATGAATATACGACGATTGCTTGCCGTCTTGCGACGGCTATCTTGGGTACTTGCTGCAGCGTCACTTGTTGTGACTGACTCAGGGATAGCAACTCGCACTATGAGCTGGTCGAACCTGACGAGGCCAATCCGGCGCCTTCTGACTTCTTGGATATCACTCCAGGCTGCGGTCCAACCGTACGTGAAACCCTTGATGCGTGTGATGCCGTCGTCGGTGACACTCAGGCTACGGAAACGGATCGCGGGACCCAGGATTAACGCCATCACCGCACCGGAGAAGAAGGCATCGCTCCAATGACCTCGGATAAGGTTTGTCGTGGCAGCGAGCGCGCCCAGTACCACGCTGGGCAACAGCACCACCGGCCAGCGCGGGCTCAATAACGTTCGCATGCCAACATTGTCGCCGATCAGTTTAGACGCGCCCTAGATGCTGTGGACCGGCGCGCTCGATGCGGTTACGACCACCGCGTTTGGCCTCGTACATCGCGACGTCCGCTTTGGCGAGAAGTTCGTCGATAGTCTCGCCGATCCATTGGCTGAGGCCGGCGGAAAAAGTCTGACCTAACGGTGTCACTTCGCACAGCTTGCGTACGACGAGTTCGGCTTGGTTGAGGTCGACGTCGTTGAGTACCAAGACGAACTCTTCGCCGCCGACGCGAGCGAGGGTGTCGGTGCCGCGCAGCTGCGCACTCCAAGCGGCGGCAACCCCCTTGAGTAACTGATCACCGGCGAGGTGACCGTATTCGTCATTGAAGTTTTTGAAAAAATCGAGGTCGAGCATGGCGACGGTAAGCGGCTGGCGTTCACGCGCACTGTGCTGCATCGCTGTCGCGACGCGAGTCTCTAGCGCGCGCCGATTTGGCAGCCCGGTAAGGGGATCTTCGAGGGCGAGGTCACGCAAGCGTGTCGCCTGCCGTTGTACTTGACGGAGCAAGAACCCCATCCGCGCGACGATGAGGACGGTCAGCAAAACCGAGGAAATAGCGATCGCGATGCCATCGATGGGGCGACCGGTCAGGGATTCGCCGGCGAGCACTCCGGGCACTACTAACGATGAGATCGTTACAGACGCAAAGAGTGTCGGGCTAACGCGCCCAGTATCGGGTGGCTTTTCAGTGTCGAGTTTGTCGGTCGATCGATGCAACGCGGCCGCGCCGACAAGCGCGTAGCCGAGCAAGAAAGCCTCGCCGAACCAGGTTTCTTCGAGGTTGGTGGTTGCCGCCACTACCTCGTTCATAATGGCGAACAGGGTGTCGCCGACGAAGAAGCAGATCAGGGTGATAGCCAAGAGTCGCAGGGCTGGGGTGCGCCAACCTTCAGTAACCGCGACGCGAGCCAGTATCGCCAACAACACGAGGTCACCGACGGGGTAGGCGACCGCTACCATCCGGGCGAGTGTCGACGTGCCCGGGTCGACAGCCGCCGCCGGGCGAATGATGAACACCCAGCAAAGCAGACCCATGCCTACTGTCAGGGTTCCGGCGTCGATCAGTTTCGCCGGTCCGAGGCCGGGATGGCGAGCCCTGGCGATCAACAGCAAGCCGATGGCTAGGCATGGATAGATGGTGAGATAGAGAGCGTCGGCGCCGGTCGGTGAGGCGGTGCTGTGGAAGACTTCCGTGAGCACCGACTCCCAGATCGAACCGGAAGCATTCAACGTGATGCCCGCGCCGATCAGTAGCCACGCGAGCGGCACGCCTCGGCCGGTTCTGAACCGCCAGAAGCAGGCCGCCCCACTAGCGTAGGCAATGGCGAGAGTGAGACCGGTACGTTCCCATGAGGTCGCCAGGAAAAAGGGCGCGACCAAAACCGGGATTCCGCCTAGCAGCAGGTATCGCAGCCACGCATGATCGGACACGGCCCATGGCAGAGGGGCCGGACGCCGGATCCCGCGCACAGTCATAGTGCAGGTATCGACGCTCAGGCCGTAAACCTGAGCCTTCGCGCTCGGACTCCCCGCCAGCTAGCGGTGAAGTGTACAGTGTTAGGCCGATTGCCGATGAATGAATAGGAACGATTGCCACGGTATTAGGTGCTGAATTCTGAATAGTTCGGATTGTGCTCCGGGCGCTTTTCGATCGGTAGTTTCGTTGGCTCTCGCATCGCCGTGGTGAGGATTCTCATACGCGCCCGATGAAATAGGAAAGAGTCCTGTCAAATACCCCATCGGCCTCTTGACGTGACTATCAGACAGTCCTACCGTGCAACGCACAGCACAGGAAAAGCTGTTATTTACATGGCCTCTTATGGGTATTCGTTGATATCGGTTGTCAGGCGCCGCAGGCATTGGTTCGGTTCATTCTCACTACGCGAGGAGTGCTCATGCTGAATCGTCGGAGTCGGGTATTGGCAGCTGCTGCCAGCTCGGTTTCCTTGTTGTCGCTGTCGTTGGGTTCGGTAGTGGGTACATCGGCGCCGGCTCAGGCGGCGACAGTCACGAATCCGTTTCCGACGCATGTGACCTACAAGGTAGGGGTGATGCCGTCGGCGTCGCAGTCTGTTCGTGACGCGGCGGTGGAGACGGAGTACAACTCGTGGAAGGCGACATATCTGGTTAAGGGTTGCGCGTCGAATGAGTACTACGTGTCGACAAAAGGCGATGGTGACGCGCCGAATAACGGCACAGTGTCTGAGGCGCAGGGCTATGGCATGAATATTGTGCCGTTAATGGCTGGCTATGACGCGAGTGCGCAGACGGAGTTCGCCGGCTTGTGGCAGTTAGTGAAGGATCATGAGGACGCGGATGGGTTGATGCAGTGGCAGTTGGATGGGAAGACGTGTAAGTACACGGATACGGGGACCCCTGACGGTGCTACTGATGGTGACCTTGACATTGGTTATGGGCTGATTTTGGCTGATGAGCAGTGGGGTGGATATACCGCTGACGCGCAGGCATGGTTGGCGTCTTTCTACGCTCATGATGTGGCCCCGGATGGTCATTTGAAGGCGGAGGACGACGGTCCGAACACAGACACTCGTCCTTCCGACAGCATGTTTGATCATTTGCGGGCCTTCGTGGCGTATGACCCGGCGCATGACTGGACGAAGGTGTTGCAGCGGCAGGAGGCGGTATTCACCGAGTTCACGAATGGGAGCTCTCCGACCGCCGGATTGTTGTCGGACTTCGTGGTCGCGTCGAATACGACGAGCCCGAAGCCGGCACCAGCGAACTACCAAGAAGACCAACCAGACAACATCGTGGGTTACAACTCGATTCGTGTCCCGTGGCACCTGGGTACAGACGCGCTGGAGAACGGTTCTTCAGTAGCGTCGGTGGAGTACGGATTAGCAAAGGAAGAATCGGCGTGTTTGAACACGTTGTCGGGTGGTAATCCGGCGAACGTACAGCCGCACATCAAGCTCACCTGCGCTAACGACAACGTCTCGAACGATACTCAGGCTGAAGAAGCTGGTGATTCGGTCGGTCCATCGGCGATGGCGTCAGGTAACCAAGCATGGACGGACGCGATCTGGAAGCAGATGGGCACCAACCCGTTCGGTGACACCTATTACGGTGAAACCATCAAGATGATCGTCTACATCGTGATGGCCGGCGATTATTGGAACCCGGCCAGCACGAGCACCGCTCCGTCCAATGATTTCTCCGTATCAGATAGCCCGGCATCCGCTTCGGTGGCAGCTGGCGGTTCGGCGACATCGACAGTGAGTACGGCGGTCACCTCGGGTTCGGCACAAACCGTGGCGTTGACAACGTCGGGTGCACCGTCTGGTGTCACGGTGTCGTTGAGTCCGGCATCAGTAACCGCTGGTTCGTCGTCAACGCTGACGGCGAAAACCACCACGGCGACAGCGGCTGGTTCGTATCCGATCACAGTCACCGGTACGGCGGCATCTGGTACCCATACCGTTACCTACACGCTCACGGTGACGACGTCAGGATCTGGAGCAAAGGCATACGAGGCCGAAGCGACGACGAACACATTTACCGGTACTGCCCGCGCGGTGGTCTGCTCGACATGTTCTGCTGGTTCACGGGTGGGCTATATCGGTAAGAGTGGAAACACGTTGACGGTCAACGGAATCACTGAATCGGTCGCGGGTTCTTACTCGCTCCAGATCGCCTACGTGAACCCGGCTAGTGGTAGTGAGTCGGCTACGGTCACGGTGGATGGGGTGGCGAGCAATGTCACTGCTGCTTCGACCGGTACTGGTGCGCCTGGCACGATCACGATCACGGTGAAACTGAACGCCGGTAGCTCGAACACGATCGAGTTCTCGAACCCGTCCGCGCGAGCATTCGACGTGGACAAAATCACCGTATGAGTTGAACAAGCGTTTGTGAGTTGAGCGGCATCGACGTTGTGGGGAGGGTGGCATCCAGCCACCCTCCCCACAACTGTTCGGCCCTACGACTGTCGGCCGTCTCAGGTATTTACCGCGGGCGCATCGCGGCATATGGTGTGGTTGATCTCGTCGGCGTGCTTCGCAATAGCGTCGACGTCCCGCTCGCGCGATGGAGGATCCGATGCGTCGTCTTACCGTGTTCGCTGCATGTGCCAGTGCGGCACTCGTTGTGGGCCTTCCTGTCAGTGCGAGCGCGGCCACGGTGGCGCCGGCCAAGGGCACGGTCGCCGGTCAGATCGGTTACGAAGGTGGCGCGTTTCCTGGCGGCTTTCATCCGACGTCCGGCTCGGTGAAAATCGTCGCGGCTACGGCGAGCGCGAGCAAGGTACTCGAAGTCGGTAACTCCGGTAATTTCAAGGTGCTGCTGGCGCCAGGGAAGTACACCTTCATTGGCTGCGCCCAGGCACATGCCGTGCAATGTGCGCAGAAAGGCCTGTGGCAGAAAGTCACCGTCAAGTCGGGCAGCACGCAGAGCGTGCAGTTGGTGACCTTCCTCGCGCCGTAGCGGCAGCACGCTGTCGGGCTGCTGTTTGGCCGGCTGCTCTGAAACTTTTCGGTCATACTGAAACCGAGGAGGATTCGGGTGCGTCGGATCGGCATGAGAGCTACGAGTGTCGCCGTGTTGGTAGCCGGCCTTTTTGTCGCGGGTTGCGCATCGACGGCGGTAACGCCGGCCGGTTCTGCGCCAAGCGGTTCGGTGCCAGTTGGGTCGGTGCCTGGAAAAATACCGTCAGTGAACGCGATCGCGGCGTCCAATAAACGGCTGGCCGACCAGAAAGCCAGCCAGTTGCTGACACTGGCACAGCTGCCGCCTGGGTCTACCGAGATCGCGTCGGCACCAGCCGCGCTGAGCAATCCGGTTATGGGGACGCCGGGTACGACTTCGCTGCTCGACCATGCTCGGTTTTGGCAGGTGCCGATGTCGTTCGCCGACGCGTTGGCGTGGGTGAAGGCTCATTCGCCGAAGGGATTGACCTCTGCGGGTCCGGCGAGCGGTTCGGTGTCAGGCGAGCAGTCGGGTGGCTACAGCTATTCGGCAGCTGATTCACCAGCTTGGACAGGCGCCATGCTGGAGGTCGGGGTCGTCTCTGTCGCCGCCGGCGTCAGCGATATTCGCGCCGATGGTGTTGCCGAATGGATCGACCCCGCGCCCATTAAGGACACTGCGGCCGGTCCGCGAATGCGAGTGACTGTCGCGGCTGGCTGCCCACAAAGCGATAACGGCGATGTCGGTGTTAGTAATACCGGTGACGATCTCAGCACAATGTTATTGCCGACGGCCGCGCCGAGAAGTGGACTTATCTGCGAGTACGCCGGGATGAACGGCAAGAAGTTCGGCCTTATCTCCTCCACGCCACTGAATCAGGCGGCGGCTGTGCGGCTGGCATCTGCGGCCGCGAATAGTTCACTTAGCCATCTCGACAACCTTGAGGTCAACTGCCCGATGGACGACGGTTCGATGAGCGTGCTGGCCTTTACTTATCCCGGCCGCGCTGATGTCGACTTGTGGGACGTGCCCAGAGGCTGCCAATCATTGTCGAACGGCTTTATCACCGCGTCTCCTGCTGATGCCCTCATCGAACTCGTCAATCCCGCTGCTTCTGGGCCACCATTTCCGCCAGCGTCCGCGAGCAGGTGAGAAACTCACAGAAACTGAGGAGGACTTAGGTGCGTCGGATCGGCGTGAGAGCTACGGGTGTTGTCGTATTGGTAGCAGGTTTTCTCGCCGTGGGTTGCACATCGAGGGCAGCTCCGCTGGTTGGTTCGGTACCAGTCGCGTCGGTGTCGACGAGTTCGGCGCCGTCCAGTTCTATATCGGCTGGATCGGTGCCGGGGGCAGCGAATTCGTTGCCGGGTGGGGCGAGCAGTTCGGCTGGTCAAACGCCGTCCGCGAGCATCAACGCGGCGTCCAATAAACGGCGGGCCGACCAGGAAGCCAGCTGGTTGTTGACGCTGACGCGGCTGCCGCCTGGGGCTACTGAGATCGCGTCGGAACCAGCGTCGCTGATCGGCCCGGTGATGGGGACGGAGCCGACGAGTTCGATGGCCGACCATGCGCGGTTTTGGCAGGTGCCGATGTCGTTTTCAGCCGCGGTGGCGTGGGTGAAAGCTCACCCGCCGAAGGGATTGACCTTCGCCGATTCGACGTACGGTTCGAGAGACGGTTCGTGGTCTGGCAGGGAGTGGCGTGGCTACAGCTACTCGGCAGCTGATTCACCAGCCTGGATAGACGCCGCACTTGAGGTCGGGGTCGCGTCGGTTACTTCGTCGCGGAGTGCCATCCGCGCCGATGGTGTTGCCGATTGGATTGACCCTGCTAAGGACACTGCAGCTGGTCCGCGAATGTGGGTGAGTGTGGCAGCTGGTTGCCCGCAAAGTGATATCGGCAAGGTCGGTGTTCGTAATACAGACGGCGATCTCGCCACCATGGTATTGCCGGTGGCTGTACCAAGTGGTGGGCTTATCTGCGACTACGCTGGATACAACGGCACGCCGTTCGGGCTTACCTCCTCCACGCCACTCGATCAGACTGCCGCTACCCAACTGGCGTCCGCAGCCACAAAAAGCCCGCTGAGCCATCTCGACTACGATGGCGTCCAATGCGCGGCGGGCGACAATTCGACGAGTGTGCTGGTCTTTACTTATCCGGGCCACGCTGATGTCGACTTGTGGTACGACGACAACGGCTGCTCGACATTGTCGAACGGTTTTATCACGGTCTTTCCCAGTAATGCCCTCATCGAACTCGTTGGTCCCACGGTCTTTGGGTCACCCTTTCCGTCGGCGTCCGCGAGCAGGTGAGAAACTGGACCCAGGACTCCCGAGAATTTCCACGATTTCTTCCTCGGAGTTACTGGCACCGCTGGGCCGAATATCAGCTGGGCAGCGATATCGATCGGCACAGCCGGATTGCTGTCGTGGTTGGTGATAAAGGTTCAACTGGATAGCGCGGATCGTTGAAGTGAGCTTTACGGCTCAGGCTGTGCTGGTAGCTGTGCGCCGATTACGCCACATCGATGCGAAGCGCCAGAGCCGGCCGACGAGAATGGTCGCGGCGATCCAGATAATCCAGGTCAGGGGTGTCCAAGCGCCGCCGACAGAGCTTCCTTTGCCATCGACGAACGTGTAAGTGACGCTGCTTTGCAGGTAGTGAATGCCGCTCCAAGTGAATGTGCCGCTGGCATGGGGATTCATCGTTGAGATGCCTTTTCCGAATGCCGAGGTGGCCTCGCTCAAGAACAGGGTAAGTATTAACTGGACGCCGAGGAAAAAGACCGCCGCCGCCATCCATGATGGCCGCGCTTCGCTGCCGAATTCGGCGGAACGGTATTCGGCAGCTAACTGGCGGCTATTGCCGAGGTTTTTCAATGCGCTCGTGGCGCCGATATCTACTGCCGCAGCGAGAAGATTTTCTCGAACCTCTCGGCGTTTCGCGATCCGGGAGTTGCGCGGAAGGTCGTAGAGGCGTTGGTCGAGCGCCCACACGACACGTTCGATTCGCAGCCGATCAAACCAAGTCACGGTGGCAGGCATATCAGGATCCTTCGATCGGTTTTGCTGGGACAGGGCGTTTCAACACCGAATCCACTACTTCGGAGAGGGAAAACCAGTGCACAGCGCCGGTTGTGAGGGCGTCGTAGCCGGCGGGGGTGAGTTGGTAGTACTTGCGAGCGGGGCCGGCATTGGACGAGACCAGTCGGGAGCTGACTCTGCCTTCTCGTTCAAGCCGAGCCAGTGCTGGGTAGACGGTGCCTTCGAGAATGTCGGGCAAGCCAGTTTCGTGTAGTCGTTGCACGACCTGGTAGCCGTAGGACTCCCGTTCAGCGAGAAGCTGCAGCAGTAGCAGCGACAAGATGCCTTTGAGCAACTGAGGGTCGCGGATCGAGGTCACGCATCAAGGCTAAGCCAACTACTGGAGATAGTCAAGTAGTGTCGAGTGATGTGCTCGGGGTGTTAGCGCAGTCGGACTGATCCGTCGGCGCCGAGAATCCAATCGGGGTTATGCGCGACTTCCCACGGATGGCCGTCGGGGTCGATGAATACTCCGGAGTAGCCACCCCAGAATGCGATGGCGGCAGGTCGGCCGATTGTCGCGCCGGCAGCTAGGGCCTGCGCGAGGACATCGTCAACCTCCGCTGGTGAGGCAGTGTTGTAGGCCAACGTCACGCCGCCCCAGCCGCCAGCGTCGCGCACGGCACTGTCTTCGGCGAGTTTGTCGCGGCCCCACAAGGCGAAGACCATCGCTCCGGCTTGGAAGAAGACGACCTCGCCATCGGGTGATTCACCACTCCATCCGAGCGCTTCGTAGAACGCGCGGGCTCGGGCGATGTCGGTAACGCCAAGTGTTACCAAGGAGAGTCGCTGGTCCATGGCGCCATCATCGCGCAGCCATTGCGATAGCGGCAAGAGGAGTAGGCAACGCGATGCCGGATTACTTCGTCGTCCGCCTCAAGGTGTTCCGACCAGCGCCGAGTATTGCCCAGTTGTCGGCACAATCATTGGTCGGATGACGTGTCGGGCACGTAGTCCGATCTGCGCTATACGGAAGAGTGCCAATCCGATTGCGCTGAACAGAAGCAGGACGACAATGATGGGAAGTGGGCCGGAGGCTCGGGGGAATTCGTAAATAAGAGAAACCAGGCAGTCGTAGATAATATGAGTGATAATCAGCGGTGTAATGCGTCGGCAGCGACGGAATAGCCAGATTGCCGTCGCGGCCCAGAGTGCGAAGGCGATGACGCCAGGGCCGTAGTAGATGTGGTAGCTCAGCCGTAACCCGATGCCGATCACGTAGATAAATATCGGGCGGGTAGCGATCTGTTCAGCGGCGGTGACGAACAAGGCAACGACAATGAGTTCTTCGACGATGCCGGCGTTGATAGCAGCAGGTATTTCGAAGAGGAGATGCCATGGGCTGCGCGCGAGACTTGGGAAATGGGCCTTGGGGGTAAGGGCTTGCATAAGAAAGCTAGACGCGATCATGGTGGTAATGAAGAGCAAGCCCATGCCGATTGCCTGCCAGCGGTAAGCCCGTCGCCGAGACCAGACAGGTGCCAGGCCGAGCATGGGTGTCGGCACGCCGCGCAGCTTGGTCAGTGCCACCACAACGACAATCGCCAATCCCGCGATTGCTAACTCCGATAAGCCGGACAGCGCATCTTGGGAAATCGATGGAGCGGGATTTTTTATCGGCTGATTGAACCGCGTCAACACTGCGGCCACGACGGACGTGCCGAAAAATAATGCGAATACCCCAAGTATCTCAGTCCAGGCTCGACGACGAGATGTCGGCAGGGCTCGCGAGCGACGCGCGAGCGGAGGGGCGGCCGGAATAAGCGACGCGGCCCAACCTCGAATGCCAGGTCGACGTCGTCGCCGTGACTCCCACCAAAACCGCCAGCCTTGCGGTGGCGGTGGCCAGGTCGGATCAGGTTGCCAGCCGGGTTCCGGTTTCCAACCGGCGGGTGGCTGTGGCCAGCCAGGAGGAGCGACCCAGCGCACACGTACCCCCTCGTTCCGCGACTCCGATGGAATCGATCCCGAAGTCGATCACGGTAATGATCGCAGAACGAATAGGTCGCTGACTCACAAACGGTGATCTTGGCACCGAACGGCTCAAGGCGCCGAAGTACGCGGATTCAGGTTCAAGATGGCATCGTTCACGGTGACAGGGCGCGGACTCTTGCCTCTGTCGGGCGAAGTTAGCCGATTCTGCTTGTCTAATCCCTACTAATCTGATAGATGTTATGGACCACGGGGGATCGTGCCAGCTCCAGCTCAGGGATCTTCCACGTCCTCGGATATGACGAGGCGCGGAACGGGCGAGGCGTCGGCCGCAGGATTTCCTTGCATTTTCGAACAGACCCGAAGGACGACGGCGATGAGCAAGCGGCAAATCAAGTTGGGCGCGGTAGTCTTCGGGACAGGCGGCCCCGGCACTCCTTACACCTGGCTTGATCCTGAGATTCCTGGTGATGCGAGTGTCAACATCGATTGGTTTATTGAGCGGGCTCGGCTTGCTGAGGCAGCTAAGTTCGATCTGATTTTTATTGTCGATAGTCAGTTCATTACCCCCGATTCGCCGCCGCACTATTTGAATCGGCTTGAGCCGTTGACGTTATTGTCGGCTCTTGCTGTCGTCACCAAGAACATTGGTCTGGTCGGCACGTTGACGACGTCGTTTAACGATCCTTTCAACATCGCCAGGCGTCTTGCTTCCCTGGATTTGATCAGTGGTGGTCGGGCTGGGTGGAACGTGGTCACCAGTGGTGACGCTGGCACGGCCGGTAACTTCAGCCTCGATGAACATTACGACTACGACACCCGTTACGGTCGCGGGCTTGAGTTCGTGAAGGTCGTTCAGGCGTTGTGGGATTCCTACGAAGATGACGCTTTCCCACGTAACCGTGAGACGCGGACGTTCCTCGACCCGTCACGGCTACATGCGTTGAACCATAAGGGTGAGTATTTTTCGATCGTGGGGCCGTTGAATATTGTTCGGTCGAAGCAGGGTCAGCCGGTGATCTTCCAGGCGGGTAACTCTGAGCAGGGCCGTGACCTCGGTGGTGCGATCGGTGAAGGTATTTTCACTCACGCCGCGTCGATAGAAGCGGGGCAGGAATTTTACCGCGACATTAAGGCTCGGGCGGTCGCGCAGGGTCGTTCAGCTGATGATGTTGTTGTGCTGCCGGGTGTTTCCACCGTGGTCGGGGATACCGACGCCCAGGCTCGTGAGATCGAACACGAGATTCAACTCGCGGACAGTGACTTTGATCGGGCGCTCGCTGA